>Ga0316628_100002526_pt1 | contig 13626 bp, 29 predicted proteins | sample OWC_Aug_M2_C1_D5_FD_207648 | JGI IMG/M metagenome (GOLD analysis project Ga0316628, IMG submission 207648) | Wetland soil microbial communities from Old Woman Creek delta, Ohio, United States - OWC_Aug_M2_C1_D5_C | ecosystem: Environmental > Terrestrial > Soil > Wetlands | place: USA: Ohio... | reverse complement strand
CATGGTCTAACAGACAGTGGGTTCTGATTCTTGTTCCCGGTTTTTCTCTTGGCCCTCATCTTTTTTGCCGCCGGCGTCTGGCTCAACTCTCGGCCTGGAGGCCAGCGGCGCTGGAGGCGTAGTACCTCGGAGCGCTCAGCACACCTAGCGTAGTGCTCGCACAGCAGCTGCCGGTGGTCCTCGCACATCCTGTAGAGCGCCCGGGTGCTGACTCCCAGGCTCTTGGCCGCCGCTGGTAGGCACGACCCTTGGTCTAGCGCCGCTCGGACGACTCCCAGGGCCGTGTCGCGTAGGATCTTGTAGGCGCGCCGGCTGTCGTCTAGCCCGAGTAGCGCCCCCCAAGGTGGCCCCTGCCGGCGTCTCACAGGAACCTCCTTGGCTGCGACTTTGCGGCGTTTTTGGCCGACATCTGTAGCGTACGGAGCTCGGGTTGCCTTAGCGGGTGGCCGACGGCGAGGAGCGACCACAGTAGCTCGTGGGCCTCCCTGGCCTGGTCGCTTGCGTACCTTTGGGCTCTTGGGTCGTGCCATGTGGTGGAGTGTAACATGATCGGGACTCCTCAGGACAGCCAAGTCTCGTACTGGGTAGATAGGCTGATCACGGCCGGGGGTAGTCCGCCTAGCCAGAGGCGACGGAGGAGGGAGAGAAGGCGGTTCATGATCAAGACTCCTGGTTGCTGGTGTCCAGCTCACGGACTCGCCCCTGTCGAATCATGTGAAAGGCTGCCATCCAACAGTACGAGCCGCCCATGCGGTGCCAGAGTTCAGTCACGTAACGGACTTCGCCCGGTGTGAGCGGTAGATCCTGGTCGGGACCGGGGTCGCGCTGGTTCCAAACTTGGCACGCACGGGCTGGTCCGAACGGTGTGGGTGCAGTGTCAGGGTAGAGAGTTTTCATTGTCGTGTCTACTCGCTAGATAAGACAGCGGTGTCGTCAGAAAGTTCCCTAAGCGTTGACCCAACCCGACTTGAGTAGCTTTTGCCAGCGGCCCTCGTGGTAGCGGGTCTCAATTCCCTTGCGTACCTTGGGAGCCAGTATCGGAGACTTTTCCACTATCTCGGCCGGCGTGTTTCCGTTGCCTACGCATCGGACCGATCCGGTCGAGGGAAAGCCCGCTGGTGCCGTGGTCGTCCAGCAGGACCGCTGGTAGGTGGCAATGTCGCCGGGGCCGGGGCGATTGCCGTTGTACGGGTTGCCGCTGGATTCTGCGACTGGCCAGTACATGGTGATCCGCTCGGGGATAGACCAAGCGGAATCGATCTTGCACACATACAGCTTGCCGTTGCGCTCAACAATCGTGCCTTGCATGGTCGTGCTCCTTCACTCGACAATCTCAGAGCGGCAGCCACGGAACTCGCGGCCGCGCACACAGGCGATCAAGCCTGCCCAGTCGTAGAATTCGAAGTCCGAACGGTGCTCCTTGATGTAGTCCAGCCGTCCGCGGTCTCCCTTGAACCAGTGGGACCACACTTGCTGGGCCGCCTCAGTCTCGCGCTCCGAAAAGTCATCGTCATCCAGCACGGGGTAGTACGAGAGGGCGCCCTCGATTGATTCTGCCTCGGTTGCACAGGATGAGCCGGGACGCACGATCACCAGTTCGAACCACCCATTCGCCCAGTGCCCGAACCGGTGGGTCTCGTGGTCGTTGTGCTCCGGATCGAGCTCGTCCAGAATGCGGCCGAACACCGCCCAATTGGACTCGGCCAGAATTCCCGAGTCTCGGTTGCGTGAGACCGGGCAGACTAGCCAGTCTTGTTGGTCATTCAATCCGAGGCCTTTGGTGTCGAAGCCGGTGGGTTGGAAGTCTGAATAGCGTTGCATTGTGTGTGCTCCTCTATAACTACGACAGCTCGGTCTCCAATAAGTTCCCTTAGTGCCCGCAGGCCCAGTCATCTTTCGCCTGGTCGATCAAGTCGGCTGCGATCTCTGCAAACTCACTGTCCGTGCTCACCGAGCTGGCTCCCCAGTACCCGCGGTGGTCCGTGTCGTACTGGGCATCGCCTGAGTGGACCGACCATCCGCTGTCATCGCACTGCAAGCGCACATCGGTGCACCCGGCGCAGTCATCATCATCGCACCCTTCGGTGTGGCACTCATCGTCCAAGTCGTCCGCGACTCCTTCAAGCTCAGTCGCTACCTCTGCCACGCTCGGCCATGCGGGGGACACTGACCCATCGTCCGCTACATCGCGGAATGGCTCCGCTTCAGTTTCCAGGGCCCATAGGCTGAGTTCTTCTGCATCGCCGGCGCAGTAGGCAAGCTGGTCGGTAGTGTACTTTTCGAAGTAGTCATCATCCGTATCGCCGGGGCGCAGGGTGAGGAAGCCCAACAGATTGCGTAGCGTCTGGTCGCTGTCGTCCGCGTAGGTGCGGTAAGCGGCCGACCTGAAGTCCTCTCCACTGAATAGCGGCTCGGTCGCGCCCGGGGCCGCGAACGTGTAGGCGAACACAGTGCGACCGTCAGGGTCGTCCGTGCGCTCGGTATCCCAAAGGGTGAGCGTCCACCCTGTGTCGCCAAGCTGAACCTTGCGCAACTGCGTGTAGGTTTCGAACATTGTCCTTGCTCCTCGTTGGTTGCCCTGAGTCAGACACCACTGTCTGATGTTGGTTCCCAAAAAAGTGAGGCACCACCGCTCGAGCTCGCTGTCCTACCCGCTGAAACCTACGGCAACCGAGCCCCCGGCCTTACTTCCTTCCTCGGCGGCGAGACCGGGGGCAAGGTCTCACAATGCGAGTACTCCGGTTAGCCGGTCGGGTTATAGGGGAAGCCGGCTATCAAAAACTGGCCGGCCGTAAATCCGATCGTGAGAGAGGACCCATTTTGAAAACCGGGTGGGGTCGTTTCCAATCATTTGCAGAGGACCCATTTGGAAAGGCCGTCACGGCCAGAAACGAGTGACGATACATGTCCAACTCAGACGAGCCCAAACCAGACACCTTGCCACCCAAAAAGGCACTGCCACGCCCTATTCCTGGACAGCAAACGGTAAGACTGAGTCCTACCGAGAAGGCGAAGCGGAATCCGACCAGCCTGCGCCTGGCGATCAATGCAAAGTGCTACGACTGCGGAGGGTTCGACGCTGACCCTGGATGGCACGGACGTATCCGACATTGTGTGATACCTGGATGCCCTCTATACCCGGTCCGTCCCTTTCAGACGGACGACGAAGACTGAAGCCTCTCTAGAACTCTCCCCAACAGATGCCCCGCCTTGACCCAGCTTCGGTACCCGATGTCCCGGGGTAGCGAGCGGTACCAGTCCTGGAGGGCCTCGGTCCGCCACAGCCAGTCTTGGTCTCCCATGTGGAGGAGTTCGACGGCCAGGCCGGGGGTGTCATAGTGTTCGCCCATGTCGTACCTGCGGGCGTCCACCAGGGTGTCCTGGGGGACCTGGGCGTGCAGGTCGGGGGGTCCCCAATAGACGGGCAGGGTTCCGACGCGTAGGGGGCTCCAGAATTTCTCCGTCGCGTAGTGATGGATCTCCATGTTCTCCCAGTTGAGGTCGAAGCGGTAGTTGGACGAAACGGCATGGCGCTGTTCCAGAAAATTGGGCAGCTCCCGTCCTGCGTAGAGCGACCTAACACCTGCACGCTCCCAACCGCGCCCGAAGATGTCCACACCAACTGGCTCACGTAGACCGAGAGCTACCTCAACACGTCGATTGCACAGCACCCTCGGCGCGTAGCCATCGCCGTTGACCTGGACGACCAGTCGCTCACCGTCATCGCAGTTGCCCAGCTGGTCGCGGTAGGTGGCGAGCTGGCAGAGGCCGCGCTTTCCATCCAACTTGGGTCGCTCGTCAGGTGGAGGATCATAGAAGGCGAAGCAATCAGCGTAAGCTCCGTTGAGCGGAGTGATCACGTGCGCGAAGTGGCCTGAATCCACCGTGTAGTGCGGCTGCAGGTACTCAGGCTGTGGTGGCTCTCCGTCGATAAGCACTACGCGGTCGTGGGGGAGGCGGCAATGGTCGGAACCCGTCCACAGCTGGACGCCACCGACGAGTTCAAGGTCGGCGCGCTTCGGGTCGTCGGTCACATGGATGCCGTGCTCGGCTAGGATGCTGGCCAGCTCCTGTGGCTCGAGCATCTTGGGAGCGATTGGGCTGTCGAAGGGTGGGGTGATGAGGAGGTTCATGGTTTACCTGTCCGTCCAGTGTGGTGGCGGTCCCGCGAGGTCGTCGTCGAGGGCGGAGGCGGCGCGGGACCAGGTGTTGGAGTGGTCGTACCGGTCAGCGTACTGGTCTAGGTAGTCGTCTCCCTGCGCTGGCGGATACTCGGCCTCGAAGTTCGCCGTAACCTCGTTCCACCGCATGGCCACGATGCCCTTGGTCCCACACTTGGCCTTGTCGACGTTGACACACTTGGTGCCCGCCGGGATGACTCGACTCGGGTCGCGCTTGTCGGTCCAGTCCGCCTGGAGCTCGAAGCCAATCAGCACGGCCTCGGCAGCGTTTACGATGTCCTTGCTCTCACGGACCCGGTACTTGCCAGGAATCTTCCCGGTATCGTCGGGAGTGATCTGTGAGCAGATGACCACGGGCACCTTGAGGGCCTTGCAGGTGTGGGTGATGCGCGACGCGGTCTCTCGGAAGCGCACTCGCTCGTCCTGGTACTGGTGAGACTTCGGGATCGTCTGTAGGTAGTCGACGATCACAAGGTCCATGTCGTACTCCAGGACAGCCGCCTTGATCTGCTCACACAGTTTGTCCTCGGGAATGTCGAGGCCGTCCAGGTAGACGGGCAGTGGTTCGGCGCGCTGCACGGTGTCGCTGATCTTCTGGATGTCAACGGCGTCAAGCTTCTGGTCGCGGATGCGTGTTGCCGAGACTCCCGAGCGGCGCGAGAGCAGTCGGTCCCCATAGATCTGCTCGGTGTCCTCAGTGGGCACCATAAGCACGCGCTTGCCAAGCTTCAGGTTCTCGTCAGCCAAGGCAACCGTCCAACTGGTCTTTCCGTAGTTGGTCTCGGCGGCGAAGATCCACCCGTGTCCAGGCTGGATCCCACCAGTGAGGGCGTCGATGCGGTAGTTGCCCGTCGTGATGACCCCAGCTCGGCGGGGCGAGGTGGCACGCTTCTGGGAGGCCACCAGGAGATCGCGGACCGTGAGGATGCGCGGCCCCCGGCTCACGACGCGCGTGTCGTCTGTTGGGTCGTCGGGAAGCTTGCCAGCCCGTAGCCGATCGTTGTCGTCGGGCGCTTTGGTCGTCGTCTTGTCGTTCATGCTGCGGTCCTCCGAAGTTCGCACCTACCCATCAGGGTGGAGATGATCTGCTTGGCGTAGCGCTCGCCCGCCTCGTCGAGGTCGGTGCGCACGATGACGTCGGATCCCAGAGGGATCCGTTTGGCCAGTTCTGCCGACCACGAGCCGGAGTAGATTCCGATGACCGCCACCGACGCTCGAGCGGCCCACGTCAAGTAGTCGCTCTCTCCCTCGCTGATTATGATCCGCTGTGGCTCCCGGTTGCCTTGCAGGATTCCCACGGCTAGGTGGTTGGCCAACACGAGCCCGTTCGCCTTGTGGCCACTCGGGGGGAGCCGCTTCGGGGTGTCGCCGCTACGGATGCGCCACGCTCGGACGCTCTGCTGGATACCCTCCGAGTCGTAGACTGGCAGGAGCAATCGGTGGCCGGTGTCCAGCCAAGAGTTCGATTCTTCAGCGCCCCCCCGATAGCGGGCCCACCGGGGGAGCACCTGGTCGACCCGGATCACCCGGGCGAGGTCGCGGACGGTCACCACGTCTGGGTCGATCATGCGCTCGACCAGCACACGGCTCGCCTCGGGGTCTTCGTTGGTGAACCCTGCGTCGTTCCAGAGCACTAGCACCTGGACCTTGGGCGGATAGACCTTCTCGGGCTGCGCCGTAGGTGGCTCAGGAAGCGGGCGCCCCTCTGCTGCCGGCCTGCCATAGCGGATCTCGTCGGCCCCGTCCTGGAGACCCACCAGTTCGGCCGTCGAGGCCAGCACCTCCGTGAAGTCCCTCCGGTAGTCGAGCCCTAGGACGGCGGCGACCAGCACGAACCCGTCTCCGGCCAGGTCGCACCCGAAGCACTTGACGCGCACCGTCCCGTCGGGGCCCGTGGTGACGCTACAGGAGGGTGTGCGCTCGCTGTGGGAGGGGCACAGGACCTTGAGGCCTCCCGCGGCCTTCACCGAGCCCTTGGTCAACCCAAGCGACCTACAGAGCCGGTCCGGGTCAGTGAGGTAGCGGCGGACCTCGTCGATGTGATCTTTCACAGTACGAACCCTCGTCCTCCAGTGGGGTCACTTTCACTGTTCTGGGCGTCGCGTCTTGGTCGTCTTCCTGGGTCGTTCCAATCGCCACTGATTGCGAGCACCAAACACTTCGACCAGTGTTGCAAGGTTTTGGTATCCCGCTTGTTAGCCATCGCTTTGGCAACGAACCTCGCGGTGAGTTGGTCGATTGCCCACTCGGGAACAGCCATCGACAATGTAGCCCGTTGGTCCGGCTCGAGAGCCAGAGACTTCGGACACGGAACGAAGATGTCCTCTGAGGGGGTAGGGGGAGTATTGCTCTGCTCTGCTCTGCTCTGCTCTGAGTGACACGGCGTGACGTCGTGTGACGCGGTGTGACTTTCTGTCACGTCTTGTGACGGCGCCGTCACGTTTTGTGACTCCGTGTCACGTTTCGTGACAGCAGACATTGCGTCGGCCCTTCGCCTGCCTCGGCTCTCCTTCGCCCGGAGACGGTCGCTTGCCGGGGTCTCTTGGGCCTCCCTGAACCGAGGTATGACCAGTTGGTAACCGTTCCTGATGACGCACCCTTTGGACTCCAAGCGAGTCATGGCAGGTATTAGGATGTCCTCAGGAACATCGATCAGTGCCGCAATTGAAGCCACAGGATCATCCTCATCGAGATCCAGCACCCCAGCTTTGTCCACCACAAGAAACAGCTCCCTCAGTACGGCGCGCGCCTGCCATCCCACAACTGCCATGGTTGTCGTTCTGCGTTTGTAGACACGCACATACGGTTCATCGGCGAAGTTCATTTGGGTACCTGAGTTTGATTCTCCGATTTCGTGGTAGGCAACATTTCACGGGTCATCCTCTACCTCTTCCCTCTCCTCCACCGCATCCCACGGCACCTGTGGCCTCTCCAGATGCGGCGCGCTCTTGGGTTCCGAAGCTTGGTAGGGCCTCAACACCCACAGTGCGCACCCTCTCCGTTCGCATCCCCGTATCGCCTCCGCTGCCAGCAGGCACTGCACGCACCTGCCGGCAATGCAGGCGGCGCGGTCAGTGCGGTCCGCCATAGCCAGTGCGAGCAGCCGCTCGGGGGTTGCCACCTTGGAGTGCTCGGGCCTCCGGTGTGGGTTGTAGCCAGCGTGTCGGGTCATGGACTATTACCTTCCTCGTCCCCGATCCTTCTTCCCAGCTTTCGAATATCGTCTCGGAGTATCTGGCGCACACGCTCCCTAGAAACATCGACCGATCTAGCTATCTCTTCGAGAGAGTGCCCATTGGACCACATAGTCACCACTTTTCGGTGATACGGAGACAGCGTCCCTATCGCCTTTTCCAGCATCTCATGTGTCTCTCGGACTTCTAGCAACTCATCCGGAGCAGGTGGCAACTGTAGGCTTTCGGTGTACCCAGCAAGAGCCAGCGCAGCGTCTGCGTCGATCTCGGCTACGACCTTCGGTTGCTTTACCGCTAACACCGTGTTGGGCCATAGGTCTTCTATCTGGCAGCCATGAAATGCTGCCAGTTTCAACGCCGAGTCCTTGAACCAGCTCTCTCGGCGTATCCCATTGGGGCTCCCTATGGGTGAAGCGGCCATGGTTTCGTAGGCCACGTAAAGCCCGTGAGAGATTCCTACCCGGAGCGCGAGTTCTTTGGCTGTGAGACCAAGGGCCAGTCGTCTGGCCTTGAGGCAATTGTTCCGGAGCTTCAGTGTGAGTTCAAATTCCTTCATGCGCCCTCCACTTCCCCGTAAACGCCTCAAGCTCGCTTCGCGAGACGTCCAGGTGCCTCACCAGCTCCGGGTCACCACCGTCCTCTACCAAGGCAATCTGCGCTCTCAGAACGAGCTCCAAGGCTGCCAGCGCGTCGTCTTCGATAGGGTCATTCCAGTCTGGGTAGTCGCGTGGTTGTGCTTCACATGGTTCTGCCATTGTACGTTGCTCCCTTCAACTCCACCAATGCCGCTTCCAGCACCTCAATCACCTTCGCCCTCGGATCACAGGCGGCACAGATTGGCGTCTGCACCGTCACCGAACCCTGGAGCTTGTCGTCCGATCCGGTGCGCCAGTGGGCGTCGACACCGGAAGAGGCTCGCTCCGTGGGTGTCGCTGGACGGCGGTCTATGGTGAGGATCCAGCGGCCGCGGGTAAACTGGTCTTTCGAGATCGTGTGGGTCAAAGGGAACGCTCGACTTCCTCGCCCACCGTCCGCCTTTCCACCGCGTCCGCCAACGCGGACTCGACCCGTCGGAGTTGCAGAAGGTATTCCTCGATCTTGGCTATCTCTTCCCGGACTTGTGCTAGCTGCTGACGTAGCCGATCAAACAGGGTCAATGGGTTATTGGGTGGTACCGGAAGCGGGGCAGCGTCAGGAGGCCTAGGTGCTTGCCAGTCGCCTATCATGTATCTCGGGGTGGGCCCGATGTCACCAATTGCGTATGCAGTCGTCGTCATCGCTATTTCCTTTCGTCCTCGCCCACCGTCTCCCGCGGCTTCCAGTCGGTGCAGCACTCCAGGATCTCGCACCTGTGTCCGTACCGTTTGCTTTCCCAATTGCCGCAGCGACCTTTCCCTGTGTACATCATCTTGAATCCGAACCCGCACCCCTCGCACCTCCCACACACCACCGCATCGACCGGCACAGGCCGGCATCCCTCGAGCAGGCAGGCGGCGACGAGCTGGGGGGAAGGATCTTTTGCACTCATCGTTCTTCTCCCCAAGCTCTGACAGGTGTGCCACAACGCGCACATCGAAAGCACCCGTACCAACTGGACGGAGAGAACGAAGTCCACATGGGCTCCCACTTGTGCTGTCCTGATCGACACAGCCTCTGTCCGCGACTACTCCGGTACCGGTAACCAAACTCGTACAGAGCGATCAGTACGGCACCGACAGCGATGCACCCGACGAACACATACAGCATGGTTGGGTCAGGCATGCTCGTCCTCCAGCAAACCCAGCGCCTTCGATGCTGCGGTGAGGGCGGACTCCTCGTCAGCGCACGCAACGCCCGTTATGTCACCGACCGAGTAGCACCAGATGCCCTCCCAGCGCTGCACCACTGCAATCGTCCCGGTAGCGCGGTGGACCCAACGGTGCTCGGTCGTATTGGGTGGGCGATACCAGGACCAACCGAGTTGTAAGGCCCGGGATTCCCAGGGTCGTAGAGTTGGGTCAGCCACAATCCGCCTCCTTCCCGATCGCCCTGCACTCCGCCGCCTCCTGCTCGTGCCCGCAGCAGTCGTCACAGTGGCTGTCGATGGTGCCATCACGGAGACGGGTCTCGCACGTGGCGGGGTTGGGGCAGTGGGAGCAGAGCAATGCATCGCTCTTTACCTCCGCGGCGGGGAGTAGGATGGGTCCCGCCCAGCAGTAGACGCCAATAGGATCAGTGCCAGCGGTCAACACCTCTCCTTGCTCGCACGTCGTCGTCTCTGCCCTGGAGCAGCGAGACCTACGGTACAGATACTGGCCCGGCTCCGTGGTGCGGCCCTCGTAGTGCCACGGGCCTGCCGCGCACTCCGCCAGCTGGGCCAGCTGCTCTCTCGCGTCACCGTAGGTCAGCCCGTCACGGATTGGCGTGGCGTCAGGCTCGTGGGACTCGGCAAACGATCGGAGCTTGTCTATGGCGCTCATGGTTTGCCCTCCGCGGCGGGAACGCGGATGGGACCAGAACACTGCAACACTTCCCACGGGGCTTTGAGGTTGCCAGCCACCCCTATCCACCATGCCCCATCGTGCCAGCTGTAGAGCTCGCGTTCCAGCCCGGTGTGGGTGATGACAGCGTACATGCCGACAGCGTCGGGCGCAAACTTCCACACCGGCACGCACTCCGCCATCTGGGCCTCGAGCCTTCCGATCTCCAGCAACGCCCTACCGAGGTCACCGGTCGCCTTGACGTGCTCGCTGAGGAGCTCGGTGTGCTTCTGCTCGGCCGAGTCCGCTGTACACATGTACGAGTCGCGCTCTCTCATTGCCTTGTCGAGCGACTCGTGACAGCGCTGGAGATCTAGTACCAGCCGTTCGCGCTCGTCGCTGCTGGTCCACTCGTGGAGTTCCTCCAGCTGGGACTCTAGCTCAGCGATTCGGGTGTCCCTTTGCCGGACTGCCTCGGTCCACGAGGCATTTGCGACGCTCAGCGCTTGCTCCGATTCCACCAGCTTGGCCTCGAGCGTGGCCACCTGCGCCACCAGACGTCCGGCATCAACCGCGTGCTGTTCGGCAACCTCGGCTTCAACGGCCAGCTCTTGCTTACCCCAAGATACTTGGCTCTCAAGTTCCTTGATGCGCTCAAGGTGAGCTCCGCCCGAAACGACTGAGTCGTCGAAGGTTTCGGTCAGTTTCCGTTGCAGATCCTCAATCAGATTCCTGATAGTGTCGCGGGCCTCCTGGTTGCACCACTCATCCGAGGTCTCTGGCTTTTCTCCGCGATCCGTAAGCAAAGCGACGGCCCACTCGCGCCAGCGAAACAGCTCGTCAAGTTGATCGGCCATCTGCGTGCGGAGGGTGGAGAGCTCCCCAACGGACGCGCGTAGGAGTTCTGAGAAACCGCCGTTCACGGAGAAGTTTGCTTGATCTCGTGCAGCGTCTTCGAGATCCGAGATCAGCGTGTCAAGTCGCTTGTCCTTCTGCTCCCTCAGGTCCGCATCGATCGACCGCATGACCTCGGCGCGGGAGGAGTCGGGAGATGGTGCCTGCGCCTCCCCCTCCGCGGACTGCTCAGCGGAGGCTAGGACGGATCGAAGCTTCGCAAGCCAATGCCTTGTGGCTTGGCTGAGCCCGTGGCTCTGTGCATCCATTTCACCTTCCAGCTTCCTCAGCCCGGCCAGTAGCTTGTCGTTATTCACATTCTTCTTCCTTTCGTTCGCGCCGCCAGACAGCAGCAAATGGCGTCAATCTCGTGCACGCTCAGACCATCGGGCACGCCACGGACTAGCTGTCGCACTGCTCGCTCAGTGGCCGCACATACCCGCTTGTCGTGCTGGCGACGCGCGTGCTCACGTAGGTTTGGGGGAACGCCACGGGGGCACCGGAAACTAGCCGACGTTCCCAGCGCAGCCTTCCTCACCGACTGGGGCTGCACCATCACGATCTCGCTTGCCCACGCCTGGGCCCACGCCAGCGCCACCGACTGGGCAATCAGGGGCTGGGATGCCGCGGCATTGGTGCGCCCGCCGAGCTTTCCGGGGAGACGGGAGAAGGATTGGTCTTCGATAGCGAAGACCGCTGCATGTCTGTTTATCCCGGTATCGGTACCAACAAACCAATCCATCCACGCCCGAAGCTTGTCCAGTCGCTCCGGCAACAGCACCCAGCTGTCACTTCCAAAGTCCGCCGAAGCAATGAAAGTGACGCGCCCTTTGCGCCATCGAACGGCGGCAATGCCAGCACGCTTTAGACCTGGATCAAACCCAACCGAAACCGCGTCGCCCAAGTACCAGGATCGATTCACAGGGACTATTGGCTCCGGGTTGCTGTGCCACTCATGTCCCATAATGACTCCTTCTAGCCGACGACTTGACGCGGGGGGTGCGGGGGGAGGTCACTGAATCCTCTTCGCTCTAGCGTCGTCCTCTGCCTGTCTTTCCTTGCGTTGTCGTTCTTTGACGAATATCTCGTGCAATTCAAGTATCCGCTTCGTCTCCCTGACTTCACTCAGTGGCATGTTGGCATACCTACGGAAGCGCGACTTCAGTTCGGTGGCCACCAAGGCCTCAGTTGGGAAACGTCGCTCTAGGTCTTCCAAATGTGATGGTGTTTTCATACCTTCCTCTTTCCTTGCTGCATGAATTCCATTCACTACTCTTTTACTCGATCGGCTCGATCCAGTCCGACCAGTTCTCGGCGATCCAATCGGCCGTGTCGATCTCCTCCTCGGACACACGGCGCAGTGGGTAGCCTGTCTCCGCATCGTACTCGCCGTATATGTCGTAGCCGACCAGCACGATGGTCTCGGGGGTCTGGTCCTGCGTCAGGTGCGACAGGTATAGGTCGACGCACTCGTCTGGGTCGTCCTCCGTCAATAGGTCGTCCGATTGCTGGCCGTCGATGCAGTAGTAGTCAGGCACGGTCCGCCTCCCGTCGCCACATAACGGAGTCCCATGTGGTGCTGAGTCCGCTCCAGCGCATGTCAGGTTTTCCATCCTTGCGCGCCTTGTGCACCGCAATGATGTTTCCGCCGCAGTCCGCGGTGACCACGAACAGAAGTCCTGTATCTGCGCAGACCAGGAAGTCTCCGACCGCTGGTTTGGTGTCAGCCACGCTCCACCTCCACCACCTCAATCCCCCGCTTCCGGCACTCCGCCACGCACCCTGCCGTCCCGGTGCCCCCCGGGAACGGAATGCACACGTCGGGCTTCCACTTGTCGATCATCGCCCGGTTGCGAATCATCCCCGCTGGCTTGCCGAACTTGGTCCACCGGGCAGGCACACCGATGTAGGTGACCTCGTTGAGCTTGGCCCACTCCTCCGCCCAGTGGTCGGCTCCGCGCAGGTTGGTCTTGTTGTGTGGATCCGAGCAGGCACCGTGGACCAGCACGGTGATTGGGTGCGTGGCGTGGTAGGCGTCGAGGACGTGGAGTAGATGGGTGAGCTCTTCGCGGTTGATTGGACCCTCTCCGTAGTAGCGGCCGCCGGTGACGAGCACGATGTGATCTTGGTCAGGCATCAGCGGTTCCCTCCCTCCGCGCGTTCGCGAAGGTTCTCTACCCAGCGCAAGGCGTACATGGTGGGCTCGTCCACGCTACGGATCGGGCCCGACATAAAGGCCCCGTAGACGCCGGTCATCCCGGCCTTGTGCAACCGCGCACAGATGCAGTTGGGGCAGAGCAGTCCGCCGTCATCACCCGTCGGGCTGATGCGTCGCCAAGCTTCGTTCGGAATCACCAGATCCGGGAAGCCGTACTCGTCCCCATAGGGCCGAGAGCAATCGGCACATTGCGCGGACATCAAAGAGCTCCCTTCGCGTGCCCTTCGTCCCAGGACACCGACACGCGACTGTCAGACGCCGACCTCTTGGTCACATGCTGGACACACTCAGCCGCCGGGACCGTGCTGCGCTGTCGCTGGCAGTAGTCGGAGTATTCCTGCGGAAGACCTTCAAGACGCACGACCCACGTGTACCCGCCTAGTCGCCAAGGCTCCGACGCCACGACCGCGCGAAACATGCGGCTCAATAGACTCGGTGCGTACCACACCCGATCCCCGATTCGCCACGTCGGAGGCTTCTGCTTTTTAGCCAATTAGTCCTCCCTTCGCGAGGTCGGCGATGCGCTTGAGCTGGGACATGGCGCGTGGAACCACCTCTGGAATTCCGACTAATCCTCCCAGTTGCAGATCAGACGCATACGCTTGACCGTCCCCGCGCCAAGCGACTGGACGCGCCCACAGCTCACCTGAGAGGAACCGGCCGTCGGATAGGGCTTCGAT
>Ga0316628_100002525_pt1 | contig 13628 bp, 8 predicted proteins | sample OWC_Aug_M2_C1_D5_FD_207648 | JGI IMG/M metagenome (GOLD analysis project Ga0316628, IMG submission 207648) | Wetland soil microbial communities from Old Woman Creek delta, Ohio, United States - OWC_Aug_M2_C1_D5_C | ecosystem: Environmental > Terrestrial > Soil > Wetlands | place: USA: Ohio... | reverse complement strand
GCGCCGCGCAGTTCCTGATCGCGCGGCTGCGCTGTCTTCCAGCCGTCCGATTCCTTGAACGCGGCCGGCGTGTCCGCCGTCGGGCGTACGTAGTCCGGACCGACCGAGCATGCCGCGAGCAGCGCGACCCCTGCCAATCCCGTCAATGAAACGAGCCTGTAGCCAACCGGGTTCATCCAGCCTCCACGACGATTCGGCCGTGCGCATCGGATTGCGCGCGGCCGGTTCCGGACCATTTGCACTTGCACCACAGGCGGAAGCGGTCGAGATAGAGATAGACCACCGGCGTGGTGTAAAGCGTCAGCATCTGGCTGACGATCAGGCCGCCGACGATCGAGATGCCGAGCGGGCGGCGCAGTTCGGCGCCGTCGCCGAAGCCCACCGCGAGCGGTACTGCTCCGAGCAGCGCCGCCATGGTCGTCATCATGATAGGGCGGAAGCGCAGCAGGCAGGCCTGGTAGATCGCCTGCTCGGGCGCCATGCCCAGCCTGCGTTCGGCATCGAGCGCGAAGTCGATCATCATGATAGCGTTCTTCTTGACGATGCCGATCAGCAGAATCACTCCGATCAGCGCGATGATGCTGAATTCGGTTCCGCATACCAGCAGCGCCAGCAGGGCACCCACGCCGGCTGAGGGCAGGGTCGACAGGATGGTGATCGGATGCACGAGACTTTCATAGAGCATGCCGAGCACGATGTACACCGTCAGCAACGCGGTGAGGATCAGCCAGGGCTGACTGTTGAGCGATGCCTGGAACGCGCGTGCGGTACCCTGGAAGCTGCCCTGGATCGAAGTCGGTACGCCGATGCGGTTGAGCGTGTCCGTGATCGCGCGCGTCGCGTCCGACAGGGCCACGCCAACCGGGAGATTGAACGAAATGGTCGAGGCCACGAATTGTCCCTGATGGTTCACGGCAAGCGGCGTGCTGGTCGGGCCATAGCTGGAGAAGGCCGACAGTGGCACCTGCTTGCCATCGGCGTTGCTCACGAAGACATCATTCAGCGTGTCGGGGCTTTGCCAGTATTGCGGGGCGGCTTCCATGACCACCCAGTATTGGTTCAGCGCCGTGTAGATGGTCGACACAAGGCGCTGGCCGAACAGGTCGTTTAGCGTGGCGTCGATCGTGCGCGGGCTTATACCTAACCGTGAGGCAGCATCGCGATCGATGTTCAGGGACGTCTGCAGGCCCTTGTCCTGGCTGTCGGTGTTAACGTCGGCCAGCTGCGGCAACTGCATCAGCGCCTGACGTATGCGAGGTTCCCATGCCCGCAGCTCGGCGAGATCGTCCGCCTGCAGCGTGTACTGATACTGCGCGTTGGACGCGCGCCCGCCCATGCGGATGTCCTGCACCGGCTGCAGGAACAGGCTGGCGCCGGGCTCGCGCGCGAGCTTGCCGCGCAAGCGCGCGATCACCATGTCGGCCGACATCTTGCGTTCGGCCAGCGGCTTGAGCGACATGAACATTGCGCCGGTATTGCGCTGCCCGCCGCCGGTAAAACCGATGACGTTTTCCACCGCCGGGTCCTGGCGCACGATTTCGATGAAATCGTTGAGCTTCTTCTGCATGGCCTGGAACGAAATGCCCTGGTCGGCCTGGATGAAGCCGCTCAGGCGCCCGGTATCCTGCTGCGGAAAGAATCCCTTGGGCACGATCACATAGAGATAGGCGTTGACGCCCACGGTCGCCGCGAGCAGCAGCATCATGAAGCGGCCGTGCTTGAGCGCCCACGACAAAGAGCGCTCGTAGCCATGCAAAAGCGAATCGAAGGCGCGACGGCTCAAGCGCGAGAGCCGGCCGGGTTCTTCATCCGGTTGCTCGCGCCGTAACAGGCGCGCGCACATCATCGGTGTCGCCGTGAGAGACAGCGCCAGCGACACCAGGATCGCAACCGAAAGGGTGACGGCGAATTCGCGGAACAACCGGCCGATGATGCCGCCCATCAGCAGGATGGGAATGAATACGGCGATCAGCGACAGGCTCATCGACAGCACGGTAAAGCCGACTTCGCGCGTGCCCTTGAGCGCGGCTTCCATCGGCGCCATGCCCTCTTCGATACGCCGGGAGATGTTTTCCAGCACGACGATGGCGTCGTCAACGACGAAACCCGTGGCGACGGTCAGCGCCATAAGAGACAGGTTGTTGAGACTGTAGCCGGCGAGATACATCACGCCGAACGTGCCGAGCAGGGATACCGGAACGGCCACCGTGGGGATCAGGGTCGCAGTGGCTTTGCGCAGGAACAGGAAGACCACCATGACCACAAGCGCAACGGAGATCAGCAGCGTGCGTTCGACTTCGTGTAGCGAAGCGCGGATGGTCGGCGTGCGGTCTATCACCGCCGCCAGATCGATTGCGCTCGGGATCGACGCCTTCAGAAACGGCAGGGCCGCGCGGACCCGGTCGACGGTCTCGATGATGTTCGCTCCCGGCTGCCGATAGAGGATAACCAGCACTGCGGGTCGTCCGTTGGACGAGCCGGCATTGCGCAGGTCCTGCACCGAGTCGGTCACTTCGGCGACGTCGGAAAGGCGAACAGCGGCGCCATTGCGGTAGGCGACGATCAGCGGCAGATACGCTGCAGCTTCCCTGGCCTGGTCATTGGCGTAGATCTGCCAGTGCCGTGCGCCGTCTTCCACCATGCCTTTCGGCCGGTTCGCATTCGACGTGGCAATTGCATTGCGCACGTTCTCGGTGCCGATGGCGTACTTGTGGAGCGCCGACGGAAGCAGTTCCACGCGCACCGCGGGCAGGGAGCTGCCGCCGACTGCGACCTGGCCGATGCCCTCCACCTGCGAGAGCTTTTGCGCGAGGATGCTCGAGGCAGCGTCGTACATCTGCCCGCGCGTCATGGTGTCCGATGTCAGCGACAGGATCATGATCGGCGCATCGGCCGGATTGACTTTGCGATAGGTCGGATTGCTCGGCAATCCGGTTGGCAGCAGCGCGCGCGCGGCGTTGATCGCCGCCTGCACGTCCCGCGCCGCGCCGTCGATGTTGCGGTCGAGATCGAATTGCAGCGTGATGCGGGTCGAGCCCAGCGAACTCGACGACGTCATCTCGGTGATGCCGGCGATGTGGCCCAGCGTGCGTTCCAGCGGTGTTGCCACGGTCGCAGCCATGGTTTCCGGGCTAGCCCCCGGCAGCGAGGCCTGCACCGAAATCGTCGGAAAGTCCACCTGCGGCAGGGGCGACACCGGCAGCAGCCGGAACGCCATGACGCCGGACAACGCGATACCCAGTGTAAGCAGGGTGGTCGCAACCGGGCGGTGGATGAAAAATTCCGAGAACTTCACGGCCGTGCGCTCCCGGTCTGTGGCTCTTCGCCCGGTTTTTTCATCCGCCTTGCGCTTCGATTGGTGAGCCGGTCGAAGGCGAGATAGATCACCGGCGTCGTGAACAGCGTCAGCACCTGGCTGACCAGCAAACCGCCGACCATGGTGATCCCGAGTGGATGGCGCAACTCCGAGCCGACACCGCTTCCCATCATCAGCGGCACTGCGCCGAGCAGCGCGGACAGCGTCGTCATCAGGATCGGACGAAAGCGCAGCAGGCAGGCATGGCGGATCGCTTCGCGCGGGCTCTTGCCTTCGTTTCGTTCGGCGTCGAGCGCGAAGTCGATCATCATGATCGCGTTCTTCTTGACGATGCCGATCAGCAGGATGATGCCGATGATCGCGATGATGCCGAGGTCGGTGTGCGAGAGCATCAGCGCCAGCAGCGCCCCCACGCCGGCCGAGGGAAGGGTGGACAGAATTGTTACGGGGTGGATATAGCTTTCATACAATACACCCAGCACGATATACATCGTCACGATCGCCGCCAGGATCAGCAACAGGGTGTTGTTCAGCGAGGACTCGAAGGCAAGTGCTGCGCCCTGGAAACTGGTCTGCATGCTCGGCGGCAATCCGATCTGCGCTTGCACCCCGCGAATCGCGCGAACCGCGTCTCCGAGGGAATAGCCGGGCGCAAGGTTGAACGAGATCGTGCTCGCCGGAAACTGTCCGAGGTGATTGACCGAAAGGGGCGCGGTATGTTCGCTCACGCGCGCAACGGCGGACAGGCGCACCTGCTGCCCGTCCGTCGAGGTGACGAAAATGTCGTTGAGGGCCGCCGGACCCTTCTGATAGTCGGACTGCACCTCGAGCACGACGCGATACTGGTTCGACTGCGTGAAGATGGTCGAGATCATGCGCTGGCCGAACGCATTGTAGAGGGCATTGTCGATCGAGGCGGGTGTGACGCCGAGCCGGCTCGCGGTGTTGCGGTCGATTTCGACATAGGCCTGCAAACCCCTGTCCTGCAGGTCGCTGACGACATCGGCAAGTGGCGTAGAGGCGCGCAGCCGCTCGACCAGTTTCGGCACCCAGGTGCCCAGGTTCCCGGCGTCCGCATCTTCCACGCTGAACTGGTATTGCGTGCGGCTGACCCGGTCCTCGATGGTCAGGTCCTGCACCGGTTGCATGTAGAGCGAAATGCCCTCGACTTGGGCGAGTTGCGGCTGCAATCTGCGGATTACGCCGGTGGCATCGATGCCGCGCGCCTTCAGCGGCTTGAGGTTGATCAGCATGCGGCCGCTGTTGAGCGTCGCATTGGTCCCGTCCACGCCGATGAACGACGACAGGCTGTCCACCGCGGGATCCTGTAACACGACTCTGGCGAGGTCTTGCTGGCGCTGCGCCATCGCCGCGAACGATATGGACTGCGGCGCCTCTGAAATGCCCTGGATCACGCCGGTATCCTGCACCGGGAAGAAACCTTTCGGTACGTAGATATAGAGCAGCACGGTCAATGCGAGCGTGCCGAGCGCGACCAGCAGCGTGGCGGTCTGGCGGTCCAGCACCCAGTCGAGCATCCTGCCGTAGCGCTCGATTACCGCCTCGAAGAAGCGGCCGCTCGAGCGGTAAAAGCGGCTTTGTTCGCCCGGCGGGATATGTCGCAGCAGCCGGGCGCACATCATCGGCGTGAGAGTGAGCGAGATAAATGCGGAAATCAGGATCGCCACTGCCAGCGTGATGGCGAATTCGCGGAACAGGCGGCCGACCACGTCGCCCATGAACAGCAGCGGAATCAATACCGCGATCAGCGAGAAGGTCAGGGAAATGATGGTGAAGCCGATTTGCTCGGCGCCCTTGAGCGCGGCTTCCAGCGGCTGCATGCCTTCTTCGATGTAGCGCGCGATGTTCTCGATCATGACGATCGCGTCGTCGACGACGAAACCGGTGGCGATGGTCAACGCCATCAGCGTGAGGTTATTGATGCTGAATCCGGCCAGGTACATGACGCCGAAGGTGCCCACGAGCGACAGCGGTACGGCAACACTCGGAATCAGGGTGGCGGCGACGTTGCGCAGAAACAGGAAGATCACCATGACCACGAGCGCCACGGCCAGCAGCAGTTCGAATTGCACGTCCTTGACCGATGCGCGGATCGTGGTCGTGCGATCGGTCAGCAGGACGACGTCCACCGATCCGGGCAGCGCGGCCTGCAACTGCGGAAGCAGCTTCTTGATGCGATCGACCACTTCGATCACATTTGCACCCGGCTGACGCTGGACGTTCAGGATGAGCGCCGGTTTGTCGTTGGCCCATGCGGCGAGCCGCACGTTTTCCGCATCGTCGACGACGTCGGCGACGTCGGCCAGCCGGATCGGCGAACCGTTCTTGTAAGCGATGATCAGGCGCTGGTATTCGTCGGCGGATTTGAGCTGATCGTTTGCATCGATCGTCGAGGCGCGGGACGGACCGTCGAAACTGCCCTTTGCCAGATTGACGTTGGCATTGCCGATCGCGGTGCGCAGATCATCCAGGCTCATCCCGTAGGCTGCCAGTGCCTTGGGATTGGCCTGGATGCGCACTGCAGGTCGCTGGCCGCCGGACAGGCTAACCAGCCCCACGCCGGGAAGCTGCGAAATCTTCTGCGCGATGCGGGTGTCGATCAGGTCCTGCACTTTGGGCAGGGGCAGCGAGTCCGACGTGATGGCCAGAGACAAGATGGGCGTATCGGCGGGATTGACCTTGTTGTAGATCGGCGGTGCCGGCAGGTCCGGCGGCAGCAGCGAGGTGGCGGCGTTGATCGCGGCCTGCACCTCCTGTTCGGCGACGTCGAGCGTCAGTTCGAGGCTGAACTGCAACGTAATCACGGATGCGCCACCGGAACTGGTGGACGACATCTGGTTCAGTCCGGGCATCTGGCCGAACTGGCGCTCCAGGGGCGCGGTGATCGAGGATGTGGTGACGTCCGGGCTCGCACCCGGGTAAAGCGTTACGACTTGAATGGTCGGGTAGTCGACTTCGGGCAGTGCCGACAACGGCAGCAGGCGATAGGCGACGATACCCGAAAGCAGGATGGCGACCATCATCAGCGACGTCGCCACCGGGCGCAAAATAAAAAGACGCGACGGATTCATGCGTCGCGCGGATCAGCTGCTCGAGGCGGGTGGCGAAGCGTCGCCATCGCGGTGGCGTTGTCCGTGTTTTGGCGGACCGCCCTCTGCGGGAGCGGCGGCATTGCGTTGGCCGATCTCCACTTTGGCGCCTTCGCGAAGTTTGTCGGTGCCGTCCACGACAACGATCTCGCCGGCCGACAGTCCCGACTCGATGGCAGCGGTTTCTCCTTCTGTCGGCCCGAGTTTTACCGTGCGCACGGAAACGCTCTTGTCGTCCTTGACCACATAGACGAAAGTGCCCTTCGTGCCGCGCTGGACCGCTGCTGCAGGAATGAGGACTGTTTCGTGCATGACGTCGAGCAGGATGCGCGCGTTGACGAACTGGTTCGGAAACAGGCTGGAATCGTCGTTGGCGAACTGCGCTTTCAGCTTGATCGTGCCTGTGGCGGTATCGATCTGGTTGTCTACCGTGAGCAGCACTCCGCTGGCGAGTTTCGTCTTTCCCGCGCGGTCATAGGCATCCACGGTCAGCTTCCCGCCGGAACGCAATTTCTTCATGACGGCGGAGATATTGTCTTCCGGCAGCGTGAAAATAACCGTAATCGGCTGCAATTGGGTGACGACGACGATGCCGTTGGCGTCGCCGGTATGGACGATGTTGCCAACGTCGACCTGGCGCAAGCCGACCCGTCCGCTGACAGGCGCGGTGATGCGCGAATAGGTGAGTTGCAGCTTGGCGCTGTCGATCTGTGCCTGGTCCGCCTTGAGCGCGCCTTCGTACTGGCGAACCAGGGAGGCCTGTGTATCGAGTTGCTGTTTGGCGATGGAATCCTGCTCGAACAGCGTGCGATAGCGCTCGAGGTCGGCCTGGGCGTTCTTCAGCAGCGCCTGGTCGCGGGCCATGTTGCCTTCGGCCTGGGCGAGCTGGACCTGGTAGGGACGCGGATCTATTTGCGCGAGCAGGTCGCCTTGTTTGACCATCTGGCCTTCGCGGAACATCACCGCGCTCAATTCGCCGTCGACGTGCGTCCTTAGAGTAACGGTGTTGAGCGGAACGACGGTCCCTAGCCCGTCCAGATAAATATTGATGTCGCCGATCCTGGCTGCCTCGGCGACCACCGGCTGGCTTCGGTTCATGGCATTCGAGCCGGCTTTACCCCCTGACTGTTGCGAGTCGGCCTGCTTGCTGCCCCCGGGCTTGGCAAGTACGAAGTAGGCGGTGGCGCCCAGGATGCACAGGACCAGCAACCAGACCCATGTACGCCGCCACCAGGCTTTGGCAACTGCGCGGTGCTGCATGCCGACGGGAATCAGATCTTCCTCGGCCAGCGGCGGCAGGGGATTATTCATCTATGGCGTTCCGGGATGATTTCGCATGCATTTCTCGGGTGTGGCAACTTTATGTCATGCCCCTGAGGCCTTATGTAACGAAATGTCCGGGGTGCGGCACGGGTTACAGTAAGTGACAAAACTTCTCCCTAATGGTTTCGGTCGGAGGTATAAGGGCAGCCATGCGAGATCGCGTATTGATTGTCGACGACGACGAGGAAATCCAGTCACTGCTGGAGGAATACCTGCGCAAGAATGGTTTCGATGCGCAGGCCGTGGCGGATGGCAAGGCCATGTGGGAGGCGCTGGCCGCCAAACCGGTGAGCATGGTGGTGCTGGACCTGATGCTGCCCGGCGAGGACGGCCTGTCCCTGTGCCGCCAGTTGCGCGCGCGCTCCCAGGTGCCCGTACTGATGCTGACCGCCCGTGGGGAAGCGGTAGATCGGATACTGGGATTGGAAATGGGGGCCGACGACTACCTGGCCAAACCCTTCGACCCGCGGGAATTGCTGGCGCGCATACGCAGCATCCTGCGCCGCGCGAAATCCCTGCCCGCGGATACCGAAATCGATGTGCCGGAGGCCTTCAGTTTTTCACGATGGCGGCTCGACACGCGCACGCGCAACCTGTGCGCCCCGGACGGCGTGGTGGTGCCGCTGTCCGGCGCGGAATACCGGCTGTTGCTGATCTTCCTGCAGAATCCGAATATCGTGTTGTCGCGTGACCAGCTTTCCAACTTCACCTTCGGACGCGATGCCGACCCTCTCGATCGCACCATCGACATGCAGGTCAGCCGGTTGCGCGAGCGCTTGCGCGAGCAGGCGCGCGAGCCAGGAATCATCAAGACCGTCCGGGGCAAGGGCTATGTGCTCGCGACCAGGGTCGATGAAAAGCCGGCGGAAGAAAAGCTGCGTGAGGAAAAGCAATGACATTGTTGCCGCGATCGTTGTTCGGCCGGATTGTGCTGATTCTGGCGGGCGGATTCCTGGCGATCCAGCTGATTACGACCGCCATTGCGATCTACGATCGAAACGCGCTGGTGTTTCGCGCCGGCGCGACCCAGGCGGCGACCAGGGTAGGGGATGTGGTGCGAACGATGACGGCCGCCAGCCCTGCGGAACGGACCCGCATCATGCAGGCAATTTCCAACGATACCCTGAAGGTGACTTACGGCAAGCCGGCAGGCTCCGACGCGGCTGCCGGCGAGGAATCGGAATTGATGACCACCGCGCGCGATGCCCTGGCGCTGGCGCTGCCACCGGGTGTGGGTTTCAGGGTGATCGTTGCGCGCCCGGTCTATCTCAATCCGGATTCCTGGTATGCGCGCGAATTCGTGGAGCGGCCCGGTGTCCGGATGTACGCGACGGTTCTGTTGAACGACGGCGTATGGATTACCGTGGAGAGTACCGACCCGGCGAGGGCAACCCAGTGGGTCATGCGGATGTTTCGCAACCTCGCGATCGTCGATGGCGTGATGGTGATCCTTTGCTTTTTTGCGGTGCGCCTTGTCACCCGGCCATTGTCGGTGCTTGCCAGTGCGGCCGAGGATCTTGGCCGGAACATCGATCGTCCGCCATTGCCGGAGCGCGGCGCCAACGAACTGGTGCGTGCTTCGCGTGCGCTGAACGTGATGCAGGATCGCCTGAAGCGCTACGTCGACACTCGCGTGAAAGTACTTGCTGCGATGTCGCACGACCTGAAGACGCCGATTACGCGCATGCGGCTGCGCGCCGAGATGCTGGACGATGCGCATCTCAAAGCGAAGTTCATCAAGGATCTCGATGAATTGCAGCATATGGTGGGCTCTACGCTGGACTACATGCGCGGACTGGCTGAAGGCGGTGAAGCGGTTCAGCCGATCGATGTCACGGCGCTGATCTCCAGCCTGAAGGAGGACGCGGAGGAGGCCGGTCATACCGTCACCATATCCGGCGACGCGCGCAGTCCGGTGATGGGCAGGGCTCAGGCGCTCAAGCGCTGCCTGCAGAATCTGATCGACAACGCGCTCGCCTATGGCCGTCGCGCCGACATTACGCTGCGAGATGAAGGAAGCGCGCTCAACATTGCGATCAGCGATGACGGGCCCGGCATTCCGGAGGGCGACATCGAACGGGTATTCGAGCCGTTCTATCGGGTCGAAGGTTCGCGCAACCGCAATACCGGCGGCAGCGGCCTCGGCCTGTCGATAGCCCGCAACATTGCGCAGGCACACGGCGGTTCGGTGCGCTTGCGAAATCTTGCCCGGGGCGGGCTCGAGGCGACACTGCGGATTCCGCGCAGCGCAAGCTGACCTGCGTCCCGGTGCGACGTAGCGGGTAAGATAATGGCTCGCAGTCACGATTCGAACGGGGGCCGGGATGGACGGGAAGGTTCAGGAATATCGGGGCGAAAAGATCGTAGTGCGTTTCGACGGCGAGAAGTGCATTCATTCCCGCAACTGCGTTCTCGGCAGGCCGGAGGTGTTTCAGGCCAACGTGCCGGGTGCGTGGATCAAGCCCGACAGCGTTACGCCGGAACAAGTGGTGATGACCGCAATGGCCTGTCCATCGGGCGCCATCACTTACGAACGCATCGACGGCGCAGCGCAGGAAGCGCCGCCTCCGGTCAACCTGTTGCGCCTGCGCGAAAACGGCCCGTTGGCGATTCACGCGGATATCCGGATCGGAAGCGAGAGTTCGCAATTTCGCGCGACGCTATGCCGCTGTGGGGCGTCGAAGAGCAAACCGTATTGCGATGGCAGCCACAATGCAGCCGGATTCCTGGCAACCGGTGAGCCGCCGACCCAGGCTTCGGAACCGCTGGCGGTGCGCAATGGAACGCTCGCGGTGAAGCCGATCAAGGACGGCCCGCTGCAGATCACCGGCAGCCTCGAACTGGTCAGCGGCACCGGGCGTACGCTCAACCGCGTGCAGGAAACCTGGCTGTGCCGCTGCGGGGAGTCGAAAAACAAACCCTACTGCGACGGCACCCACAAGAAAAACGGCTTCAAGGCCGGCTAGGCCGGCATCGGATTGGTCCGGCTCAGAGCCCGTCGACGACGATGATCTTCGCGTCGGAGGTTTTCTGGCGGATGTCCATGGCTGGCCGGTATTCCGGCGATTCGTACCATTGCCGGGCGCGCTCGAGGCTTTCGAACTCGCAGATCACCACGCGCTTGGGTTTCCAGTCCCCTTCCAGCACGTCGATCCTGCCGCCGCGGGCGACGAATTTGCCGCCGTATTTCGCCAGCGAAGCGCCGACGAGCTTGCGATACTCTTCGTAACCCACGGGGTCGTGCACGTCGATCTGGGAAATCAGGTAGGCGGGCATGCCGTTCCTCCGGCTGTAATGGTCAGGACTTGGCGTGCTTCCAGTCCTGGATAATCATTTCCGCACCCTTTTCGGCGATCATGGTGGTGGGCGCATTGGTGTTGCCCGACGTGATGCGCGGCATGACCGAAGCGTCGATCACGCGCAGGCCGGCCATGTCCCGCACCTTCAGGCGCTCATCCACGACGGCCATCGGATCGCGACCCATCCTGCAGGTGCCCACCGGGTGGAAGATCGTGGTGCCGAGGTCGCCCGCCGCGCGCGCAAGATCCTCTTGTGACTCGATGCCGGGGCCGGGCAGGAATTCCTCGGGTTGATATTTCTCCAACGCGCGCGCTTTCATGATCCGCCGCGTCATCCCGATCGAGTCCACAGCGACCTTGCGGTCTTCGGGCGTGGAAAGGTAGTTCAGCAGGATGGACGGATGCGCGTAGGGATCGGCGCTCTTGATGCGCACGCGGCCGCGACTCGTCGGACGCAGGTTGCAGACCGACGGCGTGATGGCGGGAAAGTCGTGCAGCGGCGAGCCGAACTTGTCCAGCGACAAAGGCTGCACGTGCCATTCGACGTTGGCGGAGGGTTGCGAAGCATCGCTCCTGGCAAAGGCGCCGAGCTGGGACGGTGGCATCGTCAGCGGGCCGGTGCGATAGAGTAGATATTCCAGCCCCATCGCTGCCTTGCCGAAGAGGCTGTTCGCGCGCTCATTCAACGTGGCAACGTTCTTCACCTTGTAGATGATGCGCACCTGCAGGTGGTCGTGCAGGTTCTCGCCCACGCCCGGCAGATTGTGCTCGACCTCGATGCCGTGTTCCTTCAGCAGGGCCGCCGGACCGACGCCCGATAACTGGAGAATTTGCGGTGAACCGATCGCACCCGCTGAAAGGATGACTTCCCGCCTCGCCTCGGCTATCTGACGGCCGCGTGGGCCGAGCCGGAATTCCACCCCGGTCGCCCGTCTCAGCATGCCCATGTTCTGCAGGCGGATGCGTTCGACGTGCGCGCCGGTGATGACCATGAGGTTCTGCCGGTGCATTACGGGACGCAGGAAAGCCTTGGCGTTGCTCCAGCGCACGCCTCGCTTCTGGTTCATCTGGAAGTAGGCGTTGCCGAAATTGTCGCCGCGGTTGAATTCCTCGATCTTCGGGATGCCGCATTCGGCTGCGGCGTCGCGCCATGCGTCAAGGATTTCCCAGTTCACGCGCCGCTCTTCGACGCGCAATTCACCACCGGCGCCGTGCAACTCGCTGGCGCCGTGCGCGTAGTCCTCGGTGCGCAGGAAGTAGGGCAGCACTTCGTCCCATGACCAGCCCTTGTTGCCCAGCGACGCCCAGTGGTCATAGTCGCTTTTCTGGCCGCGCATGTAGATCATGGCATTGATGGACGAGCAACCGCCCAGCACCTTGCCGCGCGCGTAGCCGATGGAGCGTCCGTTCAGGCCGGGATCGGGATCGGTCTTGTAGCACCAGTCGGTGCGCGGATTGGCAATGGTGTAAAGATAGCCCACCGGCACGTGGATCCAGAAATAGTCGTCCTTGCCGCCCGCTTCCAGCAGCAACACCCTCACGTTCGGATCCGCGCTCAGCCGGTTGGCGAGCAGACAGCCGGCCGAGCCGGCACCGATGATGACGTAGTCGAATGGTCCCAGCGATTGGGCCATCTGCTCCCCCGCTATATATATATGTGCAAAGGAGGCCTTGTTGCCTCCCTTGCGCGGATTATGCCCGATCCTTCGCGCTGGATTCACGCGGGCGTTGGCTTTAATCTGCGTCTTTCGGAGCAGAACAATGAAAATAACCGCGATAAGGACATCGGTGTGCAACGCCGAGATGCGCAACTGGGTATTCGTGCGCGTGGAAACCGACCAGCCCGGACTGTACGGTTGGGGAGAGGCGACGCTCGAATGGAAGACACGCGGCGTGGTCGGCGCAGTCCAGGATCTCGAGCCGCTTCTGATCGGCCGCGATCCGCGCGACATCGAGCAGGCCGTTCGCGTCATGGTCAAGCATTCTTTCTGGCGCCTGGGCGTGATCGGCAACACGGCGATCAGCGGCATCGAAATGGCCTTGTGGGATATCTGGGGCAAGGAGTTGAACGTCCCGGTCTGGCGCCTGCTCGGCGGCAAGACCCGTGACAAGATCAAGGTCTATACCCACCTGGGTTTCGGCGACATGACTTCGGTCTACGAGAGCATGGAACACAGCGCGGTGGTCGAGCGCGGCCTGCAGGTCATCGAAAAAGGTTATCGCGCACTGAAGGTGGTATTCATTCCGTACACCCATTTCACCGCATCGCCGAAGCAGCAGGACCATGTGGGTGGCATGATGCAGAAACTGCGCGATGCCGTCGGTGACGAGATCGAGATCATGATCGACTTCCATGGCCGTCCCGCATCGACCAGCGCGGCCCTGCAATACATCCACGCACTGGCCCCGGCCCGCCCGCTGTTCGTCGAAGAACCGATCCAGCCCGGCGACGCAACCGGCATGAAGCAGATCATCGACAAGTCGCCGGTGCCGATCGCGGCCGGCGAGCGTCTGGTCGACCGGCGCGAGTTCGACGACCTGTTCCGCCTGCGCGCGATCAACATTGCGCAACCCGACCTG
>Ga0316628_100002524_pt1 | contig 13629 bp, 12 predicted proteins | sample OWC_Aug_M2_C1_D5_FD_207648 | JGI IMG/M metagenome (GOLD analysis project Ga0316628, IMG submission 207648) | Wetland soil microbial communities from Old Woman Creek delta, Ohio, United States - OWC_Aug_M2_C1_D5_C | ecosystem: Environmental > Terrestrial > Soil > Wetlands | place: USA: Ohio... | reverse complement strand
GCCGATCATGCCGCCGATGATCGCGCCCCACCCCGCCCGTTTCGAGCCGCCGTACCTGCGCGTGAAACGGCCCGCCAGCACCCACTCCAACCCCTCGGCGATCGCCATCAGCACGCCGACGCCGATCACGGTCGGGAGCCCGATGGCGCCGCCGGGCACGAGCAAGTAATAGCACAGCGCGGCAGCGAAGATGACGAGCGTGCCCGGCATCCCGAAGGGAATCATCAGGAGACCGAGAAGGACCGCCGCCAGCACCAGGACCGCTACCATGTCAGCCGCCGAGCTCCATCGCCGTGTGCGCCAGTATCCGCGCCGCGGAGGCGATTCCCGTGCCGCGGAGCGTCGCGAGCGTGTCGCCCGCCGTGTGTATCCGCTGAAGCGTACGCAGATCGCCATGGCTGAGTGTCACGGCCTTCCAGCCGGCGTTGGCGAGCGCGACGCTGTCGGTGAGCACGCCGGGGATGAGCCGGAGGACGCGAAGCCGCTCGCCGTGAATTCGCGCGGCTCCCTCGAGCTGTGACACGAGCGCCGCCGGCCGCGACCGCGAGTACATGACCGTGAGCGTGCCGTGGTCGTCGACCGAGTCGCAGTTGAGGGCGACCGATGGCGCGCGGCCACGCGCCCAGGCGAGCGCGCCGGCCAGCGCCATCTCCTCGGCGTCGGTGATGAGCACACCCACGCGCGCCGTGGCGGGCAGGCTTTCCACCGCCTCGAGCACCGCGCAGACGCCGCTCGCGTTGTCCAGCGCGCCGGTGTTGCGCGCCTCGGCGATCGACAGCACGAGCGGCGCCGCGAACACCCACGTGAGCATGAGCGTCGCCGCCGCTACGGTGTCGGCGGCGCTCGAGCGCGCGAGCGCGAGCGCCGCCAGCACGATCAGTCCGGCCGCCGTGCCGATCACCCCGGCCACCCGCGCGACCATGGACACCGGCTGCCACTTGGAGTCGATGTGCGCCACGAGCCACACCGGCGGATCGCCGCCGCCGCGCACCGCCTGGAGGTTGACGCCGCGGCGGCGCGCCACCGGAAACCCGAGCACTCCCCGCCCGCCAAGCCAGGCCACGCCGGCGACCACGAGCACGACGAGCAGGCCGCCGGCCACGGCAAGCCATGGCACCTGGCGTCCGAGATAGAGCAGGATGGCGCCCAGCGACGCGCCGACGCCGGCGATGGGCATGGACCACGCGCCGGGAAAGCGAGAATACTCGAATTCCTGTTCGCTGATGTCGAAGCCGGCCGCGCGCAGCACGTTGGCGCAGTAGGCCCGCGCGCCGGCCGCCGCCGCGCTGCCCGCCGGCCTGGGCTCGCGGGCCAGACGCGCCAGGTGCGGCGACGCGTGCTCCACTACGCGGCCGTGACGAGCTCCACGGACCTGAGGAGCTCGGCGATCGACTGTCGCTGCGCGTCGGACACGGGGAGCAGCGGCGACCGGACCGGACCACCGCGCAGGCCCACCGCGTCCATTGCCGCCTTGACCCCCGGCACCCCGAGCTCGCCGACGATCTTCGCGCCGACCGGCATGAACCGCGCGTGCGCGGCCGACGCCGTGGTGTCGTCCCCCGCGAGCACCGCCCGATAGATGTCCACCGCCAGCCCGGGCGCGAACAGCGCGCCGGCGAGAATGCCGCCGCGCGAGCCCGAGACCATCGCGTGCTGGAAGAGCTGCGCGTTGCCGGTGAGCACCGAGAACGACGCCGACTGCGACGCCAGATAGCCCGCGAGTTGGTCCCGCTGTCCGGAGCTGTCCTTGATCCCGATGACGTTCGGGTGGCGCGCGAGCTCGGCGACCAGCTCCGGGGGGATGGCGAAGTGCATGTACTTGGGAATGCTGTAGAGCACCACCGGCACCGGGCTCTCGTCGGCCACGCGCCGGTAGTGCTGGCGCAGCGCGTCGATGGTCATGGCCGAGCTGTAGTAGTGCGGCGCCACGACGAGCACGGCGTCCGCCCCGCGCCGCGCCGCGTCCTTCGTCTGCGCCAGACAGGTGCGCGTGGACTCGGCGCCCGTGCCCACGAACAACCGCTTGTCCGCCGGCACGGCGTCGCGCGCCGCGTCCACGAGGATGCCGCGCTCGGTGGCGTCGAGCAGCGCGGCTTCTCCGGTGGATCCCGTCACCAACACCCCGTCGAGGCCCGCGGCGAGGTGCGCGTGGATGTTGGAGACGAACGACGCGACGTCCAACTCCCCGGTCCGTCGGTCGAAGGTGGTGACGAGGGGAGCGAATACGCCGCGAAGGTCGATCATGTCCGTCTGGTCATTGAGTGAGGAAATCCAACCCGCCCACCTGCATCCCCTGGAGCGGCACGCCCGCCGGCGCCGTCTGGCGCGACTCCGCCACCGCCGGCTCGCTGGGCGGCGTGTCGGCGATCGACGTGAACATACGCATCTTCAGCTCGAAATCCGACGGGTTGCTCGCCGCCGCCTTGGCCACCTCGAACGTCACCTGGCCGCTCGCGACGAGGTCGGTCAGGCACTGGTCGAACGTCTGCATCCCGTACTGCTCCCGTCCCTCGGCGATGAAGTCGCGGATCTCGCCGATGCGCGTGCCCTCGAGGATGATGTCCTTGATGGCCGGCGTGTTGATCATGACCTCGGCGGCCACCGCGCGGCCCTTGCCATTCCGCCTGGGGAGCAGTCGCTGCGAGATCACCGCGTACAGTGACTCGGCCAGCCGGATGCGGATCACCTCCTGCTCCTCCGGCGGGAACATCGCCACGATACGGAGGATCGTGCTCTGCGCGTCCGGCGTGTGGAGCGTGGACATCAGCAGGTGGCCCGTCTCCGCCGCCTTGATCGCCGTGTCCACCGTCTCGGCATCGCGCATCTCGCCGATCATGATCACGTCGGGATCCTGACGGAGCGCGGCGCGCAGACCCATCTTGAAGTCCGTCGTGTCCGAACCGATCTCGCGCTGGGTGACGGACGACTGCTGGTCGCGGTGTAGGAACTCGATCGGATTCTCCAGCGTGAGGATGTGCCGGTTCTCGCGCTGGTTGATGAAGTTGATGAGCGCGGCCATCGTGCTCGACTTGCCCGACCCGGTGACGCCGGTGACGAGGACCATCCCGCGCTCCGTCTCGGCGATCTTCGCCAGCACCGGCGGCAGGCCGAGCTTCTCGAACGTCGGCACCTCCCACGGGATCACGCGCATGATGATCGAGAACGAGCCGCGCTGCTTCATGATGTTCACGCGGAACCGGCCGATCCCGGACGCGGCCCACGAGCAGTCATAGTCGAGGATCTTGTCGATCCGCGCCTTGTCGTCGTCGTTGCTCATGAGGTGCAGGGCGATCGCGCGGGTCTGCTCGGGCGACATCGCCTGCTTGGTGAGGGCGACGAGCTCGCCGTTGATCCGCGCGCGGAACACGTCGCCGGCCTTGATGTGCAGGTCGGACGCACCGCGATCGACGGCCGCCTTGATGATCTTTTCCATGGGTCAGTACCCGGCTCGCTTATCCACGACGTTTCGCAAGGGTTGGCCCCTGGAGTATCGGCGCCAATTGTCGAGAAATAGAGCGAGCTGACGCGGCCAGAACCGCCCCGGCGACACCGGCGAGACGTGCGGGCTCACGATGACCTGACGGAGGTGCCAGAGGGGGCTCGAGGGCGCCAGCGGCTCCTCTCGGAAGACGTCCAGCACCGCGCCGCGCAACCGGCCGCTCGCGACCCGCTCGGCCAGCGCGGTCTCGTCCAGCAGGGCGCCGCGCGCCACGTTCACGACGATCGCCCGCGCCGGCAGCAGGTCGAGCCGCTCCGCGGTGAGCAGGCCCGCGGTTTCGCCGGTCTGGGGCGCGGCGAGCACGACCACGTCGTGTTCGGGTAGCTCGGCCTCGATCTGGTCGAGCGAGATCACTCGCTCGAAGCCCGGGGGCGGCCCGAGGTCTACGCGACGGCGAACGCCGGTGCAGCGGGCGCCGAGCGCGGAGAGCCGCTCGGCCGTCGCGCCGCCCAGCCCGCCCACCCCGACGATGAGCGCACGCACGGAGTCCATCTCACGGAGCACGGAGTCCAGTTTCACGAACGGCTGTTTGTTCCACTCGACGCGGCGCTGCTGGTCGACGATCATGTCGAAGCCGCGCAGGAAATGGAGCACGCCGGCCACGACGAACTCGGCGATCGGCACGGCGTGGATGCCGGCCGAGTTCGTGAACAGCACGTCGCGCTCGACCATTTCGCGATACATCGCGGAGCCCACCCCGGCCGCCGCGGAATGCACCCAGCGCAGCCGGCGCGCCTCGAGAAACAGCGCCCGCGGCATCCCGAACCCGTAGTAGACCTCGGCGTCCTGAACCGCGGCCATCACCTCGTCGCTCGGACGCGGCGGCCCGTCGCCATCGGAGCTCGTGGGCGAACGCACCACGTGCACCCGCCAGCCTTCGGGCGTCGCGCCGAGCAACTGTCGCTCGCCGTCCGGCGTGAGAGCCCAGTTCTTCGACATCGCGGCGAGGTCCACGACGAGCAGCCGCGCTTCGCCGTCCGGTCGCTCGTGATCAGGGCGAGCCATCAGTCCGTCGTCACGCTCACGACGTCTTTGCGCGCTCGCATGAGATCGAACAGCACGTCGAACTGCTGCGTCGCGCCGATGAGATCGAGCTCGAACGTGCGGTCGGAGTCGTGCTCGAACGTTCGGCGGCCGGAGACGTACACGCCGTGTTCGTTGATCATCGTCTCGAAGGCATCGAAGGCCACGCCGAGCTTGACGCGGAGCGTGGCGTGGATGCGGCGGCGCTTGCGGAGCAGGGCCTTCTCGACCGGGCGCAGACCCACGAGCACGAGCATGATGAGCGCCGTCGCGCCCAGGGCGTCCACGTACGCGCCGGCGCCGACGGACGCCCCGATCGCGCCCACCGCCCAGATGGTCGCGGCCGTCGTGAGCCCGACGACGGCGCCGCCGCCGTGGAGGATCGCCCCGGCGCCGAGGAACCCGATGCCCGAGACGATCTGCGCCGTGATGCGGGTCGTGTCGCCATAGGGTTGGCCGGTGCTCGCGTAACCCACCTGCGCGATGTCGATCGAGAGCTGCGTGAACAGGGCGGCGCCCACGCAGATGAGGATGTTCGTGCGAAGGCCCGCCGACTTGCCGGCGAGCTCGCGCTCGATGCCAATGGCACCACCCAGAAAGGCCGCCATCAACAACTTGCCGAGGACGCTCAATCGGAACGCCGCGGCGAGCGCGGACACCGACTGGGTCATGCCGGCTGCGGACGCATCGATGATGATGGGGCTCTCCCGCCCGACGACGCGTCGCGTGATCCCGGTCGCTCAGCGCATGTCCAGGTCGCGCAGATCGCCCAGCGTCGTCTCGGGAGAAGCATCGCCGTAGCCGATGCTGCGCGCCTGCTCCTCCAGCGTGGCGATCGAGGCGTCGTCAGGCTCCGTAGGGGTGGCGAAGGTCCGGAACACCGTCCCGCCGCATGTGTCGCACGTCATGGCGTCGGGCACCGTCCGGTCGAAGTGCTTTTCGTTGCCGCATGTCAGGCACACCAGCGTCACGAGGCCGCGGGGACCACTGTCGTTCGCCATGGGTTGCTCGGGTTGAAGTACCGGCGAACCCTGCAAGAGACATGCGGCGCTGGCGAGCCGAACTCGACGAGAGTCTATCGCGCCCGCCGGGCTATGGAAAGAGCGTGTCCACCGCGCGATGCAACGGGTCCTTGATTCGGTCGACCTGAAGCGCGGCGAACACGACCTGCATGGCGATCAGGCCGGCGGGAAGAAGCAGGGGAAGCAGGCGGCGCCGCACCGGCGGGAGCGACCGCACGTAGATCGCCCAGCACACGACGACGACGACGGACTCGAGGAGGACGTCCGCTTTCGGGTGCGTGTACAGCAGCAGCCCGACGCTCGGCCCGCCCGGCCACGTGGGCTTGCGCCCGGTGATGAAGTCCGCGGGCCAGTGTGATGCGTAGGTCAGCCACACCAGCCCCCCACCGTGCGCGTCGCGCGCAACGATCCCGTAAACGAGCGCAACGAGCGTCGCCCCGATCCCGATCGAGACGAGCGAATGCGAGAGAATGGGGTCGCGCCGGCCGAATTCCGCGCAGATCCATTCGACCCAGTCCGGCGCGAACGCCACCGGCACGAGCACCGCCATGGGCACGCGTGGACGAAGCTTCTTTGCGTAGAGCGCGAACGCGGCGTGACCGGCGTACACCTATCGGTCCCGCCGCAGCACGTGGTCGAGGACGGTGAGCAGCACCCAGGGCAGCACCAACGCGACGATGACCGCGAGCTGCCTCATCTCGCGATCCCCGCGTCGGTCAGAGCGGCCGGGCTGGATTGCTCCGCCGTTGGGCGCACTCCTCGCACAGCGTGGCGCTGGTCTGCAGCCGCGCGCCGCAACACCCGCAGAGACTGAGCACGCGCACGCCGTTCCGAGTGACCTCGCGACGAATCAAGTTCGCCGGGCCGGGTGGGGCGTTCTGGAACATCATCGCGATCGCGAGCCGCGGCGTGCCACGGTTCGCCTTCCAGGCTCGGAACCGCGCGAGCAGACGATGCAGAACACGCATGAGACGCCGGGAACGAGCCGCGCTGGCGCACCCACCTTGCCGGCAGCGCGCGGCCGCGGGACCGTCGGCGAGAACGGCCGCTCGAAACGCACGGCCCGTGCCGTGACGCGCCACCTCCACCCTCGCCGGCGGGAATCAGAAGCCCATCCGTTCGCGCACCGCGTCCATGGTCTCGCGAGCCATCGTGCGGCAGCGCGACGCGCCCGTCGCCAGCGCGTCCCGCACGAGATCGGGCGACTGCGCCAGCTCGGCGGCGCGACGCCGAATCGGGACGAGCTCGGCCTCCATCGACTCGGCGAGCACCTTCTTGCAGTCGATGCAGCCCCAGCCGGCCGACCGGCACTGCTCGGCGACGTGCATCACCGTGGCCGGCGAGCTGAATCCCTTGTGAATGTGATAGATGTTGCAGACCTCCGGCGTGCCGGGGTCCGTTCGCCGGATTCGCTTGGGATCGGTCGCCGCCGGCCGAAGCTTGGCCCAGATCGCCTCGGGCGACTCCATGAGCCCGATCGTATTGCCGAGCGACTTCGACATCTTCGTCTGGCCGTCGAGGCCCATGATCCGTCGGGTCGGCGTGAGGAGCGGCTCGGGTTCGGGGAAGAATGCCTCGCGCTCCTCCGACCCGTCTTCCGTCACGCGCCCCGTGCGTCTCCCGAAGAGCGCGTTCCACCGCCGCGCGATCACGCGCGACAGCTCCAGGTGCTGCACCTGGTCTTCGCCCACCGGCACCTTGTCGGCGCGATACAGCAGGATGTCCGCTGCCTGCAGCACCGGATAGTTGAGCAGGCCGGCGTTCACGCTCTCCTGTTTCTGCGACTTCTCCTTGAACTGGGTCTGGCGTTCCAGCTCGCCCAGCGGCGTGATGGTGTTGAAGATCCAGGCCAGCTCGGTATGTTCCGGGACCTGCGACTGCACGAACAGCGACGCGACATTCGGATCGATGCCCGCCGAGAGGAGCGACACCGCCATCTCGTGTCGCCGCGCGCGGAGCTCGTCGGGCTCGTAGCGAACGGTGATCGCGTGGTAGTCGACGATGCAGATGATCGATTGGAATTCGTGCTGCAGCCGCACCCAGTTCTTCACCGCGCCCAGGTAGTTGCCGATGTGCAGCTCCCCGGACGGTTGTATCCCACTGAAGATCCGTGACATCCGGTCAAAGTAATACGTCGCGTGCTCTGCTGGCGACGTGCGTCGCCGCCGCGGCGCGCGCCGCGCAGATCATCCGCGAGCGGGCCGCCGACCGCCGCTCCCTCGTCTGGGAGCAGAAGTCGCATTTCGACTTCGTCAGCGACGTCGATCGGGCCGCCGAACACGCCATTGCCGACACGATCGCCGGCCGCCACTCCGACGCGCGCATCCTGGGCGAGGAGCTGTCGCCGGCGATGACCGACCGGGCCGGCGTGGTGTTCGTCGTGGACCCGCTGGACGGGACCACGAACTTCCTGCACGGGCTGCCGTTCTACGCGGTCTCCATCGCGGCGATGGTGGACGGCGACCTCGCGGCCGCGGCCGTGCTCAACGCCGCCAGTGGAGAGCTCTTCACCGCCACCGCCGGCGGCGGCACGCGCCTGAATGGCGAGCCGGTCACCGTCTCGCCCATCACCGACCCGGCGCGCTCCCTGATCGGCACCGGCTTTCCCTTCAAGGCCGATGCGCCCGTCGATGAGTATCTGCGAATGCTGCCGGCCATCATCAGGGAGACCAGCGGCATCCGCCGCCCGGGCGCGGCATCGCTGGACCTGGCGAGCGTGGCGTGCGGCCGGTACGAGGGCTTCTGGGAGATCTCGCTCGCGCCCTGGGATATCGCCGCGGGGCTGCTGCTCATTCGCGAAGCGGGGGGCATCGTCACCACGCTCTCTGGAGAGCCGGCGCCGGTCGCCCACACCGGGCTCGTGGCGGGCAATCCCACCACGCACGCGTGGCTCCTCGAGCGCGTGCGGCCGGGGGCGCTTTGATCGTGCGGCTTAGATTCCACTCCGGCTCAACCCACCGATCGCCATGAAGCTCGTCGAGTGCGTTCCGAATTTCTCCGAGGGCCGCCGGCCCGCGGTGGTGTCCGCCATTCGCGACGCCATCGCCGCCGTGAGCGGCGTGGCCATTCTCGATGTCTCGTCCGACCAGTCGCACAACCGCACGGTCATCACGTTCGTCGTGCCCGTCGAACGAGCCGTCGACGCCGCGTTCGCCGGCATCCGCACGGCGCGCGAGAGGATCGACCTCAATCAGCACACCGGCGAGCACCCGCGCATGGGCGCCACGGACGTCGTGCCGTTCATCCCGCTCGAGGGAAGCACGATGGACGACTGCATCGTCCTGGCGCGCGCGCTCGGCGAGCGCGTGGGGCGCGAGCTCGAGATCCCGGTGTTCCTCTACGAGCGCGCAGCGTCCTCGCCGGCGCGCGAGAATCTCGCGGACGTCCGCCGCGGCGAGTTCGAGGGCATTCGCGACGAGATGAACGCCGGCGCCGCGAGCAGAAAGCCGGACTACGGCCCGTCAAAGATTCACCCGACGGCGGGCGCGACCGCGATCGGCGCGCGTCCATTCCTCGTCGCGTACAACGTCTACCTCGGCCCGGCCACGAACCTCTCGGTCGCCAAGGACGTCGCCAAGGCGGTGCGCGGGTCGTCGGGCGGACTGCGCCACGTGAAGGGCTTGGGGCTCGAGGTAGACGGCCAGGCGCAGGTGTCCATGAACCTCGTGGACACGGAGAAGACGCCGCTCTACCGCGCATTCGACGTGGTGAAGATGGAGGCCGAGGCGCACGGCGTGTCGCCGACGTGGAGCGAGATCGTGGGACTGGTGCCGGAGCGCGCGCTGTTCGACACGGCGGCGCGCCACATCCAGCTCCGCGACTTCACGCCGGAGATGGTGCTCGAGCACAAGGTGCGCGCGGCGGTCCAGGGCGGCGAGTCGCTGAGCGGGTTCGTGTCGTCGGTCGCGTCGGCCACGCCGGCGCCGGGCGGTGGCAGCGTTGCCGCGCACGCGGGCGCGCTCGGCGCCGCGCTGGCGCAGATGGTGGCCGGCCTCACCGCGGGCAGGAAGAAGTACGCCGCGGTGGATGCCGAGATGCGCGAGCTCGCGCTCACCGCGGCCGGACTCGTGACCACGCTGTCGGAGCTCGTCGCGCGCGACGCCGCCGCCTACGGCGCGGTGTCGGCCGCGTACAAGCTGCCGTCCGAAGGCGCCGACGCCGTGGCCAGGCGACGGGCGGCAATCACCGACGCGCTGCTCGGCGCGGCCGAGGTGCCGCTCGAGACGGCGCGCGCCTGCGCCAAGGTCGCCGAGCTGGCGGCGACGTGCGCGACGAAGGGGAACACCAACGCCGTGTCGGATGCCGGTGTGGCCGCGCTGCTGGCCGACGCGGCATGCCGGGGCGCGGTGTACAACGTGCGCATCAACGTCGCGTCACTCGAGGATCGGTCACGCGGGACCGGGCTCGTTCAGGAAGCGGCTCGATTGCTTGCGCAGACGCGCCAGCACGTCGAGGTCGCGACGAGCGCGGTGGAGAAGGCGATCGGCTAGTCCCCTCCCGGAGCGACGACGAGAGCCGGGGCGTGCGAGGGCCGGCTGGCACCCGGTGGTTGCACGGTCCGTATGTTTCGGGAATGATGCCTCCGCCCGCTACGACCCCCGCGACACCGACCCGACGCAGACGCAGCGCCGGGTCGATCATCGTCCGCGTGGTGGCGTACGTCCTCGCCGCGTGGGGGACTCTCGCCGTTCTCGCCGACGGCGCGTTCCGCGGCGCCGAGGCGCTGGTGTTCCTCGCGGCGGCCGCGGGAACGATTCCGCTGCTCGTGTTCCTGCGCTGGCGGGGCTGGCCGTTCTATCCCGGCGCGGCATTTCGCCTGCTCGTGGTTCGCCCGTTCCTGTACACGAACGTCATGCTGCCGCTCGTCGCGGGCGCCGGCGCGCTCGGCGTCGTGCTCGGCGCGCCCTTCGGCCACGCGCTCGTGATGGGCCGCGCGCTCGCCGCCACCGTGATCGTGGTCATGAGCGCGGTGCTCGGCATGGGCTATCTGGGATCGCGGTGGCTCGTGGTGCGGCACGTGGAGGCGCTCGTGCCCAATCTCGCGTCGAGCTTCGACGGTCTGCGGATAGCGCAGCTCTCCGATCTCCACGTCGGTCCGCACACGTCGCGCCGTTTTCTCCAGCGCGTGGTCGGAACGACGCACGCGCTGGCGCCGGACCTCATCGCCGTCACCGGCGACCTGGTGGACGATCGCGCGGAGGACGTCGCGGTCTACGCGCGCATGCTCGGCTCGCTCACGGCGCCCCTCGGCGTCTTCATGATTCCCGGCAACCACGACGTGTACGCGGGGTGGGACGACGTGGAGCGCGCACTGCACGACGCCCGACTCGGGACCATCCTCGTGAACGAAACGCACGTTGTCCGTCGCGGAAACGATGCGCTCGCGCTCGTCGGCACCGGCGATCCCGCCGGCGGACGCCGCGGCTCGTCGCGCGCGGCGCCGGACATCGAGCGCGCCCTCGCTGGCGTGCCCGCCAACGCCACGATCATCGCGTTCGCGCACAATCCCGCGCTCTGGCCGTCGCTCGCGGCGCGCGGCGTTGCCCTCACGCTGAGCGGCCACACCCACTGGGGACAGTTCGCGCTCCCGATGTTCCGCTGGAGCCTCGCGTCGCCCTTCCTCGAGCACGCCATGGGCGCGCACACGGAGCGCGACGCGCTCCTCTACATCAGCCCTGGCACCGGGTACTGGGGCATTCCGTTCCGCATCGGCGCGTCGCCCGAGGTCACGCTCGTCACGTTGCGCCGCGCCGACGCCGCGGCGGCACGCGTCCACCGCCCCCGCCCCGCCTCCCTGCTCACCCCCGCGGGCGCGACGACCTGAGCGGGTGAACCCTGCGCCCGCATCCTTCTCGATCTCGCATCACCCCGTCCTCTCGGTCCGAGACATCTCCGTTGATTCGGCCCGCGACCGCCGCGTCCCGGCGCGCGCGACGGCGGCGCGGCCGCGACGCCCATTCCACCACATCAGCACGCCCGACACCGCCTGCGTCGCCAGCACGATCGCCGCGAGTAGCCAGATCGCTTCCGTCGGCCGGCCGAACAGATCGCCGGTGTGGATCGAGCGGATCGCGTTGCCGAGCCGTGTCCCCAGTTCGGCTTGCCGTGTGCTCGTGACCATCAGCACGCGGCCGGTGAACCGGTCCACCACCACCCGGCTCCGCCCACCCGGCGTGTGGTCCTCCGGGAATCGCATCGCCGCCAGGAACGGCTGGCGCGCCGTGGGCGAAAGCGACAGAAACATCAAACGCGCGCCGGGCAGCGCGCTGTGCGCCACGCGGCTGAGTGAGTCCGCCGAGATCGGCGTGGCGCCGGCGGGCGCGGCCGGTTGCGCCGGCGGCGCGGCTGGCGCGGTTCGATCCAGGCGGTACATCAGGGAGTTGAGCATTCCGTAATGCATGACCATCGCGCTCAGCGTGATGATCGCGATCACGGTCGCGGCCGTCGCGCCGAGCGAATGGTGCAGGTCGAACACCAGCCGCTTCCAGCTCGCCGACGAGCGCATGCGCCAGATCTTGTCACGCCACCACAGGATCAGCCCGGTGAGCGCCAGAAACAGCGACAACGTGGTGATCGCCGCCACGATCTCCTCGCCCGCCCGGCCCGCGATGAGTGACACGTGCAACACGTGCAGCCGCCGCGGCAGCGTCGCGTTCCACTGAGCCAGCGTGCGCTGGCCCAGCACCGCGCCCGTGTACGGGTTGACGAACACCTGGTTCAGACCGGCCTGCACCACGTCCGCTCGATCGTCCGCCGGCGGCAGCGTGATTCCAGCGACGGGCATCCCCGGCGCCGCCGCGCGCGCGCGCGCGATCAACGTATCGAGCGAGAGCGCCACCCCGCTCGGCGTCACGCGCCAGAGGTCGGGGTACAGCGCGCGGTCCATCGCGCCCTCGAACACCAGCGCGCTGCCGGTCGCCGCCACGATGAACACGAACACGCCGGCCACGAGCGCGACCCAGCGGTGCAGGACGAGCAGCCCGGCGCGCATGTCAGCGGCGCCCGGCCACGTCCACGAGCGCGCGGAAAATCATCTCCGTCCCCTCCCGGAGCGATTCGATGCTCACCTTCTCGTCGTTGCCGTGCATGCGCGTCAGCTCGTTCGCGTCGATGGGGTATGGATAGATCCCGTACACCGGCACGCCGCGCGAGCGCCACGCCGCGGCGTCGGTCCCCGCCTGAAACAGATACGGCGTGACCTCGGCGCCCGGCCATTGCGCCCGTGCGGAGCGAACGAGCGCGCGATAGAGGTCCGTGTCTTCCGACGACGGCGCGCTCGCGGGGCCCCGGCGGCCCGGCATCTCGAGCTCCACGGTGGTGTCGTTGACCACCCGGCGCAGCTCGGCGAGCAGCGCTTGCGGGTCACTGCCGGGAATCATGCGGACATTGATGGTCGCCGTTGCCGAGGCGGGAATCACGTTGCCGCGAAACCCGCCGTCGATCGTCACCGGCGCGAGCGTGTTGCGCACCAGCGCGTGCAGGAGCGGATCGCGACTCACCACCGAGTCGGCGCGTCGCGCGCGCACCAGATCGTCGCCGACGAGGTCGCGGAAATACTCCGACCTCGGCGGCGTGCTGGTCCGCGACAGCGCGGTGAAGAATTGCTTCGTCGCGGGCGTGATGACGAGCGGCGTCTCGTGCGCCGACAGCCTCGCCAGCGCGCGCGACAGCGCGAAGATGGCGTTGTCCGGGCGCGGCATGGACGAGTGCGTCGACGTCCCGCGCGCGGTCACGGTGAGCGAGAGCGACGACTTGTCCGCGGTGGAGATGCTGACGTAGCGCACGCGGCCATCGTCGCCCTTCATGATCCAGCCGCCCTCGTTGAGCGCGAACTCGGCGTCGATGTCCGGCCAGTGGTCGCGCGCGAGCCAGCCCGCGCTGTACGGCAGCGCTCCTTCTTCGTCCGCTTCGGCCAAAAAGATCACGTCGCGCGCCAGCGGCACGTGTCGCTCGGCGAGCATCATCACCGCCCGCGCGAACACCGCCATGCCGCCCTTGAAGTCGATCGCGCCGCGGCCGAGCACGTGGCCGTCGGCGATCACGCCGGCGAAGGGGTCGACCGACCAGTGCTCGCGTTCCACGCCA
>Ga0316628_100002523_pt1 | contig 13630 bp, 12 predicted proteins | sample OWC_Aug_M2_C1_D5_FD_207648 | JGI IMG/M metagenome (GOLD analysis project Ga0316628, IMG submission 207648) | Wetland soil microbial communities from Old Woman Creek delta, Ohio, United States - OWC_Aug_M2_C1_D5_C | ecosystem: Environmental > Terrestrial > Soil > Wetlands | place: USA: Ohio... | reverse complement strand
ATGGGTGAAAAAAAGCCCCGCCGTTGCCTTCGCGGCGGCGGGGCGCCGGATACGTCACGTGAACGCCCTCTCCCGTCTACCCGTCCTCGCGGACAAGGTTCGCCGCCCGGGCGACATCTGCAAAGGGATCGGCCGATGCGGACGCCGCGACGGCGGGAAGGACAGCGGGAGCAAGGAGCGCCCGCGTCCAGAGAAGGATCGGGAGACGCATCGTCATCTCCTTGCAACGAGGGGTAGGGGACAGCGAGACCGTGGGCCGCTCTACCTTCAGCAGGGGTGAACGCTTGACGAGCCGACGACCTTGGGCGCCGCATACCGGATCTTCATAAGGTGAACCTCCTGTATGTATTGGCGACAAAAAGCGCTTTCCTAAAAAAATACCCATGATCCGCCGATATGTTACAGTGCCGCTGAATAAATAGTCAAGGAGACCGTCTGATCGTGGGCACAGGGCGATTCCTGTTTCATTTCCGGAGAATGTTGTGTTATAAGTTACCAAATTCTTCACAGGAGGATGTCAGGAAATGAGGCAGAGATCCCCGATCCGTTGCTTGTTTGCCGCGCTGGCGATGCTGCTCGTCGTCCGGCCGGCGGGGGCCTTCTTCGGAGGGGGCGGGGGGATCAAGGAAGGTGTCGACGCGCCGATGTTCACGGGGCAGACGATCGACAACCAGCAACTCAATTTCGCGCAGATGAAGGGGAAGAAGGTCGTCATCCTCGATTTCTGGTCGATCTACTGCGCGTCCTGCATCGAAGAGATGCCGAAACTCATCGACCTTTACAACGAGTTCAGGGACAAGGGCCTCGTCGTCATCGGCGTCAATCTCGATTCGTTCGGGACCCACCGGGTCGTCAAGTTCATGAACGGAATGGACACGAAGATCAACTTCCCGGTCATCATCGACAAGAACCGGCAAGTCGCCACCTCGTTCAACGCGATGGTTCTCCCCACGACGCTCGTCATCGACGGGAGCGGGAAGATCCGCTTTTACCACGTGGGATACAAGCAAGGAGACGAAAAGCACCTCCGGAACATCGTCGCCCAGGCCGTGAAGGAAATCCGGAAGTGATCGGGGGAGCCCTATGAGAAGCCGGTACCTCGCCCTGCTGTTGACCTTCGTCGTGACGCTCGCGCTTCTCGCCGCCGGAACGTCGGCTCAGGAAAGCAAGGGGGGTTCCTACACCAGGATCCCGACCGTCAAGGGGATCGACACGCTCAAGGCCGGCGCGCCCGCGCCCGACTTTGTCGTGAAGGACCTCCAGGGCAAGGAGTTCCGCCTCAAGGACTGCTGCGGCAAGGACGCCGTCCTCCTCTTCTTCTGGTCCTTCTTCTGCGGCCCGTGCCGCGAGGAGATGCCCCTGATCAACGAGATGACGCGCCAATACGCCGGAAAGGGGCTCCAGGTCGTCGGCGTCAACCTGGACGGCATCGAGATGAAGAAGGCGATCGACAAGTTCGCGGCCGGCGAGAAGCTCGGCTTCCGGATCGTCTTCGACGAGCTCGAGGGCGACTCGTTCCGGGTCGCCGACCCTTACGGGGTCGCGGGGACGCCGGCCCTGTTCGTCATCGACAGGAACGGAACCGTCACCTTCTCCGCCGTCGGCGCCGTGACGGGGCAGGTCCTCAAGGCCGAGATCGAGAAGGCATCCAAGTAGGGCGCCGCGGAGTCCCGGCCCCGGCTACGCCCCGACGGTCTCCCCTCGGTCCGCCGCGGCGTCGCGGGGGAAAAGACGCTCCCACGGCACGAACAGGGACAGCACCGGGTAGACCGGCACGGAGAACCGCGGCTCGCCCCACATGAGGGCGTACACCCCCCAATAGGCCAGGAAGAAGAGGACGAAGAACGACAGGGGCAGGGGCAGCCGTCCCCGGAAAAGCCCGTACAGGCGCCAGCCCAGGAAACCATAAAGCGGAAGGTGGAGGAGAGCCGCCGCGGCCAGGAACGGCGCGCTCCTCTGGGCCGCCCCCGTTCCGAGCCGCCCGGTCTGGATGAGCCAGTCCACCGACGGCGCCGCGAAGAATATGGCGTTCCGCACCCGTTGCACCAGGAAATAGCCGGGGTGCGCGGCCACATAGCCCCACAGTCTTTCCCGGCGCGCTTCCCCCGATAGTCCCGCCCGGTCAAGCCCCGCCAGAAACTTCTGTCCCGCCAGTTCCCCCGGCGCGGCGTTCCGGGTCGCCAGGAGGGTTGCGAGAAGCGCCACGGGCCCCCTCCCCTCGCCGGCCGGCACGTCGCTATGCCCCACGTTCCACTCGAGCATCCCCGCCGCCTGGTCGTTGACCGGGACGAGCCGGTGAAGGACGAGGTAGTTGCGGGCCGTCCAGGGGGCGATCACGGCGAGGAAGACGGCGGCCGCAAGCGCCGCCTCCCTGAAGGGCGCCGGCCGGGACTTTCTCGGGCAAATCAGCCGGAACAGGACGAGCAGCGCGGGGACGAACAGCGCCACGCTTTTGGCCAGTGCGGCAACTCCCCAGGCCGCCCCGGCCGCCGCCGCTTTCCCCCAGCCCGGGACGGCGAGCCATCGGGCTGTGAGCCACGCGGCGACCGTGGTCGCGAGCAGGATCGTCGGCTCCTGGACCACCCAGGAGGCGAGCGTCCAGGCCGAGGGGTGAAGGGCCAGCCACAGGCCCGAGAGGGCCGCCGCAGCCCGGCGCCCCGGGAATACCTCGAGACAGAGCAGGAACGTTGCGACCGCCGAAAGGGCCAGGCAGAGGGATTGATAGATCTGGGCCGACAGGACGGTGCGCGACCCGGTGATGTAGAACCAGGCCCCGAGCAGGGCCGAGAAGAGGGGCGGGCGGTAGGTGTGCGGCAGGACGCCGTCCTCGGTGAACCCCCGGCCGCGGGACACGTTCTCGGCGATCCGGAAATACTGGAGGGCGTCGTCCTTGAGCGGAAGCGGACCGGCCAGGACGATGAACGCCGCGCACACGGCCAGGGCCAGGAGGAACAGGCCCGCCATGAGGGTGCGGTCGGCGGCCTTGCCCCCGGCCCCGGGGGCAGCCGGCATGTTTCGGGTCGGGGATGGCATTCCGGGCGCCGTGGCGCTCATGAGCGTTCTCTTCCCTCGAAAAAACTCGCCTTTCCCAAGGCCGGCCCACTATACTAGCACTTTGCCCTGAAAGACCCCAACCCGGGAGCCCGCTCCGTGAAACACAGGCTTCTCTCCTTCCTCGCGTGCCCGGACTGCCGCCTCGACCTCGAGCTTTCCGTCGGGCGCGAGGAGAAGGGGGAAATCGAGGACGGGACCCTGTCGTGCCGCTGTTGCGGGGCCCGGTTCCCGATCGTGAGAGGAATCCCCCGCTTTGTCGACATGGATGCCTACGTGGACACCTTCAGCTTCGAATGGAACCGGTTCCACGACGTCCAGATCGACCGGTCGGAGGCCACGGGGGAATCCGAGAAAACCTGCGCGGCGCAGACGGGTTGGGCCCCCGGCGACCTCCGGGGAAAGCTCGTCCTGGACGCGGGCGTCGGCGCGGGGCGGTACGCCGAAGTCGTCTCCCGGTGGGGAGCGGAGGTCGTGGGGGTCGACTTGAGCTTCGCCGTCGATGCGGCGCGCGGCAATATCGGCGCCCGCGACAACGTCCACCTCGTCCAGGCCGACCTGTTCCGGCTCCCCTTCCGCGACGCGTCGTTCGACGCGGCGTACTCGCTCGGCGTCCTGCACCACACCCCCGACACGAGGAGGGCGTTTGGGGCGGTCGTCCCGTTCCTGCGTCACGGGGGGGAGCTCGCCGTGTTCATCTACGCGCTCGGCCACTACCACGTCTTCAGCGACGTGTGGCGCAAGGTCACGACGCGGATGCCCGTCAGGCTCCTCTACGGCCTGACCGCCCTTGCCATTCCCTTCTACTATGTTTACCGCATTCCCGTGGTCGGGCTGGGACTGCGGCTCCTCTTTCCCATGAGTCAACACCCCCGCGCCCGCTGGCGCTGGCTGGACACCTTCGACTGGTACTCGCCGAAGTACCAGCACAAGCACACCTGGCCGGAAGTCCACCGCTGGTTCGTCGAGCAGGGGTTCGAGGATATCCGCCTCTTCCAGCAATCGCCCGAGTTCTCCCTTCTCCACGTCTGCATGAGGGGCCGGAAGCGTCCCGGCCGGGAGTCCGCATGACAAGAGAACCCGGGTTCAGTCCGCACGAGATCGAGTGGACGCGCGAGCGCTCGTCGCGCCTCTGGGACTACCTGTCGTCCAACAGGTCCTACGAGAGCACGTACTTCAGCTGGCGCAGCGGGAACTCGCTCCTTCGCTTCCTGAGGCGGCGGAACCTGCTTCGCGCGGGCAAGACGCTCGACTTCGGGTGCGGACCGGGCTTCTTCCTGGAAATGCTGCTCCGGCGGGGCATCGGCTGCCAGGGAGTCGATTTTTCGGAATCCTCGGTGCGGCGGGCCCGGGACAGGGTCGGGCAGCACCCGCTGTCCGGCCCGGTGGTTCTCGCCCAGGGGCTGCCCCTGCCCCTGGAAAGCGACACGTTCGATACCGCCTTCCTGCTCGAAACGGTCGAGCACCTCCTTCCGGAAGATCTCGAGGCGACCGTGGCGGAGGTGCGGCGCCTCATACGGCCGGGAAAGCATCTCGTCGTCACGACGCCCAACGAGGAAGACCTGGACGCGGCGAAGATCCTCTGCCCGGAATGCGGGTGCATCTTCCACAGGACGCAGCACGTCCGATCGTGGAGCGCGGCGTCGTTGTCGAAGTACATGGAAGACCGCGGGTTCGCCCGGGTGATGTGCACGTCCGCCACGTTGACGGAGCGATCCCTCAGAAGCTATGTCGTCACGGCCTGGAACGCCGTCGCGCGGAGCCGGAAGCCGAACCTGATCTACGTCGGGAAAAAGGCCTGACCCCGCCCTCCCCGGCCCTACAGGGCTCCGTAAAGCTCCCGGTATTGCCGCACCCGCGACTCGAGACCGTACCGCTCCCGCATAGCCTCCAGGGCCGCCGCCGCCAGCCGCGCCCGCAGCGCGCCGTCGCCGAGGAGCCTGGCCAGGGCGCCGGCCAGCGCGCCGGCGTCGCCCGGCGGGACAAGCAGCGCGTTGCGGCCGTCCTCGGCGACGTCCGGGACGCCCCCGACCCGGGACGCCACTGACGGCAGCCCCGACGCCATCGCCTCCAGGAGGGAGTTCGGCATCCCCTCCTTGAGAGACGAGAGGACGAAGATGTCGGCCGACCGCAGGTAGACCGGGACATCGTCCACCCTCCCCTCGAACCGCACCGTCCCGGAAATTCCGAGCTTCTCCGCGAGGGCGATCAGCCCCTGCCGGGACACGCCGTCTCCCAGCAGGAGCAGTCGCGCGCCCGGAAAATCCGCTGACACCTTCCGCCACGCCTCCAGGAGAGACTCGATGCCCTTGACCGGGACGAGCCTCCCCGCAAAGAGGACGACTGTCCTGCCCGCGTACCCGAGCTGCGCCTTGAGACGCTCGGTTTCCCCCGTGGCGGGGGGATGAAACGTCTGCGCGTCCACGAAGTTGGCGATCCTGTAGATCCTCTCCGGGGGGATCCCGTCCCTGACGAGCCCCTCCCGGATCTCGTCGCTGATCGCCACGAAGGCGTCGACGCTCCGCATCATCCGCGCCAGGAGGTCGCCGACGAACCAGTACCTCCCGGCGAGGGCTCCGGCCTCGGTCCCCCGGTTGGCCGACGCCACCTTCGCCACGACCTTCTTCCCCATCATCTTCAGGAACGGCAGGGACACGAACAGGGGAATGCTCGCCCCGTGGAAATGGACGACGTCGTACCGGCGGCGCCGCCGCACCAGCTCGGCGGCAATTCCCGCCGAGTAGGAGAGCGAGAGAAGGATGTGCCTGAAGCTCACTTCCTCGAAGACGTGGATCTTCGGAAAGAGGCACGGAACGCGGATGACCTCGACGTCCGGCGAGAAGTCGGCGGGCGGCATCCCCTCCATCCGTCGGGACACGACGAACAGCTCCACCCCTGCGTCCCGAAGCCGCTCGGTGAGAAGCATGGCCTGCCGGCCGAGACCGCCGAGGTTCGGATGATAGAGTGCCGAGACGACGCAGACGCGGGGGGTCATCGGTCGACGAACCTCCGGTGCCAGAGCTCCAGCATCAGGAGGTTGTAGATGTGATAGTGCCAGTGCCACCGGTTGGCGGCCTGCTCGTCGAGGATCCGGCGGATCGTCCCCTCCCGGAAGTATCCCCGCCCGATCGCGCGCTTCGAGAGGAGCGTCTCATGGACCATTTCGCTCAGCTCGGCGCGGAACCAGTGGCCCAGCGGCACCCCGAATCCCATCTTGGGGCGGGACAGCAGGCGCTCCGGGAGAAGCCGGGCGAAGGCCTTCTTGAGCGCGTACTTTGTCGTCAGCCGGCGCAGCTTCATGTCGGCGGGCATCCGCGCGGCGAATTCCATGAGCTCGTGGTCCAGGAGCGGCGACCGCATCTCGAGGGCGTTGGCCATCGACGTCACGTCCACCTTCGGGAGCAGCGTGTCGGGCAGGTACGTGTGGATGTCCGCGTCCAGCGTGGCGTCCAGCGGGTTGTCGGCGTCGGACTCCCGGAAACGCGCCAGGTAGATCTCGTCGGAATCGATCCCCGCCATCCGTTCCGCGTAGCCCGGCGAGTACAGGTCGGCCTTGAGCGCGTTGTCGAAGTGGCCCAGGAAGCGGAGACTCCTCCGGGCGGGGTCGAGCGACAGGAACTGAAAGAGCCGCTTCGCGATCCACAGCGGGCTGCGCACGTCGGGCGAATGCGGGAAAAGCTTGAGGAAGCGCAGGATCCCCCGGGAGGCCGCGTCCGGGACGATGTCCATCCCGCGCAGGAAGGCGTTCAGCTTGTACCGGTGGTAGCCCGCGAAGCTCTCGTCGCCGCCGTCGCCGCAGAGGGCCACCGTCACGTGCTCCCGGGCGACCTTCGCGATGTAGTAGGTGGGAATCGCCGCCGAGTCGGCGAAGGGCTCCCCGAAGCGCTCCACGAGGAGCGGCAGGACCGACAGCATGGCCGGGCGCAGCGTGAATTCGCGGTGATCGGTCCGGTAGAGGTTCGCCACCTGCCGCGCGTACCCCAGTTCGTCGTATCCCTTCTCCCGGAAGCCGACGGAGAAGGTCTTCACGGCGACCCCGCCGCTCTCGCCCGCCATCAGCGCCACAACGCCGCTCGAATCGACTCCGCCCGACAGGAGGGCGCCGAGCGGGACGTCGCTCGCCAGGCGCACCCGCACCGCGTCGCGGATCTTCTCGAGGAGCGTCTCCTCGAGGGCCGACCGCCGGGCCCGCGTGTCGGCCGGAAACTTCGGCGTGAAGGAGAGCCTCCAGTACCGCCGCGGCTCCCCGCTCCCGTCCCGGACGAGCATCCGGTGGCCGGGGGCGAGCTTGCGGATTCCCCGGTACGCCGTGTACGGGGCGGGAACGCTCTGGTACGTCAGGTAGTGGTGGATTCCCTCCGGGTCGACCTCCACGGGGATGCCGGGGTCGGAGACGAGGGGCGCAAGCTCCGAGCAGAAGGCGAAGAGGTCCTTCCCCGCGTAATAGAAAAGCGGCTTCTTGCCGACCCTGTCGCGGGCCAGGAACAGCCCCCGGCTCTTCGCGTCCCAGATCGCGAGGGCGAACATTCCGCGGAGGCGCTCCACGCACGCGGGCCCTTCCTCCTCGAAAAGGTGGAGGACGGTCTCGGTGTCGGTGCGCGACCGGAACCGGTGCCCTTTCCCCTCCAGGCGGGGCCTCAGGTCACCGAAGTTGTAGATCTCGCCGTTGAACACGATCCACAGGGTCCCGTCCTCGTTGCTCATCGGCTGGTGGCCGAGGGCCGAGAGGTCGATGACGCTCAGGCGGGCGTGCCCCAGACATGCGGGGCCATCGGCGAACACCCCCATGTCGTCCGGTCCGCGGTGCCGGATCGCCGCGCACGCGCGCTCGGCATCCGCCGGCGACGCGTCGCGGCCGTCAAATCGGACCTTGCCGTAGATCCCGCACATCAGGCCGTCACCTCGGCCAGGAGCGCCTCGAAACGCGGGACGACGGCGGCCGCATCGTACGCGCGCGCCCGCTGCCGCGCCGCGCGCCCCAGCCGGTCCCTCAGCGGAGCGTCGTCCAGAAGGCGGTTGATCGCGGCGGCCAGGCCCGGCGGATCTTCCGCCGGCACGAGGAGGCCGTCGACCCCGTCGGTGACGATCTCGTCGGGTCCCGTGGGGCATCGGGCCGCGACGCACGGGACCCCCAGCGACATCGCTTCCACCAGGGCGTTCGGAAAACCCTCGTAGCGCGACGGGAGCACGAACACGGCGGCGTTCGCGAGCACGGGGTAAGGGTTCGCGAGAAATCCCGCGAACTCGACGCGCCCCGCCACCCCGAGCCGCCCGGCAAGGTCCCCCAGGGCCCCCCGCTCCGGTCCCTCGCCGGCGAGGACGAGTCGGGCGCCCGGGCGCACGTCCGCCATCGCCCGAACGAGGAGGTCGAACCCCTTCTCCCGGGAGAGTCGCCCCATTCCCGCGATCACGGGCACGGCATCCGACGCCGGCGCCTCCGCTCCGCGACCCGCGAGGGCGGCGATCGCCTCGATGTCCACCGGGTTCGGCAGGACCGCCACCTTCGGCGCAGGGATCCCGAACCGCTCGACCAGTTGCCGCCCCAGCGCCTCGGAGTTGGGAACGACCCGGTCCGCGAACCGGTACAGCAGGCGGATTCCCGCCCGGCGGGCAAGCTCCGTGACGAACCCCTCGCGCGAGCCTTCGATCGTCGACCGTTCGGACACGATGAGGCGGCACCGCGCTCCCGCCGCAAACCGGGCGAGGGTCGCGGCGACGTTCGTGAACCACAGGAAACTGACCAGCACGTCGGGCCGTTCCTCCCGGAGAAGCCGCGCGAAATTGCGGAGCCACGCGAGGCGGCCGCCGGCCGCGCGCCGGCCGCAATCCAGCACGGGAACATCCCCGGGGACGTCGGCGAGGAACGCTCCCCGCTTCTCGAGGAGGAGGAGCGCCGGCACGAACCTGTCGCGGTCCAGCCGCCGCAGGATGCGGACGACGACGCGCTCGGCCCCTCCCCCCGCAAGCAGCCCGGTCGCGAACAGGACCTTGATCCGCCCCTCACGGCCGCGCACCGTCACCGGAAACGCTCCCCCGCCCGGCGCAGCGCCGGAAATGAGTCGAGGACGATGTCCCGGAGCCGGCGCATCTCCGGGCCGGGGATCAGCACGGCGACGGGCAAGTAGACCGCAACGAACGCGGCGCCGCGCACCAGGATCGCGGCCAGGGGCGACGCCGGCACGGGCAGGACCGCGGCGGCGCCCAGGGCGACGGCGACGCCGCACGCGACGTTGGGCAGGACCCGGAGCGTTTCCGCGTACCGGACCCGGATCCCGGCCCGGGACACCAGCGCAAGCGCGGCGGCGCCCACAGCGGCATAGGAGAGGCTCGTGGCCAGGGCGATTCCCCTGACGCCCATCCCCGCCCCCAGCACGAAGAGAGCATTCAGCCCCGCGTTCAGGAGCAGCGAGAGCGCGGAGAGCCCCGCGATCCAGCCCAGCCGTCTCAGGACCTGCAGCGTCCGGATGCAGACCGGCAATGCGAAGAACGCGGGGAGCCCCAGGATATAGAACCGGAGGGCCTCGGCGGTCATGAGCGACGACCGCTCCGTGAACGCCCCGCGCTCGAACAGCCCCTTGACGAGCGCGCCGCCGAAGAGAAACGCGAACGCCAGGACCGGAAGCGCCACGACCAGGATGCCCGACAGGATCCGGGTCATCAGGACCCCCCGGTCCGACTCCTCGGAGAGCGGCGTGATGAAGACGTTTTCGATGTTCATGACGGCCGGGACGGCCATCGCGAGAACGTAGCCGTAGAAAAGCGCCGAGATCGCCCCCTCCTCGAGGAAGGATCCGAAATACCGGTCGACGACGATCAGGCCGTAGAGAATGACGTACACGGGAAGCATCTGGCCCACCGTCCGCCGAACGACGTCCATCTCCCCGCCCGACAGCCTGCCGCGGAACCGGAAGCGGGTCCGTCCCCAGACGACGAACGCGACGATCCCCACGGCGTAGGCGGCCGACAGCGACACGGGCACGACGAGGACCGTATCGGCAAACCCGATGACGACCGCCAGCGCAACGAGCTGGACCACGCACTCCACGAGGTAATAGATGTGAAAGCCGCGCACCGACCTGAAGAACGACCCGATCGCGTGGTACGGGAGATAGGCGAGCGCGTACGGGAGGAGAAGCAGCACGTTCCCCCGGATGAAATCCTTCGATGCCTGCGGGAATCCCGGGACGAGGAGCGGGGCCAGGGGCAGGCAGAGGATCATCATCAGCGACATCCCCACCCCGAGGAGGACGGCGAGCGTGAAGACCGACCCGGTCAGCGCCCGGAACGACTCTTCACCCTCGCGCTCCCGCGACTTCACCAGCGACGGGATTCCCGCGGAGTCGAAGATGTCGCCGAACGTGTTGATGAAGATCGAGACGAAGGCGGCGGCGACGAAGAACGCGTCGAGCCGCGCGGACAACCCGAAGTACGCGGTGATGAGAACCTGCCGCAGGAACGTCAGGATCCTGGAGACGACGTTGACCGCCGAGGCGATCGCAACGCCCTGGACGGCCGTCTGGGGACGCTGTTCGATCACCGCCCGCTCACGCCGGCTGCCGGCGCCAAGGGGTCAACGATCGTCCCCGGCGGGCTCGCCGGCGTCCCGGAGGGCCACCTGCTGCGCCAGCTCCTTGATCCTCCACTCGAGCCTCGAGATCTTCATCGAGAAGAAGATGAGCATGATGAGGACGAAGACGAGGCTCAGCAGGGTCAGCGCCGACACGGGGACGACCGCGCCGAAGAACTTCGTCACGGAGAGCAGGAACCGCTCCATCCACGTCGCGCAGAGGATCGCGGCGATGACGAGGAACCACAGGAGGGAGTACGACTCGGTCAGCCGCCTCTTCCGGAGCATCTCGAGGACGAAGAGGCCGTTCGCCAGCGAGACGGCCGTGATGATGAGCTTGGCGTGCAGGGACATTCCGCGCCTCCTATTTTTTCTCCCGGATCAGGCGGAGCAGGACGATGAACGACGCGAGGACCGACTTGAAGGGATAGTAGAACGCCCGCGCGGGGTTCGCGTACATGGACGTCCCGTGTTCGCGAATCCGGAACCGGGTCGCCACTTCCGCGATTCGGAACTTTTTCAGCCCGAGCGCGATGATGACCTCGGCGTCCGGGAAATCCACCGGGTATTCCTCGGCGAGGAAGTCCGCGACCGGCTTCCGCATCGCCTGGAAGCCCGACGTGACGTCGCGGATCCGCGTCCCCCCGAGGAGCGCGGCCAGCGCGGAGAAGAAGCCGATCCCCGCGCGCCGGAGCAGCGGGATCCGGTACCCGGCCCCATCTCCCAGAAACCGCGAGCCGATGGCGATGTCGGCGCCCGCGTCGAGCGCCGAAAGGAGCACCGCGACCTGTGCCGGATCGTGCTGGCCGTCGCCGTCCATCAGGACGACGGTCTCGTACCCCCGGCTGACGGCGTGGCGGAGGCCCGTCTGTACGGCCGCGCCGTACCCCAGGTTGATCGGGTGGCTGATCGGCGTCACGGGGAGGTCCCGGAGAACCTCGCGCGTGGCGTCCGTCGACCCGTCGTCGACCGCGAGGATATCCCAGTCGATGCCTGCCCCGCGGATCTCCCGCACGACCCGGGCGACGTTCCTCTCCTCGTTGTAGAGGGGGATGACGATCGCGCCCGGCGTTCGGGGCCGTGGCGCGCGAGTGTCCCTCACTCCTTCCAAGCGACCTCCCGTGCCGTGAGCCGGTGCCGGCGCATCCACTCCGCGAACCGGGCGTCGGAGACCAGGCCCGGCGACCGGATCCGCCTCCGCGCGCGCAGGACGGCGGGCGCGCCCGCGAGAGCGTCCCGGTACGCCCGCAGGACCGTGCGCGCCAACGCGACCGCGGAGCCGGTCTTCACGTACTTCCCCGAGGCGCCCCGCCCGCTCCAGGCGGCGGCCGCGTGATGCGCCATCCGTCCCATCGTATAGAACGGGGAGAGAAGTATCCAGCGGAGCGGAAAATATTTCAGGAGGACCCACACCCGGTTCCGCTCCACGTGGTACGCCTTGAACTCGGAGTAGGCCCCGGACGTCTCCGAGTACCTATGATACACCACGGCGCGGGGGGCGAGGAGGCACCGCGCGCCCGCGAAGCGGGCGCGCAGGCCCAGGTCCGTGTCGTCGCCGTACGCGAAGAACGACTCGTCGAACCCCCCGATGGCATCGAGCAGATCCCGGCGGTAGGCCGCCGCGCACCCGCTCGGGAAGAAGACCTCCTCCTCCCTGTCGTACTGGCCCTCGTCCTTTTCCAGGCGCCCCCGCCCCCGGTTGATGCCGTCCGGGTACAGGAGGTGCCCCACGGTGTCGATCTCGTCCCGGCGGAAATAGTTGAGGACCTTGCACGCGAAGACCTGGACGTCGGGGTGCCGGAGCGCGGCGGCGTGAAGCTCCTCCAGCCACCGCACGTCCGCCTGCGTGTCGTTGTTGAGGAACACGGCCCAGGTCCCCCGCGCCGCGGCCAGCCCGCTGTTGTTGCCCGCCGCATACCCGGTGTTCCTCTCCAGCGCCACGAGCGCGACGGGGTCCGACGCGCGCGAGCGGACCGCCTCGGCGGAGCCGTCCGTGGAGCCGTTGTCGACGACGATCGCCTCGAAATCGCGGAAGGTCTGGGCCCGGAGCGCGTCGAGGCACTCCCCGAGCAGGTGGCGCCCGTTCCAATTGAGGATGATCACGGAGAAGAACGGTCGTGCGGCGGTCGCGGCGTCCAAGACTCCCCTTACCGGGCTCCCCCGGGGCGGCCTTCGAGCTGCGCCAGCCTGGCCCGGAGGTAGGGATCGTCCGCGTACTCCAGCGCTTTCCGGATCATCCGGATCGCGAGCGGACGATCGCCCATGAGCTGGTACATGTTGCTCATCGTCTGGTACGCGACCACGGGGGACACCCCCAGGTACAGGTAGTGCCACGCCTCCCGGGCAATCGCCGGGGGAAGGTACGACTTCGGGATCTGGTGCGCCCGGATGTACTCGCCGGTCCCGGGCCCGTTTCGGACGAAGACGACGAACAGGCCGTCGGCGTAAACGAGCGCCCAGTTCGGATCGTTGGCGAGCGCCGGGATGAGGGGCAGGATCATCCCCGAGGAGTCCATCGTCTTCGTCACGATGTAGGTCACTCCGTACCGCGCCAGCACCCCTTCCCACCCGGGCATGGCGCCCGTCACCATCTGGTGGTCGATGAACACCTGCTGGTTGTAGGTCCGGCCGTCGATGAACGTGAGCGCCTGGGGGTACAGCTGCCAGTCGAGGAACCCGCCGATGTCGAAGAAGTTGAACATCTTCCCCGGGACCGGGTACTTCCGGAGGAATTCGGCGGCGCCGAACGAGAACTTGTGTTCCGTCTTCCCGACGCCGAACTCGAGCTGGGAAAACGAGAAGGACAGCGTGGTGCCCCCGAAAGCGACGAGCGCGAGGACGAGGACGGAGGCGACGGCGACCTTCCCGAAGGGCGTTCGCCGGACCGCCGGAGCGGGCGGCGCGGCCTTCGCCCTCCGTCCGGCCTCGTCCTTGTCCCTCCGCCTGCCCTTCTCGCGCGGCGCCTCCCGCTTCGTCTCCCGGACTTTCGGCGCGAACCATTCCCCCGCCTTC
>Ga0316628_100002521_pt1 | contig 13632 bp, 12 predicted proteins | sample OWC_Aug_M2_C1_D5_FD_207648 | JGI IMG/M metagenome (GOLD analysis project Ga0316628, IMG submission 207648) | Wetland soil microbial communities from Old Woman Creek delta, Ohio, United States - OWC_Aug_M2_C1_D5_C | ecosystem: Environmental > Terrestrial > Soil > Wetlands | place: USA: Ohio... | reverse complement strand
CTTACCACACCAAAGAAGTTGGGGAAGGATATGTCTCAGGCATGGTCGCCGCCATCGCCAATGCGGTGTACGATGCGACAGGGGTGAGAGTGAAAACTCTCCCGATCCTTCCGGAAAAGATATTGATGGGATTAAAAGGAAAGAGGGACCAATAGCTTGGCACAAACAGTTTAAGATGGTATCCCTGCTTAGAATGGGAGGATTTTTTATTTGATTCTTTCAGTCGATAAGGATAATTTTAAGTCTGAAGTTTTGTAGTAACCAATACCAGTCTTGGTCGATTTTTGGGGATCTTTCTGCAGAAGTTGTTTGTAACTGATGCACGATGTAGAGACTCTTAATTCCGATTATGCTGGACTGATCAAGGTGGTGAAGGTTGATGCGTCAAAGAATCGCAGGCGATGCCTTGAACCCCGAGTAATGGGTCTTCCGCCCTCCCTGCTTTTCGAAGGGGGAAACGAAGTGAAGAGAACAACAGGTAAAGTGGATCGGCAGATGCTGCTAGAATTGTAATGACAGGACGTGACGAGAGATGCGGCTAGAGATGTCTATCTATAATGTGGAGGATATCCGCTTTGGAAAAAATACGTCTCTTCAGCATCATATCCTTTCCATCAACCGGGAGGAAATATTAGCGCTTATTCAGGATTATAGGTTCTCTAAAATCGAACTCGAAATCGCTCGGCGTGGGGAGAAAACCAGGATTGTAAACATCATGGATATTTTGGAGCCAAGGGCGAAGGGGGAAGGTAGGGAAGGTACCTATTTCCCAGGATGGGTGGGACCGCTCTCCTTAACTGGCTTTGGCAATACTCACGTTCTTAAGGGATTGGCCATTTTGGAAGTATGTGAAGATTCGGGTTTCATTGGGGGAACCATTGATATGATAGGAATGGAGGGAATGATCCCTTTTCCTATGTTAAGTAATCTCGCCGTTATCACCCGACCGACTGAAGGGACTGATCAGACAGAATACGCATTCGCGTCGAAAATGGCCAGTCTTAAAACCGCAACCTATTTAGTAAGGGTTACCGCTAGTTTAGACCCTGATGAGGTTAGGATCTTCGAGCTTCCTCCGGCCGGAAAAGTTGGAGGACGGCTCCCCAAGGTGGCTTATCTCTGTCTCCTTCAGAACCATGGGGATCTTCGCGAAACTTTCTTCTATGGAGATAATCCAAGAAAATACTTCCCTACAGTTATACACCCCAATGAAATGTTGGACGGGGCCATCGTCTGCGGACACTACAATATTTCAGCTGGACTAAAAAATATGACCAGTACTTTCTTGAACCACCCCATCATCTTGGATCTTTATCGGAGGCACAAAAAAGATCTTGATTTTGTAGGGGTTGTGATTGCAAATGAACCAGTTTCGCTGAAAGAGAAGGAGAGGTCAGCAGTATTGGCGGCAAAATTAATTCGTGAAATTCTTGGTGCTGATGGAGTCATTATAACCAAGGAAGGCGGTGGACACACAGATATCGACATGATGCAAAATTGCGAGGTTTGTGAAAAGTTAGGAGTAAGAACCGTTCTCATCGACAATGAAATGTTGAGTCCCGACGGGAGTGGGGTCTTCCCCCTCCTGGACTTCTCTCCTATGGCTAATGCCATAATCAGCGTCGGGAACATTGATGAAATCGTCGAACTTCCAGAAGTTGACCGGGTCATCGGGGGAGAATCCATGGTTGAGTTATCAGGAAATTTGAAGGGTGGACTGAAAATCCCTGTACGAATGATACCAAACGCCATCAGTCAGGCTGGTTTTACACGACTGACGACAGAGGAAAGGTAAACGGATCCGGAGTAAAAAGGAGGCTTTGATGAAAAGGCTGATGAAAATATTACTGATCTTTTGCTTCATGAGTTCTTTTTTTGTATCACCATTATTTGCTCAGGAGGATTATCCCACTAAAGTCATCACCATTATCGTCCCTTTCACTCCTGGCGGCCGAACCGATTTGGGTGCAAGAGTCCTGGCTTCATTCCTTTCAAAATCCTTGGGCCAACCCGTGGTGGTATTGAATAAGCCTGGAGGTGCAACTACCGTTGGAGGAAATGCTGTAGTTACTGCTAAGCCCGATGGCTATACATTGGGTTTTTTGCCTCTCAACTCCAGTATTCCAGAATCTTATTCTTACTTCTTAGGAGCCCCTTATACAAGTAAAGATCTGAAACCTGTCTCGAGAGTCATCAACCCTGTCCCCACCGTCAGTGTGAAAGCAGACGCCCCATGGAAATCCCTCAAAGATCTAGTTGAGCATGCTAAGAAGACCCCGGGGATAAAATACGGAACAACAGGTTTGGGTTCCTCCCCTCATACTATAATGGTCACCATCGAAAAAGCTGAGGGGGTGAAATTTACTCACATTACATTTCCTGGCGACCCAGAAGTGGCCACTGCAGTTCTAGGTGGTCATATCCCATTTGGATTACCACACTATGGGACGGTGAAATCCCAGATTGAAGCTGGAGATATCAGAATGTTGGCCGTTTACTTACAGAAAAGGCTTGAGCTTTTACCTGAGGTCCCAACCTTTGCGGAATTAGGTTACAAAATCCCTTATTATCCCTATCTTGGGGTATTCGCCCCTAAAGGAACTCCTGACGCCATTATCAAGAAACTCGACAGGGCTGTTGGGAAGGTGAAGGATGATCCTGCGTTTGCAGAGAAGATTAGGGATCTAGGCGTCTCCATTACATATGAAAGTGCTGAAAGTTTTAGGGATAGCATTGCGCAATGTAAGACTAATATAGAAGCCCTATTTAAGGAACTAGGCTATGTAAAACAATAGGATTAAATGGAGGAGCCTCGATATGAAAAAGGATATTTTCCCGTGGCAAAGGATGAATCATTTATTATAAGAAAAATGCTAAGTATTGGAATTCAAGTGAAGTATCAGAATGCTGAGAAGTTTAAGGAGACTATTGCCAAGTACAAGACCAACATTTAGGCCCTCTTAAAGAAATTGGGGCGCTCGAGATAGATGATAAAGAAAAAATATCAACGTATCTGTAACCTGGCCTGGTTGGTTACGAGTCTCACTATCTGTGTTGCCTCAATTAAATTGAAATTAGGAACCCTAACGGATCCAGGACCCGGTTTCATGCCCTTCGGAACCGGTCTTCTTCTGTTTTTCTTTTCACTCGCCGCATTGTTCAGGGAAGCTCGGGAAGACGAGAAGGAAGAAGGTCCTTGGGCAGGACCATATTGGAAAAGGGTCATTACTACTATTATCTCTCTTTCTATCTATGCTCTGATTCTCACCAGGCTCGGTTATCTTCTATCAACTTTTCTGCTTATGATGTTTCTCTTTTGGACACCAGAATATAAGAAATGGACGGTTATCATCATTAAAGCAGGGCTGAGTGCAGGTATAACTTATTTCGTATTTGATAAGTGGCTTGATTGCCAATTACCTAAAGGGATATTTGGCTTTTAGGAGAACAATCAATGGATGTACTGCCCCACTTATTGGAGGGGTTCAGGATTGCTTTTATTCCGGCTAACCTTCTCTATGCGTTTGTGGGAGTATTCGTTGGAACGCTTATCGGGGTCCTACCTGGCATCGGGCCTGCCGGAACCATTTCCATCCTCATCCCAATCACATTTCGAATTTCCCCTGTCTCCGCTATCATCATGCTGGCTGGAATCTATTACGGAGCCATGTATGGAGGGTCAACGACATCTATCTTAGTTAATATTCCAGGAGAAGCCGCCTCGGTTGTGACCTGTCTAGATGGTTATCAGATGGCCAGACAAGGTCGCGCCGGACCTGCTTTGGGCATATCGGCTTTTGGATCATTCATTGCAGGAACTTTCAGCATAATCGGCCTCATGGTCTTAGCATTTCCTCTGGCTAAAGCAGCCTTAAGATTTGGCCCCCCTGAGTATTTTGGGCTTATGGTTTTAGGTCTCACAATTGTTACTTATCTCGTTCGCGGCTCAGTCCTGAGAGCTTTGCAAATGGCAGTTTTAGGGATTTTCCTGAGTTCTGTGGGAATGGACGTCATGATTGGAACGCCCCGCTTCACCTTTGGCATCATCGATCTGGCCGATGGCATAGGGTTGGTGCCGTTGGTGATGGGGGTATTTGGCATCTCCGAGGTCCTTCTCAATGTGGAACAAAATCTATCCCGACAGATTTTTGAGACCAAGATCAAGGGCCTGCTGCCAAACCTGAAAGATTGGAAGGATTCGAAATGGCCGATTGTCCGTGGAACCCTCATCGGTTTTTTCTTAGGGGTATTGCCAGGTGGAGGTGCTATCATATCCTCATTTGTCTCATACGCGGTGGAGAAGAGGGTTTCCAAACATCCAGAGAAATTTGGGAAAGGGGCAATCGAAGGTGTAGCAGGTCCCGAGTCAGCCAATAATGCTGCGATAGGGGGAGCTTTTATCCCTTTCTTTTCACTTGGAATTCCACCAAATGTCGTGATGGCATTGCTATTGGGGGCTTTGATGATCCATGGGGTTCAGCCTGGACCATTGATATTAAAACAGCACCCGGATATTTTCTGGGGTACAGTTGCAAGCATGTATGTAGGCAATGGAATGTTACTCCTTTTAAACCTCCCCCTAATAGGAATATGGGTTAAAATCCTTAAAATTCCTTACCCCACCCTATTCCCGCTGATTCTTCTTTTTTGCCTCATCGGTTCTTACTCAATAAATTTTACCGCATTCGATATTCTCATCATGGTATTCTTTGGAATAGTGGGATACATCCTGAGAAAATTGGAATATGAATTTGCCCCCCTCGTTTTAGGATATGTATTAGGTCCTATGCTTGAAAGATCCTTGAGGCAATCGCTGATCCTTTCCGATGGAAGTTTCCTGATCTTTATAAGTAGACCTATTTCTGCGGTATGTATTTTAGCGTCAATCATTTTACTTCTCACCCCACTGGTACCTTACATCCGAAAGAGGAGAGAAGTTTTGACAAGAGAAGTGGAAGAATAGATAAAGGGACTGGAACATGAAACTTGAACTGGGAATATTTAACATCAAGAATATCATTTCAGGGGAACGTACATTCATCCAAGATCAAACTCTTTTCATTAATTTGAACGAATTGAGACAGATCATTGCTGCTGACCGCCGATTTTCGAGAATCGAAATTGAAGTCGTCCATCCAGGAGATAGTATACGCATTATTAATGTTCTCGATGTGATTGAGCCCAGGATCAAAGTGGAAGGGGGGGAAGCCTTCCCGGGATGGGTTGGGAAAATGGGCGTCGTAGGCATGGGAAAAACCAATACACTCAAAGGTATCGGCGTCATCGAGGTTGGCTTAATGAAAGACTTTTATGGTGCCCTCCTTGATATGAACGGAGCGGGCGCGGAATTAACTTATTATTCTAAGCTCCACCATATCGTTCTCATGACTGAGCCAACACCTGGTATTAATCAGGCTGAGTACAGCAACGCCTTGAAAATGGCGGGATTGAGGGCGGCAACCCATTTGGCAAAAACCACCATCTCGTTACAACCCAATGAGTTGAGAGTTTACGAGATCCCCCCTCTGAATAGGTCTTCAGTTAGTACAGGATTGCCTCGGATCGCCTACCTTTATATCACAGAATGCCATGAGACATTGAAGGAACCTTTCATTTACGGCGACAACCCTCGACGCTATTTCCCAACTATTTTTCATCCCAATGAGTTCATGGATGGAGCCATGGTTTCATGCACCTATGACTACTCTCCTGGGCTGAAGAATTTTACCTATTCGATTATGAATAATCCTGTCATCGAAAGTCTCTACGAAAAGCATGGAAAGGAACTAAATTTTGTGGGGGTTGTATTGGCCAACGCCCCCTTAGTTCTTAAGGATAAAAAACGATCAGCCCTTATAGCAGCTAAACTAATAAAATTTGTATTGGGTGCCGATGGGGTTGTAATCACGAAAGAAGGGGGGGGACATCCTGATATCGACTTGATGGAATGCTGTGAACAATGCGAACTATTGGGCGTTAAGTCGAGTCTACTCAACAGTGAAATGCTGAGTCCGGATGGTACAGGAACCTACTCGATGATTGCATTCTCCAAATTTGCCAACTGCGTCATCAGCGTGGGAAATGTCGATGAGATGGTTAATCTCCCTTCGGTGGAGCGGGTGATCGGCGGAAAAACGATGGCCATTGATATCCAGGGTCCTTTTGATGGACCCATGAGAATTCCCATTCGAATAATACCCAATGCGATCAGCCAGGTCGGACTTACAAAAATAACAGCAGAGGAATTTTAAAGATGGAATCAAAAGTGAGGGTAGTCCATTATATTAATCAATTTTTCGGTCAGGTTGGCGGAGAAGAGAAAGCAGATACACCCCCTTTCTCTATAGGGGGCCCCATTGGGCCAGGCCTGCTATTAAAGAGTCTCCTTGGGGATAAAGGTGAAGTAACCGCTACCATCATTTGTGGGGATAACTACTTTAACGATAAAATAGAGAAAGCGAAAAAAGAGGTTCATGATTTAATTTCTACATTCAATCCTGATCTAATAGTAGCGGGGCCTGCTTTCAACGCAGGGCGGTACGGTATCGCATGCGGTGAAGTCTGCAAACTTGCCAAGGAAGAACTTGACATTGAGGCTGTGACCGGGATGTACCCGGAGAATCCCGGAGTAGAGCTATTCAAAAGGGAAGTTTACATCATTGAAACCGGGCCCTCTGCCCGAGCTATGGCTGAAGCAATGGCAGGGATAGTTCGTTTAGGCCTGAAATTGGCATCCAAGGACCCCATGGGCCGGCCCCACGAAGAAGGCTATATCCCCCGTGGCATCAAACGAAATACAGTCGCAAAAGATCTGGCCTCAGAAAGGGCTGTCCGTACCCTTTTGGCTAAGATCAAAGGGGAGCCATTCATTACCGAAATCAAAAACACATCCTTTGACCAAGTACCACCAGCGCCACCAATTGAAGGTCTGTCAAAGGCAATAATTGCTTTGGTTACAGAAGGTGGTCTCATCCCAAAAGGGAATCCGGATCACATCGAAAGCCATCGGGCTACGAAATATGGGCGTTACAGCCTTGAAGGTCTAAATCGTCTTGATCCTGAAGAATTCGAATCGATCCATAGAGGTTACGACACAACCTTCGTCAATGAAGATCCCAACCGACTGATTCCAGTTGACGTAATGAGAGATTTGGAGAAGGAAGGAGCCATAGGAAAGCTTTATTCTTACTTCTATACCACCACAGGCGTAGCCACTTTTGTGGAAAACAGCAGAAAGATAGGCAAGGCCATTGCTAAAGAACTAAAAGAGTATGGGGTTACAGGAGTAATTCTCACTTCCACCTGAGGGACTGGGACGCGCTGCGGAGCAGTGCTTCAGAAAGAGATTGAAAGAGCGGGAATTCCGTGCGTTCTCATCACAACATTGATTCCTGCGGCATTAACCGTAGGCGCCAATCGGGTTGTTCAAGGCGTAGCCATCACAAATCCCGTGGGGAACCCCGAATTATCCCGAGAGAGAGAGAAGGAACTCCGACGAAGGCTCATGCAAAAAGCACTGGAGGTCCTTCAAACGAAAATCGAGTCTCAAAAGGTTTTTGAGATCTGACCATGGCAACCTGAAATCATTGGAGTGAAAAGGAGGTACACATGAAAAGATTGATGAAAATATTGATGATCGCGTGCTTCGTGAGTTCTTTTACTATTCTTCCACTGTTTGCCCAGGAGGATTATCCGACTAAGACTATTACTATTATCGTTCCTTTTTCCCCTGGCGGTTCAACAGATCTGGGTGCAAGAGCCTTGGCTTCCTTCCTTTCAAAATCCCTGAACCAGCCTGTTGTGATATTGAATAGGCCTGGAGGGGGAGCTACTGTGGGGGGAAATGTTGTAGCCACTGCAAAACCCGACGGCTACACACTGGGCTTTCTGCCACTCTCTCCCAGCATTCCTGAATCTTATTCCTACTTCTTAGGAGCTCCCTATACGAGCAAAGACCTAAAACCTGTTTCAAGAGTGATCTCACCTGTCGCTGCAATCAGTGTGAAAGCTGACGCCCCATGGAAATCTCTCAAGGATTTAGTTGACCATGCTAAGAAGAACCCAGGAATAAAATATGGAACAAAGGGCCTAGGTTCCTCCCCTCATACCATGATGGTAACCATCGAAAAGGCTGAGGGGGTAAAATTCACTCACATTACATTCCCCGGTGATTCAGATGTTGCCACTGCGGTTTTGGGCGGTCATATTCCCTTCGGATTACCACACTATGTCGCCGTGAAATCACAAGTTGACGCGGGGAATATCAGGGTACTGGCCATTTACTTGGAGAAAAGGCTCGAACTTTTACCCAAAGTCCCAACTATTGCAGAGTTGGGTTACAAACTCCCCTATTATCCCTATCTTGGTGTTTTTGTTCCTAATGGAACTCCTGACATCATTGTGAAGAAACTTGACAAGGCTATTGAGAAAGTGAAGGATGATTCTGCATTTACGGAAAAGATTAGAGATCTGGGTATGTCCATCACATATGAAAGTACTGAAAGTTTTAGGAATAGCATTGCACAGTATAAGACCAATATTGAAACTTTGTTTAAGGAGTTAGGCTATGTGAAGCAATAAAGTTAAAAACGAGGGATCTAACATATTCTTAAAAGGCGATTGAGAATTATCAAGGGGGATATTTTAAAGAGGGCAACTATAGATGAAGATAGAATCCCAAGATAGTCCATTTCTTCTTTTTAAAAGAGGAAGAATCCTTACTGGAAAACTTGGAGAGGTTTCTTTAGACTCCACTCTCCTTGTCGAAGGATCAAAGATTTCCTTCATAGGAAAGGAAGAAGAGATTCCCATAGATAAAAAGGAAAAGGCAACGGTCGTTTACCTCGAAGGCTGCACTCTAATGCCTGGGTTGATCGACTGTCACGTTCACTTCTGGGGAGCAAGGACACTCGATTACCTCCATCGGGCTCTCGTCCCAGATGAGCTCAATATGATCCGTGCTGTTAAAGACGTGGAGGCCTTGATCGAAGCTGGTTTCACAACAGTAAGGGAGGCAGGTGGAAATAAGTCCATTCATTTGCACAAGGCCATTGAAGAGGGAACAATCAAGGGGCCGAGAATTTTGAGCGCCAACAAAGCGATCTGTATCACGGGAGGGCATTATGATCTTCATTTTATCCCCCTCGATGATGTGAAAAAGATGAAGGGAAATTTTCGATTGGCTGACGGGGTGGACGACTGCCGGAAGGCTGTAAGGGAACAGCTAAGGGAAGGAGCTGATTTCATCAAAATCTGTACTACAGGCGGAATTATGTCCCAGCAAGGGGATCCAAAGATAGTCCAGTTCAGCCCTGATGAGCTGAGAGCTCTTGTCGAGGAATCACATAGCCACGGGAAGAAAGTGGCTTCCCATGCCCAAGGACTTGATGGAATCATTAGTGCTGTCCGAGCTGGTGTTAACAGTATCGAGCACGGTACTTTCCTCGATGAAGTGACCGCCGAAGAAATGGCGGAAAACGGCGTCTTCCTAGTCCCAACGCTATCGTTAATCCGTAAGATCGCAACAGAAGGGGGCAGGTATGGTATAAGCCCATGGGCTCTTAAGAAGGCTGCGGAGTTAAACGAGGTCGCAGCCAAGAGCTTCGACATAGCCAGAAAGGGAGGAGTTCGAATTGCTTCCGGAACGGACTTCAGCGGAGCTCCGCCGATGCGCCACGGCGAGAACGCCCTGGAACTAACCTTGATGGTGCAAGCAGGGATGTCCCCTTCGGAAGCCATCTCAAGCGCTACTCAAGTGGCAGCAGAGGCCCTTGGTATAGGCACGTGGTCCGGAACCTTAGAAGTGGGGAAGTCGGCAGATTTAGTAGTAATCGAAGGAGACCCTCTTAAAGATATCCGTCTTCTCCAGGACAGGAACCGAATTCAGATGGTTGTGAAAGGAGGATCCGTGATGGTGGAAAAATGAGGGCATGAATCAGTCATCCTATTTTAGACGTGGACCTTTACGATGGCATCGGGGCAAGGACTCCAACCACTATCATGTTGGAGCGAAAAGAGCGGAGAGAAAAAATGGAAAAGGTGATAACGAAGCTTGATGAAGCCCAAGTGAGACATGGACATATTAAACCTTAAAAGACGTAAAGAGGGTTGATACGGAAATAACAGAAATGGATGTTGAAAGGAAAGGAGACCATAAAATGTTTAGATTTATCTTTAGCGTCGAGGTTCATGCCCGCTGGTTTACAGCGAAATTTAAGGAAAGAGATAAGAAAAAATCTAAATATGAGGAGGGAAACCATATGGGTAAAAGAACATTAATACTTTTCATGATTATGTTTTCTTTAGGAGTAATTCCAGGGCATTTGCACGGGGGAGAATATCCAACTAAAACTATTGAATTATATTCCGCCTATACACCCGGTAGTTCTTTTGATCTTACGGCTAGGGTCATCGCAGAATTTGCTTCAAAATATTTAGGACAACCTGTGATTGTTGTTAATAAACCCGGGGCTGGTGGAAGTGTGGCAGCCGCCGACCTTATTAACTCAAAACCGGATGGTTATAAATTAATGTTAATTTCGAACAATTTCTTTGCAATCACTGTCAAGACTCAAAAGATTTCGTTTGACCCGGATCATCTCATTCCAATAGCAAGCCTAATAGTGACTAAAAATCCATTATTCGTTAAGGGTGATTCCCCATGGAAAACTTTAAATGAACTGCTTGACTACGGGAAGAAAAATCCTGGGAAGTTAAGATGGGCTCATGCGGGCCGCGGGACTATTCTACATTTTGCCCCCTTGTTAATATTTAAAAAAGCTGAACTGGAATCGATCGAGGTGCCTTATAAAGGCACTCCGGAAATGGTTTCTGCTATATTGGGTGGACACATAGATGCAGCTAGTGGGACATATGGAGCCATTAAAGAAAATGTAAAAGCAGGGAAGTTAAGGATTTTAGTGTTTTATAGCGATCGGCGCTTTAGTGAGCCCTCTGAAGTACCATGCGCCACCGAACTTGGCTACCCAGATGTGGGGAGGTTTACCACATTTGGCGGGTTATACATCCATAAGGATACTCCTACAAACATCGTTAAAACTCTCTTCGATGCTTTTAAAAAGACCTATGAAGACCCTGGGTTTAAGAAGGGAATTGAAAATTTAGGCGAAGAAGTCAGATTCGAGGGACCAGAATTTAACAAGGAAACGATAAAGAAAGCTGAAAAAATTGCTATGCCGTTATTAAAAGATTTAGGAATTTATGTAGAGCGATAGCAAGCCTGTCTTGATGTTAGGACATTCATAATTGTAAATTAGTATCTCGCTTGGAATGCAGGTTCTTTTTTGCTCAGTCGAATTCATGACATTTGTCCCATGTATGAGATAGACTTGTAGGACTAAGAATTGATTAAGCATTTCTGAACGTACGATCTATAATTGTTGTGAGAGAGTATGAATTCGCGTTCCCGATTCAGTGGGTTTTTCTGGCTTTGCATTTCCATTTTCGTTTGCATTGAATCTGTCCAAAGCGGCATTGGCACTTTTCGATCCCCAGGACCGGGATTCTTACCATTCTGGTCAGGAGTTGCTTTGGGGACGTTTGCTCTGATTCTTGTAGTCTCAGATATTTTGAAGAAAAAAGAGGGACAAAAAAATATAAATCTGTGGGGAGGGAAGAGGTGGAGAAACGTTATCCTGATTCTCATCTCTCTCTTTGCATATGCTCTTCTTCTCCCCAAATTAGGCTATCTCATCACCACATTTTGGCTGATGGCCTTTCTATATAGCATGATTGGAAGATCAAGACTGTGGGTTCAGGGAGTTAGTGCCCTGATCACTGTGTTAGTCACGTATATCATTTTCTATGTTTGGTTAGAGGTTCAACTACCAAAAGGAGTATTTGGCTTTTAAGCCGAACCAGGAAAAGGAAACGATTGGACATTTTTCATAATCTTCTCTACGGTTTTTCTATAGGATTGCAGCCCGCGAATCTCCTGGCCTGTTTTATTGGAGTCTCAATGGGAACATTAGTGGGGGTGCTTCCTGGAATAGGGCCGGTGGGAGCGATGTCAATCCTCTTGCCTACAACTTTTCGAATGTCCCCCGTATCGGCCGTCATTATGTTATCAGGCATCTACTATGGGGTCATGTATGGAGGATCTACGACGTCCATTTTAGTGAATATACCCGGTGAAGCAGCATCGGTCGTTACTTGCTTGGATGGTTACCAAATGGCGAAGCAAGGGAGGGCTGGGCCTGCCTTGGGTATTGCTGCTTTTGGATCCTTTATTGCGGGAACATTGGGTGTAGTGGGTCTTATGCTTTTTGCTGCGCCCCTTGCAGAATTTGGATTAAGATTTGGTCCTCCTGAATATTTTGCCGTTATCCTTCTCGGACTGACCCTTGTCACTTATCTCTCGCAAGGTTCTGTAATAAAAGGGCTCATGATGGCAGCCTTCGGCCTCATTCTGAGTTGCATCGGTCTTGATCAGATCAGTGCATCACCTCGTATGACCTTCAATATACTCCAATTGTTAGATGGCATTGATATGGTCCCCTTGGTGATGGGTCTATTTGGTATCGCTGAAATTCTAATTAATATTGAAGAATCTGCCAACCCCGAAATTCTTGAAACAAAGATAAAGAACTTATTTCCCAGTGTATCGGATTGGATCCAAGCCAAAGGGGCGATTCTCAGGGGATCTATCCTCGGATTCTTTATAGGTATCTTACCTGGCGGAGGGGGGGTGATTTCATCATTCCTATCCTATAGCCTTGAAAAGAGGATATCTAAGAATCCTGAGAAATTTGGGAAAGGCGCTATCGAAGGTGTGGCAGGCCCGGAATCCGCGAATAATTCTGCCACTTCAGGAGCTTTTGTTCCATTCTTCACGCTCGGAATACCTCCTAATGTGGTCATGGCATTGCTTTTCGGAGCACTTGTCATTCACGGAATGCGCCCTGGACCTCTGCTCTTGCAAGACCACCCAGATATATTTTGGGGTGTCGTCTCCAGTATGTATATTGGGAATGTTATGCTCTTAGTCCTCAACCTCCCACTCATTCCTCTCTGGGTACAAGTGTTGAAGGTTCCCTACCGGATTCTCTTTCCCCTTATTTTGCTTTTTTGTCTAATAGGCTCTTACAGCCTCAGGAACAGCAGTTTTGATGTGATTGTCATGATTATTTTCGGAATTGTCGGTTATCTTTTTAGAAAATTTGCCTACGAAGGAGCCCCACTGGTCCTTGCATTCGTTCTCGGGCCGATGGTGGAACTAAATCTCAGGCAATCGTTGCTCCTTTCAAAGGGAAGTTTTCTCATCTTTTTTTCTCGACCTATTTCAGCCGCCGCAATTATTGTAGCAATCATACTTTGTATTACACCTGTCGTTTCTTACTTTCTAAAAATAAAGAAAAACACAAATCCTCTGCTCAAAGTGATTTAGGAAAGGAGCTGAGTGCGAGGACAGAAAAGAGATTAAGGGTATAGAGAAAAGGAGTTATAGAAATGAAAGCAATCGTACTCGGTGGTTGCGGGATATTAGGTCTCTCTTTGCTCACCTATTTGAAGGAGCAAGAGGAAATCTCAGAGATACTGGTCACCGACATCAATGAGGGCAGTTTAAGAGAATTAGTAGCTTGGTTAAATGACAAGAAGTTTTTTTATAAAATT
>Ga0316628_100002520_pt1 | contig 13635 bp, 10 predicted proteins | sample OWC_Aug_M2_C1_D5_FD_207648 | JGI IMG/M metagenome (GOLD analysis project Ga0316628, IMG submission 207648) | Wetland soil microbial communities from Old Woman Creek delta, Ohio, United States - OWC_Aug_M2_C1_D5_C | ecosystem: Environmental > Terrestrial > Soil > Wetlands | place: USA: Ohio... | reverse complement strand
TCGGAGAGGCCTGCGCCTCGAATTGCCGCGCGACCTTGTCCGCGTGGAGCGTGGCGGACGCTCGCGCGTCGTCCTCCTCGCCGGCCGCGACGACCTCGGCCGGCGCCGCGCCGCGCGCGAGGAACCGGAGCGACCGCCTGCCGGGCATGAAGAAGTACGCGCCGCCGCGGGTCTCGACGAATCGGTGGAGGCCGTCGATCGCCTGCGGCGGCTGATGGGCGCTGCCTTGCACCGTGAACTGGCTGGCCGCGTACGGATACCTCCGCCCCACGCCGAGGAGCGGATCCGGATCGCGCTCGAGGCCGGCAAAGTTCGGGTTGCCCGCCCACATCGACTGCACGAACTCGAACTGGCGGCGGAGGTTGCCGTTGAAGCACAGGAAGAACAGCCCCTTCTCGCCCGTCGCCGCGTCCTGGTAGATGCGCCCGCGGCGGAGCAGACGGCGGCGGTTCGTGAGCCGGAGCCGGTTCTCGCGCGTCTGCGGGTCGCGTGGATCGCCGCTGAGCGCCTCGTCGTGCGGCTCGGGGAGCGTCGTGTCGCGCGGGTTGGTGCGGCGGACGTGCGCGCCGATCGGGCAGCGGGCGCCGGTCGCGTCGCCGTGGTCCGAGTAGAGGAAGTGGGTCGGCGCGTCGAGCGGCCGCGGGTCCTTGCCCTCGGGGTCGAGGGTGAGGGGCACGCCGTTCTTCCAGCGGCCGACGAGCTTCGCGCCGACCCACTCGGGCGTGACGCCGAGGGCCTCCGCCTTCGTCCTGGTGAACTCCTCGAAGAGCTCGACCTTCTGCTCGAGCTGCCGAAAGACGAGGAAGCTCCCGTTGCGCCCGAAGTCGCGCGTGCGGCTCCCGTCGTCGGCGAGCAGCGCGTTCGGATCTCGCTCGGCGCGGACGCGCGGCGTCAGCCCGAGCTGATCGTAGCCGTTGGGATAGCCGAGCAAGAACTCGCCCGGGGCGAGCACGTCGGCCGTCTTGTTCACGTGCGGCGTGCCGCGGACGGCGGGGTTCGAGATGCCGTCGCGAAAACCGAAGTGCTCGGCGCCGTCGCTCGGGAGAATGAGCGCGGGCAGCACGACGATCGCGCGCAGGCCGTTCTCGTGCGTGAGCTCGGACGCGATGAGCTCGGTGAGCGCGGCGACGTCGTCCGGGGCGCCGTCGCCCGTCCCGCCGAACGCCGCGAGGACGCCGTGAGCCGTCTCCTTGCCGCCCGCGCTTCCCCATCGCCACCGGCCGGGCGCGCTCTCGTGATCGTCTCCGAGCTGCCGCGCGCGGGCCGGCGTGTCCATGCCCTCCTGGAACGAGTCGCTGAAGCCCGCGAGCGCCTCGGGCGGCAGGCCCATCGCCTCCAGGCCCGCGTGCGTGAAGGCGACGTTCAGCGCGGTCGCGTGGAGCTGCGGCTCGTGGCCCCGCGGCGACGAGAGAAAGTCGGCGAACTGGAACCGATCGCCCTCGAGCATCCGCCCGAGCCACCCCTGCGCTCGCGCGCGATCGTCGACGTGGAAGATCGCGTAGACCGCGGCGGGCCGGTCGCCGTAGCTGCTCAGGATGAGCCCTTGAATCTCGTGAAGCTCGAGCTTTTCGTTCACGTCAGCCTCCGCCTCCACTCTTCGAGCGCCGGTCCCGAGAGCTTCGCTTCGTGCAGGCCGGCGCGCAGCCACGTCGCGTTGTTGATCGTCGCCACGCTCGACGCCGGATAGGCCGTGTAGAAGAGCTGCGTCGGTCGCTGCTTCGAGCGGGCCCACGCCTTGAAGCGCTCCTCGTCGTTGGCGCCGCCCCAGAACGTCGCGATCGTGTTCGGGTACTCCTCCGTACACGTCCACGCCGCGTTCAGGCCTGCCGCGGCGCCGTCGACGAAGTCGCCGAGGTAGCTCTCCCAGTTGCCGTCGTAGTTGCTCATGAAGAGTAAGCGGCGCCCTTCGTCGATGAGCACCCACTTGGCGAAGTGGATGCTCGGGATCCCGCCGAGCATGCCGATCTCGTCGAAGTGGTCGCGCGCGACCCCCGCGAGGTAGCGGTGGAGCCCCGCGAGGGCGCGCGCGCGGATCCATCCGGGCTTCAGCGGCACGACGTGCGTGAGGGCGTTGTGAGCGCCGTGGTCCTCGGTGCTGGCGCACGAGCGAAGGAGCGCCTCCGCGTCCGGGCCGCGCTCCTCGGCGCGCGCCTGGAGATCGAACTGAGGCGCGAAGAGCTCGGCGAAGGTCGAGAGCGCGACGGGCAGGACGCTGCCGAAGAGGAGCGGGGCGTGCGTCAGCCACGGCCGGACGGTCTCGCGGAGCTTCTGCGCGCGCACGGCCGGGTCCGGCCGCTTCGGCGCGCGCGCGTCGAGGTCGAGCCCGCGGATCTGGAGCTTGGCGATGTGCTCGCGGACGAGGCGATGGACGTCGTGGGCCTTCGTGTCGCGCGGCAAGGTCGCGGCGAACGCGAGCGCCTCGCGACGGACCTGCCCCTCGAGCTCGATGCGCTGGAGATCGCGGTGCGTGTGGCCCTGGTACTCCGCCGTCGACGGGGCCGTCTTTCGCAGGAGCAGATCGTGGATCGCGTCGGCCGACGTCGCCCCGGCGCCCTCGGTCGCGGCGAGGAGAGCGGCGAGCTCGGCCTTGCGCTTCGTCGCGACGCGATGAAGGTGCTCGCGAACGGCGGCGTCGCGATCGGCGTGCTCGGAGTCGAAGTTGGTCTCGAGGATCATCCACGACGCATACGGAACGCCGCCCGGCTCCTCGAGGAGCGCGACGCGCGCGAAATGGATATCGAGCCCGCCGAAGAGCCTGGGCCCCTTCTGTCCATCACGCTCCCGGGCGAGCTCCTCGATCGCGTGCTTCGCGGCGGCGCGGTCACGCAACTTCAGGGCGATGGTCGCGGTGTGTTGCTCCACGCGGGCGAGGCTATCCCATCACGCGGGGCCCCTGGAACAGCGGCTTGTCGCGTGTTTTTTGCGCTGGGCGCGCCCGACCGCCATGGGCGACATTGAGGGCTCGCGCGAGGGAGGCGGCGTCCATGACTCAATCCAGGTTCATGAAGCTGTGCGAGGCGGTGAGAGAGTACGTCCGGGAGGTGTCGACGGACGAGATCGCCGGGAGGCTCGAGCGCGTCGACGCCCTCGTGCTCATCGACGTGCGCGAGGAGAGCGAGGTGGCCCTCGGCCGCATCAAGGGAGCGCACGCCATCGGGCGCGGGATCCTCGAGCGCACGGTCGAGCAGCTCTTCCCCGACACGGCGACGGAGATCGTCCTCTACTGCGCCGGCGGTTCGCGATCGCTGCTGGCGGGTGAGAGCCTCCAGCGAATGGGCTACACGAACGTCAGCTCGATGGCCGGCGGGTGGCGCGAGTGGACGGCCAAGAAGCTCCCCGTCGAGTGAGTCGAACGCCTGCGCTCTCGGCGGCGTGTGCAGTCAGCAGCGACCGCTTGTGAAGCGCGCTGCACGAAAATCCCCGCGAAGACTAGCTCCGAAGCGAGAAACTCGGCGCGGCACGCGAGTTGCGATGCGGTCCTCGAAAGGGGATTCAACATGCACTCATTCAAGACGCGCAGCATCGTGGTGGCTTCGTCCTTCGCTCTTCTCGCCGTCGCCTGCGGCGGCGGAGACCCGGTCACAGGGACGTGGAACCAGCCCGACGGGACGATCACGATCCCGGCGGCGCTCGGTGGCGGCAGCCTCAACGACAACGCCACGTTGGTGTTCGACGACGCCGTCTCGCCGGCGGCCTTCACCCTCACGATGGACCTCTCGTTCCAGGGCCTCACCGACACGCTCGAAGCCAAGGGGACGTACACGAACAGCGGCAGCGAGCTGACGCTGAATTTCAACGGGTTCACGATCGCCCCGGGCTCGGGCGACACGGCGAACGTCGGCCCCGACGGCAGCCAGTGCGTCACGATGAACGCGCTCGCGGGCGCCACCGTCTGCTTCCAGACACCGCAGACCGACGGCTACAAGATCGCCAGCGACACGCTGACGATCGCCATCGACAACCAGATCGTCGGGGCCGACCCGGCGCCGACCACGCTGACGCTCAAGCGAACCAAGTAGCCGGCTCCGAGGAGACTCCGCCCATGAGCGTCAATCGTCGTGACTTCATCAGGTCCTTCGCCGCCGGCTCCGCCGTGGCCGTCCTCGGCTGCGGCCAGTCGGTGGCGGGGGCCACCGACGACGCGGGCTGCCCGCTGCCTCCCACCACGCCCACGTCGGTTCCGGATCTACCGTACCCGACCGCGGCCTACTTCCAGCAGGTGGCGAGCGACCTGGCCGCGGCCGGTCTCGGCACGCCGCAGGTGCTCATCGACATGGACCGGCTCGACGCGAACATCGCGGAGATCGTCTCCAAGGCGCAGCCCGCGCGCTTTCGCATCGTCGAGAAGTCTCTGCCTTCGCTCGATCTGCTCTCGTACGTGCAGCAGAAGAGCGGCAGCCAGAAGTTCCTCGTGCTCCACCTGCCGTTTCTGCCTGGCATCTTGTCGACGTTCCCGAACGCGGACGTGCTCGTCGGCAAGTCACACCTCAAGGAAGCGATCGGCAGCTTCTTCGCCACGCAGCCCAAGGCCAGCTGGGCGACGATCGCCAAGCAAGTGACCTTCATCGCCGACAACCTCGATCGGCTGAAGAGCCTCGCCGGGCTGGCGAACGACCTCCAGGTCACGCTCAAGCTCGCCATCGAGCTCGACGTGGGGCTGCGCCGGAGCGGCTTGACCGATCCGAGCCTGCTGGCGCCGATGCTCGACTTCTTCGCGTCGAACGCGAGCGTGGTGCAGTTCGCCGGCTTCCTCGGCTACGACGGCCACGTGGCCTTCGCACCGGGAGGCACGCTCGCCGCGGTTCAAGACGCGTGGACGGCGGCGACGGCGGTCTATCAGTCGTACGTCGACGTCCTGAACAGCCAGTTCCCCGCGCTCGTGACGCCCGACCTCGTGTTCAACAGCGGCGGCAGCTCGACGTATCCCATGTACACCAGCGGCCCGGTCAACGACGTGGCCGCGGGCGGCGGCGTGCTGAGGCCGGGCGACTACCCCAACTACGTCATCGGGGCGCTGCAGCCGGCGATCTTCATCGCGACGCCCGTCTTCACGGTGTACCCGGAGCCGCAGCTGCCGTTCTTCACAGCGGCGCAGTGCGCGACGTTGTTCAAGGGCCAGCAGGGCGTGACGATTTACGGCGGCGGCTGGCCTGCGTTCTTCACGTACCCGCCCGGCATCCAGCCCGCGCCTTTCGTCTCCGATCTGACGGACCCCGCCATGGTGCCCAACCAGGGGATGGTCGTGGCTCCGGCTTCGACTCCGATCAAACCCAACGACTGGATCTTCTACCACCCGCGCCAGAGCGACGCGCTCTTCCAGTTCGATCGGATCCTTCAGGTCCGCGCCGGGCGCTTGCAGACGACGACCATGGCGGCGTACCCGCGGCGGTACTGACCGCTCAGCGCGCGGTCGCGTGCCAGGGCGTGAACCCGCCCGCGCGGGGCTTGGCATCGAGGTCGAGCCAGCGGAGCATGATGGCCCGCGAGGTGCGCGCCGGGGCCGGCCGGCGCATCACGCGTCGAACCGCCTCCGCCGCCGCGTGATCGCCGCCGGCCTCGAGGCCCACGACCACCAGGTACAGGTCCTCCACGTCGTCGTCCTTCGCGGGATCGACGCGCTTGGCGGCCCCGAGCGCCGCGTCCTTCTTGCCGTCGAGCGCCGCGAAGTACGCCTCGAGCACCGCCACCGACTCGGGGAATCCCCGCGTGCGGTAGTCGGCGAGCGCGGCCTCGGCGTACTGGACGAGCGCACGCTTCGTCGAGCCGGTGCGCGACTCCGCGAGCATGCGCGTGAGGTAGGCGCGGTGCCAGCGGTCCTTCTGGAACGCGAGCGTGTCGCGGTCCTGCGGGTCCCACGTGCCGCGCGCCGCGCACAGGGTCGCCTGGTCGTTCTCGGCCAGCGCCGCGGCCGGATCGCCTTGCGCCTCGCGGATCATCATCATCGCGTTGTGGCACCAGAACTCGTCCTGCAGCTCCGGGTGCTTGGCGAGGGAGGGGATCACGGCGGCGTACGCGGCGCCGGCGCGATCGAAGTCGCCCGCGACCACGAACCGCGTGGCGCGCACGCGCGCGACGAGGTAGGCGAGGTGCGGGTCGTCTCCCGCCGCCTTCTCGGCGGCCGAGAGCTGCTTGTCGGCTTCGTTCATGTTGCCGGCCGTGATCGCCTTGTCGGCGGCGTCGAGCGCGTCCTTCAGCGCGGCCGGCGGAGGCGCGGGCGTGGCAGGAGGCGGAGGCGCGGGCGGCGGCGGCGCGGAGCTCGTCGTCGCGGCGCTCGCGACGACGGGCGGAGCCGGGGCCACGGAGCACGTCGGGGTGGGGGAGGGCGCGGCGGGCGCGGCAGGAGGCGGAGCCGCCGAGCCGCACGCGGCGGAGAGCGCGGCGAGGGCGAGAGGAGCGAGCGGGCGAAGGCGCATGGGACGCAGAGTACGCCTCTTCGGTCGGAGCATCATCGCGCCGGAGCGCCCGCCCAACACGGTCGCCGTGTCCGCCGCGTCGCGCTATCATCGATGGGCTTGCTGCGCGCTTGGCGGTTGCTGTCCTTCTTCGCTCTCGCCGTGCTCTTCGCATGGGCGTGCGGCACGGACGTGGATCTCGGCGGCAGCGGCACGGCCGCCGAGTGCGAGCCGTGCACCACCGCGAGCCAGTGCGCGTTCTCGCCGGCCGTGTGCGCCCAGATCGGCGGCAACGGCTACTGCGTGACGCCATGCTCGCAGGGCACGGGGTGCGGTGCCGGCGAAGCTTGCACGGCGGCGGTCACGACCGACGACGCAGCCGTGACCGCTTGCATCACGACGACGAGCTGCCCGACGGCCCCGCCGCCGACGGGCCCCGACGGTGCCGTGCTCGATCGCTGCGGCGAGCTCGTCGGCCCGGACGTCGAAGCCGGCTGCAAGGCGTGCTCCTACAGCTGTCAGCCGAACGGCTGCTACGGTGGCTACTGGTGCAACACGAAGTTCAACGACTGCGACAAGCCGCCGACGGCGTGCGACGCGGGGGGGCCGGGCTGATCGGCAAGATGCGAGCGAACGTGGTATCCCAGAGTGTGGGTCACGAACGGCCCGCTCGAACCGAGGCCCCCGTGCGTAGTTCCTTCATCGTCTGGGCGGGCGCGCTCGCTCTCGGTGTCTCGTGCGGGACGACCACGAACCCGTGCGCCCCGTGCACGCAGGACTCGGACTGCAGCAACGGCGTGTGCGCCGACCTCGGCGGCGCGTCGTACTGCGCGACGGCCTGCCCGAACGGCGACGAGTGCAGCGGCGCGCAGCAATGCATGCCCGTCACCACCACGGCGGGCGCCACGACGAACGCCTGCGTCGACCCCCAGAGCACGACCTGCGGTCCGGAGCAGGACGGCGGAGCCGACGGGGGCGCGAGCATCGGGCCGAACGGCGGCACCGAGCCCACGCTCTTCTTCGCCGTCGTCGGCGACACCCGCCCCGCGACCGAGGACGACACGGCCCACTATCCGACGGCGGTCATCACCAAGATCTTCGCGGACCTCTCGGCGATGGCGCCTTCGCCGCCCTTCGTGGTGTCGACCGGCGACTACCAGTTCTCCAATCCGTACGGCTCGCAGGCCACCGCGCAGCTCCAGCTCTACCTCGCCGCGCGGGGCTCGTACGCCGGCCTGCAGTTTCCCACGATGGGCAACCACGAGTGCACCGGCGGCACGGCGAGCAACTGCGGATCCGGCAACGCCAACGGCGTGACGAACAACTACCAGGCGTTCATGAGCATGCTGCTCGGGCCCATCCAGAAGACGACGCCGTACTACACCATCGAAGTCGACGCGCCGGACAGCTCCTGGACGTCGAAGTTCGTGTTCGTCGCGGCGAACGCCTGGGACGCGACCCAGGCGGCGTGGCTCGATTCGGCGCTCGCGCAGCAGACGACCTACACCTTCGTCGTTCGTCACGAGCCGGCCTCCGCCAACACGGCGCCGGGGGTTACGCCGAGTGAGGCGATCATGGCCAAGCATCCGTACACGCTCGCCATCGTCGGCCACTCGCACGAGTACCATCACTCGAGCTCGAATCCCCGCGAGGTGATCATCGGCAACGGCGGCGCGCCCCTCAGCACCGCGCAGAACTACGGCTATGGCATCGTGGCGCAGCGGAGCGACGGGGCGGTGCAGGTCGACATGCACGACTACCAGTCCAACGCCCCGAACACTTCGTTCCGCTTCGCCGTCAACCCCGACGGCTCGCCCGCTCCCTGATCCGGGGCACGCTTCGCGCACGGCCCTGGCACGTCGAGCATGACGGGCTCGCAGTGGCGAAGATGGAGATCCGCACGCTCCGTCTGGAGCACATGGCGGGCCAACTCGATGGGCGCGACGTCGCGCAGCACTTCCGGGATCGGCGACCTCGTCTCATCGGCGCGTCCGACGCGTGGCGTCACCCGGGACGGTCCGCGATATAGTGCCGCGCATGCACCTTCGCCGATGGCGGGAGTGGGGCGCGTTCGTGGTCGTCCTCGCGAGCTGCGCGCCCGCGGTCCCGACTTTTCCAGCGGATTCGCCCGCCTCCGAACATGCGCAGGCGGCGCCTTTGCCGAGCGTCGCCTCCGCGCTGCGGAGCGATCCAGTGGCGGGGTGGCCCGGCATCGAAGAACCCGACAAGGGCGGCATGACGATGATGGACGGCGGGATGATGCACCACGAAGGGATGCACCATGCGCCTTGAACGTCTCGTGATCGCCTGGTGTGCAGTGTTGGCAGGATGCACCTCGATTCGTCCCGATCTCCGCTACGTCGAAGACGCGACGCGGGTTCGCACCGCCGACGTGGCGACGGACGTCGACCCGAGCGCGCCGCGCGAGGCGAAGGACTTGCTGGCCAAACCGCTCGACGCGGACGCGGCCGTCCGGATCGCGCTGCTCGACAACCGCGAGCTTCGCGCGACGCTGCGCGAGATGGGGGTGGCGCGAGGGCAGCTCGTGCAGGCGAGCGTTCTCCCCAATCCCGTCGTGGAGGTCGAGGCGCTGCCCGAGCGAACGTCGAACTTCGAGCTTCGCGCCGAGTACGACGTGACGGGGCTCGTGCTCGCGCCCATTCGAGCGCGCGCCGCGGCACCCGAGCTCGACGCCGCGCGCTATCGCGCGGCGGCGGCCGTCGTCGACACGGGGTTTCACGCGCGCGCGGCGTACTTTCGTGCGCTCGCGGCGAGGGAGAAGCTCGCGCTCGCCAACCGCTCACTCGACGCGCTCGCCGCCGCCCGCGACACCGCCGACGCTCTCTTCCGCGCCGGCAACGTGAGCGAGCTCGAATTCGCGACGCAAGATGCGGCGTATCAGGAGGCGCGCGCCTCGACTGCCGAGATGGAGCTCGCCGCAGCCGACGCGCGGGAGGCTCTGGTTCGCGCGCTCGGCCTGCACGGCGTCGACACGACGTTCTCGTTCGCGAAGTCCCAGCCGTCGGTCCCGGAGTCGCTCGCTGCGGCCGACGATCTCGAGAGCCGCGCGCTCCGAGCGAGCTTCGATCTCAAGGCGCGCAAGAGCCACCTCGAGGCGCTCGGCCGGCAGGCGGGGCTGTCGCGCGCGGAGGGTTGGTTGCCCGACGTCGCCGCCGACGTCCACGCGCTTCAAGGCGAACGCGATCCGACGACGGGTGCCGTCACGAGCTCGGCGTGGGCCGTCTCCGGCGGCGTGCGGCTCTCGGTTCCCATCTTCGACCGCAAGCAGGGGACCTCCGCGGTGCTCGACTCCGAGGTGGGCGCGGGGCTCGAGCGGTACGTCGGAGCAGCGGCGGATTTGCGGTCCCGCACGCGCGCGGCGTACGCACGGCTCGTAACCGCGCACGCGAAGGCCAAGCAGTACGAGCGCGTCATCGTCCCCGCGCGGCGGCGAGTGGTCGACCAAGCGCTCCTCCACTACGACGCGATGCAGATGAGCGTCTTTCAGCTCCTCGCGCTCAAGCGCGAACAGCTCGCTTCGGAGCTCGCGGCGGTCGATGCGGTCTGCAACTATCGCATCGCGCAAGCGGCGTTCGACGCGCTGCTCTCGGGCGGCGACACGGACGACCTTCCAGCGAACAAGCCGAGCGCCGCGACGACCGGCGTGAGTGGAGGCGAGTGACATGGATCGACGAGACTTCTTCGTGCTCGGCGGAGCTGCCGCCGGCGCAGCCTTGCTCGGACGTTTGGACGACGCGGTCGCAGCGCCGCCGCCCGCCCCCATCGTCGCCCCCGGCGGCCAGGTCGCCGTCGTCACGCCGAACGGCACGACGCTTCCATGGCGCGTCGTCGATGGCGTGAAGGTCGGTCACCTCGTCGCGAAGTCCCTCGAGCACGAGTTTCAGCCGGGTCTGCGGGCGGAGTGCTGGGGCTACAACGGCAGCACGCCCGGTCCGACCATCGAAGCGATCGAGGGCGAGCGTGTGCGCATCTACGTGACGAATCGCCTACCGGAGCCGACGTCGGTGCACTGGCACGGCATGATCGTCCCGAACGGAATGGACGGCGTCTCAGGGCTCAACCAGAAGCCGATCCCGCCGGGCGAGACGCACGTCTACGAGTTCGTCCTCAAGTACCCGGGCACGTACATGTATCACTCGCACTTCGACGAGATGACGCAGATCGCGCTCGGCCTCGTCGGCATGTTCGTCGTCCACCCGCGCGCGCCGCACGGGCCGCACGTGGCCCGTGACTTCGCGCTCATGATCCACGAGTGGAGCGTGAAGGTCGGCGCGCGACGGCCCGATCCGCTCGAGATGACCGACTTCAACGTCTTCACGTTCAACGCCAAGTCGTACCCCGCGACCGAGCCGATGCTCGTCGGCAAGGGCGAGCGCGTGCGCATCCGGCTCGGCAACCTGAGCCCGATGGATCACCACCCGATCCATTTCCACGGGATCCACTTCAAGGTCACCGCGACCGACGGCGGCTACATCCCCGAATCTGCGCAGCTCCCCGAGACCACGGTCCTCGTCCCCGTTGGCACGACGCGCGTCCTGGAGTTCGTCCCCGAAGAGCCGGGCGACTGGGCGATGCACTGCCACATGACGCATCACGTGATGACGCAGATGGGCCACAACATCCCGAACATGATCGGCGCGGACACCAAGGCCGTCGACGCGCGCCTCGCCCGCGTGGAGCCGCAGGCCATGACGATGGGCCAGGCCGGGATGGGCGGGGAGATGACCATGCCCATCCCGGCCAACAGCGTTGCGATGCGGAGCAGCCCGGGTCCGTACGGCCCGATCGACATGGGCGGCATGTTCACGCTCATCAAGGTCCGCGAGCGCGCGGCCGAGGCCGACGCGGCGAGCTGGTACACGCAGCCCGCGGGGACGCGCGTCGAGAAGGCCTCCGCGGATCAGCTGAAGCGCGACGGCATCGACCCCGCGCGCTGAATCGCGCCTGGCGCAGCTTCGCACTCCGCCGCGACGCCCGCCGACGCCGCACCGGCGCAACCAGGGTTCCCGTGACGGCTTAGGTGCGCTAGCTTGACCGTGGGGAGTAGAGCCTTGGACCCGGGGAACATCCTGCCGCTCGTCGAGGAGGCGCTCGTGGCCGCGAGCCGTGCAGACCTCGTGCCCGAGCTGCGCCGCGTCGTCGAGGCCGCTCGCGCAGGCGAGGCCCACCGGCAGACGATGGCCGACGTCACGCGCGCGCTGCTCGGCAGCGAGAAGACGTACCGGCTGATCTTCTCGCACGAGCTCGATCCGATGTCGCTGTGCGATCCGGCGACGGGCGCGCTGCTCGACGTCAACGACGCGTGGGTCGCCCTCTACGGTTACACCCGCGAGGAGGCGCTCGGCGGGATGAAGGTCACCGACGTGAGCGCCGAGCCGGAGGCGACGAAGGCCGCGGTCAGCCACGGCGGCGGCGGCGCGTCGCGGGCCGAGGTCCGATGGCACCGCGCGAAGGACGGCACCGTGTTCCCGGTGGAGCTGACGTGCGGCAGGCTGACGCTCGAGGGGCGCGAGGCCTCCTACGCCGTCATGCGAGACATCACGCAGCGGGACAGGGCCCAGCGCGCGCTCGAGCGATCGGAGGCGAGCTTCCGCGCCCTGATCGAGAGCATGCCCGACGGCGTCATCGTCCACCGCCACGGCCAGCTCGTGTACCTGAGCCCCTCGATGCGCAACATGCTCGGCTACGCGCTCGACGAGGACATCCGCGGCATGCCCGCGATCGAGCTGGTGCACCCGGACGACCGTCCGAAGGTGATCGCGCGCGTCCAGGAGCTGCTGGCCCACGGCACCTCCGCGCCGCTCGTCGAGGAGCGCCTGCTGCGCAAGGACGGCACGAGCCTCATCGCGGAGATCGCGGGCCACAACACGGTCTTCGACGGTGAGCGGTCGGTGCTGGCGATCGCGCGGGACGTTTCCGGGCGGAAGGAGATCGAGGCGCAGCTCATGATGGCCGATCGCCTCGCGTCGCTGGGGCGCCTCTCGGCGTCGATCGGCCACGAGCTCAACAACCCGCTCGGCTACATCCTCGGCAACATGGAGCTGCTCGAGCGGGAGCTCGCGCGCGACGACGTTCCTGGCGACGTCGCCGCGCGGCTCGGCCCGCACGTGAAGATGGTCAAGGAGGGCGCCACGCGCATGCGCGACATCGTCCACGACCTCAAGACGCTGGCGCGCGGAGAGGGCGATCAGACCGTGGTGACCGACCTCGCGCACATCCTCGACGTGTGCGTCAACATGGCCGAGCACGAGCTGCGCTCCCGGGCGCGCGTCGTGAAGGATTACGGCGAGCACGTCTTCGTGCGCGGCACCGAGGCCCGCCTCGGGCAGCTCTTCTTGAACATCCTGCTCAACGCAGCGCAGGCCACTCCGGAGGGAGACCGCGAGCGTCACGAGGTGCGCGTCGCCATCCGATCCCTCGACGAGCACTTCATCGAGGTCCGCATCAGCGACACGGGCGTCGGCGTGCCGCCGGAGAACAAGGACCGCGTCTTCGAGCCGTTCTTCACGACGAAGGAGGGCGTCGGGACGGGGCTCGGGCTCTCGATCTCGCACCGCATCGTGACCTCGGTCGGCGGGACGATCTCGGTCGAGCCGCGGCCGGGCGGGGGCTCGGTGTTCCGAGTCGTGCTCCCGTCGGCCGTCGCTCACTCGCAGACGAGCCGCGACGTCCAGGCCCAGGACTGATACGGCCCATCCCAGGGCCCGCTCAACGACGAGAAGGAGCCGTAGTACCGGTACTGCGTGCCGGTGCTGGCGATGGAGCACGTCGCGACGTGCTCGGCGATGAAGTAGCGGTGGCCGGCCGTGACGGTGACCGGCGCCGAGAGCGTCCCGGTCTTCCATGCGGCCGGAGGTCCCGAAGGCGCGAGCGTGGCCGAGGCCAGCGTCGCGCCGGGAGCGACGCCGGAGCTGTCGAGCAACGCCACCGAGCCGTCGTCGGTGTGGAGCTCGATCGCTGCGACCGTGAACGTGTGGCTCGGGATGTACTCCCAGGCGAGCCACGTCGCCCCCTGGCCGCACACCTCGCTGGGCGGATACTGCGTGTTCTGCTCGTCACCGGGGCACCCGCCTTCCGGGGCGTCGGCGGCGTCGGCCGCGTCCGACGCGTCGATCACGTCGGGCGCGTCGGGCGCGTCCGCCTCCCCGGCCTCGAGGTCCAGGGAGACGTCGCGGGGCGAGACGTCGTGCGGCGCGCTGTCTTCGTAGCCACCGTCGACCGA
>Ga0316628_100002519_pt1 | contig 13636 bp, 12 predicted proteins | sample OWC_Aug_M2_C1_D5_FD_207648 | JGI IMG/M metagenome (GOLD analysis project Ga0316628, IMG submission 207648) | Wetland soil microbial communities from Old Woman Creek delta, Ohio, United States - OWC_Aug_M2_C1_D5_C | ecosystem: Environmental > Terrestrial > Soil > Wetlands | place: USA: Ohio... | reverse complement strand
GCCGCCAGCGCGATTGGCGATGATCGGATCCAGCGGAAGACCCAGGGTTACGTCGTCCCGGACGCTTTTACCCATGGCAGCGCGGCCCAGCGGGTGCGCTGGTTCAAACTCGGACTCGAAAGCGGCAATCTCCAGTCCTGCGATACGTTCGGTGCGGACCGGCTGTGAAGCCCTTCTTTTTTGGAAACAGCTCCTGGTTTGACGGGCCGCCCGCTTCAGATGAAGAGGTTCATTTAGAATGACTTATCCATTCAACGCGCTTTTGTGGTGACGCACCCTCTTCCAGATGCAATCTTGGGGAGTATGCGTTGCAACATCACAACATCAAGCAAAAGGAGGCAAGTTATGAACCTGCTGGAAATGTTGATGGGAAACAGTCAGACCCGCGAAGGATTCAAAGATTTCCTTAATCGATTTGAAGAAGGCCCCCCCTCGGAAGGCTATGAAGACCAGGAAGTCCTGGACCGTTATGGGGAAGTGGCCCACAGGGCGTCTCCCCCGGAATATGCGCAAGCAGCCCGTGATGCGTTTGGACGCCTCTCCCAAGAAGATCGGGAAGAGTTCGGCCAGTTGTTGGCGGGTCGGGCGCAAAGTAGAGGGTTTGACCCTTCCGGTCTCACCCCACCTCGAGGCCAGGGCTTCGGAGATTTGGACTGGCTTGCGAATATTACCAGTCAGATTCATCAGCAACCGGGCCTGCTGCGCGACCTCCTGGGCGGACCCACCGGAGGCAGGGAAGCGAGCAGCTCCGGAGGCCTCTTGGGCAGCCCCCTTGCAAAGGCCGCCCTGGCCGGCATCGCTGCCATGCTCGTGAAGAAGGTGCTGGGCAGCAGGTAACGAGCCTGCTCTGAGAGTGGGTGTTTGTCGGCAGAAACTTGCGTCAGTCGTAAAAGAACTGGGGAATGAGCCCAAATCGGCTTGAGTCCTGTATCCGGCCGATTTCTCTTTCTTTGCGTTGGCGCTTATGATCTTCTCGGTCCTCTTATTGAGATCCTTCTTAGACGCCGTCCTGGTTCACTCGACCTCGCTTCAGTCCCAAAACTTATGAGCCATAAACCCGGCCTTCCCTTTCTGATGTGTTGTTGTTTTATGAGACCTTTGAACTCCTCCCGTTGGTAGGGAAGGGTCCTATTTTTTTGTTGACTAGACAGAATTTCCTATCTAATATGAGCATGATTCTTGAGGGGAAAAACCAATCCAGCGAAAGGGAGGGCGCCATGAACTTTGCACGGTTTTGTTGGCTAAATGCGAGCAAGTTTCCTGAAAGAGAATTCATCATTGAAAGCTATCCTTCCAAGGGGATCCGTAAGGCGATTACCTGGAAGCAACTCAACGACCAGACGAACAAACTTGCGAATTTCATGATCAAGGAGTGCGGGGTCAAAAAAGGGGATATTGTGGTTCATCTGATGATGAACAGCATTGAATGGTATGTGTGCTACATGGCTGTGCTGAAGACGGGTGCGACGGTCACGCCGCTCAACTTCCGTTTCGCCAGTTCCGACATCAATTATGCTGCCGATGTGACCAAGTGTAAAGTATTCATTCTGGGAGATGGATTTCTTCCGAGGGTGGAACCCATCATGAAGGAGATGGGCTACGTTAAAAAGTACATCTGCGCTGGCGAGCAGGCGCCGCCGTCGTCGATGGTCTCCTACAAAGAGATCATGGAAAAGGGAGATCCGACGAATGTCCTCGTTGAGACAGCTGACGATGATATGGCGGAGCTCATGTTTACATCGGGGACCACCGGGGCGCCGAAACCGGTCTGCCACACCCATGACACCCTTTTTTATATCGGGATTGGATGTGCCCTGACTTACAACGAGGGATACAACAGCGTCTATCTCGCCCCGCATCCTTTCTATCACAGCGGGACGCTTTTCCTCTCGTTCCCGTCCTACATCGCTGGCGGAAAAATACTGATGCCCATGGAGATCCAGCCGAAGTACTATTTGCGAACGCTCGCTGATGAGAAATGCACCGGCGGCTGGAATACGGTCCCTGTTTGGTCAGACGTGATCAACTCGATCCTTTCGGGAGAGGTAAAACTGCGAGACTACGACCTTTCGGCTCTGAAACATATTGAGATCGGTGCTCAGCCTGTCCCTTACATCCTTCTGGAGAATTCGAAGAAAGTCTTCCCGAACCTGCCGGTGGCCAATATCTATGGGATCACAGAGGGTGGCGGCGGCGGCACCATCAACCTTTACGACGAAGACATCATGAGAAAGCCGGGCTTCATCGGGAAGCCGACCGTCTTCATGGAAGCCAAGGTCGTCGACGACAAAGGGAAGGAATGCCCTCCGGGAACCGTGGGCGAGCTTCTGTTGAAGGGACCCCGTCTCATGAAGGAATACGCGTTCAACCCGGAGATGACGGCCAAAACCATCGAGAAAGGATGGCTTCATACCGGCGATTTGGCCTATAAGGATGAAGAGGGCTATTTCTGCTTCGTGGATAGGGCAAAGGATTTGATCATCCGGGGTGGAGAAAATATATTCCCCGTCGAAATCGAAGGATTCTTGCTGAAGCACCCGAAGATTCAGGACGTCGCGGTCATGGGCTATCCACATCCACGGCTGGTAGAGATCGTCATGGCAATCATCCAGACAAGACCGGGGCAGACCCTGACGGATGAGGAGGTCCTTAACTTCTGCAAGGAGAAAGGCCTTGCCAAGTTCAAGTGGCCGGAAAAAATGATCTACACTACCATCCCGCGAAACCCGGCAGGCAAGATCGAAAAACCGAAACTGAGAGACACGTACGTGAAGCCCGCAAAAGAGGCGATGGAGAAGGAATTCAAGAAGGCTTGATATTGCCTCCCGCATCGCACGGACCGGTTGAAATGGGATGCGTTGTCAGATTTTGATATTTCGATGGAGGAATGGGAAGAACGAGAGAAGAAATGGGAGGTAGGAAAAACAAAAGGGGAAGCAGAGTCCCAATCCTGCTTCCCCTTTTTCAAACTCCCTCGTCCTGATCCTCGGAATTTTCTTTGGCCCTTAACCGCTCCTCAACCCATCGCCAGACGTCCTCGTCTTTCTTGTCGGGATTCTTTTGAAGCTCCCAGCCCACAGGGCAGGGCTTCCCGAAGAGGAAATTTCGTTCATATTGTGCCCCCCGTGGGGGCACGTTCAAAGAAGTCCCTTCACGCCCGGTCCATTTCCTTCCTCATTTTCTTCAAAGCACACAAAAGTGTGGCCTCCCCTTCCAATAAGCCGTTCCTCATGGCAATCCTTATTTTTGCTTTTTAGTAAACCCAACAGCTTTCCGGTAAAAGACAAGGATGCGAAGCCAAATCATCGACATTCTTATTTTGACATTAGTCTTGAAGTCCATGATGCCTCCCCATCCTTGACTTTTCCCTTTTCTTCTTGGTCGAGATGGCCAAATTCAGGCCCGCCTTCAAAACAGCTGAGGGGTTCAGTCTCTGACGTTAAATCAGCAAAAGAAGTGCCAAGGTCAAAGAAGAAAAGCATTTTTTAAATCATTGAAATAATAATGAAATTTTATTGGCGGGAGGTCTCCTGGAAAGAAGCTGTTGCAAAGCTCAACACAATTCCGGGACGAGGGGTTGCAATATTCTGCACTCATCTATTTCTAAGAGTTCAATACAAGGGACGTAGCGAATCATTTGAATGACTATTTTTTAAGCTTCTTCCTTAACCCCCAAAGACCGGCCAAACCGGACCCAAGCAGAAGCATGGTACTCGGTTCGGGAACGGGAACAGGATCGGGGACAGGATCAGAAAAAGGACTAGGACTGGGGCCGGGGCCAGGACCGGGGAAAGGACCGGGACCAGGAATGGGACCAGGACCGGGACCGGGAATGGGACCAGGATCGGAATCAGGATCGGAACCAGGATCAGATGGAAGACCAGGACCCGGGAATCCTCCTGGAATTACAACGGGTGGCACGGAGGGTGAGGGGTCCGACGGGGGCAACCTTGGTGTGTCGAGAATCTCAGGCGTTGGTTCGTCCGGAGATGTTTTCCCTTTCGGCACGTCGGACAACGCGTTAGCACATCGAGTTCTCGTGAAATGCGTGCCATCTGTGATCAGTCTTTCACCCCTTGCAACCTTCAATCTTTTTTTCGTCCAGAAAATTTCGTCGCCAACCCGGTACGAAACATGGAAGTACCCGTCTGCCTTGGCTTCGATTACCCTTGCACTGTCCAGTTTGAAATTCGAATAATGTTTGGCAACGACTGGATCGCGCCCTATGGCTGATCGCAGTTCCTGAACGCTGTGGGCCCCTCCGTCCACCACCGAGTAAGGATAGACCCGGGAAGAGGGTTCGGCGTCCTTTTGCCCCTCCATGAGGTGATGCATATTGAACATGGGTGCGTTGATATCCTCAACACGCATAGGCTCTTTCGCGACAGTTTTTTTAGATTGGAAATTCTCGATAAGATTCTCCGCCTCATCCCACAGAAGAAGCAGTAGGAGAGGGGCAATGATCAAACCCGTCCATAAAATGAGGTTTCGCAAACGGTTGGGGTGCATGTGCTGGCGTTTTCGATTTTTCATCAGCATGTTCAACACCAATGCGGACTCTTACTCCATCCCTGTTTATAAAGAGGCAATTCTTATGCCTAAAAGAGTCAACCCCTCGATTCGTGTCAATTGTTGAAATCGCACAATAAATCATGACAATTCATATAAGTTTCTTCAAAGCCCCTCTTATGCATCACAGGGGGGCCAAAGTGGAAGAGATTTTCCTAAAAGCCCTAAATCATTTCTCCTAGAGCATAAATCAGTTTTCTCACTTTTGTTGATGCTTTGACGGTGCCCAACATGATCAACCCTGCCTTCGTCCCACAAGGCAGGACTTCACGCAGGCGGGCCGATGGGCAGACCACGGGCTTTAGACGGGGAAAGAACGAGGGGTTGGTTTGTGTTACCTCCAGTAACGGTAGTAGCGGTAGCGATACGGATAGTAGTACGGATACGGATAATAGTAGGGATAGGGATAATAATAGGGAGAGTACGGGGACGCGTAATAATACGGCTCAGGACGGGGTTGCCGCCGACATTCCGTGCGGACGACTCTCTCTTGAAAAAAAGTTACCAGGCAAATAGAATCGGTGTTTGTGAAATGATATTCCCAAATTTCAACGGCTTTTCCGTCGACCGTCTTATTCGTGACCAGAGGTGTCCCCCCCCACAAGGAGGCCACTTCTTCTTTCGTCATATTAGGTCTAATATCTGAAACATGACGGGGATGACACGAAGAAAAAGTAAGAATAAGAGCCGCGAGAAGAAACAGCAACATCATCCTTTCTATTTTCATCTCTTTTCATCTCCTCAACCTAATTGTAGTCATAGCGTCTAAAGAAATCAAGCGAATTTCCCTGCGCCTTAAACCCGCGAAAGGCGATAGGACAAAATAGAAGGCCGAGCTCGTTCAGTCAGAATCCGGAGACCTGTGGAACAGGAGGCTATGTGATTTGTCCTCTGCTCTTTCTGGCCCAGGATTCGTACTTCGCCGAGACTTCCAGGTATTGTTCTCGCGTCACAATGGGTTTGTTGATCTCATCCAAAAGGGTTGGCTCCATTTTCTCATGGAGGGCCAGCATTTTCCCGGCCCGTTGAATCATACCCAGGCAAGGTTCGAGAAGTTGCGGCGCCATTTGCAGGGCAATGGAGCCGGGGATGCAGATCTCTCCGATGGGCTCGGAACCAAAGTTCGCTGCCTGGGCCCTGAACGTCATGATCAGGGGTAGGAAACTTTCCACCTCCGGGAATCCCGACGTTGAGACGAGGAGAAACTTTGAAGGCATGGTCCACCTGTAGGGGTGCCTCACCCGGTTTGCGGAGTCGAGCCGAAGGAATGGATCCATCCCGCAAATGCAGCGGTCCATAACGGTCTTCATCTGGGCGCTCATATTGTCTGTATACACGGGCGTACCCATCACAAGAAGATCCGACTCCCGCAGAAACGGATAGATCTGGTCCATATCATCCCGCTGGGCGCACTGACCGGGGGTTTTATGCATGCACGTCAGGCACGCGCGGCAGTACGAGATATTCATGTCCTTAAGCTGGATATCTCTTACGGTAGCCCCTCCTTCGGAGAGTCCTTTCAAAAGCGAATCCAGCAGTCTCCACGTCACCCCTTTCTTCCCCCTCGCGCTTCCGTTCAATGCGATTACGTTCATCGATCCCCCTTCGTACGTATCACTCTTTCTTGATCGGAAAAGTGTCCGCCGCCCTGTACGATCTCTCTCATTCCGTGAATCATCCACCCCTTTCGCGCCTACTCTATCACATCGATTCGTTATTGGCAATGAAACGTATTTGGAAAAAGAGATGGCGGAGCAATGGGGAAGGGTAGGGCAGCTTACGGTAATGCAGACACCAATAGGATGCGGGTTCTAAAGAATAGCAAAAAGAGGGCAGTGAGGAATTCAAGTCTGTCAACAGCGTCCCCGTCTCCCATAGCTGGCCCCAATTTTTCCCTCATTTCATCACTGAAAGAAACGAAGTGGAGAGGGTTGTGGTGACCAACCCTCTCCACCTAGGCTGAATCATATCAGAACCTGCGTGCCTCGCTAGCTACTTGTGGGTCTCAGGAGGCGCCTTGTGGGCCTCAGGCCGTGTCTTGGAAGCGGCAGGAGTCGGTGCTTTTTTGACAGCCGGAGGTGGTGCCTTGGAGACAGTGGGAGCCGGTGCTTTTTTGACAGTCGGGGGTGGCGCCTTGGAGACAGTAGGAGGCGGTGGTGTTTTGCGAACAGCCGGAGGTGGTACCTTGGAGACAGTGGGAGGCAGTGCTTTTTTGACAGCCGGAGGTGGCGCCTTGGAGACAGTGGGAGGCAGTGGTGTTTTGCGAACAGCAGGAGGTGGTGCCTTGGAGACAGTGGGAGGCAGTGGTGTTTTGCGAACAGCAGGAGGTGGTGGGTGATGCACACCGGGTCTCGGGGGAGTGGATGCGACAAATCCAGGCGGGCGATGACCCTCGCCACGATACCACCTCTCACGTTCTCTCTCGATGTGACGATGTCTGTCTCTCATCACATCTGCTCTTATTTCATGCCTGTACCAGTCATAACCGTGCCAGTGGTGGCTGTGGTCCCAGTCCCTCCAGTGCCGGTGGAACTCATGGTAGTGGATACGATGGTAGTGGGGTGGAATGAAGAACGGATATTCGGGGGGGACACCGATGATCACCCTTGGTATAACTCCTAAGGGAACAGGAACCCAGGGAGCATCATACACAGTGGCTCGAAACCAGTAGCCATTGTAGTAACGATACCAGAAGCCCCCAAAGAAATAGACGCCGAACATTCTTGGCATCATGTAAACATAAGTTTGCCCGCTGGGAACTACGACAACATCAGGCGGCCCGGCAAATTGCAAAGGGGGTGGAGGTGGAATTTCAGCCTGTACTTCGGGCTCAGAATACTGCTGAGCAGGTTCAGGGGGTGGGGGCGGTTCCTGAACTGGTGGCGGCGGAGGCGGTGGCGGAACGCTAATGTTAATGTCCACGTCTGCAGCACCGACAAGCGACACAGAAAAAATAAAAGTTAGAGACAGCATCAGGAATGCAAACCGTTTCATAAAACAATGCCTCCTTCCATTGGCCTCCATCCCAAAAACTCCCCAGCGCGCGGAGAATAGCTATAACATATCGATCAAATAAAAAAGCAACTATAGTGCCAATATGTAATATTTTCGTAAATACCGATGATTATAAGAGTTTCTGAGGTGCTCGCTTTGCGCGAAGACTCATGGGTGATAAATTCTTAGCCGAAGGTTCACATTTATCGTAACTCAATACCTATTAGCAAGAAGAGGGAGTCAAGGAGGATTAAAGGAGGGCTGCCTCTGAATTCCTGCGTGAAGCCTTGCGGGTGGGGTCAAAGGGGTGAGATTCCACGAATTCCTTCGGAAAAGCGGAACGATTGTGTTTCACCGGACATTTCCTCTTGCAAGAGATGCAAATATCCCCAAAAAACAGAGAGCGGCCAGGAAGGTAAATGCCATTCGTACGCACCTCAAGAAAACCGGATAGTATTCAGATGTGATTTGGACCTTTCCAATGTATATTGAGAAAATCAGGATAATAGTGCCCATGCTCAATACCATCCCGATCACTCGCATCGTCCCGAGTGCCCCGGAAGCGACTCCATAGAACCTATTCTCAACCGAGCTCATCACGGCATTTGTATTGGGAGACGAAAAAAGTGCGAAGCCAAACCCAAGCAGAATCAAACTCGCAACGATGAACCACAGGGTTGTCTTTTCATTCAAAAAAATGAACATAGCCAGTCCGCCGGCTGTCAACGCCATCCCCAGCGAAGCGACGATTCGTGGCTCCGCCCTGTCCGATAGCTTACCCGCAAAGGGTGAAAAAAAGGCCTGCACTATGGGTTGGGACACCAAAACCAGGCCAGCGCTTTCAGGGGTGAGCTTTTTGATGTACTGCAGGTAAAGGCTTAAAAGGAAGGTGACGGCAAAGGTTGCGCTATAATGAATCAACGCGGCCAGGTTGGAGAAAGCAAAGACCCTGTTATTTCTAAAGAGATTTATGTCCAGAACAGGAACTTGGGTCTTGGTTTCCCATTTAACGAACGCTAAGATGCCTAAAACCCCGGGTAGCATCAGCCAAACACCCCGCATCGTCGACAATTGAGAAAAACCATATAGGATGAGCAAAAGAGTGATGCTAAAAATAATGGAGCCCATGAGATCAAATCTCTCTTTTTCTCCCCTGTGCACTTCTCCCTTTAATTTCCAGAAAATGAGAAAAATGACGATCAATCCCAGAAACACGTTGACGACAAAAATACTTCTCCAACTGAAATGATGCGTTAGAAATCCGCCCAAAAACGGCCCGGCAGAATTCCCGATATAGACCGCAGCCAAATTTATTCCCAAAACCTTACCCAGCTCCGTGGGAGGAAACACCGAGGTGAGCATCGCTGCGCCCACACAATAAACCGCCGCTGATCCAATACCCTGCAACACCCGAAAGCAGATCAGCATCAGGGCAGAGCTTGAAATCGCAGAACCGACGGACGCAAAAGTGAAGATCAGAATGCCGTAAGTGAAGATTCTTTTCCTTCCAAAGATGTCCGCTATCTTTCCGAAAGGAACAAGGAATATAGCTGAGGCCAAAAGGTAGGCGGTGGTCACCCAGCTGAGCAAAATGGCATCCATGAGAAATTCTTTTTCGATGGAGGGAAGGGCGATATTGACAGAAGACACTCCAAAGGGAGAGACGAAGGCAGCCAACGTAGTCACAAGGAGAACAACTTTCTTGGTTCCAGCATTGTTAATACTTATCGCATTCGTCATCGTTACTCTGAATAAGGGGCTGACCGAATTTGGGCAGGTCATCCCAGATAACCCAAAGTTGACCGGAACGTGCCCCGTCGCGCTGCTCACATCCTGCTCGCCACTGTATGCCCGGGAAGCCCCGCTGGACTCTCTTGTCAATCTTACATGAAGAAATTAGAGATCTCGCTTCCCGGGGGACGAGGAGTATCACATTTCCCGGAGAGGCCTTTTGATATAATAATAGTAAGGGTACGTAAACAAGAATTCCTTTGCTTCCTCTGCTTTCTTAAGAGGCATGGTCACTGGAAGAGAGATCACATAACAGACCGCTCCCAAGCCGACCTTCATGATTCCCAGTGGCCTCACCCAGAGAAGGTCTCCAACAACTTCCGGCGTTGAGAGATCTCCCGCAGGTTCATCCTTGGCCAAAGCGAATGCGTTGGAAGACAGCACGAAGAAAGAAACCATTAGAAAAATGATCATCCTTTTCATCTAAAACCTCCTTTCGTGGATTATTTATCCCGACTGGGACGTTCATCCGGGACGCGTCTTCAGAAGATTCTCTTTTGATCATCCTACCATTTTTCGAAAAATAAGGAAGTCAGAATTTTTGGGTTCCATGGTGAAATGGCGTATCTTAAGACCGTTCATGGAATGAATAGGATGGGAAACGTACACTCTGTGCCCTACTGTTCCAGCGAGGACGCTTTTTCCTGAAAGGCAGCAAGGTTCTTCTCCGAAATCTCATTATCGAACGATGGTCCCAAGTCGAGACCCCATGCTTACGCTATTGCGCTTCTTTATCTGCACAAAGGTTAGGATGAGCACAAAGGCAATGCCTACTATAAACAGAAGGAAATTCCTTATGACAGCAAAGGAAACAAACAGTATAACGGGAACAAGGAAAATCAATCTTTCAACGAGGTTGAGTCGGGTAAAGAACTGACCGCACACAACGAACTGAAGAATAATCACGAGGAGGATACTGCTTAAAATCATCACGCCTGCAGAAAAAGGATTCTGAGGCATAAACAACAGGGCAGGGGCAAAAATGGCCAGGTAGGGCACGATAAAAGCACCTAGCGTGATCTTCGTCGATTCCAGGGATGCCCTGTTGGATGCCCGGAGCCAGGGATGATCTTTGTTAATCAGTTCAACTAAGGCCTGGGAAATAATGAACTGAGGTTGCCCTGATGTGGCACTGATGATCATCAGTTTAACTTCAGGGTGAGAGGATGCCGCAGGAGCAGCACCCGTCTGTTGGAAAGATAGCGCTGAAATGAGAAGAACGAACAAACCAGAAATTGCAATCTGCGTCAATAACCTTCTCTTTCTCATGGTTCACCTCCGTCTTCGACTTATCGATTTTTCTGCACGAAGCCTTCGCCGATCATTTGACTTGCACCCGTCTGTAGGAACTCTTTCCGTTTCTCTCCTCGTTTGAAATCCTTTCTCAATTCAGGCCTTCTCTCCTTTCAAGAGTGGGTTTCTCCTCTTCGAAACACCCATTCGCAGAAAATTGTTTTTCGCCATCGTATAACCCTGATCCAGGGAAGTCAAGGTCACCCTTGATTTGTGTCACCCTTGATTTTTCCTGGAATTCCGCCGTAGAGAAACAGGGAGGGGATGCAATGAAGCTGAGCGTACAAGTTAATGCAACTGGATTCTTAAGGCAGAAAGCTTATCGAAAATATGTTTGTTCGAACAGAGAGAACAAGAGATAAGGGAGAGGAGGACAAGAGGGATCGTCTCAGTCTTTCTCGTGACTTGAAGCCAGAATAAATATTCCATTCGGGTCTATCACACGGTATGCATAGTCCCTTCTTACCTTAGTTAAGAGGTCTTTAAAATTGCTCCCCCGCTCTTTTAACCTTCTCTCAATTACTTTTCCACGAAACTGTATTGATTTGGTAGAAGGTTCTCTATAATAAACACTAAATACGACTCTCCTCTTTTTTGGAGGAAGAGGTCTTCTTAAATCTGTCTTTCCTTTTGTCCCGACAAAATTTATGTCGAACAGGATTTTAATAGCGGCCATAACGATCATCAACAAACCGATGAAGTAGAGCCAATGATTCCTATACCACGGCGTATGATTTAACTCACTCGCTAGCGCCGAATTATCAATCATCTGAATCAAGATGGATAACCATAAAATCGAGCGTCTCATTGTGTCCCACCACCTCCGACAAATGAATACGGACTTATTTTTTAATGTTCAACCCATTGTTATTGAAAGACAGATCCATGCAAAGGACTTCACCTAAAAAATTGTCTCCTGCCACACGCCTGAAAATGATGTACTCTCTACCCCTTGGATCACCTGAAAGCATTTCCCCCAATGGATGACAGAGTCCTTCGGTGTTCTTCTTCGGTTCTTCTTCTCTCCGGGAAAATTCCAAAGAAACGCATAGCCTCTCTTCTTATTGATTATTGAATGGATACCCCTCGGCCCAAATGAAGCGTCATCCTGTTGTCACTTAGATTCATTTCTCAAACCTCTTCCTCCGCCCGCTTCTATTTGCATTATCGGTGCCGAGTCTCCTCCAGCTGCATAAGTTCTCATAATGACTTGATTTTTAACAAACCTCGATATTTTTGACGGAAGCCAAAAGAGAAAGAGGTTTACATAAAAGTCTCAAATTATTTCCCAATAAGGGAATGTGCGAGAATCGCTCTTCTAGGAAGGATTCAGCCCCGCATCCTGGCCATTCATTAAGGTTGCGACATGTCGATGAGGGTGTTGTTAGCTGGCTTGAAAAACTATTAGATAGGAATGCTTACCCCAGAAGCTGCAACCCCAAAGGAGGTCCTGTGTCTCGCCCAGCGAGACTCGATGCTGCAGGGCCTCTTCACTGCACTGACCTTAGAAAAGGCTTCCGACTCATGGGGGCTGACCAGGTGAAATTGCAACAAATGTCCCTAGTGCTGGCGATGTTGCCTCCGTCAGGGAACGGAAACTGACCTTCCCTAGGGGGAGGTGTCGGTGATTTGTCAGCCCAGAGTCTGCTCGATGTAATTGACAAGTAAAAAGTGCCGGTCTAGAATGTGAACGAGTGAAATTGGGCGAGTGCGCCCCGCGCCTTGCGGGAGAAAGGGCGGCCTTCGAGCAACATGGCGGATATCCGGCGGATGTTCGATCCCAAAACCATCGCTCTCATTGGTGCAAGCGAGAGGGAGAACTCCGTCGGCCGAAACCTGCTTCGGAATCTGTTGTCTACGAACGGCAGGGAAAGAACCATCTATCCCGTAAACCCAAACACAAAGAGCGTCCTTGGCCTAGAATGTTTTCCCAGGGTTTCTGCGCTACCGGGAGCCGTCGATCTTGCAGTGATCGTTTCTCCCGCTTCCACGGTTCCCTCTGTTGTCGAAGAGTGCGCCAATGACGGCGCCCAGGGCGTGCTGATTGTTTCCGGTGGTTTCAGGGAAGCCGGACCCGAGGGTGAGAAGCTTGAGCAAGAAGTCAATGCGATCGCCAAGCGACGTGGACTCAGGATCTTGGGGCCCAACAGTCTCGGCCTGGTGCGCCCCCACATTGGTCTGAATGCAACCCCCTTGAAGACAAACCCGGAAAAGGGCAACATCGCCTTCATTTCGCAGAGCGGCGCATTTGGAAGGGCCTTGCTCGACTGGGGTATGGATTTGCACATCGGGTTTAGCATGTTTGCGTCGCTGGGCTCGATGATCGACATCGACTTCGGCGATCTGATTGACTTTCTCGGGTACGATCCTCACACGCGCAGTATCATGCTTTACATCGAAGAGGAGGTCGGGGATGTCAAACAATTTGCGAGTGCGGCTCGAGGCTTCGCGCGCAACAAGCCGATTGTCGTTCTGAAGCCTCCCCGCCGTACGGCGCGAGCCGACCCAGCGCTGTCTCACACGGGGCAGATGGCCACCCATGAGAGAGTCTACGATGCGGTTTTCAAGAGGGTCGGGGTCGTGAGGGTCAAATCTGCTGCCGATCTCTTTAACACGGCGGGCGTTCTCGAGGCCAGACACTTGCCCAAAGGCACGAGACTCATGATCATTACCAATGCATCAGGCTTGGGCGTCGTGGCCACGAACGCGTTGAATGAAATTGGAGGACGACTGGCAAAGTGTTCGGAGGAGAATGAGCAAAAATTCAGGGCCACTTTGCCTTCGCACTGGAAGCCAACCAATCCCATGGATATTCTAAGGGATGCAGATGTTGAGAGATATGAGCGAGTTGTCCGGATATGCCTTGCAGACCCCGGCGTAGACGGGGTTCTGGTCATTTTTACCGTCCAGGATGCCGCCAAGCCAGACGAGCTCGCACAGGCCATGGTGGGGCTTGCCCGCGAAGCCTGGAAACCTATATTAACAACGT
>Ga0316628_100002518_pt1 | contig 13637 bp, 25 predicted proteins | sample OWC_Aug_M2_C1_D5_FD_207648 | JGI IMG/M metagenome (GOLD analysis project Ga0316628, IMG submission 207648) | Wetland soil microbial communities from Old Woman Creek delta, Ohio, United States - OWC_Aug_M2_C1_D5_C | ecosystem: Environmental > Terrestrial > Soil > Wetlands | place: USA: Ohio... | reverse complement strand
TCGTGTAGTGTCGTCACGCCGTCGCCACCAGTGACCCTGAACAGACAGTGATCGAGGAACGCCGACAGGGCCACGCCTGAGAGGTGCTCGAAGAGCACCGGCGGCTCCAGTGGCAGGCGCCGGATGTAGAAGAGGCTGATGCTCTTCAGGCCCGGCCACAGCTTCTCCTTGTCCCCGGCCATGGGCCGATTCCAGCTGTAGCGTGCGGGGACGGCGATCTTGCGGTCCCCATTCCAGATCTCCAACCTGCTCACGACTCACCTCCTGGATGCTTGGTCCAACCCGTCGGCAGGGTTGGCGGCGCTTGGGGCGGCAGCCCCACGACCATCAGCGTTCCGGTCCGCTTGCACTTCAGGCAATGGCCGTAGCTCCCTCCTCCCGGGTACGGCTTGAGCATCTGACCCAGTTCGAAGTTCACGTCGGGTATCTGCCTCTTGGCTCCGCACTGCCGGCACTGCGCTATCGCTAGGCGTGGCTTTCTCGGTGTGGTTCGCATCGACTTCCTCCAACAGCTGCTGGAACGCCTTGGTGAACTGCCGGCGCGGTAGCTCACCCTCAGGAAGGCGTGGCGGCCGCAGCTGGCCCTTGATGAGCGCCACGCGTAGCATCTCCATGTACGTCTGCACGAGCATCTGCAGCTCGGTCTTGGTGCGCTGCAGGTAGTGGCTGGCGATCTTGTAGCAGTCTCCACAGACCACCACGCCCTGGAAGATGAACTGCCGATCCATGTTGTTGCCGCAGTTGATGCAGGTCATTGCCAGACCTCGAAGGGTACGGGGTTGATCATCACCCGGTTGGGCCAGTCCCACTCCTCGTACTCGTATGCCGCTTCGCAGGGAGCCGCGATGAGCTTGGGGAGCACAGTGCCCAGGAAGATCTGGATCTCCTCGTTGTAGTTCTTGAGGCCGCAGCCGACGTGCCAGTGCTCGTCGATCGGGCGCTGAATGACGTCCGAGTTGTAGCTGGCCCCGCCGAAGGGGATGGAGCCGGACCGCGGCAGAGTGGCGAAGCACTGCAGCCAGTTGTACTTGAACTTGTAGCGGTCGATCAGGATGCGCCAAGCCGAGTGCTCACCCACGGGGTAGATGCGAGGCCCATCGGACAGCTGGATGTCGTAGAGCTCCTGGATGAGCGGCACCCAAGCCGTCTTCAGCTGGGCGTCGAAGATCAGAGACGTCGTCATGCCCATCAGTCGTTCGCCTCCCAGAAGCAACGGTCGTTCGCTCCAGCCGCCTTGATGATCCTGCGTGGCACTACCATAGCCACGTCGCTGATGTTGCGCAACGCGATGTTGGTCACCGGCAGATCAAGCTGACGTCGCGCCTCGTCGACATGCTGCGGTAGCATGTCAGGCAAGCAGTACAGTGTGCCTAGCCGGGTGCGGAACCAGAACGTCGAGTAAGGTTCCTCACCGGTCGGAAGCTCTTGCGGTGCTCCGGACATGGTCCCAACTCCTTCAGCTTCTTCTTGTGCTCGGCAGTGCCGTAGCCGTGGTGGACGTTGAACCCGTACCGCGGGTACTTCTGGTGCAGGTCCAGCATGGCGCAGACCTGGGTGTACTTGGCGAGGACGGAGGCAGCAGAGACGGCGAGGTGCGTGGCATCGGCCTTGACCACGGGCTTCACGTAGGGTAGCCCGATCAGCCGGTTGCCGTCCAGTACGATCTCACCAGGGAACTTGCCGTGCACCGCCATCGCTATGGACCGGACTGCCTGGTACCAGCAGGCGGAGATCCCGATGCGATCGACCTCGGCAGCGTCGAAGGCGGTCACTATGTACTCTAGTGACGCCTCCATGATCCTGGCCGCGGCCTCTTCTCGCTGCTCGGAGGTCATCTTCTTCGAGTCCTTGACCCCCTTGAGCACGGCGTTGTCTGGCAAGACTACGATTGCGGCCACCATGGGCCCTGCCAGGGTGCCCATGCCGGCTTCATCGATGCCGATCAACATTTGATCCTCCCAAGGTATAAGGGATGTACGGAAGAGTTCGAATCTAGCCCCCCGGAGGAGAGCATGACGAAGACCACCAAGAAGGAGCCCGTGCGCAAGTCCAAGGCTGATGCCGAGCCCGAGGTAGCTGAGCCCGCTATCAAGGAGTACAACACGATCGTGTGTGGCCACTCCGCGCCACACGTCAGGGCCAAGAAGATCTCGATCCCTGGAGGGTCCATCGACAAGTTCGCTTTCATCGCCGCCAACGTGGTCGTGGAGATCAACAGCACCAGCCGGCAGCTCACCCTCCCCATCCGCAAGCTCAACCACGAGTACAAGGACGGCCAGGAGTTCGATGAGAAGGACCGGGAGAGCGTGCTCGGTCTGCTGTGGGACAACTACCCCCCAGGGAAGTCGATTCGGGTGATCGAGCGGAGGCGCAACAACCGCACGAGCTACGAGATCGAGAAGGCCTGATCTCAAAGAGAGAGGACTGCCCAGGCTCCAGGCAGTCCTCTCTCTTAGCCCCCACTCACGGGAGCGCTTCCAGATACGTTTGGACGTTGTCCAGCCCCTCTGGGAGTACCAGCACCCGGTCGAACATGTCGTCGCTCATGGTCTGCTGCTCAGTCTCGCTGGCGTGCCCCTGCAGGCCCGGGTTGGCCAGGTTCTGCGGCCGGCCAGGACGGCTCAGCTTGTACACCAGACCGTCTCGCCTCTGGGTCGCCTTGACCTCGTTGATGAAGCGGTGGTCGTTGATGACCACCCCACGGACGGATGAGCTGGATGTGCCCAGCCCGCCCAGCAGTCCCTTCTGTGGCGAGTAGTCGTCCCCCGCCCTGAGATCGGGGACGATGGTGTGGTAGGTGTAGTTGATCCAGATGTCAGGGTCGAAGGCTCGTCCCCACTCGGTGCCGAGCGTCTGCAGGATGATGCGGGCCGACAGCTGCTCCTGGTGCTGTCGGTGCAGCCGCTGGACCCAGTCCATCAGATGCAGCATGGCACTGACCTGCATGGAGTACGAGGCCGGCTCCAGCTCCGCGATCCACTTCGGCGCGTACTCGCACAGCCGCGCCAGTGCATCGCACCAGTCCTCATCGTCCACGGAGAACATCCGGTTCCGCTGGTCGGAAGGACCCCACATGACGTCAGGAACCAGATCAAAGACCTTCGCAGAGAAGCGCTTCATGGGGTCACTGAAGGCGACCTTGACGAAGCCCTGCTTGACGAAGAAGTCGGCGACGACATCCTTGCCCGAGCCAGCTGGCCCGAGCAGACCGATGATCTTGAAGCTCACGACACGCTCCTCCCGGTGTGCTCTGCAAGCCGACGCCAGAGCCTCTCGACTCGGCGCCCAGAGTGTGGGTTGCCGACCTTGACACCCCACTGGTAGTGCGACCACCAGGGATGCCTCGGCTTGCGGCAGTTCTTCTCGTGGTAGTCCCGCCAGTAGGCCAGGATGCTGACCCCGACGCTGATGTTGATCCGCGGATCGAGCAGTAGCTGCGGGCGGGACCGGTAGCGGGGGTGGGCTTTGGCGCGAACCTGCATCATGCCGAAGTCGCCCTTGCCGCTCTTGGCCCGAGGGTTCCAATTCCCCTCGCGGTGGATGAGGGCGACCACCAGGAGCGGATCGATGTCCGCCTTGGTGGCCTCCTCGACTATGATCTGGGCGACTTGATGGAACTGTGGTGCCTGGGGGTTGGGGTGCAGCACGAACATCGCTGCGAGCACGATCTCCAGCATCACGACCTCCTATGCCGGAGATGACCGCTCAGCCTGGCGAGGGCTGTCCTTCGCCTTCCACTGGACCTACGAGCACCTTGATGCCGGCAGCCTGCAGCGTACGGATGACCTCAGGGTGGTCTGCCACAGCGCGGCCGATGGTGTTCCAGAAGAAGTTCTGCATCTGGAGGAAGTCGCCATCGGTCATCATCCGGTCGCGTTCGAGCTCCAGGCTGACGATTCGCTGCCCAGAGATCTCATCGACCACATTGAACCCTACCCTGTACTTTGCACGCGGCAGGGTGATCTGACGCGTGTATTCGGTCGTCTTGTCCGCTACGATCAGCCACTCGGCGAGCCCCTCGCTGACGGAGATGCGCTCGTTGGCGTCGTCCAGACAGTAGCCTGAAAACCGCTCGGAGAGCAAGCGAAAGATTGCATCTCCCAGCATAGCGATCTGCTTCTGCCGCTCGGCACCTTCGATCACTTCGATCTTCTCGGGCATGTCTTCCTCCTCGCCTTGGTCTTCCGATGCTGCTCGTTCTTGGGGTCGAGATGGGCGAAGATGATCGCCTCCAGGTGCTTGACCTGCTTCTTCAGCGCGATGATGTCCTCAGCCATCTTGATTTGGTCACGTCGGGCAACCATCACGACTGCCAGGCGCTCGACCTCCTCGTTCTCCTTCCGGGGCTCGTCAGGCATGGGTCCTCCAGAAACACCGAAGGCCTCACGAGGAGGCCTTCGATGATCAGTCGCTTGGGGATGGGAGCTAGAAGTCGAGCGTGGCGCCTCGGGCATCACCGGACTGGGTCTCGGCCGGCGCCTCGTCCTTCTTGGGGTGGGGGATCTTCACGGAGCTCTTCTTCGGCGCCGCGGCCGCCGGGGTCTCGGTCTTGGTCTCGACCTTGCCGTTGCTGGGCTTGGCGGCCTTGGCCGTCTTCTTCGGCGCTGCCTTCTTGGCGGTCTTCTTCGGCGCTGCCTTCTTGGCCACCTTCTTGGCGGCGGGCTTCGCCGACTTCGCCACGGCCTTGGACTTCTTGGGGCTCTTCTTGATCGGACGGGCCGGCTTCGCCATCTGGCGCACGGCCGAGGGCTTGAAGCCCTCCTTCTCCATCTTCTGGACGAAAGCCGCGCCCTTCGGCGTCAGGCGGTAGTCGCCCCGGCCGGCGATCTCGATGTGGCCTTCCTTGACCGGCTTGCGGACCGCGTTCCGCACGACGCGATCGTTGGGGGCGCCCTTGAAGCAGGCGTCCTTGATGTCGCCAACCTTCTGGGCCTCCCGCTTCGGGAGCGAGCTGGCGAGCTTCTTCATGATCTTCCACTGGTCCACGTTGTACATGCCGTACCTCCTGGGTTGATCGGCCTTGACAGAGACATAATGATCAGGATCGTTCCACTTGTCAAGCCCAAAGTGAACAAGTTAGCATCAGGAGACAGGTATCGATCTTATGCCAGCTATGGGCGCAAAATTCCAGGGGTTGGCGGCATAAGGATCGTGTCTCTAGGGAGGTATCATGGAACCCCTTCTCATCTGCGACCTCAACCTGCCGCCCTACGGGGAGTGGCCAAGCAGCGCCATCGGCGACCCGCTGCACCCCATCCATGGCCCGCTACCCGAGCTGGCCCAGCTCTGGCGCTACGGCGACTGGGACTTCAAGGCCGCCCTCTGGGTTGGAGAGGACGGCATCTACACGATGGTGGAGTGGCTGAAGGACGACACCGACCCGCAGGCTCCGCCCATGACCATTGCCGAGACGCGGGTGGTGAAGGGCTGGATCGCCCAGACCTACCGCTGGAAGCAAGCTGTTGACAAGAGATCGTATTCCTGCTTCGATGTACGGGTGTCCCGCCCGCAGATCGAGGACGAGAACTACATGCGCCGACGGGTCTGCGAAGACATCCTTCGCGAGTCCGTGATGTTCGCCGTCCAGAAGAAGTGCTGAGACCGCCGGGAACTACCCCGGCCACCAGGAGGTAGTACATGGCCAAAGAGAAGAAGGAAGCGCCCCGCCTCATCAGCAAGTCCGTCCTCAAGGAGATGTTCAGCGAAGCCGGCCTCCGGACCAGCGGCGAGCTGATCGAGGGAATCGATCAGTGGTTCGCCGACGGGGTCATCAAGCAGGCCGCGGCTCGCTGCAAGGCCAACGGCCGCGCCACGGTGCGGCTCGAAGACCTGTAGTCTCCGGCGGGGTGAGCGGGTGTGCTAGTGGCATGCCCGCTCACCCCTTTACCTAGGAGGAGCTGATGATCAAGTTCAAGGACAAGGTCATTCCCCTCGCTGCCATCCGCGTCAGCCCTCTGAACTGGCAGCGAGAAGTTTCCGAGAAGGAGATCGAAGAGCTCAGCACCAGCATCGCTGAGCTGGGCCAGATGCACCAGCTCATCGTCCGGCAGGTGAAGGGCAAGAGCGCCAGCATCTACGAGCTTCTGGCTGGCCGACGGCGTCTGCTCTCCATGAAGGCCGAGGGCTTCCGCGAGGCCCGCTGTGCCGTCGTGGACGTGGATGACCGCACTGCGGAGCTCATGTCGATCGCCGAGAACCTGCACCGCAGCAATCCCAAGGAACCCGAAGTTCGCTGGGGCCTCAAGCGCTTCGCCGAGCTGAAGCAGCCGGAGATCGAGAAGCACGCCGCCGACGAGGAGGAGCGTCACAAGCGCTCCGGGACCCGGCCAGTGGGACGCCCACCCTCAGTGAGGGAGTCGGTGGTCAAGGCTGCAGCGGAGTCGTTCGGTATGAGCCCCTCCACGGCCCGCGAGGCTATGAAGCGGGACGCGAACCTCTGCCCTACCGCTCGCAAGGCACTCGATCTCGGGCGCATAACCATCGACCAGGCCAACCGCCTGGCGCGTATGTCCAAGGGCAAGCAGCACGACGAACTGCGCCGGATGATGGGCGAGAGCCAGCAGGAGAGCAAGACCCGCCTGCAGGAGCAGGAGTTCAAGAAGACCAACTCGCCGACTCAGGTGGTGATCCGCAACCTGGAGAACATCAAGTCGCTGGCGAGCAGCCTGCAGTCGAAGGCTGACGAGCTCGCGAACTACGTCGACAAGCGGGCCCTCGACTGGGACGAGATTCGCAAGGGAGACCTCGATCCTCTGCGTGGGGCGGCGAACTCACTCCTCGACCTGGCGGGCCTCATAGAGACCGGCTAGGTCGACGCACAGCGGCTGCCCAGAGTGATGGGCGGCCTTGAGGTGTGTGGCAGTCAGCGAACCCTGTTGGAACAGGTCCTTGCTCTTGCTCTTCACGATGAAGATCAACGCCCGGTCTTGGTGGTGCCAGTAGACGTCGACGATCTCAACGAGCCCCGACATGGAGGTGGCCCGGAAGAGTGCCGGGAGCGTGAATCCGACTGCCCAGTAGTTTCGTGTTCCTCCCATTCGTAGGAGTTTAGCACTTCGATCACCAACTGGGTAGCGGTAGCTTTGCTCACCCCGGAGGCGGAGCAAAGGGCCAGTAGGCTCTCCAGTGTTGGCGAACGGTGGCCGAGTTCGAGCATGTTGACGTACTTCTCGCTCAACCCGGCCGCCTTCGCTACTTTAGCCTGCGAACGGTTGTTCATGAGCCTGCAGTCGCGGATGATCTCCATGTACGCCCGGTACAACTCGTTCCGCTTGTCTTCCGACATCTCGCGCCTCCACTAGGGGCTAAAGCAGCAGGTCACGACGGACCTGCTGCGGGGTCTACTGCTGGGTCTACTTCTGGCCGTTGGTGGCCTGGAGCTTCTCCGGGGGATCCAGCTCCCCGGTCTTGAGGATCGCGATCCAGCCGTAGTTCACGACGTCGGCCAGCAGCCCCGCACTGGGCTTCCCCTCGTTGACCAGCTCGACGTACCTGTCGAAGGCCTTCTTCATGCGGCCGAGGGCATCGGTCACCTCCATGTTCATGAACTTCTGCCCTCGATCAGCTGCGTGACGCTCCATCTTGATGATGCAGGCACCGAAGAGCTGGAAGAGCTGCGGGTAGCGCCTGGTCTCCCGCTGCGCCTCGACCTCATCGCGGGCCATCCAGCCACTCATCTTGGCCGTGAAGTACTTCCTGAAGGGGAAGTTGTTGACCAGCGCGAGCAACAGATCACGTGGGGCATCTTCACGATCTCCCAGCCCCATACTGGCAAGACTTGCTAGCAGAGCCCGGCACTCTGCTAGCACTCGTTCGAGTCGTTCGATCGTATTCGGCATCGTTTCACCTTGAGTTGCGTGTCGACCACTGCTTGGCCGACGTGGTTGATGAGCCAGCCCTGCTCGGTACTCGACACCAGGGAGGGTGTCAATCGACTCAATTGGACCAGGCCCCTGTCCGTAGCTACCACCAGTTGTCGGGTCGATCCAGCCTTTCCCCTGCACGAGGAGACTTCTTCTGTCGTCACTGCGCGACAGTGAGCCTTCGTGGCCGACGAGAGCGCGAGTAGCGTGCTCTCTTGGGCTGGAGTCAACCGCATCATGCCCGTGTCATGGCTATCCTCCTTTGATCCTACCTTTCTTATACCCGGATCAAGAGAGGAAGCGGCACGCGTCCTGGACCGTCTGGGCGACGGCATCCCAGTGCCCGGTGGTGATCGTATCGGGATCCCAGACGATGCGCGTCACGCGCACTGCGTGGGCCCACGGCATCAGACCTCGTTCGGCCTCCGCCAGGAGCTCCTGGTAGCCGCGGCGCAGCTTCACCAGGTAGTCGAGTGGTACGGCGGCCTCGACGACTCGATCACGCTTCTTCATGCGCGAGTAGGCCGTCTCGGGCTGGACGTCGAGGAAGACCAGTAGGGTTGGCGGCAGCAGGCTGCGGCACATGAAGTTGTAGGCCATCTCGTAGGTGACCCAGTCGAGGTAGTGGATGTTGCCCTCGACGTGATGCAGCTTGGCGAACACGCGGTCCCCGGACAGCGAGCGATCGAGGATGGCGCCCTTGTAGCCACCGAGGCTGGTGGCCTCGTCTGCGGCCAGGCGCTGCTGGATGTAGCGGCGATGCAGCAGGTGGATCTGCATGCCGAAAGCGTACTTCGCAGGGTTCTCGTAGAAGACCTTGAGGTAGGGGTTGGAGTCGACTGGCTCTTCGATCACACGGAGCTCCAACCGACGACCGACTTCGCGAGTAAAGGTTGACTTGCCAGCGCCGATGATGCCCTCGACCCAGATCAAGGGCTTGTAGAAGTCAGCAGGCTTGATCTCATTCATCTACTTCCTCCGACCTCGGACGTTCTCGGTGATGTTGATGAGGCCCCAGATGCAGATGAGCAGCACGATGAGGCTGTAGAAGGGATGGGCTTCCATGAAGCGGAGGAGCTCGTGCACGGATTGCTCCTTGGTGTAGAGAAGGAACTATAGTACCACCTAGTGGCCTATGACGACAACACCTCGAAGAACGGCAACGCCTCGATCGGCTTGCCCAGCACCTCCTGGAGCATGATCCGCGCCTCCTTGTACTTGCGCGCCAGCATCTTGGCGAGCACCTTGTTGACCTCGTCCCAGTCGACCAGCGGGTTGCCGAAGAAGTCGCAGATGCGGCTGGCCCGGGTGTTCGGTGGCCGGTAGTAGTCGATGTGGCCACGCAGATCGCCGAACGGGGGCGTCTGCTCGTCGTAGGGGATGCGCTCCTCCTGCAGCCACTCCTCGATGCCGATCACACCGTCAACGGCGGCCTCGTGGCGCAGCTCGACCCACTTCTCGGTCTTGGCGTACTCCACCAGCTTCTCGACGGTGACGCCGGTCCAGCGATTCCAGTAACCGTCGAGGGGGATCTGCTCGGTGTCCAGTACGTGATCGCACAGCTTGCTGATCTGCTGGACGAGATGCTCGGCGGTCTCCCACGACATCGTCCCGCCGATGAACAGCCTCACCAGACGCTTCTCGCTCATGGATGCTCCTCTCGATGTCGATCCTGATGTTGGGGACGTTCTGCTGAAGCACCTTGCCGGCCTCGATCGAGCCTAGACCCGCAATCTTGTCCCAGTGCTTGTCACACAGCGGGATGCGCAGCTGCTCCCCGCTCTTGGAGTAGACGGCACCGTAGATGATGTCGACCGCCCCGCCGCAGCGATACCAGGCGCACCGGTCTTCGTTCATGACTGCTCCTAGCTAGGTGGGTAGAGATGCTTCTCTTATCCCAGGAATCGACGAGCTGTTGTACAATGAGGTCATGCCCGAGAACAAGCCTAGTTCCTTCTGGTCTGGCATTCTGATCAAGATGTGGGAGACCTTCATCGAGAAGCTCCTCGTGCCGGTCATCATGGCGGCAATCGTGGGCGCCTTCGGCATCTGGCAGCAGCGGGCCAGCCAGAAGACGGTCGACACGGTGTACCAGAAGGTGGCCCAGACGATCAACAAGGACCTCCCGGCCAACCTGGAAACGCTGCGTAAGCAGGTCAACGAGCAAGGCGAGACGCTCGACCAGACCCGGAAGGCCGTCCTGGAGCTCAGCCTCCGCCACGCCATCGAAGACGAGCTGCGCCACACCAATCGAGTACGGGCGTCAAGAACGCGGACTGTCGGGCAACCGCCTCCCCCAGCCTCCCAACCCGAGCCGGCGATGGAGAAGCTCAAGCATCGAGAAGCTCACAAGCCGATGGCCCCTCTCCGCAAGCTCAACGTCCCCGCCCAGATCAAGTTCTAGGTCTGCAGGCTAAGGACGCAATGGAGCGTCCTCTCCTGTCATGATCCTTATGCCCACAGGAGCCGGGCATCTTTCAGCGGGTGAACTGGCCCCTCTCGTTGCGGGCCGGCAGATCGGCGTCGAGCGGCTTGTCGGAGCGCCACTCCTTCGTGATGGTGTTGATCCAGCCGCCCTCCTCGCCGTCGTACGGCTCCCACAGCCTCCGGAACTCCGGCGGGTTCGAACTGCCGTCGGAGGCGAAGGCCGGTCCGACCTTGCCGATGACCTGGGCCGGGTGGCCTCCACGGGATGTCACCATCATGAAGCCGCCTCCTTGACCTCCTTGAGGAAACGATCGAGCCACCCGGGGTGAAGCAGCAGCTCCCGAGTGGTCTGCAGGTACTGCGCCTCGTTGACGGCCGCCGAGGGCGTGTGCTCGACGTGGACCTTCCGGAGGACTACCCGGGGGGTCTTGCCCTTGGTGTTGACCTCGGCCTGGACCTCGGGCTCCTTGGCCTTGCGCTTCCCGTTCTGGTGCGTCCAGCGCTTGATCGGGTTGGCCTTGATGAGGTCGCGCACGCTCACCGGCGAGCAGCCAGCGATCTTGGCGATCTCCGGGATGTCGCGACCTGCCAGCTTCATCCGGCTCATGAGCATCGCCTGGGCACGGCTGAAGTGCCCATTCTTGTCACGCTTCCAGGGCATTAGGCCCTCCTTCTTGATGCGATGGCCTGCTCCACCGCGATCCGTCGGGCAGCGAAGTCGTCGAACTCGACGAACTTCTTCCGCAGGCTGCCATCCGCCCCGTCGAACCCGTTCGAGATCCAGTCGTTGACCTGCAGCTGACAGGACACCTGGCTCCCGTGGTCCACCGGCGGGATCATCAGCACCCACTGGCGATTCCACTTCACCAGCATGCGGCACTTCGGGGTGTTGGTGTTGGCCCCGCCAAACTCCCGGGCGTTGTTGAAGAAGATGGCGCAGTCGCCATGACGTGCGTCACCGTTGAGACCGGCCCGATCAAGGGCCAGGGCGATCCGGTCGATCGAATGAGTGATCTCCCGGAGATCAACCCCGAATTCGTAGTACCGAATCCGTAAGTTCATCTTCGTGCACAAGCTCCTTTCCGAGCACCAGCAGTACGTCGGCAAATGTTGCCGGCGGCTCTATGCCCAACTGAATCGCAATGTGATCCCGCATCTCTTGCGACGCTCCCTCCCACATCCGGCGGGCGACGTCAACGGATACCATCGCAATAGTTGTGGGACAGCTCACTCGGGCCCTCCTTTCGTTTGAAGGTTACCGTTGCCCCGCTACTATCCTTATACCGCTCCCAGATCATGGATTGGATCATAAGAAGGGCCGACTGGCCCTAGTTGAAGACGATCCCCTCGCGCCTCCGGCGCTTGGGGCGTTTCTCACGGCGGTAGTACTTGGGGTTGCCCCGAGGTTTCTTCATGGGGCGAGGACGCCAGCTCCAGAGGGGGAAGCGAGGGCAATTGTCGGGGAGGATGAACTCAGGCCGCCTGGGGAGGAGGTCCATCACGCACCTCGACCTTCGGCATGGGGCGCATCGGCAGGTTGTTCTTGCCCCGGAGCACGTTGAACCGCTCCCGGACCTTGGTGAGCGTGCGGCCGGCGAAGCTGGCCGAATCGAGCTCGGCCAGGTCCACCAGGCGCTCCGTGTCCTGGCCCAGATCGAAGACCGCGCCGTTGTGGGGTGCCATGTGGCAGAAGACCAGGTTGTGGATGCGGATGACCATCTCCGGGGTGAATCCGTCGAAGCGCTTCAGGATGGGGTAGACCATCTCGGCGCCCACGGCGCCGTGGTCGGGGAACTGCCAGCCGCCCTTCTCGACGTTGGGCTCGGCGGTCTGGGGCTTGCCGACGTCGTGCAGGAGGCAGGCGAGGCGGAGGATGTCGTCCTCCGGCGGGCACTGGGACAGCATGAGGCGGGTGTGCTCGGCGACATCGACGCCGGCCTTGAGGTGCTGCTGCTGGCCTTCCAGGCTCTTCAGTTCAGGGACGAAGCTGCAGAGGGCCTCCCAGCAGCCGATGCGGGCAGCTTGGATCAGATCGTTGATGTGGGCCATGACGTCTCCTTTCACATGCAGCAGCGGAAGCCGACAGTCAGCGCGGTGTTGACGTCGGTCCAGATCTGGGCCTCAGGACGCGTTCCCTGCACCAGCGCGCCAGCCCAGTACCAGCCGCGGGTGTACTGCTGCGTCGGTGAGGGGCCTTCGTCAGCCACCCACTCTTCCACGTTGCCCAGCATGTCGTAGGCGCCGAAGCGGGTGACACACTGGGTGGCCTGGCCGGTGAGACCGGTGCCAGTCGCGCAGACATTGCAGGTGGTCGTTGAGGGCGGATTGTTGCAGTTGCCAGTAGGCGGGTAGGTGACCGCGGTCGATCCGGAGAGGGCAGTCTGCCACTCGGAGCCAGTGCACAACCGCTTGCCGGCGTTGGCACACAACTCGGCGGCCTGGTACCAGGTCAAGTTGTTGGTCTGCGGCACCACACCAGCCGCAGAACCGGCGATGCCAGCCGTACCGACTCCATGGGCATCGCCATCGCCGAAGGTCATGTTCCGTGCCTCATAGCGATCGATCCAGAAGTTCCCGACCTTGACCACCTGGTCGACCCAACTGCAGCCTGAGCCGCAAGAGAGCGTCCTCTTGCAGACAACGTACGGGGACTCGTTGCTGTAGTAGCTGTACCCCTCTGGGCACATCCCGCTCTCCAGGGCCTCCAGCGCTTCTACCCTGGCGGTCAGGCTCGCCACCGCAGCCTCCAAGTTGGACAGCCTGGTGGTGTCACAGGGAGTGCCCGCTGGGCCCTGTGGCCCGGTTGGACCGGTAGGACCCTGGCCGCCAGCGGGTCCAGTCGGACCTGCAGCTCCAGTGTCGCCCTTCACACCCTGGGCGCCGGCGGATCCGGTGTCGCCCTTGGGCCCCTGAGCTCCCGGCAGCCCTTGAGGGCCCGCCAGCCCCTGCGGGCCCTGGGCTCCCTGCGAGCCGGCCGGCCCGGCAGCGCCGGCTGGGCCAGCAGACCCCGCTACGCCCTGGTCACCCTGGAGGCCCCGCTCTCCCTGCGGACCCTGCGGTCCGGTGGGACCAGCCGGTCCTTCCGGACCCGTAGGCCCAGGAGGACCTACCAAGGTCCCACTATCAGTGATCGGATCAGACGACGGAGTAGAACCGGAACAACCTACGACGATCAGAGCCAGTATCATGAGCGTACGCATGGCGTCGCCCTCCTTTCCTAGAAGTAGAAGGCGATCCACACGGATCCCCTATCAGGATCCTTATACCGGGTATTTGATCGGTTTGCGGACTGGAGCCTAGTTGGACTCCTGCTCGGCCAGTGCTACCGCGGCTTCGAGCACGCGCATC
>Ga0316628_100002517_pt1 | contig 13637 bp, 14 predicted proteins | sample OWC_Aug_M2_C1_D5_FD_207648 | JGI IMG/M metagenome (GOLD analysis project Ga0316628, IMG submission 207648) | Wetland soil microbial communities from Old Woman Creek delta, Ohio, United States - OWC_Aug_M2_C1_D5_C | ecosystem: Environmental > Terrestrial > Soil > Wetlands | place: USA: Ohio... | reverse complement strand
GCCGCCATGGCTTCCAGAACCCTTTTGGAAAAAGGGGCCACAGCCCTGCTCAGCTGGGGAAGCGCCGGCGGACTCTCTCGCGAGCTCTCCCCGGGTAGCCTCATTCTTCCAAAAACCGTCATCGCATCCGATCAATCCGTTTATCACGTTGAGACGTCTTGGCATCAGCGTTTGTGCAATCGGCTGAAAGGACACATTGACTTCCATACCGAGCCACTGGCCGAGAGTGCAACCGTCGTGTGCGCTCCCGGGGAAAAAGCAGTCTTGTTTCAGCGAACAGGTGCGATCGGGGTGGATATGGAGAGCGCAGCCGTGGCGATAGCGGCCCAGGAGGCGCAGGTTCCATTCATGGTGGTACGGGCCGTTGCTGATTCGGCGGACACCACCGTTCCGGAAAGCTCTCTGAACGCCGTTGATGAGTTCGGCCGATTGAGCGGCTTAAAGCTGATTCAGGGATTAGCCGCACATCCGGGAGAACTTTTTGCTTTAGCTCGCATCGCTCGAAATTACCACGCCGCGCAGAGAACTTTGGCGATGGTGGCGCGTTTAACGGGATATGACCTGCTTGTCCCATTGGACGCCATAAAGGAAAGGCCGTGAAGGCATCGATCGCCGCGGCCCCTTCTTCCTCAGAGTTGTGTCGTAATCATGATGGGGGGTAGGTATGGGGGAAAAAGACCGTCAGGCTCCTCAGCTTTAGAATTCGGTCATTTAGAGTAATGGGTAATCGAGCTTCTTTTAAATACTATTCTTTTCACGGACTTCCAACCCAGTCGCTGACCGAAAAAGGGTTTCGCTCTGCCTTCGCCGAAGCGGCTTCGCGCAGGCAGGTCTAAAGCTTCGTCACCCGACCGCCTGTTCCCTCTTGCAACGGAAGTGTTCCCTTGTTAATGAGGGCACAGTCTCTCAGGCAAGAGGGGCAAGGTGCTTCCGAGATTGTGAATCAAGGATTGTTCTGTCTGTTTCTTGATTTCCCGATCTTATTCTGCCGGTATTGATAGTAAGCTTCTCGCACGGCGATGTAAGGATCGAGGGCGGCTTTTTTTAGACTCTCGTATTCGCCGAGCGTCAGGGAAGTTTCGTTTACGAGTTCAAACGGCCGAATCGCGTAGTAGATCGGTTGGCTAGGTAGATAGGTTCGAGGATCGAGGAAGAAATCTCCCACATACCCCACCGTTTCACGCAACGTCGACGGGCCCAGTATGGGCCAATTGATATAGAAAGCCGGTCCGATTCCCCAGACGCCCAGGGTTTGGCCAAAATCTGCTTCCTGTTTCTGAATTTTCAGTTCGGTTCTGCCCAGGTCCAAAAAACCAGCCATGCCGAGGGTTGTGTTCAAGAGAAAACGGACGGCTTCGTTGCCTGCACCCTTCCACCTGACCTGGAGCAGACAGTTGACCAGGCGGGCAGGGGTCGTGAGATTGGAAAAAAAATTCTGCACCCCCACTCTCCCGTCCTCGGGAATGACCGCCTTATATCCAGTGGCAACGGGTTTGAGAACCCAGAAGTAAAGTTTGTCATTGAAATGGAAGAAGGCGCGATTCACGGGCTCAAGAGGGTCAGCAATGCCTCGCGCAGGTTCTTCAAGTTCGGAAGATGTTGAGGATGTATCTTCATCGGCGATCTCGGCCGGCTCATCCTCCTGGTTGGCAGAAAGGAGAGGCTCGTCCGTGTGGGGAGATTCAAAAGAGTTCGCCTCCCCGGAAGGTTCAGGAGGTTTCATAGCGATCGCCATCGCACCAAGTTCGTCCGAAGGTGACACTGAAACAGGAGCCTCGGGAGGTTGGGATCCGGTGCACGGACCGGGAAGCATGATAAGGTATAAGGCCAAGAAGAAACAGATCCAGCAAACCCTGTTCATCACTTTACCTCTAAACCAAAATGAGGATGACTTTCTCCTTTCGGTTCACCCCAAACCTTTCCATCGATATTTTCACTTTGGCTCGTTTTTCTCCCTCAGTCTTTTGACCAACTCTTCATAAGAAGATTGCAATAGGATGCTGTTAAATTGTGTCCGGTAATTGTTGACCAGGCTTACCCCTTCAATCGACACATCATAGATAAACCAGTTATTTTCCTCTTTCTTGAGTCGGTACTCTACGGGGATGTCTTTTTCCTTTTTGGTAATGATCTTGACTTTGACGGTGGCATAATCTCCTTCTTTGGTCTCCCCCTCGTAGAGAACCTTCTCTCCGGAATAGTCTTCCACTTTCTTCAAGTACGTTCGTTCCAGCAATTCCGAAAAGAGACGGACGAACTCTCTCTTTTCTTCGGCCGTTCTCTTCGCCCAATGGGTTGCCAGAGCCCGGCGTGCCACCTCTTCCCAATCAAATCGCTCGTAGACTGCCTGGTGAAGGAGTTTTTCCCTCTCTACAGTCTTAGAGGGTGTTTTTAAGGCTGGATTGGTGACAATGGAGAGAATCTTGTCCGTTGTCTGTTTAATCTCTTCCATCGGGTCGGCTGCCAGCAGGGGGACAGTTATCGCCCCGACTAAGAAGAGAGATAATACGCCTCGGGTAAAACAGGTTGGCTTCATGAAAACCTCCGTGGAAAATCTCCTAAATTTTTCCAAAAACGAATTTAGAAATCAATTCTTCCATATCGATGGCCGGCTGGGTTTCCCGAATTCGACCTCCTGGTTTGATCGCCTTCTCTGATCCGCCGGGTGTAATCTCGATATACTTTTCCCCGATCAGACCCCTGGTCTTGATGGAAGCGATAGCATCTTCCTGGATGGATAAGTCCTTACGGAAATTCAAGACCACACGGGCTTGAAAATCATCTAACACGATGCTTTTGACGCGCCCGACATTGACTCCTGCGATTTCAACGGAGGAGCCGACTTTAAGTCCTCCGATATTGGAAAAGACCCCGTAGATGTCGTATCCTCTTTCTCCCATAATCTCCAATTTCCCGAGTTTGACGGAGAGGTAGCCCAGGCAGAGAATTCCTGCAATGAGAAACAATCCAACGGCCAGTTCAAGATCAATCTTCTTCATCTTTTCCCCCTTGATCCTCCGTTCAGCCAAAAATCGTTAGATTTCTTCATCCTTTCTAATCGGTTCTTTCGTCCCGAGGGAAGTTCCCCCTGGCGCTTGACGGAATACTTAACGCTTCCGTAATGAATTGCCTAACAATCGGGTTTCTCGAAGCCATGATTTCTTCGGGGGTCCCCACGAATAGAATGACCCCGTCATGGAGCATCACCACTTTTTGAACAATTTGAAATACTCTCGCTAATTCGTGGCTGACGATCATTCCCGTAAACCCAAGATCTTGGTGAATCGATTTGATTAGGTCGAGAATGGTGTGGGCAATCACCGGGTCCAGCCCTGTGGTGGGCTCATCAAAGAGCATGATTCCAGGATGCCTCACCAGGGAACGGGCCAGAGCAGTCCTTTTGATCATCCCTCCGCTGATCTGTGCCGGATACTTCTCACCCGCGCCTCCCAGGCCGACCTGCTCCAAAGCGGCGAGCACCTTTTCCCTGATTTCCTGTTCGCTGAGACGGGTCTTTTCTCTCAGAGGGAAGGCCACATTGTCAAAAACGGTTAAAGAGGAGAACAGCGCACCGCTTTGAAAGAGAAATCCCAGTTGGCTTCTCAACTGTTCGAGCTCGTCCCTGCTCAGGCGGAAGACATCCTTTCCGTCAATGTAAACGTTGCCCCGGTCCGGTTTCATCAATCCAGCGACATGTTTCAGGATAACCGTTTTGCCATGACCGCTTCCTCCGATCAGAGCGAGAATTTCACCCCTCTCCACCTGAAGCGATACGCCCCTGAGGACTTCGAGGTCTTCAAACGATTTATACAGGTTTTCTATCTTAATCATACCGTCCTCAAAACAGGGCAGAAGTCAGAACATAGTCCCAGAAGAGGACCAATACCGACGAGAGGACGACCGCCTGGGTTGTTGCCTTGCTGACGCCCTCGGCCCCGAATCCAACATAGTACCCTTTATAACAGCAAACCCAGGTAATCAGGACCCCAAAGCTAAGTGACTTATAGATCCCCTCTATGACGTCCCGGACACGGACATAATTCGCCATTTCTCCAAAGTAGGTCCCTTCACCAATCCCCAGAAGCTTGACGCCGATGAGATAGCCTCCGAAAATGCCGACTACATCGAAAATGGCGGTGAGCAGAGGCAGGGCTAAAATGCCTGCCAGAAATCTTGGAACGACAAGATACCGAAAAGGGTTGAGCCCCATTAACTCAATGGCGTCGATCTGTTCGGTGATTCGCATGATTCCTATTTCGGCCGTCATCGCAGAACCGGCCCTTCCCGTAACCATCAGGGCAGAAAGGACAGGCCCCAGCTCTTTAATGAGGGAGAGGGCAACCATCGGTCCCAAGAGTGCAGCCGAGCCAAATCGGCTCAGGGTATAATATCCCTGAAGACCCAGGACCATCCCTGTGAAGGCCCCTGTCAGGAAGATGACCAGAGCGGATTGGAATCCGATAAATTGAATTTGTTTGAGAAATTGTGAAAATTTCAAAGGAGGGGTTACCGCAAAGATAAATGTCTTGACCAGGAAAAGACCCAAGCGCCCGGTTCTTCGTAAACCCATCAGGGATAACGCACCCAACTTTCGGATAAACGTCATAGCGGAAATTATATCAAACTTCTTTCATAAAGTCACAAGTTTTACAATAAATTCCTGTTGACCCTTTCAGATAAATTTAGTAGGCTTCTACCAGAAGGTCAAGCCGCCGATGGAAACGGAAGAAAAAAAAACAATACCCCGAAAGGGAATGGCGAATCTCGAAAGAAGAAGATATCCCCGATTTAATGTCGATTTGCCAATCGAATATTTTCAAATCAACTCGTCCGTCGGCCATACCGGCCGAGGTTTCAGTATCAGCGAGGGCGGGTTGCTGATTTATTTCCCTGAACAGATCGAGGTGAGCCAATATCTAAAACTGAGGCTCTTTCTCTCCTTAGACTCTAAATCGAATACCATTGAGGTGCTGGCGGAGGTTGTTTGGAGGGACATTCATTTGGGGCAGGGTTGGGGGGATTATCGGTGTGGGGTAAGATTTATTGATGTTCCGCCGGACGATTCGGCCAAGCTGAAAAAGTTCTTAGGGGGCCTTTCAAAATCATAATATTCGGGCCATGGGTGGCCATCGAAGGTTTACAGTCATAAGGGGCAAGAGGTTCATCCACAGGGAGTCCAGGAAGACCAAGGTGGAATTATGGGGAACATCATAGAGATTTTTTCGAAGTGCTCTTTTAGTTGGGAAAAATTAAGGGAGATGAAGGACAAAGAGATAAAGTTTTGGGCGGCGGATGGCCTTAACTTACTGAAGATCGTTGACATTGATGAAAGGCGAAGGAGTTTTTACGTGATTAATCAATCGGGGAAAATAACGTGGCCGTTGAAATTTGAGAGGTTGGAAGAAGTGCATAATAAATTTCACAGCGGAGAAATCTCTTTGCTCGCGTATGAAATCGATAAACTGCTGCCGACATGGGGAAACTATGTGGCTGGCCTATTGAAATATCTCGGCTGCGAGAGAACTTGACTTCCAGCATCATCGGTGATAAGAGCGAGGTTAGCTCTATTTCAGAGTATTTCTTGCCCAATCATTTCGTGCATATCATCTTATGCCTCCTTCTCAGCAGTCGAAACACAGTGTAAGATATCATTGATCTTCATTTTGTTCCTGCCGTATGAAGTCCATGACAAATTGTCATGAGACAATAATAAAATAGTCAAAACCATATAGGTTTCGTTTGCTCTCCGATAATCGATTGCGATCACGGATTTGCCATCGGGGACAGAATGAAGCAATCTTTTTCTCAAGAAATTCATTGCATTGTCATTTCATCTCGGAAAATGGTTTGGCTTGATCTCAATGAATTCCTTGCTCCATGGCATTATTATTGCTGTAGCGTATTTGTTACATAATCTGAAAAGGGAAAATGGCAGAAGGCTTGAGTCTTGACAGGGGTAATGTTTCTGCCAAGACAAAATTTGCAGGAGTGGAATGGACATGGAGGAAAAGCGATGGATAGAGAGAAATTGAATTCCCCAAAGGAACAAAAGCTCCTAAAACGGAGAAATGCATTCCGTTTTAGATTCGCCTTGCTTCTGTTTTTATTGGTAGGAACGGGGAATGCTCTCTTGATCTATCCGGCAGACGTGGCCCTCGCAACGTGTGGCAACGGCGTGGTCGAAAAATTTGAACAATGCGATGATGGCAATTTAAATAGCGGAGACGGATGCTCAAGTCTCTGTCAGAAGGAAGGGGATGATTTCCCAGTAGTGGTTTACACGCCGAGTGATCCACCGCCCACGCCAGCCTTCGAAGAATTACCGCTTCTCAGCCAGATCACCCAACATGGCATCACCTGGACATTTGCCGATCCCCAACGGGTAGGCCGATTTGTGAACGGAGACTATTATGTGGTCGGAGAGGTCACCATCATCGATATCCGACCTCTGCCCACGCCGGCCAATGGGCGGCACGGATCGATGTTAAATATTCGCCCCAATATTCAGCGAAGCGGATTTGATAGTCGCCTTCAGGCCAGCCGGTTTGATTCGACTTTGCGTGTTTATCCTCCGATCACGTTAGCCCCGGGAAACAAATTGGTTTCGTCCCGAAGCGTCGAAAGCTCGAACCTGCCCTGCGTGATGCGCCCGAATGATACCTCGGTGAGCCCCGTGGCTTCGATTTCCATACTGACCGGCGTTGCCGATCCCCAACCCTTGGACGCGTTTCGTCCTTCCTATGCTCGGGGCTCTACCCAAATCTATTTGTCACGAAATTTGAGACGCCAATTTCTTCCCAGACTTCCATCGGTCCAGCACGTTCCCCCTTTGTCCGAATTTGAGGGGTATTTAAAACGGCCCTGGGTCGATTCGGTTTTTTTTAGTTTTGATGTGCCCGCGGAATACATGGCGAGTTATGGACGGGAGAACGCTTATCTCATGTCCTTCGCGGGTCTTCTTCTCGCCTTGGATTTTCTTCCGGAGCAGAAAGAGCCTCTCCTGGTGTACCTCACCCAATATGGAATCGATCTGTATGGCCTGGTCGAGCAAGGTCACACCGGGTGGCAGGCTCACGGGGGGCATGGCAGTGGACGAAAATTTCCCGTGGTCTTGGCCGGCATGATGTTGAACGAAGGAAAGATGAAATCGGTTCAAGCGAACTTTGGTGAAGATATGCAGACCATTTGGGTGACCGAGACACCGCCCGCCGGCACCTACACCAGATCCTGGCACACCAAGCCCGAAACGGTGGTCTATGGCGGTCACGTTGGAGTCAACGGTGAATCGGTGAACCCGGGTTGGGGACCTTATGAGCATTTAGTGCCAGCTGCATGGAAGAGCACCCTCGGCGAGTCGTACCGGCGATGCTGCACCAGCGTCAGTTGGGTGGGAGAGGCGCTCGCCGCCCGCCTCATTCCGGGTATGCAAGAGGCTTGGAACCATCCACAATTTTTTGCCTATGTGGACCGGTGGATGTTTTCGCCGGATGATCCCGGGGATCTTGAGACCATTCGAAGTGCGACGGGCATGACCGTTGATCCAGACTTCATGCAGGGTCAGTCGTGGAAAATTCTGAGCGGGGGAGGTTATTACAAGCCTCATCGTACTTTCGTTGACGAGATGTGGGCCGCTTACAGGAATAATGCTCCGGATACGACTCCGCCGTCGTCCCCTAAGATTTTAAGGCTACAGTAAAGCCGCTTTCAAGCCGCTATAGTAATCGCCCGATGTGGCTATCCCTTTTTTTCGACGGCCCTCTGGCATGTCACAGAGAGTTCCCGAAGGCGGGGAAGGTTTGTCGCGTGTGAGGCTGCAAATTGAAGATTCTGAAGTCCCGCAGGAGCATACTCAAGGAAGGTTTTTAGCCCTTTCTTAACGCCCAAGAATCCATAGGCCCCGAGGGCCTGCATCAGGCGCTGTGCGGAAGCTTCCCAAAAATGATTCTGGAAAGTATCCCAATCCATATCCCGTTTCGCCAGTTCGTAATAAAAGGATAGGAGATCGTTCTGTTTACCATTGGAAAAAATAACATAGGGATCGCAGAGGAGCGAGCCGAGATCGTAGAAAGGGCTTCCGAAACGCATCCCCTGAAAGTCGATAAAAAAAGGCTCTCCGCCGCGGATCATCACGTTCTGGGACTGGAGATCCCTGTGCACGAGACAGCGCATCATCCCTGAAAGCCGATCTGCCAGAAATGAAAGCTCTTCCTCGAGCTCCCGCTCGAAGGAAGGCCCGAGTTTAATCCCGCAGACATCCCTGACGAAATGGTCCCTAAAGTAGTCCCGCTCCCAGCGGTAGAGATCGGGACCAAAGCCCTCCATGAGTTTCACCCGGCCAGAAGGGAAGACATCTGTGGGGAAGGAATGAAGCCTGTGCGCCACTGTGAGTGTCCTCTGGTAAAGGGGCCTTCGGGTTTCCCAGGCGGTCTTCCTGAATGACCAGAGGTCGGTTTCTCCGAGATCTTCCATGATGATGAAACAGCGGGTCGAATCGTGGTGGATCAGCCGGGGCACCGGGACGTCGATCTCACGGAGAAATACCGCGATGTCTGCGTAGTATGTGTTCTCGACACGCTTCGGATTGTAATGGACCAAAATGGCCGAATCCTTGCGGCTCCACTTCAGTCTGAAGAAAGTCCGGTCCGAACCTCTTCCCTCTAAAGGAGAGAGTTTTAGGGAAATCGAGGTTGAAAGCCCCAGCGCCTCTCTCGCAAAACCGATCATGCCTTCTTGTGATTGCATTCGTCTCTGAAAGATTCCAGGATTCAAGGGGCCAAGGATCTCACTTTTTCACTCGACCCCTCGAATTCTTGATTCGTGGAACCCTTTTTAATTTCAGTTTTTCATAGGCTTCTATGGAACCGATGTCATGCCACTCGCCCTCGTCGATGACGATCCCTTGGATTGATCCTGGTTTTTCCTTGATTCTTCGGATGAAGGCCGAAACGACGGATTCGATTTTGCCGGCTTCGAGATAACGAAGGATCGATGTCTCAACGGCGTAGATGCCGGCGAAGAGGCAGCTTTGAGTTCCCGGGTTTTGCAAGATATCCCGGAGATCGCAGATCTCACCCGCCTCATTGATGTTTACATTCAGAAGAGGGCCGCTGCTTCGCAGGGCAAGAGTGACCTCCGGCCGCTTCTGCTCGTGGGCCTCCAGGAGTCTCTGCAAGGGAAGATCGGTGATGATATCGCCGTTGTAACAGAGGATAGCCTCGTCCTCTTCCAGGAGATCTTCGATGTTTTTCAGTCCCCCTGCCGTGTCCAGAAGTACCGGTTCATGGCGAAAAGTAATGGGCACACCTCGCCATCGCCTTCCAGGAAATGTTTCCGAAAAGACTTCCGAGCAATGATGGGTGTTCACGATGAAGCGATCCACGCCAACTTTCAGGAGATGATCCATCACGTAAGTGATGATGGGCCGTCCTCCGATCTCCAGGAGCGGCTTCGGGAGTCGATCCGTCAGAGGACGAAGCCGAGTCCCCAGTCCGGCTGCGAGGATGAAGGCTGTCTTGAATCTTCGTCTCTTCAATTTAATGCCTCAGTTAAAGATGAGTTTCTCCCAGGATACTCCTTCCCATTCTTCCATCATTCCACTGTTCCAAATCCCTATGCCTTTTTCTTTCCAAACTCCGGATCAATTTTTACCAGCGCCGCCACGATGAACCCGGGGATCGTTGCGGCTATCACCCAAAGGAAGAAGTTCTGATAACCCATTAACTCCTGGAGCCAGCCGCTCGCCATAGCTGGCACCATCATGCCAAGTGCCATGATCCCCGTGGAGATGGCGTAGTGGACGGTCTTATACTCTCCCTCCGACACCATGATCATGAACATCGTATAGGCTGAAAAGCCAAAGCCGTAACCGAATTGCTCCACGGCAACAGCGGCGTTGATCAAATAGAGATTGTCAGGCATGGCCTGGGAGAGATAGACAAAGACGAGATCCGGAAGATGCATGGCGCAGACCATGATCCAGATCCAGAACTTGAGCCCTTTTCTGTAAATGGCATACCCGCCGAGAAGTCCTCCGAGCAACAGCGCAATCAGTCCGACCGTGCCGTAGATGATTCCTACCTCTTTTGTGGTGAGCCCCAGCCCGCCCGCTGAGCGGGGATCGAGCAGAAAAGGCGCGATGATCTTTAGAAGCTGGGTCTCCGCGAGCCGGTAGAAGAGAAAGAACGCAAGAATGGCAACGATGTCCTTTTTCCTAAAGAATACCCCGAAGATGTGGAGGAATTCCCGTGCAACAAACGTCGAAGGGTCTCGCTTGGCCGGACGGTCCGCAGCCGGATAGGGAAGAATGAATAGATGATAAAGAAAGAGGGCTGCAAAGACGGCGGCCGCCACAAAGAGGGTGACGGACCAGGCTGTAGGGATATCATGACCGCTTTCTTCAAGGTAGCCAGCAAAGACGACGAGCCCACCCTGGGTTGCGATCATGGCGATGCGGTAGAAGATCGTTCGTACCCCGACAAAGGCGGCCTGGAGAGACTCCGAGAGCCCCAGCATGTAGAAGCCGTCGGCGGCGGTATCATGGGTTGCCGAGCTGAAGGCCATCAGCCAGAAGAAGGCAAGCGTATACTGAAGGAACTGGCCAGCGGGGATGCTGAGTGCAATGCAAGCCAGTGCCGCGCCGATGAGGAGCTGCATCAGTAGAATCCAGTAGCGCTTCGTCCTGAATAGCTCGACAAAAGGGCTCCAGAGCGGCTTGATCACCCAAGGAAGATAGAGCCAGCTTGTGTAAAACGCAATGTCGGTGTTCGAGAGGCCGAGGCGCTTGTAGAGGACCACTGAAACCGTCATTGCCATGACGTAAGGGATTCCCTCGGCAACATACAAAGAAGGAACCCAAGCCCAAGGATTTCGCGCTGTAGGTTTCTGTGTGGACATTGTTTTATTACCCAAAGGGTTCAAGGGGTCCAGGGGTCTGGGATTCAAGCGGCTGTGATTACTCTAAAATTCCTGTTCTTAGGCCATTTACTCGAACCCTTGACCTCTCGAATCCTTGAACCCTCAATAAACTTTATTTGTTTCTACTCCTCGAAAATAATGCTTCAAGATTTTCTCTGCTGAAAATCCCTGGGCTGCCATGACCGCGGCGCCGATTTGGCAAAGTCCCACGCCGTGTCCCCAACCGGCACCATGAAATATAAATCGTCCACCTTCAATCGTCACAACAAAGGCACTGCTGTAAAGGTGAGTCTTGGAAAGCCATCGTCTTATTTCGAGCTCCTTTCCCACGATCATGCTCCTCTTCGAGCCAACGATCTTCAACCGGGAGATCCGCCCCGAAGGACCACGGGTAATGGGTACGATTTCCTTCAGCGTCCCGAAATCAAGACCCGATTTCTCCCGCAGGATCTCTTCCAGTTCGCTGCGCGAATATTGGACCTTCCAGCGGAAAAAAGCTTTTGTCTCGCGGTCGACGTCAGGAAGAATTTTTTCGAGAAGAGTTTCATCATTTGTCTGGCAGTAGGCACCGGGAGCAGAAAGAATCCAGGCCGAAGCGTCTCCTTCGGTCTTGATCGGGCGATGAGAAACCGACGCGTCCGAAATACTTTCGAGGTAAGAAACTCGTTTGTCATCCCAGGCCGTGTCGAAGTTTTCCGTAATTCCTCCACAGGCCTTTGAATATCGGGCATCACAGATTTCGCCCTGATAGGTTATTACCGTCCCCCGTGTTTCTCGCACCGCTTCTTGGGCCTGTTTAGATATTATCTTCGTGATGCCCTGATAGCGCTGGCAGTGATCGTCAGCACAGACTTCGAAGAGGTCATGCTCCTCTCGGTCATGCCAGCGTATCACTTCTTCATCAGTGATTTTCTCTGACGATTCGGATGTTTCCTTCGTTTGCTTCTTGCGATCGAGCGCTGCCAGAAGCCAGCTTCGGGATATAATGGCATGGGCCTTCAGAAAATCTGTCGGAGCAGCGCCACTCATCTCTGAGGAGATTACACTTTTCAGATAATCCTCCAGAGGAATCTCGTTGATGACTGCGATTGTTTTGTCGTCACGCGACATGAAAATGAAATCGCCCTGAAAGGTTTGATCTTCTCTCCTCTCCCAGTGAAAGCGACTTCCGGTGGTCACGTTAAAGACTGTCATAGAGGAATGTTTGGGTCCTCTAAGCCTGATTGATGGAGAGCGTGTGATTTCATGATGGGCCTCATCGAAGAGAACGATTATCCCGGAATCCACCTTTGCTGAAAACCCGCCGGATAAAGGGCCGTCCCCGTCTCCGCAGAAGTCTCCATCCAGCCGACCGCTGACTTCAGTTTGCCGGTCCATGATTCCTACAGTGATTTTCGGCTCCGTTTTCACAGACCCCATTATCCTGGTTCTCCGGCTTTTTTTCAAGACCTCCTTAAGACATCGGAGAGACTGGCCAAGGGAAGGAGACGTTAAGAGAGGGGCGGGGACAGATTGTTTTACATTAGCTCATCAGGGCCCTCTTCACGAGAGCTTTTGTGATTTCTATTTTGTATGCATTCTTACTCAGAGGCTGTGCGCCTAAGACTGCCTGTGCCGCTGCCTCGGCAGCGGTATCATTGTCGATGGAGCGACCTCTTACAAACTGCTCCGCCTTCTTCGCTCTGACAGGCCCTGGGGCTACCGCTCCAAGTGCAAGGCGAGCATCCACACAGACCCCTTCCTGTTCGGTCATGACCGATGCAACGCTTACGATGGCAAAATCGACAGGCCTCCTGAGAGTAAATTTTAAGAACGCCTGCTTCATCGGGCCGCTGATCCTGGGAACTTCAACCTCTCTTACCATCTCACTACGCTCAAGGGCATTCTCCATGGAACTGAAAAAATCCGTCACGGCGATGTTTCTTTCGCCCCTCGATCCTACGATCCTGATCTGTCCGTTCAGCGCAGCCAATACTACAGCCATATCCGAAGGGCACACGGCAAAGCACTTCTTTGCTCCCATGATGGCGTGGTACCGGTTGTCACCGGCAACAGCGAGGCATCGTCCCTTTCCCTTCCGCAGGCAAGTGATCGGTCCGCCGATATGACGTGGATACCGGTAATACCAGCATCTTACATCCTGGCACAGGTTTCCCCCAAGGGTAGCCACGTTTCGTACCTGAGGTGTTGCGACGGCATAGGCAGCCTCTGCAAGCACCTTGTAGCGTTCCTTAAGGATAGGAGACTTCGCAATGTCGGAAAGCTTGGCAAGAGCGCCTATCTTCAGTGCCTTGCTATCTTCCTTGATATAGTCGAGACCACGAATTGTCTTGATATTGATAACGACTTCAGGATAGTCAAAAAGGTGCTCTCCCTTGAGGGTCGAAAGCAGGTCTGTCCCACCTGCATGGAGCACGGCCTTGCCCTTGTATTCACTGAGGAGTGCGCAGGCTTCGTCCACTGTCCGGGCATTCATGTGTTTGAAGGACCTCATGCCGCACCTCCTTTCTTCTTCTCCGGCATTACCTTGCCGAGCGCCTTGAGTACTTTTTCCGGTGTAACCGGATACTCGTGCAGCCAGACCCCAATGGCATTTGAAACAGCCATGAGCACCGCTGCCGGACCCGGTGATGTGGCTATCTCTCCAACCCCTACTGCATGGAAGCGGTGGCTGGGAAAGGGTGTTTCTAGGGCCACATTGTTGATCACCGGGAGTTGAGAAA
>Ga0316628_100002516_pt1 | contig 13638 bp, 13 predicted proteins | sample OWC_Aug_M2_C1_D5_FD_207648 | JGI IMG/M metagenome (GOLD analysis project Ga0316628, IMG submission 207648) | Wetland soil microbial communities from Old Woman Creek delta, Ohio, United States - OWC_Aug_M2_C1_D5_C | ecosystem: Environmental > Terrestrial > Soil > Wetlands | place: USA: Ohio... | reverse complement strand
GACTGCTGATCCGCGTAAGGATAACTGCGGATCCATGGAATCCGCTGGCAATTTGACCCTGCGCTACAAGGCGAGTCGCGGAAACTCGGACGGTATAGATGAAGCCGTTTGTCCCGCAAGCCTGCGTGACTTGCATCACTGCAGGATTCGTTAGCATGCAAGTACTCTCTTGATGGTCGGACACCTATGTAAGGGAGCGCCGTGATAGTTGCTTTCTTGCTCGTTGCTGTCATTGCCATTCTCGTCGGGGTTTTTCTGCCGCGCGCGGGGCTTCGTGCGCGGCGGCAAAACGCTGGGGAACTGCGTCGTCGAGCCTTCGTGGAGGACGCGCTAAAACACGTTCATGCTGGGGAACTGCGGGGCCCGCTGGCGACGCCTGAGTCGGTCGCTGGGCGTCTAGGCCAAAAGTTGGCACGCACGCTCAATTTGATTGCGGGGATGGAATCCCGGGGACTAGTCCGAACGACTGGAGCAGGGCTCACGCTCACACCTGAGGGCCGAGAGATTGCAGTCCGTGTGATTCGGGCACATCGACTTCTTGAACGCTATTTCGCGGACGAATTGCGCATGCCGCTGGAGGCCGTTCACGCGGCAGCGGATCGCCGTGAGCACACCGTGACAGCCGAAGAAGCAGCGGAGCTCGATGTCCGTCTCGGCTATCCCAGCCACGATCCTCACGGCGATCCGATTCCCCGCCGTGACGGCTCCATTCCTGCTGTTGCTGGCGTGGCTTTGACAGAGCAGCCTGTAGGAAGCCCCGCAGTGATCGTGCACATCGAAGACGAGCCGCCGGAGCTTTTCCGCCAGATCGCCAAGGCCGGATTCGAACCTGGGATGCGTATCGAAGTTCTTGAGATCTCGGCCAACCAGATCGTGGTTTGGGACGGCGAGCGGGAACATTTGCTCACGCCGGTCGCAGCAGGAAATATCCTTGTCGCGCCGCTCCCTCATTCGATCACACCCGCGATGCAACTGGCCGCTCTCCTACCCGGCAAGCAGGCCCGCGTTGTAGCCCTTCGCTGCACCGGGTTAACCCGCCGCCGTCTGCTGGATCTGGGCCTCACTCCCGGTGTCACAATCGAGCGTGCGTTCACGAGCGCCTTGGGAACACCGACGGCCTATCGTGTGCGCGGGACTCTCATTGCTTTGCGGCCCGAGCAGGCCCGCCAGATCGAGATCGAACTGCTCAGTCGCGCTGCCTGACGAATGTATATGACGACCACAACGCAACAGTCCTTTGGGCAGAATGCCCGCCAGGGCGGGGGCCTTGGCGCTTTCTGTCAGCACGCTGAGCGTGCGCCCCTCGTCGAGATCGAGACCTCGGACTATGTCGTTGCCGTGGCCGGTAACCCCAATACGGGCAAGAGCACCATCTTCAATGCAGTCACGGGGCTTCGGCAGCATGTTGGTAATTGGCCCGGCAAAACGGTTATGCGCGCGGAAGGGAATTTTCAGTTCGACGGCAAGCGATACAAACTCGTAGATCTCCCTGGCACTTACTCGCTGTTGAGCGCGTCCATTGACGAAGAGATCGCAAGAGACTTCGTCCTGTTTGGTCGGCCGGACTGCATCGTGATAGTTACTGATGCGACCGTGCTGGAGCGAAACCTGAATCTCATTCTCCAGATCCTTCAGATTACCGGCCGCGTCGTGGTCTGTCTGAATTTGATGGACGAAGCCCGACGGAAAGGGATCGTCATTGATGACCGGAAGCTGGCCGACGAACTGGGCGTGCCGGTTATTCCCACCGTTGCGCGTACTGGTGAAGGCATCGAGTCACTTCTTCGCACGGTCGCCGCGGTGTGTACGGGCGCCATCCCGAACCCTCCCTATCACGTCGCGATGAGCGGGACGGTTGCCGGCGTTATCGATGAATTGTCAGAGTTGATTCAGACCCACTGCCCGAACCTTCCGAATGCGCGCTGGGTAGCCGTCCGTTTGCTTGAAGGGGATGCTCGTGTAGAGCAGGCAATCAGCAGTGGCGAGTTCCACGCGCTCACCGCGAAGGCTTCGGCCGAACTCCTCGGGCGGGCTGAGATATTGCGAGGCCATCTCGATGTCGCGTTCCGTGATCAATTGGTTGAGGCCCTCTATGCGGACGCGCAGCGGATCGCCCAAGACGTTACTCGAACCCGCGAACGAACCGCCGCCGACTGGGATGCTCGGCTCGACCGCATCCTTACCTCGCGATTAATCGGACTGCCCCTGATGGCACTCGGTCTAGCAGTCGTCTTCTGGCTCACAATCGTGGGTGCGAACTATCCGTCTAAACTGCTGGCGACGATCCTATTTGCGGTCGAGCGGCGTGGCGCGTCATTCTTTGATCTCATCGGCGCGCCTGCTTGGTTGACTGGGTTTTTCTGGCATGGCATGTACCGCGGGCTCGCATGGGTGGTTTCGGTCATGCTGCCGCCCATGACCATCTTCTTTCCCACGTTTACGATTCTTGAGAACTTGGGCTACCTTCCCCGCGTGGCTTTCAACCTCGATCGACTTTTCCAGCGTGCGGGCGCACACGGGAAACAGGCTCTGACAATGTGCATGGGCTTCGGCTGCAATGCAGCGGGCGTGATCAGCTGTCGGGTGATCAACTCCCCTCGCGAGCGGTTGATCGCGATCCTTACAAACAACTTCGTGCCCTGTAACGGACGCTTCCCAACCCTGATCCTGTTGAGCGGCGTGTTCGTGGCCGCAGCGTTCCCGCCGGCCTTCGCATCGTTTGCCGCTGCTGCTTCGCTCGTGGCTGTCGTCTTGGTGGGAGTCCTCTTTACGCTGCTTGTCTCTTGGGGGCTCTCCCGGACACTCCTCAAAGGTGAAGCCAGCAGCTTTACCTTCGAACTTCCCCCGTATCGCCGACCGAATATTCGGCAGATCCTCTATACATCGCTAATTGACCGAACGCTTTTTGTCCTGTGGAGAGCCATCGTGATGGCGGCGCCTGCAGGTGGCCTCATATGGTTACTGAGCCATGTCACAGTGGCCGGCATGTCGCTTACGGACCGAATAGCGGCTTTCCTAGACCCGCTAGGGCACGCGATTGGTCTGGATGGCGTCATCCTTCTTGCCTACATCATCGCGATTCCCGCCAATGAGATCGTCGTTCCGACAATTCTGATGGCATACACCGGAGCGGGAATGCTGATCCAGGTCGAGAGCTTGACGCAGCTCCGCGCGCTACTGGCCGGCCAAGCACACTGGACGCTGCTCACAGCTATTTGCTTAATGCTTTTTTGTGTGCTCCACAACCCCTGTTCCACAACGATTTGGACCATCTACAAAGAGACCGGCAGTGTGAAATGGACTGTGCTCGGCGCCTTAGTGCCGCTCGCGATCGCTTTTGCGGTCACTCTTGCCGTGGCACAAGTTGCCCATCTATTTGGGTGAGTTCGGTGGCAGCGGAGGTAAGACGGTATAACAGCCAAGCGACCAAGGGAGGTAACCGCGTGGTTCAACCTCGGTCTCCATGAGTTTCGAAAGCTTGGCGTTTGGCGCCCAACTGGGTTGCGGAGGCGCGGTGGCCATCTTCAGTCTCGATGACTCGGAGAAGCTGTTTGGCTTTCAGCGGCCGATATTCGCGTACTCGTCAGCGAAATGCCCTGATGAGGAAGAACGCGCGGGAGGATGATGATTGTCTGATCAATCTCAAATTTTGGTTGGTTGATTTGCTTTGAAGGACTTATAGTATTATTAATACCTTTCAAAACCGTCCCAAAAGCCTTATATTCCATCCCGGAAGCTGGAGGTTAAGGCAGCTATGACAGTCGTGGTCGGTTTTCGCTGCAAAGACGGAATCGTTATCTGTGCGGATAGACAAGTCAGTTCGGTTGGATCATTCAAGCATGAAGAACAAACAATTACAAAGTTAGAACGTATAGGGGAATCTATTGTGTTTGCATATTCAGGTCTCCCTAGTTTAGCTAGAGAAGCCTGCGATAAAATCCTTGCACAATGCTCTGAGATGTCTAACGAGATCGTCTACGAGGCCGCCGATGCTGTCCTGACCGAAATGGGACGGTTGTACACGAACCTCAATCTGCAATTCCTCATAGGCACCGTAGTATTGAACCAGGAGCCGGACTTAATAAAATTCGATGGTAAAGAACTTCATGCAGCCGACGACTACAATTTTTTAGGCGTGGGCGATTCGGGACTTCTCCGATTTCTTGCCGAAACGATGTATTCACCGCAAATGAACGTCAAGGATGTTACGAATCTCGCAATCTACTGTGTTCAAAAAGCAGAAGATTATATAGACGAATGCGGAGGCCTGATAGACATATATATATTGACTCGGGGAAACGACAGATGCGAATCGCTATCTCCAGAGAGCATACAGGGCAGAATTAAGCAAATGGAGAAACAAGAAATGTTACTCACTGATTTAATTATACGGAAACCTTTTTCTGCTTTGCCCACCTAGCATTCCTCCACCAACCATCAACAACTGATACCGCTCACTGGTTACAGATGCGAATTGTTAGTGCGTTGCATTCCTGCCGGCCGTTCATTTCAATAGACGCCGGGTCATCGAGTGCCGGCTTAGCAAGACGAACACCAACAGCCAAGCCAAGAGGATCGGAACGGCCCGGACTCGAAACGGCAGGCTGATCGTCAAAGTCCGCGCCAGTGAGTTGACCGACGTCAGCGGGAAAATCCAAGCCACTGATTGAAGTGCACCCGGAAGGTTTCCGCCGGATAGAAAACGCCGCAGAAGAGGAACATCGGAAAGACCAGCAAGCACTGCAGGCAGGAGAGTTCATCAAGGCTGCGCGAGAGTCGCTACCCAGGGTTTCTTCCTGGTCGCACACGCCCAGGGCCTGCCGCGCGAGCTTAGGGTGGAAGTAGACATTGTAGCCGTCAATAAAGACCTCTCCCTCGCTGCTGGATAAAACCAGAAATGCACTTGATGGTCATCGTTTTCCCAGACCCATTGGGGCCGAGTAGCCCGAAGCAATCACCTAGAGCAACCTCAAATGAGATATTGGATACTACTTCGACGTCTCGGCCGGAGCGCTGGTGGTAGTTCTTAGTGAGATGAACAACGCAGCGCGGCGAAGAAGGCACCATCAAGTCTCACGCATGTGCTCATTTAAAGCGAGTCTCTAGCTTAACTCCAAATTGTGCTACATCACTTTTGGGGATAGCCAATTGTCTGTGCCAGGATGATTCTCTGGTTGGGGCGGAGTCGCATGGCGTTTGACAACGCGCGCCTATCGATGCTGCCGCGAACGACGGTAGCCAATCCCTCAGAGGCGCAAAAAAGATAGACGTTCTGGGCAATGAAGCCTGTGTCTGCGGCCACGTCTATGTCTCGTTCAGCAGAGTCGGTCCCTGCCCTTGCCAGATCGGCGACGTAGACCAGGTTCACCGGTGCGTCCTTCACGAAAGGCTGTATTCCCGTCTGGGCACGCACATCATCGTGGATAACAGGTTTCAGCCGGTTTCCTTTGGCGTCGTAGATGTAAAGCCCCTCTACAGTGGCTACGTAAATGTCGATCTCCTGCCGGTTCGAAGCGGAGGGAGCGGTGCGTCCGCCGGACTCCGGGCGATTGATTCCAAAGGCCGCCCAAAGCAGATTCGACACCACCTGTCCGGGCAATGGTTCTGAACTGAACGTGCGCGTGGAGCGCCGGTCCTTGAACACTTGCATGAGTGGCCGCCCAATATCCGTTTGAGGCTTGGGTAGCTGGACGGGCTTGAGTTCCTGCGCAAGACCCGTCGCAGGGCATAGGAGCAGAATGACCCACACCAACTGAGTCCTCAGCGGGTGCGGTGTCCTCATGAAGACTTCCCCTGCACCTCTCATCTTCGTTTGCCTTCTGCCCGTCCCCGTTTCGTTACTGGTGTTGCGGAACGGCGCTTGAATCAATCCTTCAAAACAAACGTGATCTTCATGTTGACGCGGTACTCGCTGATCTTATTGTTGTCGACTACCACGTACTGCTCCTGGATCCACGCCCTCTTGATTCCTTCCAGAGTTTTGGTTGCCTGGGCCAATCCCTGCTCGATGGCATCCTGGAATCCCTTCTTAGAAGAGGAGGTAATCTCAGTCACTTTGGCAATAGACATAGGCTGCCCCCTGTTGAAGATTTCGGACTTCCCGCAATAGAAAAATCACCTCGTACGCACCTTCGGTCAATGTTCCGGCGTGAGTGCATTCCACATCGGGAACTGATAATCGATCACGGTCTTTTCCCGCGCATCTGGTTGCTCACGACTGAGATTTGCGGGCTAGGATGCTTTCTGCGCTCGCGCCTTGCGTTCGCTGAACAGGGCAATCATCTCGCGATTAAATGCAGGAATGTCAGCCGGCTGACGGCTGCTCACCCAATTGCGGTCGCGCACCACTTCCTGATCGACCCAGTTCGCGCCGGAATTGCGGACGTCGTCCTGAATCGTGTGATAGCTCGTCATCGTGCGGCCTTTCGTAAGACCTGCTGAAATCAGCACCCAGGGGCCGTGACAGATCACCGCGATGGGTTTGGCTGCCTTATCGATCTCGCGGACAAATTGCTTGGCCTTGGACTCCGTGCGTAGAGCGTCAGCGTTCAAAACTCCGCCGGGCAACAGTACCGCGTCAAAGTCAGCGGGATTGACACTGTCGAAGATCGCATCCACAGGAAACTCATTTCCCTTCTTGCCGTGTATGCTCGCTTGGATTGTTCCCGCTTTGGGCGCGATCAGGGTTGTTCGAGCGCCAGCGTTCTCAAGCGCTTTGCGCGGCTCGGCAAGTTCGGTTTCCTGAACACCGTTGGTCGCAAGAATCGCCACTCGTAATCCTTCCAGAGACTTCTCATTCACGATTGCACCTCCGCTACTTGGCGAGGATCCACTCACGTACCTTGATGCGGGATCTCGACTGTGACACTGCAGACCATGATTTGGCCGTAGAAAGTTTCGAGCTTGCCCGCTTCCCTCGGATCCATTCGCATCGGGACTGATCCGCCCATTCATCTATTCCGAAACTCTGGAACAGCTACCCGCTCCAACTGGGATCAGATAAAGTGGCGATTGTTCCCAGGGGAATGAGAGCGCCGTCTGAACCTGATCGCCGAGGAATGCCCCAATAGGTCAGACCTACAGCTGCAGCCTGGAGGAATAACTTTTGCGCGGCGTGGCAAGCTTCCAAATTTACGTAGCGCACGCTGCATTCTTTACGGCACTTCTCGGCAAGCTGGCTGTAGGTTACTGTGATCACAAAAACTGCGGCGCACCAAGCCTCAGAAGCCGAACGAAGGGAATTTCTGTGCTCTTGGATTTATTCAATTCACAGAGTCTCGGAAACTCACTCCCATCGCACTCTTCATCCTCCGATGAGCTCTTTTTAGCGGATCCTTACGCAATAGGCTGTGACGTGGGTCACCACTCGCAGTCAGAATCGTTACAAGGCCTGCGACTGCGACGCACTTCGTTCAATGGACTGCGTACAAAGTTGTGACACAGGCGACCTGTCCAATCCTGACCGTCCGCGGATAAAAGCCAGGCGAGAATTGTTCGCTCGATACCCTATGCTTAGCAGTGTTGAGCGTTTTTTCGCCAGCGCCACTGAGCTGGGTATGTCGCGGCGAGTGGATTGTGACATTACGCACTTTTGTTGGTGAAACTGATCACCGTTAGCATCTCCTGATTCCATTACCCTAAGTTTGGGGAAAGAAGCCTGTGCGACATGAGAAGAGCTAGAATTCCTTCGCAATAGGGGTGCTCTTGAAAGTTCTACTGGCAATCGATAATTCCAAGTTTTCCGAGACCGCAACACAAACGTTAATCGCGCAGATGCGGCCAAACCAGACAGAAGTGTGGGTGCTACATGGCATCGAAGTCTATCCGTTCTATTCTGGCAGTCAGCGGTTAGGACCAGACCTCGCTGTTGCGAGTGAGGAACACCGGCACGAAGCCGAGGCGTTAGTGGCGCGATCTGCCCGAACGTTGCGCGATGCGGGTTTTCAAGTGACGACGGCCGTTGAACAAGGCGACCCAAAAGTTGTGCTCATCGATACCGCCGCAGAATGGAACGCTGATTTGATCATGCTCGGGTCGCATGGGGAAAAGGATTGGACCCGTTTTCTGATGGGAAGTGTTTCGGAGGCGGTTGTATTGCTCCCCACTAATTTAGACAGCCAGGGCCTCGTTTCTTAGTACAGCTGCAAAAGCCATGAAGCCCTCGCGAGGAGTGCGATTTCCGACTCCGCTATGAGGCCGGTTGTGATTGTACTCCTGGATCCAGCGACTGATCGACTCCTGCGCTTCCTGCACGTTGCGATATTCCGCCGTCCAGACTTCTTCTTCTTTTAAGCTGCGATGGAACCGTTCGATGTAGCTGTTGCCTTCCGGGTGATGATAGGCCGTGCGGCGGTGCGTGATGCCCAGCCGGTTGAGTGTTTCGATAAACCGCGACGAAGTGAACTGCGTGCCGTTGTCGGTGGTCAGCATCACGCAGGCCGTGCGACTGCCCTCGGGCAGTCGCACGAGCACCGCTTGCTCGACCGCTGCCAAAGCGTCCTCGGTTCGGCAGCGATGCGAGAGATTCCAGCCCACGATCTCCCGAGTGCAGCAGTCGATCACGCACGCCAGGTAAGCCCAGCCCACGGCCGGCCCCGCCCAGATTGTCGTCATGTCCGTCTGCCAGATTTGATTCGGCTCGACGGCTTCCACGCGGCCCCACTCTTTCTTGCGTCGCGCCCGCAGACGACGCGAGCGCACCAGCAGCCCGCGTTCCCGCATCACCCGCAGCACGCGCTTACGATTCACGCGAAGTCCTTGTTTCCGCTGAAGCCACCAAGCCACTCGCCGGTAGCCAAAGGCCAGTTTCTCTCCGCACGCCACCACGATCTGCTCATCGTAGCGGCGGTCAGCCCGACTGCCTCGTGGCTTCTTCTGGTAATACAAACTCGACCGGCTGATCGCCAGCGTTGTGGCCACCAGGGTCGCCGTGCCTCCCTGTGCCACCAACTCGCGTGCCTGGGAGTGAACTTCACCGCAGCTCACTCCCCCACGACGTTTTTTAGTATTTCGATCTCCAGCGATTTCCGCCCCAGCGTCCGTTCCAATTGCCGGATGCGACGGTCCTTCTCGGTTTCGGCCGCGGCAGCGCTTCTCCCCCAAGCGCTGCCTTTGCTCCCTGCTCGGCCTCGTCCTTCCAGCGATAAAACAGATTCGGAGCGATCTGGTAACGCCGACACGTCTCCGAAACATTCCCGCTCTTGATGCCTTCCTGAACGATCTGCCACTTCTCTTCCGGGGATCGATCCACTCGTGGTTTCCTGCTCATGTTGCCTCCTGTTTTTGGAGGCCCTGATTCTACCTAATTGAGGTGTCCAGTTTTAGAGGGGAGCAATACACCAGCGAATAGGCGTGATTACCCGAGCTATGTCGAAACGCTGCAATAACTCAACCAATTGCCCGCCCGGATCCGCGGTTGGCAGATAGAAACGGGATATTGACTGGCCCGATCATGAATGTAACCGGGATTAATGAACGCTGTCAGCCAGGTGTAATCAGGCTGTAGCCAGCTATATAGGATGGCTGGGGTTTTGGCTACCAGACGCCAACCAAGTTAGGATCCCCCCAATTCTAAATTGCTGATGTGATTGCATTTATCAAGTTGGCTAGCCTTGATAATCTTTCGTTGCCTTCGGCCAAAATGCGCGTGGGTTTGAGTGGCTTAGAACTTTCACCTCTTCCCCACACGTGTACTGCAGAGAAAATACGGAGTTAAGTTTCTTGCTACCTCATCCGTGCCACATTTCCACGCCGAAAATCACAGGCGAGCGCTCTTGTCTCAATGACAGGAGAGCGGTCGTCTGTGATATTTTGGGACGGCTCTGAAGTCTTGACCCTGCCTTTGTTTCGCACCGCTCAGGGGGTTCTGATGGCTGCAAGGAACTTACAGTGTGCGCTCACCACAGTTGCAATTTTCGCTTTCGGCTGTCTCTCCGCCGTGCGCGGTTTCGCCCAAGTTGCGGCAGCCCATGCGACCACATTCGATCTCCAGACGGCGACAGTTGCCGATATTAACGCCGCAATCGATGCCGGAGCACTGTCGTCTGAAAAACTGGTGCGGCTATATCTCAGCCGTATCGAAGCCTACGACAAGAAGGGCCCGAAAATAAACTCCGTCATCACGCTGAATCCTAAGGCGCTTGAAGAAGCTCGCTCTCTCGACACCGAGCGTAAGGCAAAGGGCCGGCGCTCTCCGCTGCACGGAATTCCGATTGTCGTGAAGGATCTCGTCGATGTCGCTGGGCTTCCGACAACCGCGGCATTCACGCCATTTGGCGCACCTATACCGGAGCGGGACGCGGCGATCGTCACCCGCCTGAAGGCCGCCGGTGCAATTATCCTTGCAAAGGTTTCCTCGGAGAACTGGTTCGGCCCCGACGGTTTTGGAGCAACACACCCAATTGGAGCAACGCTCAATCCCTATAATGTTAAATATTCACCCGGCGGATCGAGCAATGGTCCGGGCGCGTCATTGGCGAGTTGGTTTGCGACTGTTGGCGTCGGTACCGATACCGGCGGCTCACTGCAGATGCCGGCTTCCTACAATAGTCTTGTCGGGATGGTTGCGACTCAGGGACTAGTCAGCCGCGCCGGTATCGTTCCACGTTCCCTTACGCAAGATCGCGCCGGTCCATTGGGACGCAGCGTGTATGACGTAGCCGTGATGATTGACGCCATGGCAGGTTTCGATCCCGAAGATCTCGACACACGCGAAGGGCTGGGCCGGTATCCGCAAGGGACATGGGCTGGCCAGGTGGCCGTGCCTAACCTCAAGAAATTTCGTATTGGCGTCTTGCGCGAAGCGATGAGCACCTTGCCCGCCAATGCCGAGGTGCAGGCGCTCTTCGATGGTGCGCTAGAAGACATACGCACGGCCGGGGGCCAAGTCCTGGATCCGGTACTCAGCGGCATTGATCTAGCGCGGCAAAGCGACAGTTCGTCGATTGGAGTCTGGCCCTATGAAGTTATTATCGCCGGAGACGTTTACCTCAAGCGGTTAGGACCGAAGCGTCCGTTCCAGACGATGAAGGAGATGATCGAGACGGTCGGCCCCAACAAGTTCGTCGACTCCTACGTGTCGGCGCTGTCATATCCGCCCCTTGAAGAGGACCCCGGATTCCTGCGGCGTTATCGTGGGCGCCAGGCAATTCGTGACCTGGTTGAAAGTCTCCTAGTCCGCTATGATCTGGACGCGTTTGTTATTCAATATGTCTCGACGCCTCCCCTTGCCAAAGATGTTTCTGGCGCCGCCGCCCCTTCCGGTGGACGTGATTCACGCACGCTTCGCGGCGGCGGCATTGTCTCTTCCACTGGCCTTCCCGGAATCGTTATGCCCGCGGGTTATACGAGGGACAACCTGCCGGTTGGAATTGAGTTCATCGGGAAATCGTTCGATGATCTCCGCTTACTCCAAGTAGCCTACGGCTACGAACAAGCAACGAAGAAGCGTAGGTCGCCGCAGATCACGCCTCCACTGCCCGGCGAGAAGTTCGATTACTGAAATCGCGGGCCGCTTGTTACGGGATAGTCCGGTGTGGCCTGATGGAGTTTTTGTACCACGGTGTGTGAGAGAGTTTATAGCACAACCTCCGTCCCAAGGGGGTTTGCGAATGGCGGATCGCAGGGAGCCGAAGGCGACCGGAGAGCCGCCATTCGCGGCGCGAACGCCGCCGGCGCCGGCGGCCTATAGCCCAGCGCCGAATGCGGCCGCCTCGTGTTGTACTCCACTCGCCACTGCTCGATCACCACTTGCGCCTCCTTCAACGAGTAGAAGATTTCCCCGTTCAGGCACTCATCCCGCAGCTTCCCGTTAAAACTCTCGCAGTACCTGTTCTCCTAAGGACTGCCCGGTTCGATATACAGAGTTCCTGTCCCCACGCTGGCCAGCCACTTCCGCAGTTCCTTGGCAACAAACTCCGGGCCGTTATCCGAGCGAATGTGTTCGGGAATTCCTCGCCACAGCATCACCTCCGCCAGCGTCTCAATCACCTCGTTGCTTCCCAGCCGTCTGGCCACGCGGATCGCCAGGCATTCCCGCGTGTATTCGTCGATTAGCACCAACAGCCGCAGCGTCCGTCCATCGTGGGTCATGGCGCTCACGAAGTCGTAGCTCCACACCTGGTTGGCACGCTCGGGCCGCAGCCGCACACACGATCCATCGTTCAGCCACAATCGTCCTCGGGGCCGCTGTTTCTGCGGCACTTTCAACCCCTCCTGCCGCCAGATCCGCTGCACCCGATCCGTCCCCCACTTTCCAGCCCGCCTCGCGCAACTTCACCGTGATCCTGCGATAGCCATAGCGCCCGTACTCACTGGCCAGCGCGATGATCGCCTGCGTCAGCGCATCCTCATCCGCCCGACCGATCCCTTCGTAGCGTTGTGTCCCTCTCCACTGCCCCAGCAGCCGGCAGACATGCCGCTCCGTTACCGGATAATTCTCGCAGGCATGCCTGACCGCGCCACGCCGCCGCTCAGGGCTTAGAAGTTTCCCCCGGCTACGTCCTTCAGAATTTGCTTCTCCAAAGAAAGCTCCGCCACCAGCCGCTTCAGCTTCGCATTCTCCCTCTCCAGCTTCTTGAGACGCTTGGCTTGATCCAGCTTTAATCCGCCGTATTCCTTCCGCCAACGGTAGTAGGTTTGCACGGTGATTTCCGCTTCCTTGCAGGCTTGCGGGGTGGTCTTTCCGTTGGCGATTTCGACTTCGATCTGCCGCAGCAAATTCACAATTTGCTCCGGCTTGTATCTCTTCATCGGCATGACCGGTCTTCCTCCAAGTGAATTCTCTCTCATTTCACCTGGTACAAAAAACCCCGGTCAGGTCAGTTAGAACGGCCCACATCGCTGTTGGGGATGAGGGAGGTGCGCTACTGGATCAATGGCCCTATTCGTCTTCCCGCTCAGCCAATTCTATTAACCACCGCTCATCCTTCCACCACAGCAGTGTGAGCACTTGAGACTGGCCGACTTTAATCGAATCTTCGAAGACGCTATGATTGCGAGCATCAGGGTGATCGATCCAGGCATCGGCATAGATTTCCAATGGACGCCTGCTGATAGTCGCACCCGCGAACAAATTGTATGCGATTGAGTCCCGCCTTGGCTGCTCTCTCGGCCAGAGTGCACTTGGTACTTCTGGCCCACGAATAAACCACTTGCGGTCGCCGAGTTCGCTCCAGACAACCATCGCAGGGAAAGAACCGTATCTCACTAGACGGATTGCCGTCGCCGTCATGCTTGTCTCAAAACGAGTGGCGAGGTCTTCGACAGTGGCAAACGTCACGTCTTTTCCTGCCGCCTGCGGAACGAACAAGAACTCAGGCAACAGCAGGTCGGCAGCATACCCATTTGCTCGTTGTTCGGGATTTGTCGCCGTCCATTCTCTTGCGAACGTTACATCCGTACAAGCGAATCCAACTTTCCCTCGATCCCAAGCCCAGTGTCCCAATTCGTGAGCAGCGGAGAAGCGTTGTCGTGAACGATATGATTGACGGTCCACAGTGATGATTGCCCGATCACCGTTTCCAATGATCCGAGCAGCACATCCCTCCAACGCTTCATAGACAACAGTGGCACCGCAGTATTGAGCTATCGCCTCGATGTTTATCTCGCCTGGTTCGGAAATCCCGAGTTCATTCAACA
>Ga0316628_100002515_pt1 | contig 13639 bp, 14 predicted proteins | sample OWC_Aug_M2_C1_D5_FD_207648 | JGI IMG/M metagenome (GOLD analysis project Ga0316628, IMG submission 207648) | Wetland soil microbial communities from Old Woman Creek delta, Ohio, United States - OWC_Aug_M2_C1_D5_C | ecosystem: Environmental > Terrestrial > Soil > Wetlands | place: USA: Ohio... | reverse complement strand
AGATTTTTTTGAGCACTTCGGGAAGCATGTCCACCCACGCCCTCTCGAGCCTCTTTTCGAACGTGTTGATGACCCTGATGTTCCCTCCGTCGGTCATCGCGTCCACTCCGCCCGAGATGGCTTTGTCTGGAATGATATCGGCATCGGTAAAAATATTTTTTGCAAGGTCGATGTCCTCGGGGTTCACCCGCACGGTCTTCCAGGCAAGGGGTGGAAGCTCCCGAGCCATTCTCCCGAATACCTCACGGTAATCACTGCCTCTCAAACGCGGCAGAGAGGACAGAGCGACAGAAAAAAGGCGGTCTGAAAGTGCCTTTTCAGCCATAAGGAGGTATGTCCGCGAGCGGTTCTTCGCCTCGGAAACGGCGGCTACCTCAGCAGCCGTGACTGCCAGCGACTCTGTCCGTGAACAGTTTTCACGGAGTTGATCGAGCTTGTGGGAGACCTCTTCCTTGACCCGATCCGCCTCACCCTCCGTCTCCTGCCAGATCAGCTTGATCCTCTCGTCAGCTGCTCTCCGGAGCGATTCGATTAACTCTTTGCACCCCATACTATTTCACCGTGAAGAGGATCATCGTCGCAACCACGAAGCCGAGGATCACCATGGTCTCGGGAATAGCGACAAGAATGACGATGGTACCGGTCAGCTCGGGTTTTTCCGCAAGCGATCCCGCACCTGCTGACCCGATTCTCCCCTGCGCCCAAGCCGTAGCCATCGCTGTCAGACCAATTGCTAGAGCCGCACAGAATGCAATAAGTACCTTCTCGTAATTCATGACAATTCCTCCTTTTTATATTTTATATGTTCGTTCCATATCTGCTGCGTAATATCACTATCCAAGACAACGGACCGGGCACGAGAAGCGGCGATCTGCGGACGACCACATTTCCGCTCCTCCCTTGAGGATCCATTGTTTATTTTCTGAGCGGTTCGAACTTTCTCCCCCCGTGCTCGATGAACTTGCTAAAAAACTCGACGTAATGGAGACGGAGCGAGTGTATAGTCGGGGAAAAGACCCCAAGGATGATATTGAGCAGATGGAGCAGTCCCGCGACCACCAGGCCGGTCACGATGTCTCCTGTCGCACCGCCGAGGCGGTTTGCAACAAAGGCAAGCAGCACAGAGGTAAGTCCGATTGCCATGATCCTGACATAGGAGATGATGTTACCAATGCTCTTTAGGAGCTCGAGAGGAGCCAGCAGACCTCCGGTGAAGAACAGGACCGGCGTAAGGAAAAGGATTGCGATGATCATTGGTCGTGCGAGCACTGCCGGGAAAACGCCGAAGAACGAGGCGAGAATGGCGATCATACCGATAATGATGATGATGCTGAGGATCTTGTATGTAGCTTCCTTCTTCTCATGTTTCCTGAAGCCCGTTATAGCGCCGAGAAGCAATCCCAGGAGGATATGGGCGACGCCCACGGCGAGGGCGAAATAGAGCATCGGGATAACGGCCTCGCGTCGTTCGATGCAAATGGGCCTGAGATGAAAAAGCCGCTCAGGAAGATCGCCAAAGAACTCGCCGAAGAGGACTCCGAAGAAAATCGAATAGAGCGAGGCTATCAACAAGATCTTGGCCCCCTCCCGGACCATGCCTGGCCGTCTGAACTTCCTCATCAGCAGATAGGAACATATGCCGAGGAACAGGCCATATCCGGCATCTCCGAGTATCATGCCGAAGAAGATCGGGAAGAATATCCCGATGAACGGCGTCGGGTCGTATGATGTGTACACCGGCAGAGGCAGGAGGCTGGTGAAGAGCTCAAAGGGCTTGAAGTAGGGAGGGTTCTTCAGGATTATCGGAACTCGTTCAAGATCCTCCTCGTGCATTTCCTTCTCCTCCAGGATCACATCGCCGTTGAACGTTTCGACAAGTTTATTCCTCAGTTTATCCACATCCTTGGAAGACATCCATCCGTTGATAAAAAAGCACAATCGCGTCTCGAACGTAGCCGTTGTCGCCGCGAGCAGCGACAACCGATCATTGATCCACTCCTTCACGGTCTGGTAGATCGGTATCCACCGTTGAGCGAACCTCGTATGCTGGGTATTGATCCATTCCAGCTCCGCGGATACCTCTGCAATCCGTTTCTTGACGTAGGCAACCTTCTCGGAGAATGAGAGGCCGCTGAACGATGGCGGAAAGACAAGCTCCGGAACGTGTTCGTCGCTCAGCGATTTCTTAACCTTGTCGGAAAGGTCCTTTTCCACGGTTATGAGCCCCACGAGCGTACCGTCCTCCGCCATCTGGGTCGTGAGTTCGAATTTCCAGTCTGTGATCCGGGAGATGGCCTCCCGCAAATGCTCGACCATTTCCGGTTCTCGTATGGTGAGCCCGATGAAGTCGAGGTCCGGCGTCTCTTGGGTGCTTTCAACGAGCGAAGCGAGCGTGCCAAGGAAGATCGCATACCGGTCTAGTTCGGTCCGCTCCTTCCGGAGTGCATCCCGCCGTTCGAACAGTTCCTTGGCGTTCTCGACATGCCGTTCCACGGTTTTTGAGATGGTATCTATGATCGAGCGGGGTTCGAGATAGCTTTTCCGCACGGGCTGTTTCGGAAGATAGGAAAAAAGCTCATCGATCTTATGGAGAAGGTTCTCGAGGAAAAGCCGTTCGACCATCTCTTTTTGGTCTGGCATAAAGGACCGTATATCGTGCTCACGCCCCTCCTCGATAAATCCAACCGTGGCAGGCTCGATCTGGAATATACCTAGTTCTCGAAGCAGGGAAAGCACATCCTGAAGCAGACCTTTCGCCCCAACAATCTCAACCTTTGACATCCTGACTATCATGTTATTTAGCCCGGCAGGATTCTAATGATTTGTTTTTCGACAATTCCCACTAGGGTCTCATCATTCATTTTTGCAAGACGTTCGGCCCTGGCTTCGGTCTGTTTCACAATCTCCGTGGCTTTCAGCTCAGCTTCTTTCTTCGCAACTTCGATGGATTTGTTCAGAGACTCTTTGATGTTCCTCTCTTCCCGCACCAATTCTTCCTCAGATTCTTTCTTCACCTTCTCGAGCCAGTCGTGGGATTTCTCCTTCTCGACCTCAAGACACTTCTGAATCTCCTTCTCAACTTCTATCACTTCGCTCAGGATGTCCTTTTCCATAGTTATATTTTAGCAAAAAATACATACACATAATATTATTTTTTAATTTTTATATTTATTCTTACACAAAGGGAGGCCGGCAGTTCTGCAGAGAAGAGCAAACACTGGGACAAACAGAAAGGTCCGTGTTGTCCCGGGTTTCTATATCAAGACATTACAAGCAGTTACCCCAGACCGAACGTCAGAACTGGGCGCACCATTTTGTGGGGGAAAGTCTCGGTGAATTGGTGCCACCGTACGGCTGTTGGGAAGCCTGCTCCCCTTGTCTCTCGAAAGAGCAACGTCTTAAACAGAGTGAACTAGCGCAAAAGCCGGCTCCTTCTGCTGACCAATATCGACCGGAAGAACGCTGCCAAAGAAGATCCCACGAAAACCGGGAGGACGCCGAAACTAGATTATGGCGCTGGGAATGCCAGGCATGAAAAGATCACTACCAAACTTGGCATCAAAGGTTACTTCACCTTTCCCTGTTCGGCATGAGAACAATGTCCCGATGAGCTTGCCGATGCTCTAATCCGCCAGCACTTGCCAAAGGGTTTCGATTTCAGTAAAATTGACCACGAACAATCAGCCTGGATTGAAACATTATTAGACAACCACCCCGGAAAGTGTTCTGGGCCTAAAATGTCTCTTGAAATTGTTTACCCAGTCGTTGCACTTCGAGGTTATAATTGTTCACGCCCGGGGATGTCCGCCATGGGGAATATGCAATACTTTTCATCTCTGACCGGCCATACACCTTATAAAATCATTCTGAACAAAGCGCAATGATAGCGCTATTTCTCACAGGGGGAGCGGTATGATACAATACAACGGAATAAATCACCTGGCGATGGCCACGGGAAACATGGACGAGACGATTAGATTCTGGAGAGATCTCCTCGGCATGCGGCTGGTAGCGGGACTTGGCCAGCCCGGCTACCGTCATTACTTTTTCGAGATATCTAAAAAGGACATGATTGCTTTCTTCGAGTGGCCAGGCGTCAAGCCAGTTGATGAAAAGGAGCATGGCCGCCCGGTAAGTGGGCCCTTCGTTTTCGACCATGTATCGTTCGGTGTAGAAACAGAAGACGATCTTTGGGAGCTTAAGGACAAACTGGCGGCAGCCGATATATGGGTATCGGAAGTGATCGATCACGGATTCATTCATTCCATATATACTTTTGATCCCAACGGCATCCCCGTCGAGTTCAGCCACAATGTCGAAGGAATCGACGTTCGAAATAATCCGGTGATGGAGGACCGGGTTCCGACGGCCACAGCGCGCGAAGGAACCGGGCCCCGTCCCGGAATATGGCCGCTGGTCAGCAGGCCCACGCCTAAGAATGAATGGATCGTTTACCCCGGCGCAGGAAGCGAACTTTTTCATGGGAAAAAGAAGACATCGTTATAATGTTATGCACTCTACCACGGAGTTCGGAGACTGCGCCTGAATATTTATCGCTTGTGTTAGCTCTCGCTGATTGAGAAGAGTGCCTCTTTGATGGACTCTCCCCTGCACAGCGGGCATCTGCCTGGTTTCCTGAGCCGTTCCCGCTTCGAAAAAATGAAACCGCATCTCCTGCACTCCGCAGGTGTGATAATGAGATGATTAGCGGATCTGCTGGCCGTCTTCCTGATGTGCTCAAGATGGCCGTACACTTCCCGCTCTGAAATCCTGACCTCTCTGGAGATCTCTCCGGCAGAGCGCAGCCCCCGTTCAAGCGCCGACAATATTTCATGCCTCATCGTATGATGCATGCTCACGGGGATAGCGGGTTCTTTTGGTCCCTTTTTCATGGGAAACCTCTGATGATTTTTTTTTGCGTTCTGACTGCGTGTCTCTTCGCAAAATGTCCAATATATCATCTGCGATATATTATCATTTTATCACTTTAAAAATTAGATTTTAAAAAAGTTGCAACCTAACTTGACAGGCATCAATTCTCTGCTATATTAGAATCATGATTCGTGCCCTCCTGCTTGTTCTCACCAGCTTAACGATAACGACTGCCGCAGTTGCCAAGGAAGACTGTTTATCCTGTCATGGACAGAAAGGCATGCGGGGATACGTTGACAGAGCTACCTTCGAACAGTCCGCGCATGGCAGATTTGACTGCATAAAATGCCATCTGGACGTCTCCGGCTACCCCCACGCGAAGGTCCTGAAAGTGAACTGCGGCAGCTGCCACTTCCTCGGCAGAGAAGGAGCTCCGAAGGAAAAGGCTCAGGAATATAAACTGAGCGTCCACGGCCGCGCGTTGGCAGCAGGAAATACCGTAGCGCCGAATTGCCAGACCTGCCATGGCTCTCATAACATCTTTCGCGCGGGGGACAGCCGATCGAGCACGCGAAGAGAAAACATCCCCTCGCTCTGTTCCAAATGTCATAGCAAAGAGTTCGCGGACTACGGCACGAGCATCCATGGCAAAGAATTTATTAAGATGCAGAATCCTGGTGTCCCCACCTGTTTTGACTGTCACATGGAACACCGCATCCCGAATGTCGGAGACGAACAGTGGATGCTGTCGCTGATCACGCAGTGCGGTAACTGCCACGCCGAGGAGATGAAGACCTACCGAAAAACATACCACGGGAAAATCACTCGGCTCGGTTATGCCAACATGGCCAAGTGTTCTGACTGCCACGGTTCGCATACCATTCTGCCTGTCGCAGATCCGGACTCCACGCTCTCCCAGAGGAACATCGTCGCGACGTGCAGAAAATGTCATCCCAAGGCCACGTCGGGCTTTACCAAATTCTATGCTCACGCTGAGGAAAGCAACCGTGAGAAATATCCCATTATGTTCTATACTTATATTTTCATGACGACGCTTCTAATTAGTGTGTTTGCCTTCTTCCTGACGCACACGTTCCTGTGGGCGTACCGTGCTCTGAAAGAGCGGATGCAAAAAAAGGGAGGAGAATAACGTGGCCGAGTTCAAACGGTTTAATGCCTATCACAGGATCCTCCACGTGGTCATGGCCGTAAGCTTCATCGGCCTTGTCGCATCGGGCATGCCGATCAAATATTCTAATGCCCCCTGGGCCCTCTGGATGACGAAGCTCCTCGGGGGATACCATGGGGCGGCGCTCATTCACCGGATCTGCGCGGTCATCACCTTCGGCTACTTCATAGCCCATATCGGGTATGTCCTGTATTATATCGGCATCGTTAAAAAGTTCCAGTTCAACGTTTTCGGGCCCGAATCCATGGTGCCTTGGATCACGGACATCATGGATATTGTGAACAACTTCAAGTGGTTTCTGGGAATGGGACCGCGGCCACAGCACGATCAGTGGACTTACTGGGAAAAGTTCGATTACTGGGCCGTGTTCTGGGGTGTCGGCATGATCGGTGTGTCCGGACTGTTCCTCTGGTTCCCGGAATTTTTCGGGAGGTTCCTTCCCGGATGGGCGTTTAACGTAGCGACCGTAATCCACAGTGATGAGGCGCTGCTGGCCTCGGGATTCATTTTTACCATTCACTATTTCAATACGCACCTGAGACCTGAAAAATTTCCCATGGACACGGTCATTTTTACCGGGAGGCTTTCACTCCATGAGCTGCAGCACGAGCGGCCGCTCGAGTATCAGCGGCTCGTAGCAGAAAAAAGACTCGAAGAACAGGAGACTGCACCACAGGCAAGCTGGAAGACAGACACGGGCATTCTTTTCGGCTTTGCAATCGTATTGATAGGATTCTTTTTACTGATCCTGATCATTCTGGGGCAGTTCTATTATTAACTATGTCTTTTGAACAGCGAGACCTATTCATAAAACATATTTTCTCGACGGTGGCCCCCTATGTTGACCTCCTGAGCAGTGGATTCAGTCTCGGCTTTGACCACTTCTGGCGGAAGAAGGCAGTTTCCCTTTCAGGCATCCAGGAGGGCGAACGGGTGCTGGATGTCTGCACGGGCACTGGAGAACTGGCCGTCCTGCTTGCACGAAAAGTAGGCCCCCGGGGTACGGTCACCGGAGCAGACTTCTGCGAGGAGATGCTTAACCGCGCTCGGAAGAAGACCGACCATCACTATTCGAACCTCTCGTACATTTTATCGAATGCAAAAAAACTGCCCTTCCCCGATAACACCTTCGATTCCGTAACCGTCGCCTTCGGCATGAGGAATATTCCGGACACCATTCCCGCCTTGCAGGAAATCAAGAGGGTCCTGAAGCCCGGCGGAAAATTCATCTGTCTTGAGCTCACGAAACCGCACGTCAGATGGTTCCTGTCGCTCTACCAGTGGTATGTCTTCAGGATCATGCCTTTCATCGCTGAGATCGTCGTGAAAACGGCGGCGCCCTATCTGTACCTGCCCCGGTCCATAAATGCCTTCTACCCTCCAGATGAGTTCAGGCGCATCATCACGGGATGCGGTTTTTCACGGGTGACAATAGACTCCCTGACCATGGGCGTCGCAACGATCTACCGGGCGGCAAAAAATGGATAAGGTCACTGTCCTGTGCGACAAAGACAGGGATATGATGTATGAATTCTCCCGACGGAGCCTTGACCGTGTCAGCGGCCGCTCTCGTGCGTTGATCTCCCTTCCATTCTTTTCTACCTACATGGATTCGAATGTGAAAAAGGAGGTGGAGAAGGACCGGCTTATCATCGAGGAGGCGGCGGAAGCATACAATGCGGGGAGGCCCGTCTGCGACCTGGATCTGGAAGACATTTTTGAGAAAACAAAACAAGTGGACAAGACATTTCTCGAGAACCTCCTGATTCCTTCTTTTTCGCTCTCGGTGCGATACAGCGATTTTGCCGACATCAGGATACAGAGGATCTGGCGCATATCGAGGACCGTCTATACCCTGCTGGAAAACTGGCGAGATACGGCATCCTTCACCGAAGCTGCGCGAAAAGCCTACACGGGCAAAAAGTTTAAGGAGATCCTTGCCGAAATACTCCACCTCTACAATCAAGAGACCAGGATGCTGAGCAAGTCCATGAGGCTTTTTTCGCCGTTCAATAAGGCGGTGAGTGCCTACGTCGAAACCCTCTTCCAGGCTATGGAAGAAACAACGGAAGACATGGCTGATATGTATGCAAAAAAAATATTCGGAGATAAAATCGTCTATGCCGGAAACTGATCTGATCCTCATCCATCCACCGAGCATTTTTAAATTCAGGGAGCTGCCCATTTTCTATGGTCCGGTAAGCGATGTGGTTCCATCGTCTTCCATCTTCGAGATATATCCGATCGGATTCCTGACCATATCCAACTATCTTCACCGGCACGGCATTTCGGTCAGGATCGTGAACCTGGCACTGAAGATGCTGAATGACAGGTTGTTCGATCCAGAAGGATTCATTGCCCGGCTCAAGGGAGAGGCTTTCGGCATCGATCTCCACTGGCTCCCTCATGTGGACGGAAGCTTGAGCGTGGCAGAACTCGTGAAAAAACACCACCCGACAAAACCGGTCATTCTCGGTGGTCTGAGCGCGACGTATTTTCATGAAGAGATTATGCGGGACTACCCATTCGTTGACTTCATCGTGTGCGGCGATTCCACGGAAGAGCCCCTCAGACAGCTCATGAAAGCGATCAAGGATGGCGCCGGATACGAGGACGTTCCAAACCTGGTGTGGCGGGATCAAAACGGATGTACGGTGGTAAATGAGAGATCGTTCAGGCCGGATACCCTGGATTACATCGACTTCGACTACACCCATCTTCTCAAGATGGCGATCAAGTACCGCGACCCGTCCGGCTATATCCCGTTCAAGTACTGGCTCACCTATCCTGTCACGGCTGTCTTCTCTTGCCGGGGATGCAACCACAACTGCGGTACCTGCGGAGGATCTGTCTCAGCGTTCAAACAGGTATGTATGAGGCAGCGTCCCTGTTTTCGGTCGCCAGAGCTCGTTGCCGAAGACATCCGCCGAGTCGCGGAGTATACAGGAGCGCCTGTCATGGTGCTCGGAGACCTGCTCCAAGCCGGACGTGAATACAGCGAGCGGTTTTTGGATGCCATGAAAAAGCACCGCATTAAGAACGAGATCGCCATCGAGTTCTTCAGCCCGCCTCCTGCTGATTTTCTGCAACGGGTAGCCGATTCAATCGAGACCTTCAACGTCGAGATATCTCCGGAGTCCCACGACATCGCCGTCCGGAAGATCTTCGGTAAAAGCTATTCGAATGCCGAGTTTGAAAACATGATCAAGACGCTCATCAGCCTTGGGTGCAAACGGATCGACCTGTTCTTTATGGTCGGCCTTCCTAACCAGGACTATGCATCGGTCATGGATACGGTCAGATATTGCGGCGAGCTCATGGCGCGGTACGGCAGCAACGGCACATCAGGCAGGGTCCTCCCCATGATCGCCCCCCTTGCGCCGTTCATCGATCCCGGCAGCAGCATCTTTGAAGATCCGGAGAAGTACGGTTACCGGTTCTTCTACCGTACGCTTAAAGAGCACCGACAGGCCATGCTCATGCCGAGCTGGAAATATACGTTGAGTTACGAGACTCAATGGATGACGCGCGAGGATATCGTACGGGCCACCTACGACGGGGCGCTGATGCTCATCGATCTTAAGGAGCAGAATGGCGTCATCGGGCAGAAGACCGCTGCAAAGGTACGCGATCACCTTCAGCGCGCGATACGATTAAATGAAAGAATAAAGGATCCTCAGAATTTAGATGACGAGATACGGAAGGAAATAATCAGCCTGAACACCCTTGATATCGTCTGCGACAAGCATGAGCTCGACTGGCCCATCAAAGGCTGGAAGCTCAAAATCCCCAGCCTCCTGAAACTGCTCCTCAAGCCGGATCGGCATATGCCGTTCCCCCCTTGCCTTTCTCCGATGAAAAACCAGCGTGTGGGAAGGATCGTGCGCTAGTACTTAATATGCGTTCTGATCTCGGGAATTGATCCTTTTGGGCAGTTGCCTTCTCTCCTGCGGCACAGTCCTCTTCCTGACCCCAAGATGATTTGCGCGACCTTTAGGATGTGTTCCCGCGAAGCGTTCAGGGGTGTCCGAGAAGAAAGGTGACAAGCAAATACGGAGAAAAACGAAATGCCGGCCTTGGCCGGATAATATGACAGCACGGAAAGTAACCATTCTGCTCTTGCAGCCGCCAAGATACAGACGCAGGAGAACATCCTCATTGTCATTTTATTTGAGTAAAAGTTTGAAAAACCTGTTCATGGCAAGCCCGGCGGCAGCGCCAAGAAGAGCGCCGAATGCCGCTAGGAATCCCATCACTACCACCAGCACGAACGTGACAGCAAAATAATTCTGGCCGCATGTAGGCCCGAACATCTTTGTAACGTCCTTTGCAGCGGCGTCCCGCCAGGTTCCCTGGAGGGTGTTCGAAAATACAATGTCCATGGACAGGGCTGCGCCAAGAGTTATGAGCGCGCCGATGCTAGCACCAATGATAATCGCCGTCTTGAGTCCTCTGTCACTCATGGATCCATCACCTTCCCTTTTCCCTCATTACGCACTCCCGCCTGCCTGTTCGCCCCTTCCCAGCAAATCATAGATCAGAGAAAACAACCGCCAACCGCCGAGGACATACTTTTTGTATATCGAACCCATCGATGGTTCAACGGGCTCGATGTGCATGAACTGGGGAAGGAGTTCGAGATGCACGCGTCTTGCATCGCCTACCGCATCTGCAAGTCTCAGGCTCTCGGTATACGGGATGGAATAATCTTCCATGCCATGAGCGATGATGAAAGAGGCGTGAATATATTTTACTGCACGTGCCGGAGAAAGCTGATACACCTGCTCCCGTAAAGCAACAGGGAGGTTCTCATAGAGCAAGTCAAAACGCTCCTGGTCCTTATTCATGAGAAAATCGTACAGCGCCCTCCCCTCTGGGCCGAGGTATTTCACAAGTGCAGCGGCTTGGGCAATCTCGTACCGGTTCTTCATCTCTATGATCTTTCTGAGTGTATCCCGGTCCGCAGGCGCACGCAGCATGTCCAGATTCCTGTACGCAAACATCCATCGGGAGGACTCCTCCGGCCTCAGCCAGCCTCTGTGACTGCCGTACTCAAAGCTGCCGGTCATGTCGAAGAGCATGACGTTCCGGAGATTATAATACCCTCCGAAACTCGCGACCACGCTGACCTTATCACGAATCCGTGGATCCGCCGAAGCAAGCAGCATGGGTCCGGCACCGTAACTGATGCCCAGCATGCCGCCTGTGTGCTTTGTATCCTGTCGCTTGCTTATATACAGAAAACTTTGCAGGATGTCCTCCGCTTCAGTAATGCGTATGCGGAGGGTTTTCATCCCCTCGAAATCGGGGACCATGACGAGGAATCCTGCCCGTGCGAAGTTCTTTGCCAGAAGCACAAGCTGTTCGTCGTCCTTGCCTGTGGGATTCACTCCGTGCACGATGACGAGCGGAAAATGGAGGCCGCCTTCTTTCGGGACATAAAGATCTGCATGAAGGGACCTCCCCCTGCTCGGGATGTTTACCTTCTTCACGGACGGTCCATCCATTAACTTCCCCATCACCGCCTTCTCCGGCGGCCTCACGCTGTCAGCAAGGATAAGGAGGCTCACGAACGCCCGTTTTATCTGGGCAGTAAACAGGATGCCGATAATGACCATCACGGAGAGTACGATGATTTTTTTCATGGCATTAATACTGCCTTACACATCTCTGTCTCCCGCTTTCATCACCAAGCCATCATCTGCGCCTCGATGTCAATGCGCAGAGCAGACTTCGAGTCTCTCCCGCCTTATCGCTCATTTTCGTCTCCGTCGTTTTACGCTTCTGACGAACTATTTCAATATCTCGCCGGTCTTGCGCGACCACAGAAGCAGGTCGAGATGATCCATATCGATGCCGATCTCCTTGGCGAACCGTTCAAGCCTTTTCTCTATCGCAAGATACCCCGCGCGTGTCGTGGGACGCATTCGCCTGCCGATCACACCCATCTCGCGCAGGCTATTCAGGATGTGCTTGTCGAGGATGGCATAGCCGGGGAACCCGATGTTCCGGAGAAAGTGGCTTGCCTCTTTGTATCCCAAACCTTTGATCGATTTATTCTTAGCGAAAAAATCACGACGCAGGTGCCGGCAGTCAAATGACTCTATGAGCTGGTGGAGCTTCATGCCACAGGCGTCATTAAGATATTCTCTCGTCTGGACAATATACGACGGTCGTATGCGCCAGAACCGGACACGGTGCTCTTGGGCGCGCTGCTGCAGTTCCTTTTCACTGCCGGTATGGAGAATGTCCTTGAGCGCTCCGACGGTACGCATTCCCATTTTCGCGCTGCTGCCGGCAGTCAAGATGCAGTAGCAGAGCTCTTCGAAGATTGCCCGGTCGTCTTTTTCGTAGGCTTTCTTGAATTCCGATAGCCGCGCAGTGATCAAAGGCTTCTTTTTCCGATAGTCCTGTTTGAGCTCAGCGATGAAGTCTTTTCCAGGCATTGTAGCCGCCCCTTAGGTTATAGAGGTTACTGTAGCCCATGCCCATCAGGCGCTTGATGGCCCAGATACTCTGATTTCCGTTCCGGCAATACACAACCAGCTCTTTATCCTTCTTGAGCTTCTTGACCTTATTGCCGATATCTGAAAGCGGCACATGGACCGCGCCGGGAATATGCCCTTGCTCGTATTCTTTATCCGGACGTACGTCCAGGAGAACCATGCCCTTTTTCCGATCAAGATCCCGCGGAGATATCTGCTTGATCCCCAGGCGACCCAAAAAACCGAACAGCTTGATGACAAGAAACAGGACCACAATCCCTATGAGTATCGTTGATGCTGTATCCAAAGTTAAAAATCCTCCCTCAATTGATGTTTGATTTTATGTTGCGGAACTCGGAATAAATATTACTCGCCCACGATTCAATCCGAAATCTGAAACCGCGATCCGCAAGGCATGTTCATCCCTGTCTTACGGGCAGCTGAATGATGAACTTGGCGCCCTTCGGAGCGTTCTGTTCGACGCGGATAGTGCCGCCGTGGTCCTTAATGATCCGAAGCACTATGGCGAGCCCCAATCCACTCTTTTTCTTCTTCCTTGAAAAGTCAGGCTCGAACAGTCTGGGTATGTCCTCCGCTGTTATCCCTGGCCCCTCATCGGCCACCTCTATCTGCGCCATGCCGCCAGAAGTCATCCGCGTTGCAACCCATATCCTGCCCTTGCCACTCATGGCCGCGACGGCATTCTCGAATAGATTGATGAAGACCCGTTTCATCTGTTCGTTATCGATGATCACATCAGGCATGCCGGGTGCTATTTCCTTAACTATGGCTATATTCTTGTGCGCTGTGGCATAGAGCTGGGCCGCGCTCTCGATCACAGGCGCCAGCGGCTGTGGGACAGGATTTGAACTCGGCATGCGCGCGAAGTTCGCAAATTCATCGACGAGCTTTCGCAGGCCGTCCGCCTCCTGCACAATCGTCCTGCTGCATTCATCGAACACCATGTCAAAGTCGGCAGCCCCCTCAGAGTGCTTTTTGCGCAGTCGCTCGGCCGAGAGCTTGATCGGCGTGAGGGGATTCTTGAACTCGTGGGCGATCCGCCGGGCCACATCCTGCCAGGTCTCGGCCTTCT
>Ga0316628_100002514_pt1 | contig 13642 bp, 10 predicted proteins | sample OWC_Aug_M2_C1_D5_FD_207648 | JGI IMG/M metagenome (GOLD analysis project Ga0316628, IMG submission 207648) | Wetland soil microbial communities from Old Woman Creek delta, Ohio, United States - OWC_Aug_M2_C1_D5_C | ecosystem: Environmental > Terrestrial > Soil > Wetlands | place: USA: Ohio... | reverse complement strand
CAGTGGGCTGAGAGAGCGCACGTTTTTCCGATGTCATCCTGAGCGAAGCGAAGGATCCGGGAGCGAAAGTGCGGATCGCGAAGAGTGGGCGCGGCGCCCCGCTCTGTCATCCCGAGCGTGAGCGAGGGATCTGGGGGCAGGGCGGCCTCCCAGAAATCAGAGAGCGACGTTCACGCGATAGCGGAAGTGAAGCAGACCGTCCGCCGCGCCCCGACCAACCCTAAGGCCGGAACACCGTCTCCGCGTGCCACTCCAGGAACTCGCGCCGCGGGCGCAGCTCGCTCGCCTCGGGCAGCCAGATCTCCTTGCCGGCGAGCGGGTAGTAGGGCTCTCCGTTCTGGAACTCGTCCTTGAGGCGGCGGCTCACCGCGAACTTGTAGTCCGGCGTGACGGTCACGTACCCGCGGTCGTACAGGCGATGGAGGTCGGAGCGCAGCAGGAGCCCATTGTCGACCCGGTGCTGGCCGCCGCCCTTGACCGGCCGAATGTGCGCCGCTTCGAGCACCGGCAGCGCGCGCTCGCCGGTCACCGCGCAGCGGCGCTGGTAGGTGTCCGTGATGAGGACGCGGAAGGAGCCCTGGCCGAGGCGCGGGCGGATCAGGACCGGCTCTCCGAACATCGACGCCTGCTCCTCGGCGACCGCCGACGGCTCGAGCACCCGCAGGAGCGACTGCACGCGCTCCCACAGCCACTGGCCCTCGCCGGAAGCCGTGTCGTAGCTCTTGCCCCGCTGGCTGTTCAGGCTGAAGCTCGCGGGCACCGGGATCCAGTCGATCTCGTCGAAGAAGAACGGCTGCACGAGGACGTTGCAGCCGATCCGCGGGTCCGGATCGTCGCCGCTCTGCGCCCGGTACTTCCCGATCCGCGCCACCATCTCCTCGAAGCTCGCCGACCCGTTTTTTTCCTCGAACGTCTCCCACACGAGGCTGGTCGGCAGGACCGACCACGCCGCGAAGAACCCGCCTCCGACGACGTAGTTGTTCGGACTGTGCAGCTTGAAGAGAAACGGCGCGCCCTGCATCAGGTGGATCGGTGGCTTGCCGCTCGGCTGCCAGAAGTTGACCTCATCCAGCTCCGGCCGCGCCCGCAGGAAGCGGAACCAGTCGGTGTCAGTGATGGCGATCCAGAGCTTCATGACGGTTGGGGATTGGCCGGCGGCTTAGCACTCGCCTTCACCTCTCCAAACCGCGTCTGAATGTATTTCTGGGCGCTCTCTGGAGCCAGCTTTACCGTTCCGGGCCCGCTGCGAACCCAGAAATCGCCCTCCGGAGCGCTCTCGAGTCCTTTCCACTTCAGGAAGACGGGCTCAGGACTTCTCTGGCAGCTCACGATGCAGACGACCTTGCCGTCAACGACTTGGGTCTTCGGATCGATGCAGGTGCTCGCGCGATCGCCGAGGCCGTTGCGGACGACCTGCGCCAGATGCCGCATGAACTTGTCGTCGTCATCGAGCTTGTCCTTCTCGATTCCCACGATGGTCCGGTCGTCGGCTACGCCGATCAGCAGATCGCCGCCCTCCGTATTCAGGAACGCGGCGATGGTCTTGAGGACGGCATGCGTCACGAACTTGTCGTCCTGCTTGTCCTCCTTCAGGTTCCAGCGCAGCGTGGACTTGAACTCTAGGGTCTTTGACTCGCCGGCCTTGATGAGCTCCTCGGCGTTGCGGTGAGCACGCAGGTACTGGTCGAAGAGGAAGTTCTTGATCGCTTCGCCGAAGGCCCGGTCGTCGGTGATGCGCTTGTAGAGATCGAAGTTGGAGTCGACGATGTCCTGGATCGCGTGTTCGACTTTCTGGTCGAAGGTCAGCCGGACGTTTTCTCGTGTGTTGACGCGGGCCGCGGCGTCGAGCGCTGAGTCGTCATCAAGCCGCTCCATGATCTGGCCGAGAGTCACGCGGTGTTCCGGACCGAGGTTGAGCCCGAAGCGCTCGTTCAGTTCGGCGATGATGCGGGAGAGGGTCTCGAGCTCCTCGGGCTGCGTCCCGTAGCCCAGGGTTGTGCTGATCGGGTCGAGGATGCCCGGTCGGCGCTCGAGCGAGATTTTCCCGCTGCCGGTCTGCTGGAGCCGGTACGACTCCATGTCGATGTTCCGCTGCACCTCGCGCGGGAGCTCCTCGCGGTCAGGAGGCAGTAGCCGCCGCAGGTGGCGAGCGAACACGTAGAGCTTCTCGAGATCGACGTCGGCGAAGGTGAGCACCTGGGACAGAAAGGCGTAGAGGCGCACGTAGTCCGTGAGTTGGGCGCGGAGGTCATGCCGCTCCTCGAGCGAGAGCTCTTCGAAGCGCTCAACCACGGGGGCCAGCACGGCATAGAGCTGGTCCTGAGTCGCCTTGGCATCGAAATAGAGCTTGGCGAAGGCCTCAACGTCTTTCTCGGCGTAGACCGGGAAGGCAGCGAGGCGAGTCTGGGTCTCGTAGAGCAGATTTGGATCGGTATGCTCCGAGAGGAGCGTCGTCTCGTAGTAGGGCTCGAACGCAGCCTGGATCTCGTCCGCCTCGTTCGCAAAGTCGAGCACCATGGCGCCCTTCTTCTCAGGATGGGTGCGATTGAGGCGTGAGAGCGTCTGCACCGCATTCACGCCGCCGAGCTTCTTGTCCACGTACATGGTGTGGAGAAGCGGCTGGTCGAACCCGGTCTGGAACTTGTTTGCGACGACGAGGAAACGATACTCAAGTCGCTCGAAGGTCTTGGCGGTCTGTTTCTCGGAGAAGCCGTTCATCCCCGGCTCGGTGTAGGACTGCCCCCCGTCCTCGACCTTGCCCGAGAAGGCGACGAGCGCCTTCCACGGATAGCCGTGCTCGGCAAGATACCGATCGAGAACCAGCCTGTAGCGCACCGCGTGCAGGCGCGAGCGGGTGACGATCATCGCCTTGGCCTTGCCGGCAATCTCGTTCTGCACCTGTGCCGCGAAGTGCTCGACGCAGAGCCGAACCTTCCGGCCAATCGCCTGGGGGTGGAGCTCCACGAATGACTTGAGCAGGTACTGCGCCTTGCGCTTGTCGTATCGAGGATCGTCCTCGATCTTCTTGAGCAGGCGCCAGTAGGCCGTGTAGGTTGTGTAGTTCGCCAGGACGTCGAGGATGAACCCTTCCTCGATCGCCTGGCGCATGGTGTAGAGGTGGAAGGGTGCGAACTTCCCGTCGGGGCGCTGGGAGCCGAAAAGCTCGAGGGTTTTTGGCTTGGGCGTCGCGGTGAAGGCGAACGTCGAGACGTTGGGCAGCCGCCCGCGCTTTTCGATTTCGGCGAGGATGGTGCTTTCCAGCTCCTCCTCCGGTGTTGCCGCGCCCGCCTCCTCGCGCTCGGCTTCCTCTAGCGATCCGGTGCTGAGCACGGCCTTCATGCTCTTCGTGCTCTCTCCCGACTGCGACGAGTGCGCCTCGTCCACGATGACCGCGAAGCGCTTGCCCGGCAGCTCGCCGATCTGCTTGGCGATGACGGGGAATTTCTGCAGCGTCGTGACGATGATCGTCTTGCCGGACTCGAGCGCCTCCTTGAGCTGCCGCGAGGTCTTGTCGATGTTCTCCACCACGCCGAGCGTCTGCTCGAACTGGCGCATGGTCGTCTGGAGCTGGCGATCCAGCACTCTTCGGTCGGTGATCACCACGATCGAGTCGAAGACCCGGCGGTCCTCGGCATCGTGCAGCGTCGCAAGCTGATGGGCGAGCCAGGCGATCGTGAAGCTCTTGCCGCTGCCGGCCGAGTGCTGGATGAGGTAGCGCTGGCCAGCACCGTGGGAGCGGGCGTCGGCGATGAGCTTGCGGACGCAGTCGAGCTGCTGGTACCTGGGGAAGATCAGGAAGCGCTTGCCGGTCTTCTGCCCGTCCTCGTCTTCCTCTTCGACCTCGTGGATGAACTGGCGCACCAGGTCAAGGACGCTGTCCCGGGCCCACGATTCTTCCCAGAGGTAGGCCGTGGCGTATCCCTTGCGCGTGGGTGGCACAGGCGGATTGCCAGCGCCGCCGAACTTGCCCTTGTTGAAGGGCAGAAAGCGCGTCTTCGGTCCTTCGAGGTGCGTCGTGACATAGACGAGGTCCGGGTCGACTGCGAAGTGGGCGAGGCAGCGGCCATAGGCGAGGAGGGGCTCGCGGGGATCGCGGTCGGTCTTGTACTGGCGGATCGCGTCTTCGACGTCTTGGCCGTTGAGGAGATTCTTGAGCTCGGCCGTGAAGATTGGGATGCCGTTGAGGAAGAGCACGAGGTCGAGGCTGTTTTCGTTCTTGGTGCTGTAGCGAACCTGACGTACGACGGCGAACAGATTCGCCCTGTAGAGGCGCCGGGTCTCCTCGTTGAGCCCGCTCGCGGGTCGGAAGTACGCGAGCTTGAACTTGCAGCCCGAGTCCTTGATCCCGTTCCGCAGCACGTCCAGCGCCCCGCGGCGCTCGATCTCGGCGGCGAGGCGCTGCAGGAACTGCTCCTTGACCGCCGCGCCGTGGTGCTGCTCGAGCTTCTTCCACTCTTTGGGCTGGGTGGCGAGGACGAAGTCCACCGCATCCCGGGGCAGGAGGCAGAGGCCCCGGTCATACTCTTCGCGTGGCCGCTTCCGGTAGCCCCCGGGCACGTCGCCGACATACGGCTCGGCCGGCACTTCCCGGACATCGCCGGGACAAGCGTCCGGCCCACCCTGGAGCAGCCCGCACTCGATTGCCTCCTCGAAGGATCGCTCCGAGATCTCCGGGCTCATGAGACCTCCTCCCGCACGTCGATCTTGCCCGTCACCGCGGCGGAGATGAGCGCGGTGCGAAGCTCCTTCAGGCGCTCGATGGCCTCGCGGACCTTGGCGATGAGGGAGTCGATCCGCGCCGTCTCCCGGTCGAGGAGGGCGGCGATGGCGCGTTGCTCGGGCTCGGGTGCGAACGGGAAGCGATAGTGTTTGAGCTGTATTGCTGTGAGGTGATCGATGGTGTTCTGGTTCCCCCCGCCCGCGAAGACGCCACGCTTGGCCACCATGTACATCAGGTAGAAGAAGAAACGCGGAACCTCGCGCTCCGCACGCGGTCTCACTCGATGAAGCGCCTTCTGGTAGAAGCACGGTTCGATCTCGCCACGCCATATCGCGGTTCTGCCGACCTCGCCGCCCTCACAGACGAGCACATCGCCTGGACGGACCGAGTAGCGGTCGCGTTCCCACGGCGAGAAGTCCATCTCGGGCAACCCCTCGGTGTTCACCATGTCCCATTGCACGTCAACGTTCCGCAGGTATGGCCCTGAAGACTCGCCAGTCACCCGTTTGGCATCGAGCATCTTTCCAAGCGCCACCTCGTATCGCGCGTAGACCGGTGCAACCTCCCAATGCGCCGGAATCTCCCCCAGCCACTCGACGCCGGAGTCCTTCATGGGGACGGTCGGGTCGAGGCCCTTGGTGACGGCGCGGGTGATGAGGGCGGTGCGCTGCTCCTGGAGCAGCACGATCAGCCGCTCCTTCTTCGCCACCAGCGCATCGATCCGCGCCGTCTCCCGGTCGAGGAAGGCGGCGATGGCGCGTTGCTCTTTTGCAGGGGGAAGGTCAACCCGAAATCCACCGAACATTCCATACGTGAGGTGGGTCATGGTGGATCCATGGGTCTCCTTCTGGAGCTCCCGAATGAACCAGTCGCCGAGCCAAACGAAATAGGCTCGGTCGACGAACCCTTCCCGCAGGACAATCTTGAAGATGTGCTGGTTGAGCCACGCATCTTCCGTTTCGGACCAGATGAATAGTCCAAGCGATGCTGACCAGGAGATCAGGATGTCCCCGCGAGTCACGAGGTAGCGGGGATCGATATCGCCCGGGAATCGGTTGAAAGGCGCGTCTGGGTTCGTCAGGTTCTGAATTCGGATGATTGGGCGCCCATCCACACTCCAGTCATCAGGCTTGAAAGGGTACCCGTTGATGTAGCGACCAAGGAACTTGACCTTGGACTCCGTCCAGTGTGATGGAACCGCCCCCAGCCACTCGACGTCGGAGTCTTTGTAGGCCGGGTACGGCTTGTACCGGCCCGCGCCCGCAGCACGCGGCGCTCCCTTCACTGCGCTCATGACGCCGCCTCCTCGTCCAGCCGCTCTGGGCTCCAGATCCGCTCGGCCAGTCGCTGATAGAGCACTTGCCGTGCGTCGAGGTCCGCTTTCCTGAACTCGGCGTGCGCCCGGAACGGCAGTCCGCTCTCGTCGATGAAGCGCCGGAAGCCCGGGTTGTGCTCGTAGGCGCGCTCGTGGAGGCTCCGCGCCAGCAGGTTCTGGCTGTCGTAGTGCTCGCGCTTCTCGGCGTAAGGCAGGTCGCCGTAGCTGGCGTTGAAGCTCTTGGGCAGGAGCAGGAGACCCCCGATGCGGTTCCGGTACTCCTGGAACTCGCTCGGGTGGGCAAACTCGTCGGCGTGGCGCTCGGGATGGTCGGCCCAGACGTGCTCGATCTCGTAGCCCTTCTTCCCTCGCTGGGAATACTCCGCGTAGCGCGAGGCTTGTCCGGAGTTCGTCTCGACGTAGTCGGTCATTCGTGCGAGCAGGCGGTGGATCTGGCGACCGTTCGCGCCGTGAAGCCGGAAGACGCTGTTGGCTGAGAAGGCGGGCGCGGTCTCGGGATCGAGGCGCTCCCCCAGCATCGCCGCCAGATCCTCGGCGCTCTTGCCACGGATGTCGCGCATCACCAAGAACATCGCGTACTGTACCGTCGAGTAGTCGATCGCGCGCCAGTTCCAGATGCGACGGTGAATCAGAATGTCGAGATACGCTGCAACCACTCGCAACTTGCGCCGCGCGATCGTGTCGTCGTCCTCGATGCGGAGAGGCGCCAGCAGCACCGGGTACTGGAGGGTGAAGTTGTGTTGGGCGTTGTAGTGGACACACTCGAGCCCAGGCGTGAGTTCATCGGCCGCGCGGCGCAGGCGCTCGTACCAGCGCCCATAGAAGGCGAAGTCCCTTTCGATGAACCGCGCGAACTCGGCGCTGGCCGTCAGACCGAGTGACTCCTCGTGGTCACGGACCCAGCGGTGGAACTCGGTGCCGATGTGATCGAAGTCCTTGGGTAGGGCGCCGCTCTTGCGCTCGCGAATGCTCTCGGCGTACTGGCTGCGGAGCCACGACTTGATGCCATCGGCATCCTCGTCTTTGCCAAGCTCGGCGAGCGCGCGCACGCGCGCCTTCCATACGTCGCTTGCGCGGGTGCGCTTTTCTCCATCGGTGATGTTGGCCAGCAGGTAGCCCTTCAGCATGTCGGCGGGGGTGAGTGAGAGCCCGCGGTCGTTCATCGTCTCGAAGATTGTGTAGGCATCGTCATCCGAGTAGGCGATGATCTCGACGAGGTGCACGTTCTCCATCAACCAGTCGATGAAGTACGGCAGGGCTGCCCCGGCAAGGTCTGCGGGAAAAAGGTCTTCGAGTTCGGCGTAACGAGCGAGGATGTTCGCGATCGACTCGGACGGACCCGGTGCGGCGAATTCTTCTCCCTTGAAGAGCGCCTCCATGCAGGCTGTGCGCTCAGGGATGTCAAGGTTGAAGGAGCGCTTGCCGTATTTCTGCGAGAAGATCAGGTCGGCGACTTGGCCCTTCAACTCGGCGTCGTCGAGGCCCTGATGCAGGAAGATCAACAGCAGCGTAAGCGTCGTGAGGCGCTGCTGGCCGTCGACGATGAACTTCTGTCCGTCCTTGTCGCTGATTATGATCGGCCCAAGGAAGTAGTGGCGGTAGTCGGCGACGGCGCTGCGTTCGTTCCCTGGCTCATGGCTCTCGAGGAACTTGGTCGCTAGGTCGTCAATGAGCTCCGCAAGCTGCTTCTGCTGCCACTTGTACTCGCGCTGGTAGTAGTCGATCGAATACTTCCGCCCGTCGAGGAGCTCGCGGACGGTGCGGCCCTTGCCGTCGATCTCGCGGTTTACGCGCGGAGGGGTGGTCATGAGATCAGCTCCTTCTCTTCCGGTGCCTAGAACCACGGTCCTGCGGGGCGCCAAGTGCTCTCAAGCGGTTCGCTTTGCATGATGCTCTTCCGCACAGGCCCGAGGAAGCTGGAAATGCGTTCTCCGATAACCGCGAACGGTGCTGGCGGCGGTTGGAGAACGGTCCCCGCGGCGAGGTAGCTGCGCCAGCGTGCTGCGATGGCAGGCGTCACGTAGAACTCCGGCGTCAGGACCCGGGGTGCTTCCTCGGTCCACGGAGTGCCGCGGCGCTCGAAGCAGGCAGCAACCGCTGCCACGAGCCCCGGCCCCTCGAAGGGAAAGGCTTCCGAAAGCGCCCAGACGTCGTGGAAGTCCTTCATGCGGCTGTTTCGCGTGTCGAGCTGCACCATCGCCTCGAACTTCTCGGCGACGGTGGCCTCGCGCGGATAAGCGCGCACGCGGGGCGGGGGAAGCTGTTCGAGAATGGTTGGATACTCGATCTCCTCCGTAGGTGCTCCCACGGCATCGCCGGTGCCGAAGTCAACCTGAAGGGCTATCCGCGCCTTGCCCAGATACGCCAGGAACCGCGCCCGCCTGCCAACGTAGCCCTCGTCGAGTCCGATCGGCTCGACGGTCAACTGAGAGAGGTCGAACAGCAACCCGTCCTCGGGGCAGGGCACCTTGCAGACTTCCGCGAGGAAGTCGTGGATCGCCTCGTCGTTCCTGAGACCGAACGCCAGCAGGTCGATGTCCCGGGTCATCCGGTAGGTGTCGGACATCCAGGCTGAGAGCAGGCTCGCTCCCTTGAGGAGGCAACGCTGGCGCATCGAAGACTCTCCGAGCCGGTACAGCAGCCGCTCGGAAGCGTAACGGGCCAGTGAGCGTTCGAACTCCTCGCCTTTCGCATGGGCCTTGGCGAGGAGGCGGGCTTTCACGGACGCGGCAACGTCCGTCGTCATATCAACCTGACCTCGAGGGCAGCTTTCAGACGCCGCGACGGCAGGACCTCAGCAACGCGTGAGAGCTCGGAAACGGACACTTTGCGTTGGCGGAGTCCGTCCTGCAGGGCCTCCATCGCGACCTCCGCACCGACCAGCCGCTCGAAGCGGAAGCAGTCCGCGACAGTCCGAGCCGGCGTCGTGATTCGCGCTGGAACGCCTTCGAATTCGGTCTCCTTGACGCCAAAGGTCCAGGCGGGCCCTGTGAATCGCACGATACGGAGACGAAGCCCCGGGAGGCGGGGCTTACGTGCCTTGTGTGGGATGGCCAGCCAGACGTCGGCTGGCGCCTGCGTGCCAATGCCGTGTACGCGGAGGGCCGAGAGGAGACAGACGACGCTGTTCGGGATGCGTGCGCAGGCCATCGCGAGCGAGTACTGCTCGGTGGGCTCCACGCTCGTTTTCCGATAAAGACCGCGGCCGACACGCACCACTTCACCCGCCCGGACGAGTGCTCGAAGTTGGTCGCGCGTGAGGCCCACGTCGACGAGTTGGCCCGGGCGGAAGAAAGCGCCGAGGTGGCTGCGCCGGAGGTGAGTCGTTGCGTCGCGAGCCTGACGGCGTTCGACGAGAATGTCGGCAGTTCGCTTCATTGTGCCTACATTTTGAGCCTTCGCTGGCGTCAGGTCAACCCAAAATGTCGGCATTGTTAGCGACATTGCCGGCATTTTGGGTCAAGACCTTGGCGATCCGGTGATCTCGGCCAGCATGCGTACGATGTCCGACTCGACAGCGCGAATGTCGGCCTCGATGGCCTCAAGAGGGCGCGGCGGGGTGTAGCGGTAGAAATAGCGATTGAAGTTGATCTCGTAGCCCACGAGGCCGACTTCTCCATCTTGAAGATCGCGCTTGGAAACGTCGATCCAGGCATCGGACACGTGCGGGCGAACCTCCCGTTCGAAGAAGGCCTCGACGCTCTCTGCCAACGGAACGCTCTCGGTGTCGCGCAACTCGGGATCAGGCTCCGGGTTGCCGTCGGCGCCACAGCAGATGGCGGCCGTCTCGTCCCGCTCCGCGAGCGCCAAGAGAATCGCGCGGCGGGCCGGCGCCGGCAGCTTCAGGCCCGCCTTCTTCGCCGCCGCGTCCAGCCGACGCTCGAACTCCTCCCGATCCTTGATGAGCTCGGTGGAGAGTCCGCGGACGAGCTTACGGATCGCTCCCTGCAGTACTCGACCTTCCGCCTGCTCCTTGGCTCCAGCGGCGCCTTTCTTCTTCGTCTCCGCCAGCGCCTGGAAGCCCCTTTCTTCCTCGACCCGGGCGATGCGCTCGGGCGTTGCCTGGAAGTTCAGCCGCAGGGGGCGCTCGACGGTGATCTTGCGGAAGCCGAAGTGCGTGGTGGGGAAGATGCGGCTGACGACGACCTCCGCTTCCTCACCATCCTTCGCGACCTCTCGCGTGTCGCCGTCACGGAAGTCGCTCAGAATCTTCAGGATGTCCTTCTCCCGATCGAGCGGGATCTCGCGGCGCTTGTCGCCGAGGCTCTTCCGCATGGGCGTCCAGAAGCCTCCGGCGTCGATGAGCTGCACTTTGCCCCGGCGGGCGCTGGCCTTGCGGTTGGTCACGACCCACACGTACGTGGCGATGCCCGTGTTGTAGAAGAGCTGCTCGGGCAGCGCGATCAGCGCCTCGAGCAGATCGTTCTCCAGGATGAACCGGCGGATCTCGCTTTCTCCGCTGCCGGCGTCGCCGGTGAAGAGCGGAGACCCGTTCATGATGATGGCGATGCGGGACCCGCCCTCATCCCGATCCTTCGCGTGCGCAAGCATGTGGAGCAGGAAGAGGAGCTGGCCGTCACTGATCCTTGGCAGCCCCGGCGCGAAGCGGCCCGCTGCGCCTCGCTCGTGCTCAGCTCGCACGGCGGCTTCGTCGCGCTTCCAGTCCTTGCCGTAGGGAGGATTGGCGATCAGGTAGTCGAACGTCTTCCCCGCGTGGCGGTCATTGGACAGTGTGCTGCCATAGGCGATGTGATCCGCGTCCCGGCCGGTTGGGTCCTTCATGAAGAGGTCGGATTTCGAGACGGCCCAAGTCTCCGGATTCACCTCTTGCCCGAAAAGGTGGATCTCGGCGTCCTTGTTGATCGGCGGGCGCAGCACGTCGCCGTTCTTGCGCAGCCCGACAGTGATGTGCTCCTTGGTGATCAGCAGCATGCCCCCCGAACCGCAGCAGGGGTCGTAGACCGTGCAGACAACGCCCTTGCGTCGGATGCGAGCCTCGTCGCCGGCCAGCATCAGGTCCACCATCAGGTGCACGACGTCGCGGGGGGTGAAGTGCTCGCCGGGGTTCTCGTTCAGGGCTTCGTTGAACTTCCGGATCAGCTCCTCGAAGATCGTGCCCATGGTCGGGTTGTCGACCGTGTCTGGGTGAAGGTCGACGTTCTTGAATCGCTCGAGCACCTGGAAGAGGAGTCCCGCCTCGTCGAGCTTGCTGATCGTGTTGTCGAAGTCGAACTTCTCGAGCACCTCCCGCATGTTCGGACTGAAACCCGCGATGTAGTTCCGGAGGTTGGCCGCGACGTGAGGCGCGTCCGCTAGGAGCTTCTCGAAGTCGTAGCGCGAGGTGTTGTAGAAGGCGAACCCTGAAGCGCGCCGAAGCTGGGCATCGAGATCTCCGAGCCCCTTGCCCTTGAGCTCCGCCTGCCGCTTGAGGACGTGCTCCTTCTTGTCTCGAAGGACGCAGTCGAGGCGGCGGAGCACGGTGAGCGGGAGGATCACATCCTGGTATTTGCCGCGCTTGAAGGTGTCGCGAATGAGGTTCGCGACGCCCCAAAGGAAGCTGACGATCTCGCTGTAGGTCACAGATCTCCTTCCCCGTTGCTTCGCGCGGCGCTTCCGTCAGTCTTCTTGGCTCGCGCCATTCCGTAGGGCTCCCGGCCGGCGGGAGCGGCCGCGTTGTCGCTGGAAAGACCGGAACAAGATACGCACCCTGTTGCCTCGTTGCAACCCTAGGACTGCTCAAACAGTGAGCATTCGCGTGCAAACGCCCCGTTGTCGCGCCACCCGCCCGCCCAGGTCCCTCGCTCTCGCTCGCGATGACAGCGGGGGCCGTGTCGGCATGACAGCGGGGCGGGCGGCGCGGTTCATTCGGGCTGGCTCAGGCTCGGCTCAGATCTGCACCCTCGTCGCCACCAGCAGCGCGAGGCCGGCGCTGTCGCCGTCCTGGAGGACCAGGATCCACGAGTTGAAGGACACCCGGCGGCCGGGGACGAGGCGGCCGCAGGCGGTCGAGAAGCCGGGGCCGAGGCAGGTCATGAAGACGTTCTGGAGGATGGGCTTTCTGTCCTGGACGGCGACGATGCGGAACGGGGTGCCGTCGGAGAGGAAGTCGAGGTCGCCGACCACGAGGACCTTGCCGGTGACGAAGGCGTCGGCACGGTCGGCGGCGGGGACGCGGCGGTCTTCGGAGTCGGCGGTGAGGCCGGCGCGGGTCGCGCTCCGGAGCTGCTCGAGGGCCTGGTGGATCGCCGGGTCGGCGAGGAGGTGGGTCGCCGCGGCGGGGTCGGCCGCGAGGGAGTCCGCCGCCGCGGGCGGTGCCGCCTGGGCGCCGGTGGCGAGGAACGTCAGGGTGAGGACGGTCAGGGTGAGGATCGCTGCCGCTCTGCTGCGCAGGGTCTGCATGGCACGTCTCCTTTTCCGTTTGCCGCGGCGCGCGGCCGCGGGTTGGGGTTCTGGAGACGGTTGTAGCGCGGCGGGGTGTCAGAAGGTGACAGGCCGGCCGCGAGGTCGGCCTGTCACCCCGAGTCCGTAACCGGCTCCGCGGAGCCGGGTGGGGATGAAACGGGGCCGGTCGGTCGGGATCCTTCGCTGCGCTCAGGATGACAGAGCACACTCGGTGAAACGTCGCGCCGTGGCTAGCACACGTTTCCTGGCTGTCATCCTGAGCGAAGCGAAGGATCCGGGAGCGAAGTTGACGGGCTTTTTCTGGATGGCGTGAGCGAGGGGTCCGGGCGGCGGGAGGGCGCGGGCGGCTTCTCGTCGTCGTACATGTCGAGCGAGGCGATACAATCCGCATTATCAGCGCCAGGCCGGCAACTCGCCGGGAGCGCACGACCTATGAAGAAAGCACCTAAGCCCACCCCGAGGTCACGCCTGCGCCGCGAGTACGACTTCTCGCACGGCGTGCGGGGCAAGTACGCCGCGCGCTTTGCAGCGGGAACGAACCTCGCCCGCCTCGATCCAGACGTCGCCGAGCGCTTCCCGGACTCGCAGTCGGTCAACCGGGCACTTCGCGACCTTGCTGCGCTGGTCGATCGGGCCACCGGCGCCACGACTCGCTGAGCGCGGGTCGCCGGCGCGGGGCCCAGCCCAGTCGCGGGCGACCGGAGAGCGAAGGGCCATGGCCACGAAGCTGCTCGACCCCATCCACCCTGGCGAGATCCTCGCCGAGGAGTTCATGCGCCCGCTCGGGCTGTCCGCCAACGCGCTGGCGCGGACGCTCGGGGTTCCGGTGACGCGGCGAGCGGCGCGATGAGCCGCCCGACCCGCCTGCTCGAGCTCGCGCATCTGCTCGGCGGACGCCGGTCGAAGCCGCTGGCGGAGATCGTCCGCCATCTCGAGGTCTCGGAGCGCACCGCGTACCGGGATCTCGCCGAGCTCGGGCGGGTGGCGCCGGTCGTCCACGACGAGCACGGCTACCGGCTGCTCGAGACGGCGACCCTGCGGCCGCTCAACCTGACGGCGGAGGAGCGCGCCATCCTGCAGCTCGCCCTCTCGAATCCGCACCTGCGGCGGGTGGGGCCCCTGCGCCGCACGATCGAGAGCTTGCAGGCGAAGCTCGAGGCGGTGACGGCGCACGTCGAGGAGAC
>Ga0316628_100002512_pt1 | contig 13647 bp, 11 predicted proteins | sample OWC_Aug_M2_C1_D5_FD_207648 | JGI IMG/M metagenome (GOLD analysis project Ga0316628, IMG submission 207648) | Wetland soil microbial communities from Old Woman Creek delta, Ohio, United States - OWC_Aug_M2_C1_D5_C | ecosystem: Environmental > Terrestrial > Soil > Wetlands | place: USA: Ohio... | reverse complement strand
CGAGGCTTTTGTAGTAGAGGGCCCCCAGCAAGATGAGGTACGCCCACCCATGGAAGAAGGGGAGAAAGACGTGGATCCGGTGGTTTTCATCCGTCCCGAGCGCCTCAAGCCCGCGCACCCCGGTCCGGATATAGGTGTTGTGGGTGTGCATCACGCCTTTCGGGAACCCCGTCGTCCCGGAGGTGAAGATGATCATCGACAGGTCATCCGGCTTCGCCGGGCTCTCGAACCCGGTCTTTTCGTCCCGGGCCATCTCCGAAAACTTCTCGAGGGGAAGCGAGGTCACGGGATTGGTGGTGTCCGCGACCGCCTGAGACACGACGTCTTGAAACTTCACCGAGACGCAGACATACGACGCGTCGGAAGCGTCGATGATGTAGCGGAGGCTTTCCCCGATGAGCATGCTGTTGATCGGGACCCAGACGGCGCCGATATTCGTTATCGCCATGATCGTGTAGAGAAGCTCCGGGATATTCTCCGCCATGGTGCATACCTTGTCGCCCTGCTTCACCCCGTAGCGGCCCACGAGGAGATTCGATATACGGTTCACCTTGGTCTCGAACTCCCCGAAGGTGTCCCGGGCTCCCGTCTGCACGTAATGGAGGCATGGCTTGTCCCTGGCGGCGCGTGTCGCCTCGCGCATCAACTGCCGTGTCGTCATGTTCACTTCCGTGATGTCCGTGCCGCTCATCAACCTCTCCTTTCCATGCGTGTCGTCGCCTCGATCATCCCGGCTTTCCCGAATGCTCCCCGTCGGTTTTGCGATCCCAGGTGGACGGCGTGATCCCCTCGTTCCGAAGTTTGTATTTCTCGACTTTCTGCGTCGGCGTCCGGGGAAGTTCCGCCACGTATTCGATGAAGCGGGGGACCGCGAAGTAGGCCATCCTCTCCTCGCAGAAGCGGACCAATTCCATCGGGGCCGGTGTCTCCCCCGGCTTCAGGATCACGACGGCCTTCACCTCGTCCTCGCCCAACTCGGAAGGAACCGGAACGACCGCCGATTCCGCGACCTTGGGGTGGGCGTTTATTACCCTCTCCACCTCGTAGGAGCTGATGTTCTCCCCCCGGCGGCGTATGGCGTCCTTCGTCCGGTCCAGGAAGAAGAACCAACCGTTCCCGTCCTTGACTCCCCGATCCCCGGTGTGGAACCAGAGGGAGCGGAACGCCGCGAGGGTGGCATCCGGCATCTTGTCATACCCTTCCATCATGGCGAACGGCTCGTTGGGTCGTACGACGATCTCCCCGGGAACATTCGGAGGGCAGGGGAGGTCGTTCCCGTCGAATATGTCCACCTGGTAGAGCCAGGAAGGCTTTCCGCAGGAACCGGGGGGGGCTTCCTCGTCCCACAGCGTCGAAAGGACCAGGCCGTCCTCCGTAGCGCCGTAGGCCTCCTGCATGCGGACCCCGAACCGCCGCTCGAAGTCACTGCGGAACTCCTTGGGGATGGGGACTGCGTAGACCTTCCGGAGGGGGTTATCGGCGTCGTCGGGTCGCGGTGGCTGGCTGTTGAGCATATGGAGAATCCCTCCCACGGAGATGAATCCCGTGACGCCGTATTGCCGGACGTCGTCCCAGAACTGGCCAACGCTCAGCTTCTCCCGGACGAGCATCCTTCCCCCGACCAGCATCGCCGCGAGGGCCTGGAACTTCCCGGCGACGTGGAAGAACGGGAGGAAGTTGTAGAGCACGTCCTCCTCCGCATAGCGCATGATCTCGACGTGCCGTGTGGCAAACCGGTAGTTGAAGTTCACGGGGATGAGGACCCCCTTCGAGCGTCCGGTGGTCCCGGAGGTGAAGACGATCGAGCAGATGTCCGAGGCGTGGACGGGAACGTCCGGAAGGTCTACCCCGTCCAGGAAAAGGTTTCGGAAGGAAACGGAGGCGAAGGGGGTTGCGTTCGCCCACGGGGTCCCCGGCGCGGTGGAGCGGACGACGATTTTTTCAATCCCCTCCAGATTCCCCTCCAACGGCCGGAGGCGCTCGAGGTATTCCTCCTCGATCACCAGGATCTTCGCACCGGAGAAGTTGAGGATGTACTCGAGAAGGTCCCCCTTGTAAGCCGTATTGATCGGAACCTCCACCGCGCCCAGGCGGGACAGGGCGAACCACAGGAACAGGTAGTCGTCCGAAACGTTCATCATGATGCATACGCGGTCTCCCTTGCCGACGCCCATCCCGCGAAACCCCGCCGCGAGCCGATCGGACTCCCCACGCAACCGATCGTACGTGTACGACCGGTCGGCGTAGTGAAAGAAAACCCGGTCCCCGTAACTGTCGGCCCTGTCCCTCAGGATGGCCGCGATGGAACGCCTGTCCCACGGGCAATCGGTGAACGACATGTGCCTCCCCCTTTCCGTTCCGGAAGGATCGCTCAGCATCCGAGAGCCCGCGCGATCACCATCCTGCAAACCTCGCTCGTCCCCTCGCCGATTTCCATCATCTTGACGTTGCGGTACAGCCGCGAGATCGGATACTCCTTCATGAACCCGTACCCGCCGTGGATCTGGAACCCCATCATGACGTTCTTCACAGCCATCTCCGACGAGACGAGCTTCGCCATCGTTGCCTCGATGTGATGCGGAAGCCCCCGATCCTTTAACCAAGCGGCCTTGTACGTCAGCAGGCGGGCTACCTCGACGTTCACCGCCATCTCGGCGAGCTTCGCCTGAATCGCCTGGAATTTGCAGATCGGGCTGCCGAACTGGACCCTCTCCCTGGCATGCTTGAGGGAATAATCGAGCGCGGCCTGCGCGATCCCCGCGCCGATCGCGCCGAAGGCGATCCGTCCGAGGTTCAACCCGCCGAGCGCCTGGGCGATCCCCTTCCCGCGCTGTCCGAAAAGGTTCCCCTCGGGGATGCGGCAATCCTCGAAGACCAGTTCACGGGTGTCCATGATGTTCCACCCGATCTTCTTGAACTTGTTCCCGATGTGGAATCCCGGCGTCCCCTTCGGGACGATGAGGCTGCTGATCTCCTTCCGTCCATCCTCCCGAAGGCCGGTGATCGCCATCAGGACGACGCCGAGGCTGTTTTCGAGGCCGGCGTTGGTGATGAAGATTTTTGTCCCGTTGATGACCCACTCCCCGTCCTTGAGGACGGCCCGGGTCTGGATGGCGTTGGCGTCCGATCCGGCGTTCGGCTCGGTCAACGCAAAGGAGGCCATCTTTTCCCCGCTCGCGAGAATCGGGAGGTACGTCGCCTTGTGCTCTTCGGATCCGAACAGGAGGAACATGTCGCTGACAAGCTGGTGCACCTGGTAGGACGTGGTGAAAGCGTCGTCGGCCCGCGCGAACTCCTCGAGAATAAGGACGTAATCCAGGTTGCCCAGGCCCGGTCCACCGTACTTTTCCGGGATGTTCACCCCGGTATACCCGAGCGACCGCATCTTTTCCCACGTGTCGTATGGCCATTTCCCGCTCTCTTCCAGCTCCTCCGCCCGCGGTGCGATCTCTTCCTGCGCGAACTTGTGCGCATTCTCCTTGATCAACTGCTGCTCCTGCGTCAACTCGTAGCGCATTCCGTCTCCTCCTGTTCGTTCCTTATCCCGCGGTTTTGCCGAAATACTTTTCCTGGAGATCGTCCCGTTCCGAGAGCAACCGGCTTTCCCCTTCAAGAACCACACGCCCCTTCTCGATGACGTAGCAGTAGTCCGACGCTTCCAGGCTGCGGACGATGTTCTGCTCGACCATCAGGACCGACATCCCTTGCCGGATCAGCCCGGAGAGATGCAGGAAGATCTCCTTCACGAGAAGGGGTGCCAGCCCGATCGACGGCTCGTCGATCAGCAGGATCCGTGGCTTGAGAAGGAGGGCGCGCGCGATGGCCAGCATCTGCTGCTCCCCGCCGCTCATCAGCGAGGCCAACTGGTTGTATCGCCCCTTCAGGTGGGGAAACCGTTGCAGGATATCGTCCACCGCCTCCCTGAACTCGGACGCTTTCCCGTAGCGGTCCCGGACGAGGAGCAAGTTCTCCTTTACCGTGAGGGTCCGGAGGATCCCCCGGTAATCCGGGACGTAGGCGACATCCTTTCGGACGATGCGGTGCGCGGGATCCCGCGTGATGTCCACGCCTCCCAACTCGATCCGCCCCGACTTCTTCTCGTGCAGGTTTACGATGCTTCGGAGGAGGGTCGTCTTCCCCGCCCCGTTCGGGCCGATGATCGCGACGAAGGATCCTTCCCGGACGCGCACGTTGACGTCGGTCAGGACCGTCGCCTTGTGGTACCAGGCAGTGAGGGACGACACTTCAAGCATCCGGTCCCCCGATGTACGCCTCGACGACCCGCCGGTCGGAGAACGCTCCCCGGATGTCGCCGTCGTAGATCACGACCCCGAAATCGAGGACGACGACGTCCCTGCAGATCTTCTGGACGGCCCGGAGATCGTGTTCGACGAAGAGCACTCCGCAACGATTCCGATCGCCGTAATCCCGGATGAGGTCCAGCACCTCGTCCGTCTCGTCATGCGAAAGGCCGGAGCAGATCTCGTCGAGAAGGATCAGCGTCGGTGACAGGGAGGCCGCCCGGGCGAACTCGACCTTCTTCACCAGAAGGACTCCGGCCCGCCCCATCGGCTCCTGCCATCTCTCCGGCGGTATGCCGCACATGCGGAGGCACTCTTCCGTCCACTCCTTCAGGCGGGAACGCCGCACGACGAGCCCGAGGCCCCGGTTGTTCATGCTTCCAAGGAGAACGTTTTCGAAGACCGTGAGGTCCCACGCAAGCGACGGCTTCTGGAATGTCCTGGCAACCCCCTTGCGCACCACGACGTGGGGCCGCAGGCGTGTGAGGTTCCCGCCGGAAAGGGAGATTTCCCCCGCGTCGGCACGGTAGAACCCGGTGATGATGTTGAAGAGGGACGTCTTGCCCGCCCCGTTCGGACCGATGAGTCCCTTGACGCCGGACGCGCCCACGTTGAACGAGACGTCGGAGAGGATCCGGGCGCCGCCGAACGATATGCTGACGTTGTCAACCCGCAGAAGCATGGCTCTCCTTCGCGGCCTGCGCGGGCCGGGAACGGCGGAACAGGGACGCCACCCGATCGCTGTGGCTGAGAAGGCCGTTGGGCAGAAACATGACGATCACTACGAGCAGTACGCCGTAGATCAGCGTGTGATACTCCAGGAATCGCTCCCATAGAATCTGGTCGATGAAAACGAGGATCACCCCTCCGACGATGGGTCCGGCGAGCGTGCCGATTCCCCCGAAAATGCTCACGATGATCGGCTTCACGGACCATGAGAGGCTGAAGATCGCCTGGGAACTGATATAGGTGATCATCGGGGCATAGATCGCTCCGGTGACGCCGACCCAGAAGGCGGAGAGCACGAAGGCGCAGACCCGGGTCAGCGTCGTGTTGACCCCGACCCCCCGCGCCATCAGCTCGTCCTCCTTCAAGGCGGCGGCCGCAAACCCGATCCGCGAAGCGAGAAAGACGATGTGGGACACCAGCATCAGGAAAAAGACGAGAACCAGGAGGAGGTAGAACCGGGTATCGGTCGCAATGGGCGGGAATGACCATCCGAGGTCCCAGCTCTTCATTCCCCGGGTGAATTCCCACTTCGGGAAGATCACCTGCGTCGCCTCCAGGAGGGCGAGCGTCGTCAGGGCGAAGTTGAATCCCTTCAGCCGGAGCATGGGGGACATCACAAGCGCCAGCGCCGCACTTACGAGGCCGCCCAGAAGCATCCCAATGTATGGGTTCACATTGAATCGGAGGACGGCCACCGCGATGGTATAGGCTCCGATGCCGAAGAAGAGGCCGTGCCCGAAGCTGAAATAGCCGCAGTAGCCCCCGATGAGGTTCCACGAACAAGCGATGACGAGGCTGATGATCAGGAAAGAGAAGAACTTCAGCCAATAGGGGTCGAGGAGGACCGGTCCCAGGCAGAGGAAGAGGGACCCCGCCAGCGCGTAGAGAAGGTGCCGGTCGCGGTTGAGGAAAATTCCCTGTTCGCCTTTCCCCATGGCCCGGACCCTATTTCCTTTCTTCGACGATCATCTTCGAGGGAAAAAGCCCCGTCGGCTTCACGAGCATCAGCAGGAACAGGAGGACGTACAGGATGGAGTCGGAATACCCCCGTGCGTAGATGGAACTGAGGAAGAGGAGGACCCCGATCAGGATCGCCGAGATGAACGTTCCCGCCAGGTTCCCCGTTCCTCCGACGATGACCACGAGGAAGCACATGACCGTCCAGTAGATATCCTGGTGAAGGTCCATGGGGATGACGAAGATCGTCAATCCCCCTGCAAGTCCCGTCCAGAAACCGCAGAGCAGCATCGCGAACACGTAGTTCCACCGCACGTTGATCCCGAGGATCCTGGCGATTTCCGTGTTCTCCCCGATAGCCCGAAGTCGCAGCCCCAGGGCGGTGTATCGGAACAGGTAGAAGAAGAACCCGAAGACGGCCGCGGAAAGGACGAATGCACCGGCCTCGAGGACTGGAAACTCGTTCCCGAACAGCGCGACGGTCCGCTCGTTGACCCCCTCGATGACGAGGAGCCTCTCGTTGTACCCGAACGCCAGCCCCATCGCCTCGCGGGCCACGATGGCGAGTCCCAGCGTGAGGACGAGAACCATCATGTGGGAACGCGCCATCACCCGGTTGATGAAGAACTGCTGTATCGCCAGGGCATAGACACTTACCAGGGATGATGCCGCGAGGATCGAGAGCCAAGGGTTGATGCCCGCCTTGGCGAACGTGAAGGTCAGGTACCCGCCGAGGATGAAGAAGATCCCGTGGCTGAAGTTGACGATCCCGAGGATTCCCAGGATGATGGAAAACCCCCATCCCGCGAGGGCGAAGATCGCCCCTTTCATGATACCCAGGAGGATGAAGTAGATCATGCGGCGCTCTCCCTCCCCGTGGAGTTCGCGTTCCGGGGGTTTCCCACCATCCGGTCCTCCAGGTTCTTACCCTGCCAACGGGTCGGAAGGGTAGATCAGCTTCCCCATCGCGTTCTTCGGCGGGTAGATGATCACCGGCTTCGGGGGGTCTCCCTGCCACTGGATGACGAGCATGTCGGACATCATCCGCCCCTTCTGGTTGAACCGGACGCGCCCGTATACCATGTCCTTGTCGGTTTTCAGCAACGCCTGCCGCATGGCGTCGGCGTTGAACGGATCCTTCGGGTTGGCGCCCTTCAGCACGTTCTCGTAAAGCTCCAGCAACTGCGCCCCGAGGGCCACGTGGTAATCGGGCTCGTATCCGAAGCGTTTCTGGAACTTCTTTCCGAACTCGATGCTGTCCTTGAAGTGCAGCGGTTTCGTTTTCGCCTCCGGGAGCCAGAACGTCACCCCGAGGATGTTCTTCATCCGCTTCCCGAGAGACTCCTTCAGGAACGGACTGATCGTGGCGTGCCCTCCGTCGAGAGCCTTGAGCTTCAGCTTGTACTTGACCGCCTCGTTAACGAAGCTCGCCAGGATCTTGTCCCACCCGGTGTTGATCACCATGTCGATCTGCCTGCCCTTCATCTTTAGAACGGTGGAGCTTAGGTCGGTGGTATTCATCGGGAGTACGTCCTCGAAGACGACCTTCATTCCCTCCTTCTCGCACCGCTCCTTTGCCGCCTTCGCCATCTCTTGATAGACAGGGTCATCCATGGTGATGATCCCTACCGTCTTGATGGGCGGATTGAACTTCGAAGCGAGGTCGATCAGCGTAGTGTGGTAGGAGTCGCCGGTGCTGACGAGGGTGAACGTGTTCCTCGCGCCGTATTCCTCGTCGACCCGACGGGTCGCCGCCCCGCCCTGGATCAGGATCCGGTTGTACTTCTTGCAGATGGCGCTCTGGGCGAGGACCGGGTCGGTGCCGTACGCCCCGAGGAGGAGGTCGACCTTGTCGACGTTGATCAGCTTCTCGGTCAACTGCGCGGTCTTGGTCGGGTTGTTCTCATCATCGTAGAGTGTCAGCTTGACGTCGTACGTCCTGCCTCCCACGACCATCTTGTTATTGATCGACTCGATGTAGAACTCGTAGGCGTCCTTGTACATCTTTGCCACCTTGGCATAGGTCCCCGTCAGGGCGAGGGACCCGCCGAAGTGCACGACCCCCTTGTCGAGGGCGCCGAACGCCTTCCAGGGAAAATTGCCCAGGGCCATGCCGAGACCCGCGGCCCCGGCCGTCTGCAGGAATTCCCTTCTTTTTATCCTTCTTGTCATGTCTTCCCTCCTAGTTTCCGTTGTCTTCCGCGCTCTCCGCCATCCGCCGCCAGGGTCAACCTTCCTTCTTCATGCCGGTCCGCGTGTAGAACTCCTCGGGGATCACCTCCTTGCTCTTGTAGAAGTACCAGCGGCACGGGGCGTTCGGGTCGTCCTGGTAGTCGGTGACCTTGATGGGAACCCCCGCCTTCTCGATGGCCATGATCTCGTGCCAGATGGCGCAGTGAACACAGTAGTAGGGCACACCCTTCTTCCCCCAGGACCAGGGGTAGCACTTCTTGGTGGCCCCCTGATTGAAGGGCTCGCCGGTCCGTGGCGGGATCCCGTCGAGCTCGCCGGTCCTGCGCATGCGTCCGCCGCTCCCGCACGGGTTGAACTCCATCACGTACCGGTCCTTCTCCTCCCAGACCTTGAACGACCCGGTTTCCCCGGGGCCGCACCGGTGGGCACGCATCGCCTCGGCGAAGTACTGGATGAGCTCGAGTTGGCTCACCTTCCCGTATCCCTTGTAGGCCACCAGATCCAGCTTGCTCTTGACGTAGCGGAAGAGCTTCGGGATCTCCTCCTCGCCGTACGTCTCGGCTACGTATGTCAGGTCCGCGTACGTCCAGTCGGTGTAGAGGTCATGGAGCATCTTGAACTCGTGCTGGACGTAGTCGATCAGCTGGAGGGCCTCCTCCGTCTTTCCGGCCTTGACCAGATCGCGCAACCTGTCGTGGCTGCTGATCCCGAGCTCCTCGATCGGCTCGTCCGTGCGCAGAACGCGCCCTCCCATGGATTCGATTTTCTCGATCTTGAGCATGATCCCTCCTCCTTTCGGTCCCCCCCCGGATTCCCCGGGGAAATTATCCCTGCCTTGCCTCGCCGGAAGACAAATTCACTCCTGGAGCCTGCCGTTCCGCGCCATGCCTTACGGAGTCTTTCCGCCTTTACGGCGAGGTCCGATCCCGGAGAAATACCGGGTTCTCCACGAGTTCCCTCATCCTTCGCCGGAAGCGCCCCGATGTCTCGCCATCGATGAGGCGATGGTCCACCGTGAGACTCACGGGCATCCTCTCGCGGACCACGATCCGGTCCCCGTCCACGACCGGCTTCTTCTCCGCCTTCCCGATCCCCAGGATGGCAACCTCGGGCGGGTTGACGATGATCGTCTCCCACTCCCCGCCGTAACTGCCGAGGTTGGTCAGTGTGAAGGTTCCCCCCGAGATCTCCTCCGGAAGGAGCTTCTTCTGCCTGGCCCTCCCGACAAGGTCCGCCAATCCCCGGTGAACCTCCGCCAGCGACATCCGGTCCGCGTCGTGGAGCACCGGAACGACCAGCCCGTCGGGGACCGCCACTGCGACGCCGATGTTCACATTCCGCCAATAGAGAACTTTCCCGTCCTCGACGGAGGCGTTGAAGACGGGCATCTCCTTCAGGACACGGGCCAGCAGAGCCACCATCATTCCCGGGACGGTCGCCTTGAACCCGTTCTTCGTCTCCCCCTCGTTGATGAGGGCGCGCAGGCGGAACAGTTCGGAGACATCCCACTCGGAGAAGGCGGTCATCTGGGCGCTGTTCCGCAGGCTCTCCATCATGTTTCTCGATATGGCCGCCCGCATCCCGGTCATCGGTTCTTCCCCGGCCAGTTCCTTGAGGCCCCCCTTCGCGCCGGCGCCGGCTGCGGCCGACGTGGGCCGGACGGACGGCGACACGGCGGTGGGCCCCGTTTCCAGCGCAGCCAGTACGTCTTCCCGCGTGATCCTCCCCTGCGGACCGGTTCCGGCAACCGTGGAGAGGTCGACCCCCTTCTGGCGGGCCGCTTCGCGCGCAGAGGGCGTGGCCCGAACAACACCTTCCCGCGCCGCCGGCGTTCCGGGGGACAACCCCGGTGCGGCCTGCTCTCCGGTGGGCGCCGCGGGGCGACCCGCGGAACGGAGCCTTGCGTACTCTTCCTCCGAATCGGCAAGGTACGCGAGGACCTCGCCGACGGGGATCCCCTCCCCACCCTCGACAAAAATGGCGAGGAGCCCGTCTCCGGGGGATTCCACCTCGAAGGTGACCTTGTCGGATTCGATGGTGAGGAGAACCTCCCCCTTCCTGACGGGGTCCTTCTCCTTGCGAGCCCATTCGAGGAGCTTCCCCTCCTCCATGGTCATGCCCAGCTTGGGCATCCTGATTTCCGTCGCCATGTGCCTCCTCTCCCCGGGGGGAGTCTCCTCAGATCACGCCTTCTTCGCGAAGGCGGTCGATTTCCGCGTCACTGCACCCTTCCCCCCGCAGGACCTCCCGGGTGTGTTCCCCCATCCCGGGCGGAGGGAGGTGTCGTTCCCGCGTCGCCCCAGGGGCCTTCACCGGATTCCCGACCTGTCGGACCGTTCCCAACGTCGGGTGGGGGATGTCGATGACCATCCCGCGGGACCGGAGGTGGCCGTTCTCCAGCGCCTCCCCGGGAGTGTTCACCGGCTCGCAGCAGGCTTCCTTTCCCTCCAGGGCGGCGATCCATTCCGCCATCGTCTTCGTGCGGATCGTTTTCTGCACTTCCTCTCCCAGGGGGGAGGCATGTCGCACCGAGAGGAAGTCGCCTCCCTCCAGGTCCGGCCGCCCGACGGCCCGGCAGAAGTTGCGCCAAAACTTCTCCTCGATGACGGACAGAACGAGGAAGCGGCCGTCCTTCGTTTCATACACCGTGTTCGCCACGGACCCTCCGGCGAAGTGATTCATCCCCCGTCGATGCTCCCGCCCGTCGTGGAAGTACTCCGCCGCGTACACCGTGAGCAATGACGCAAGGCCATCGAGCATCGAGATGTCGAGATACTGCCCTTCCCCCGTCTGCGACCTCCTCGCGAGCGCCGCGCTCGCCGCGAACGCGGTCAGGATCCCCCCCACCGCGAGATCCCCCAGGGGGACGGCGGGATGAACCGGCCGCCTCCCCGGCTCTCCGGTCATGTGAAGGATCCCCGCCAGGCCGAGGTAATCCCCGTCATGCCCCGCTCGATCCCGGTACGGCCCGTCCTGCCCGTACCCCGAGATGGATGCGTAGACGATGCCGGGGTTCTCGCGGCGGACCGAATCGTAATCAAGCCCCAGCCGGCCCATGACGCCGGGCCGGAAACTTTCCAGAAGAACATCGGATTTCCGCGCCAGGGAGAGGAGTATGGCTTTCCCTTTCCCGCTCTTGAGGTTCAGCGTCATGCTCCTCTTGTTCCGGTTGACGCACTGGAAGTAGATGCTCTGCCCTTCCGACCGCGGTCCGAGCCAGCGGAAGTAGTCCCCGCGCCCCGGCTCCTCGACCTTCAGGACTTCCGCCCCCACGTCGGCCATCAGCATGCTGCAATAGGCCCCCGGCAGAAGCCGCGTCAGGTCGAGAACCTTTACCCCGGAAAGAAGCACCCGGACTTCCCTCTCAGCAGCCGAGAGCCCGGGCGATGACCATCCGGCAGATCTCGCTCGTCCCCTCGCCGATGGTCATGATCTTGGCGTCCCGATAGTAGCGGTTGATGTCGTACTCCTTCGTGAAACCGTACCCCCCGTGGATCTGGAAACCGTCCAGCGCCGACTGCATGGCGGCTTCGGACGCATACAGCTTCGCCATCGTGGCCTCGGTGGCGTGCGGACGCCCATTGGCCTTGAGCCACGCCGCCTTATGCGTCAGGGTGCGCGCCGCCTGCACCCGGTACGCCATGTCGGCGAGCTTGAACTGGATCTCCTGGAACTTGCTGATCGGCTGACGGAACTGCACGCGCTCCTTGGCGTACGACAAGGAAGCGTCGAGGCACGCCTGGGCGAGGCCCGTGCAGATCGCACCGAACGCGATGCGCCCGAGATTGAGCCCCCCCAGCGCCTGCGCGATCCCCTTCCCTTGGGTCCCGAAGAGGTTCTCCTCGGGAATCCCGCAATCCTCGAATACCAGCTCCCGGTTGTCCATGTTGCACCAGCCGATCGTTTCGTTCCGGTTGCCGATGACGTAGCCGGGCGTCCCGGTGGGGACGATGAAGGAGCTGATCTCCTTCCTCCCGTCGGGCTGCTTCCCGGAAATCGCCATGACGATGGGCCCGAAGCTGATGTCCGTCCCGCAGTTCGTGATGAACATCTTCGTCCCGTTGAGGACCCACTTCCCGCCTTTCCGCTCCGCCCGGGTCAGGATCGCATTGGCGTCCGACCCGGCGTTGGGCTCCGTAAGCGCGAAGCCGCCCAGCTTGTCCCCGCTCGCCAGGATCGGCAGGAACTTCTCCTTGTGCTCCTTGCTCGCGTACAGCCTGTACATCTCGGTCACGAGGACGTGGACCTGGAAGATCGCGGCGAAGGAGTCGTCCGCACGGGCCAGCTCCTCGAGCACGATCGCGTACGTCAGGGGGTCCAGCCCCTGCCCGCCGTACTCCTCCGGGACGAGGATCCCGGGGAGGGACAGCTCCTTCAGCTTGTTCCAGAGCTCATACGGGAACCGGCGGTCCCGGTCGAGCTCCCTGGCGACCGGGGCGATCTCCTTCCGGGCGAACTCCCTCGCCATGTCCTGCAACATCCGCTGCTCGTCGGTCATCTCGAATTCCATGGGCTTCCCCCTGTCCCGGCAAAGTTGTTCCTGCGGCGTCCCGACGCCTCCCTAGCTCTTCAGGACCTTTCGCACAGCCTCCACGACCCGCGACACGCCGGGGACCGTGAAATCCTCCATTCCCGGGCTGTAGGGAAACGGATTGAAGCTGGAGGCGACCCGGACCAGCGGTGCCTGGAGGAAATCGAAGCACTCCTCGAACACGACCGCGCCGATCTCGGCGCCGATGCCGCATGGCTTGTACGACTCATGGAGCGTCACGAGTCGCCCCGTCTTCCTCACGGAGCCGACGATCGTCTCCGTGTCCAGGGGACTGATCGTGACCGGATCCACCACTTCGGCTTCGATCCCTTCCCCGGCGAGCAACGCCGCCGCCTGGAGCGCGACGTTGACCATCTGGGAGACGGCCACGATCGTCACATCGGCGCCCTCGCGCTTGACGGATGCCTTCCCCAGCGGAACCGTGTAGTCGCCCTCCGGCACGTCTCCCTTCATCCCCAGCATCGCCTTGTGCTTCATGACGAGCACGGGGTTGTCGTCCCGGATGGCGCTCTTCATGATCCCCTTGAGGTCGTAGGGGTTGGAGGGCGCCGCGATCTTCAGTCCCGGCACCTGGGCGAACCAGGCTTCGAGGCTCTGGGAGTGCTGCGCCCCGGCCCGGCGTCCGGCCCCGGCCATCGTATGGATGACCAGGGGGATTCTCTTCACCTGTCCTCCGCTCATATAGACGAGCTTGGCGGCCATGTTGACGATCTGGTCCATCGCCACCAACGTGAAGTCCATGAACGATATGTCGACGATGGGACGGAAACCCCTGGCGGCCAGGCCCACCGCCAAGCCCACGAAGGCGGCCTCGCTGTCGGGCGTGTCGTACACCCGGGCGGTCCCGAACTCGTCCTGGAGGCCCTTGGCAAGGGCGAAGGGCCCTCCCACCTTGCCCCCCGCGTCCTCGCCAAA
>Ga0316628_100002511_pt1 | contig 13649 bp, 4 predicted proteins | sample OWC_Aug_M2_C1_D5_FD_207648 | JGI IMG/M metagenome (GOLD analysis project Ga0316628, IMG submission 207648) | Wetland soil microbial communities from Old Woman Creek delta, Ohio, United States - OWC_Aug_M2_C1_D5_C | ecosystem: Environmental > Terrestrial > Soil > Wetlands | place: USA: Ohio... | reverse complement strand
GAGATCGGGCCGCAGCCGGAAGACGGCGCCGCCGACGGCCAGCATGATCCGGCCGGTGAGACCGCGGCGGTCGATTTCGTCGCGGACCTTGCTGATGTTTTCGGCCGTGGTGAAAATCATGGCCGATATGCCGACGACCCGGGCCCTGACGTCGATCGATTTATCGACGATGACCTTCGCCTCCACGTCGATGCCGAGGTCGTGGACCTCCCAGTGGTTGATTTGAAGCAGGGTGGAGACGATTTTCCGGCCGAGGGGATGGCAATCGTCCTCGATATTGGCCATGACCACCGGACCTTTCCGGGGCTGGCCTTCCCGGGTCGCGGCCAGGCCGGCTTCTTCATAATGGCGGAGGACGTCGTCGAAGAGAATCGAGGCGACATAGGATTGGGCCAGCGAGGCTTCGTTTCGTTTGAGCCGCTCCCCGAGGTCGATCATCAGGGGCTCGAAAACCTCGAAAATCAGAGCGTCGTAGCCGCGACGAGCGACCAATTCCTCGATGATGCGACGCCCGGCTTTCATGTCGGGCCGGAGGATGGCGCTTTCGAGAGCTTTAACGGTCTCAGGTTCGACCTGGGTGTTTCCGTCAGCTTGCGGCATGTCCCGCTCCGAAGACCGGCGAAAAAGTTGAGTTTCGGCTCTCCGCAGGCCAAAAAACGGCCCGTCCGCTCATGAATATTTCATACACCCGGGGAGAGGGGAAGTCAACGCCGGGAGGGGAGACGAAATCAATGACTGATAAACGAAATCGAGATTTTAGTCATTAATACCTAAGAAATTTTATTGACTACTAAAAACGGTTATGGTGGTATTGTTTTCACCGGAAGCGGGGGAGGATATATCGGAATCATTTCCATTTGCGGAGAGGTCTTTTTGACCCATATTTTATTTCGAAAGGAGTCGAGCAAATGAAATGGAGAAAAACACTTTTCGCGACGGCCATTCTTGTCGCAGCCGGTCTGAGCATCGCGTTCGCGACAATGAACCATATCGCCGACCGGCCCGCGTCGGCGGCCGATGGCGCCGGCTCTCCGGCCATGGTTTGGAACACTTTCCTCGGCGGTACGGCAACGGGGGACAGCCCGGGACAATCGGTATGCGTCGACCGCCGCGGGAATCTCTACGTGATCGGGATCTGCCATGAAACATGGGGAAATCCCGTTCGTCCATATGGAGGCGGTGATGCCGATGCCTTTGTCGCAAAGCTGAATTCGAGCGGCGAGCTGAAATGGCTGACGTTTCTCGGAGGAAGCGGCGTCGATCAGGGACATGACATTGCCGTCGACGACACCGGAAATCTCTATGTCGCGGGAACGAGCTATGCGACGTGGGGAAGCCCGATTCAAGGTCATTCGGGATCCGGGGACGCCTTCATAGCGAAACTCAACGCCAACGGCGAGCTTCAATGGAACACGTTCGTCGGAGGGACCGGTTCGCAAAGCGTCAAGGGGATCGGTTTCGATACGGCGATGAATCTCTACGTCGCGGGCACCAGTGATTCGTCCTGGGGGACTCCCGTTCATGCCTTCGGCGGCGGGACCGATGCTTTTGTCGCCAAGCTGGGCGCCGACGGCTCCTTCCTCTGGAATTCCTTCCTCGGTTCGGTCGGGACGGATGAAGGAAAAGATCTCGCCGTCGACAACGCCGGGAACGCTTATGTCGTCGGAACAAGCGCCGCGACCTGGGCGAATCCGGTTGATCCCTTTGGGGGGGCGGCCTTTGACGCTTTCGCGGCGAAGCTGAGCTCGGGAGGCGTTTTGTTATGGAACACGTTTTGCGGGGGAAGCGGCGAAGATTACGGCGCCGGTATCGCCCTTGACGCCGCGGGACGCGTTTTTGTGACGGGAACGAGCGGGGCGGATTGGGGAAATCCTCGCCGAGCCTATTCGGGATCGGACGATGCCTTCGCGGCAGGGTTGGACGGGAATGGAGCCCGGCAATGGAACACATTTCTCGGAGGAGGCGGCGACGATGGCGGATTTGACGTCGCCCTCGACGGGTCGGGAAATGTTTTCCTGACGGGGCAGGTCGATTCAAGCGGAGGGACGATTTCGAGTCCCACCGTTTACGACGCCTTTGCGGCCAAGCTTGACGCAAACGGCGGCCTTCTCTGGAATCTTCCTTTCGGCGGGACGCAGTATGATGAAGGCAAGGGGATTGCCGTCGCCGATTCAGGGTCCGTTTACGTAACCGGCGACAGTTTCTCGTCCTGGGGGAGCCCGACCCTTCCGTATACCGGAGCTGCCTTTGTCGCGAGGATCGCCGACGAATCAGAAATCACCGTCAATTCTCCCGACGGCGGGGAAGTCTTGGTCGGGGGTTCGCCGCTGACGTTAACCTGGGCGGGATCGGGATCGGTCGCGAATGTCAAAATCGAATATTCCGGCGACAACGGCGCGACCTGGACGACGGTCACGGCTTCAACGGCCAATACGGGGTCCTATCTATGGAGCGTGCCGGCTGTCGCTTCGACCGGAGGGCTCATCCGGATCGGCGAAGCCCAAGACGGTTTCCCCGTGGACATCAGCGACGAACCGTTTACGGTGGTTCTGACGTCTCCCGTGATCGGATTATCGAAGTCGTCTGTAAGTTTTGGAACGGAGCAAAACGGGACGCCGACGCCGCCGGCGACGGTAACGGTCTCCAATCTCGGGACCGGGACGTTGAACTGGACGGCGGCGGCATCGAATGACTGGATCTCGGTCGCGCCGGGGAGCGGGACGGGGGCCGGGGTTCTGACGATCGGCGTCGCCAGGACCGATTTGATGGCGGGGGACTATACGGGATCCGTCACGGTGACCGATCCGAACGCCTCCAACTCGCCCGTCTCGATCGCCGTCGCCCTTCATGTCACGGAGACAGGGGGAGACGCCGCGCCGTTTGGGGATTTCAACATGCCCGCCGAAGGAGCCACAGTCGTCTCGTCCATCCCGGTGACGGGCTGGGCCTTGGATGATATCAGCATCCAATCGGTGAAAATCTACAGGGGGACGGGGCTTGAGGATCGCGTCTTTATCGATGACGCGACGCTGGTGCGGGGAGCGAGACCGGATGTGGAAGCGGCCTATCCGGCCTATCCGGAGAATGACAAGGCGGGATGGGGATACATGCTGCTGACGAACATGCTTCCTGGAGGCGGCAACGGGCCGTTTACGCTCCTGGCTTACGCCACCGACACCGGCGGGCATGAAGTTCTCTTGGGGAGCAAGTCGATCACCTGCAACAACGCCGCGGCGACGCTGCCGTTCGGGGCGATCGATACGCCGACTCAGGGCGGAACGGCTTCGGGAAGCGCCTTCTCCAATTTCGGCTGGGTCCTGACGCCTCAGCCCAAGTCGATTCCCATCGACGGGTCGACGATCACGGTCTGGGTGGACGGGCAGCCGAAAGGCCATCCGGTCTATAACAACTACCGGGCCGATATTGCGACGCTGTTTCCCGGTTACGTCAATTCGAACGGGGCGGTGGGCTACTTTTATTTGGACACGACGGCGTATGCCGACGGGATTCATACGATCGCCTGGAGCGTGACGGATTCGGGCGGAGCGACGGACGGGATCGGGAGCCGGTACTTCACGGTTCAGAATGTGGCCGGAATACCTCCGGCCGCGGTTGATGGAACTCATTCCTTGGTTGGACATCCCGCGACGGGAATTCGGCCGGCTTCGGATTTGGACCGGATCCTCGAAGAGGCGCAAGTCCCGATCTATGTCAAGAAAGGGTGGGGAGAGCCGGCGGCCGGCGCTTACGAATGCGTCGTGCCCGGACCGGACGGATCGATTCGGCTGTCGGTTCCCGAGGTGACTCCGATCGTTCTGGCCCTTGAGGAACCCGGGATGGATGTTTCGGCTAGGACGGCCGATCATCGGACGCATCGGTCCGGCTCGATCGAAGCCTATGAGCTTGTCCGGGACGAGCTCCGTCCGCTGCCCGTCGGCGCGTCCTTCGATCCGAAAACGGGAGTTTTCTCCTGGATTCCGGGTCCGGGATTCGTCGGCGAATACACGATCGTATTCTTGAAAAACAGCTCGATGGGGAACGTGAAGAAGACCGTGACGATCGCGGTCGAAACGGTAAAGAAAACGGAAAGGTAAATTTTATGTTTCATAATCAAGTTTCGAGGCCGCGGCTCCGCCCGAGGGATCCGCGGCCTCGAACTCCCGCAGCTATTTTTAAAATAAATCGCGAAAACCTCTTGAAAAATAGAATTCGCATGGTACGATTCGATTAGCCTGAAGAGAGGGAAGGTGCCCGGGAACGCACTCGCGGGTGTCGATGCCTTTGGAAAGGAGTCGATATGAAGAAACGGGGAAAGCTTCTTTTGGCGACAGCCATCCTCGCCGCGGTCTGGACGACGTCGCCCCTCGCGGCGAAAAATGATAATGACCTCATCCAATTCCGGTCGGCGGATCATGTCCTTGGATTTTCGAAAGGCGGCGTCCTGATCGCCTCCGGAACGCACGCTTTAAAAATCGAATTTTCCGGGGCGGCCGGCGTCCCTCCGGTCGGCGCTCATGGAGAAAATCTTGCGGCGTCAAAGGATGCCGCCCCTTTGACCGAGGTGAATTATCCGGAACTCTGGCCGGGCGTAGCGCTGCGATATCAAGGGCAGGGCGGAAGAGTGGCGAAGAGCACATACCAGGTTTCGGCCGGGGCCGATCCAGGCTCGATCCGTCTGAAATCGAACGTACCCGTCCGGTTGGATTCCTCCGGACTCCTTCATTATGGATTTTCGACAGGCGAGATGGTCGAATCGAAGCCCGTCGCCTGGCAAATCGTCGACGGCCGCCGGGTGGACGTTGTCGTGCGCTTCGCCGTCCATGGAGACCGCGAAATCGGCTTTAACGTCGGCCCCTATCGGAAAGACCTTCCGTTGACGATCGATCCGGTCCTGACCTGGCTCACATTCTTGGGGAGCAATGAATCGTATAACGATGAAGGCGGTTGGATTACAACGGATACCCAGGGCAACGTCTATGTCAGCGGGACCAGCGATGGAGAGTGGTGGCCGAATCCGCGCCGGGCGTATAGCGGGGCGGGTGCGGAACATAACGAATTCAAAGACGCCTTCGTGGCGAAACTGGATTCGAACGGGACGATTCTTTGGGTCACGTTTCTCGGCGGACGGAAAAACGATATCGGCGGCTGTTTGAGAATGGACGCCGCGGGGAATATCTATGTCGTCGGGTCAAGCGGGGCGACCTGGGGAAGCCCGGTCCAGGCGTTCGCCGGCGGAGAGAGCGATGCTTTCGCGGCCAAATTGAGACCGGATGGGACTCTGGAATGGAATACCTTTTTGGGAACGATTCCGAATCAGGCCGGTCTCTATACGGGATCGGAAGAAGGATTCGGCCTCTCGCTCGATGACGATGGCAACCTCTATATCGCCGGAACGAGCGGAGCGACCTGGGGGACGCCGGTCCGCCCCTTCGGAGGCTATATTGATGCCTTCGTCGCCAAGCTGAGCCCACAAGGCGGGCTCCTCTGGAACACGTTTCTCGGAGGGACGGATGATGACTTGGCTAACGGCATCGCCGTCAACGGCGCGGGGATGTCCTACGTGACGGGAACATCTCACGCGTCATGGGGAAGCCCGATTCGGCCCTATCAAGAGGAAGGCATCACCTGGACCGGAGACGCTTTTGTCGCCGCGTTGGATTCGAATGGAACTCTCGTCTGGAATACGTTCTTGGGCGGCAAGGACGGAATGGATAGAGGATTTGATATCGCCCTTGACGGCGCCGGAAATCTCTATGCCACCGGCGTAAGCGATCTCAGCTGGGAAAATCCCATCCGCCCTATCGCTGGAGGCGGATACGATGTCTACGTCGCCAAGCTGAATCCGAGCGGTGCGCTCATCTGGAATACCTTCCTCGGCGGAATCGGCCATGAAAAATATTTTGGCGGGAACGGTCTTGCGGTGGACGCCGCTGGAGGCGTCTATGTCAACGGAACAAGCCTGGCGACCTGGGGAAATCCCGTCCAGCCTTTTTTCGGCGAAGCGGTTCCCTTTTGCGCGAAGCTCAACACCGACGGCGCGCTTATATGGAACACATTCTTCATGGCCAATAGTCCTGGCGACACGCATGAGAGCCTGGCCGTGGACGGTTCGGGACGGGTTTATCTTACGGGCTCGATCGCGGCAAAACAAAGAATAGGGGTGAATCCGATCCGCCCCGCTCATGGCGGATATGAAATCTATGTCGTCAAGCTTTTGGCGGACGGAGGGCTCCTTTGGGACACGTTCCTCGGCGGCTACGGCGACGAATGGGGTGAAAGCCTGGCCGTCGACGGCTTGGGCAATATTTTCGTCGCCGGAATGAGCGGCGGGACATGGGGAACGCCCCTTCGAGCCTATCAAGGCGGAAAGGATGCCTTTATCGCCAAGCTCTCAGCTGACGGCTCGCTTCTTTGGAATGCCTTTCTCGGCGGACAAGGATATGACACCGGCACGGGTGTCGCCGTCGATGGGGCTGGAAATATCCTCGTCGCCGGGACGAGTACGGAAACGTGGGGGAATCCGGTTCGTTTTTACAGCGCGGGCCGGGACGCTTTCGTGGCGAAGCTGAATTCGAACGGGTCGATTCTTTGGAACACGTTTCTCGGAGGCAGCGGGGACGATGATAGCGGCGGCTTGGGCGCAGGCTCCGGAGGAAATGCTGTCATGGCCGGGACGAGCGCGAACACTTGGGGATCTCCGGTCATAGGTTTCAGCGGGTTGACGGATGCTTTCGTCGCTAAAATCAACGCTGAAGGTCAGCTTCTTTGGAATTCGTTTCTCGGGGGAGCCGACGATGATCGAGGCCGGGCAGCGGTCCTCGATTCTTCGGGATTTACGTATGTGATCGGATCGAGCGAAGCCGGTTGGGGGAATCCCGTCCGGGCATTCCAAGGATATCCGGACGGCTTCGTGGCCCGGCTCGATCAAAACGGCGGTCTGCTCTGGAATACATTTCTCGGGGGATCCTACTTGGACGATTGCCTGGGCCTTGCCGTTGACCGCGGGGGAAACGCTTTTATCAGCGGGAGAAGCTGGGCCGCCTGGGGGAATCCGATCAATGGGTATTCAGGATATGACGCTTTTGTCGCCAAGCTGGATGCGAACGGGAATCTTCAATGGAATACGTTCGTGGGCGCTCCCGATGTGCAAGATTATGACACGGGCTATGCTTACGAGGATGTAGGCAATGGCCTCGCCCTTGACGGTTCGGACAACATTTATATCACCGGTGCGAGCACCCATTTCTGGGGGAATCCCCTCTTTTCCTTCTCCGGGCACGCCTTTGTCGCCGCGTTTAATGCGCAGGGCGTTTTGCTGTGGAACGCCTTCCTCGGCGGCGATGTGGGCAAGGGGATCGCCGCCGACGGCTTAGGAAACGTGTTTCTCACGGGGAGGAGTTCGTCCGGTTGGGGAACTCCCGTCCGCGCCTATCAATTGCACCAAGACGCCTTCGTCGCGAAAATCGGGGGAAACTTCTCCGATATTTCTCTGACGTCGCCCAATGGGGGAGAAAACTGGACGGCCGGCTCGACCCACCTCATCACCTGGAATGGGTATACCTCGGCCGTCTCCGCAAAGCTGGAATATTCGACCGACGGGGGGACGGCCTGGACGACCATCATCGCCTCGACCCCCAACACGGGGTCCTATTCCTGGACGCTCCCGGCGGTCGCTTCCGCGAATTGTTTCGTTCGCATCGGCGACGCCGCGACCGGATACCCTTGGGATACAAGCGACGCCGCGTTCACGATCTCGATTTCGACTCCGATCATCGGCTTTTCGAAGACCGCGCTGAATTTCGGGACCGAGCGGAACGGGACGCCGACGCCGGCGCAAACGGTGACGGTCTCCAACCTTGGGACCGGGACGCTGAACTGGACGGCGGCGGCCTCGGCGGATTGGATTTCCGTCACGCCGGCGGCCGGAACGGGAGCCGGAGTGCTGACGATCGGCATCGCCCGGACCGATTTGACGGCGGGGGATTATTCGGGATCCGTCACGGTGACGGATGCGGCCGCGTCCAACTCGCCGGCGACGATTGCCGTTTCTCTCCATGTCACCGAGGCAGGGGCGGATGCCGCACCGTTCGGTGATTTCAGCTTACCGGCCGACGGGGCAACGGTCGTCTCGTCCATCCCGGTGACGGGCTGGGCCTTGGATGACATCGGGATCGAGTCGGTCAAGATCTACCGGGGGACGGGGCTTTCCGACCGGGTCTTCATCGGCGACGCGACGCTGGTCAAGGGTGCGCGCCCCGACGTGGAAGCCGCCTATCCGGCTTATCCCCAGAACGACAAAGCCGGCTGGGGATATATGCTGTTAACGAACATGCTGCCCGGCGGCGGGAACGGACCGTTCCAGCTCCTGGCCTATGCGACCGATACGACGGGGCATGAGATTCTTCTGGGAAGCAAATCGATCACCTGCAACAACGCGGCGGCGACGCTGCCTTTCGGGGCGATCGATACGCCGGTCCAAGGGGGGACGGCTTCGGGAAGCGCCTTCTCCAATTTCGGCTGGGCCCTGACGCCGCAGCCCAAGTCGATTCCCATCGATGGGTCGACGATCACGGTTTGGGTAGACGGGCTGCCGAAAGGCCATCCGGTCTATAACAACTACCGGGCCGATGTTGCGACGCTGTTCCCCGGCTACGCGAATTCGAACGGAGCGGTGGGATATTTTTATCTGAACACGACGGGCTATGCGGATGGGGTGCATACGATCGCCTGGAGCGTGTCGGATTCGGCCGGCGCTACGGACGGGATCGGCAGCCGGTACTTCACCATTCAAAATGCGGCGGGCGGAGCGCCCGCCCTGGACGAGGGGACTTCTTCATCGGTCGGACGTCCCTCGACGGGGGTCCGGCCGGCCTCGGATTTGGACCGGATTCCGGAAGAGGGGCGAATCCCGGTTTACGTCAAAAAAGGTTGGGGAGATCCGGCCGAGGGCGCTTTCGAATTTGTCGCGCCCGGATCGGACGGTAGGATTCGGTTTGTGATCCCCGAAGTGACTCCGATCATTCTTTCTCTCGAGGAGCCCGGGATGGAAGTCCCGGAAAGGACCGCCGGGAAGCGGACGATGCGGACTCGTGAAAGAACGACCGAGAACCATGTATCGGCCGCGGCCGAAGCGTATGAGCTCGTCCGGGACGAGCTTCGGCCGCTTCCGGTCGGCGCAACCTTCGATCCGGAGTCGGGAATCTTCTCCTGGCTTCCTGGTCCGGGATTTATCGGGGAGTACACAATCGTTTTCGTCAAGAACGGTTCAACCGGTAAGGTGAAAAAGACCGTGACGATCGCGGTCGGGACGGGGGAGAAGCGCCCGGGCTGAGATTTAAAAAGTTTTTAGATTATCCGACGGGGCCGCGGATTCCCGATTGAGGATCCGCGGCCCCGGCCTGTTTGACAATCCCGCGAAACGCCTTTACCATGCTTTCTCGATAATAAAGGAAGCATCCCGTTATGAAGAAGAGACCCGCCCTGTGTCTCCTTTGGGCGTTCGCCCTGGCCGCGGCCGTGGCTCCGGTTCTCGCCGCCCAGGAAGTGGACGTCGAAAAGGCCCTTTCCCGGGGCGACGCCTCCTTCGAGAAAAACGACTACAAGGAGGCCATCGTCGCATATTTCGAAGCGGCGGCGCTTTCGACCAGGCCCGAGAATCTCTCCCGGGCCTATTTCGGCCTTGCGATATGTAATTTCTACCAGCGGGACATGGCCGAGTCCGTCAAGTGGATGCGGAAGATGACCTTGGTCGATCCGAGGCGGGAGCTTTCACCGGAAGCCTATCCCAAGCCGTTCGTGGATCTCTTCAACCAGGTCATGGCTGAGGCCCGGGCCAAGGGCACGCCGATCGAGGCCCAAGCGCCGAAAGCGAAAACGACGCCGCCGGTTAAGGAAGAGCCTCCGAAGAAGGAGGAAGCCGCCGGCGGGACGAGGGATAACCTGAAGCTCCGCGTCGTGGAGACGCCGGAGGAGAGCAAAGGTCTAGCCGGACGGTTTGAGCTGAGCGTCCATTATTCGAGCTGGACGGTCGATCCGGTGACATCGTTTTTCAAAGACACGATCAACGACGAGCTCGGCGGAGCCATCCAGGACGAAATCAATGAGGAGCTGAACAGGCGGTACCCGGGTTTGATCGTGGGGCCTTTCACGTCCGATATGGCCTTCGATTCCCAGGGGGCGAATTATGGCGTCGAGCTCCGTTATTACGTCCGCGGACGGGCGGGCATGTTTAGCCTGGGATTTTCGCTCGAGCAGACGAATATCAAATTCACCATGGCCGGCACGGCCCGGCAGGAATTCACCAACGGCGGGCTGGCCCTGGCCGACGCCGCGGCCGCCGTCGAGACCAAGCCGTTTTCGGCCAATATCAGTTTCCGCTGGGAGATCGGGCGCCCGACCGCCAGGGTTAAACCTTATTTCGTCTTCGGACTCGGTGTCGCCCCCTTGAAAGGGACCTTTCATTTCAACTATACGGCCACCTATTCGATCGGAGGCGCTTCGGAAACCTTTTCGGACGCCCAAGACAAGACTTTCCCCGAGCTCTCCGAGGACCTCGATTTCAATATCCCTGATTTCCTGTTGATCGTCCAGCTCCATTTCGGCTTGAAAATCGAGATCGTCAAGGGATTGTTTATCAAGGGCGAAGCGGGATTCTGGGACGGAATGCTGCTTCGCGGCGGGCTGGGTTATCGGTTTTAGTGTATAATAAACCCGGCCGTGCACGACGGGGAGCCAGCGGTGCCCTGTAGCCCACAACCCGCTCCAGTGGGGTCGATGCCCGGGCCGAGGCGAGGCCTTGTCCGGCCGGACTTCCATCGTCGATAGCGAAGGCCGGAGCTCCGAGCAAAGGGCGGCCTGCCAACCCCGCCAGGGCCGGAAGGCAGCAGCGGTAACAGGAAGGCTCTTGTGTGTCGGATCACTCCGCCGGAGTCGGCGGTGGGATGGACGCGGGGAAGGTTTTCGTCGGAGCCGGGCGCACGGCTTTTTTCTTGATCGAATCATATTGGTTTTATTAATAGACAGATAATAAAAGAGATAGGATTTCCTCTGAGGGAGTTGCTTCCTTGGGGGAGGGGGACTATAATTTTTTCAATCAGGAGAACCAAAATGAAAACGAAGAAAGCCGTCGTCTTCGCCGCCCTGCTTCTTGTTTTATTCGGCGCGGCCCTTGTTAGGGCCCAGGAGGAGCAGAAAGACGTGGAAGGGAGCAAGGACCATCCGCTTCTTTCCCGGATGAAGAATTTCTTCATCAACGAATACCTATCCCGTTACGATGAACACGAATTCTTTATCAACGACAATGATACCAAGGTGATCGAGGGCGACCGGACGTTCATCAGCTACGTCCTGAAAGAAGGCGCTCCCCAGCCCAGCCCTCTCCAGATCAAGCGCAACTATGCCAACGCCTTGAAGTCGATCGGGGCGACAATGCTCCGCGATTCCGACATCTCCGCGAGCTGGAAGCTGGTCAAGGACGGCAAGGAGGTCTGGATCGCTCTCGACATTTATAATGACGGCATGATCTACGCTTTGAATATCGTCCAGATCGCGGCGATGACCCAGGAAGTGACGGCCAACGAGATGCTCGAGGCCCTCAACAAGGACGGCTTCATCGCCCTTTACATCAACTTCGATACCGGAAAATTCGATCTCAAGCCCGAAATGCAAGGGACCATCAACCAGATCATCGCTCTCCTGAAGGACAATCCCGACCTTAAGGTCAGTATCGAGGGGCATACCGATAATGTCGGCCAGCCCGCGGCCAATAAAACCCTCTCCGAGCAACGGGCTAAGTCGGTCATGGCCGGCGTCGTCAAGGGCGGCGTCGAGGCTTCCCGTCTGACCGCCGTCGGCTGGGGCCAGGAAAAGCCCGTCGCCGACAACAGGAGCGAGGAAGGCCGGGCGAAGAACCGCCGGGTCGAAATCGTCAAAAAATAGCTTTTTCCGCTTTTCGGTTACTTTGAGGGGCTACGGACCAGCGCGGCGGGATCCTCGCCCGCGGCGAATCCCCGGATCCGGAACGAATAGGCGTACCGCTGGGCAGGCAGCCGGTATTGCGGGTGCTCCCGGGCTCCCCAGGAATCGTCCCCGCCGACGCCCATCTGGCCGTAGTCCAGGTTGAAGCTGACAAAGTCGCGCTTTTCGATCTCGTAAGGGTGTTTCAGTCCGCGGACGTCCTGGGTCAGGTCCTCGGCCGTGAAGGGAAGGGCGCTGAAATCGAACCATGGCAGTCCGACGGCGAGCAGCCCGTTTCCCGTCCGGTCGGCGAGCATCGCCCAGCGGCAGTCCGTCCGGTTGCCGTATTCCTGGATGCTGACATAGGGGACGAGCGTCTCGAAAACCGAAGCCCCGTAATACCCGACGAGAGAGGAGCTTTTCCGGTCGATGTAGTTGTCGTGAGGCCCGCGCCCGAACCACCGCACGTTTTCAAACGCGGCCGGCAGGGTCATCTTCATCCCCAGGCGCGGCAACTCCGGCAAGCCCCATTTCGTGGGCGTCAGGACGACCGTGACCGTGATGTCGGAAGTGCCGAACACCCGGTACAGGACGTGGTACGTCGCCGGAACGTCCTTCAAGGAATATTGCGCTTCGATCCTGACCACCGCGGGGCTTTCCTGGCCGATGGTGAATTTATCCAGGGTCCGGTTGTCGCCCGCTTTCCGCCAGACCGCTTGGCGCTTGGGCATGCCGTTTCCGAAATCGTTGTCGGTCGGAGCGCGCCAGAAATTCGGCTCGAGGCCCGTCCGGACCAGGGAGGTTCCTTTATAAATATAGGATTTGAGAAGGCCGGTGGATTTGTCGAAAACGGCCGAGAAATCCGGGCCCTGGATCTTTGCCTCGGCCGCGTCCTGCGCCAGGCGGAGCGCCGGCATTTTCGCGGTGTCCGGAGCCCAGACTTCCGCTCTCGCCGACGCGTCAGGGCGTCCCAGAACGACCGGAAATTGCCCGGCCGCGGCGACGTGTCCTTTCGGAATCAGCGGCTCGGCCTCGGCATATTCGGCCCGGACGTTGAGGAAGAATTCCGATCCGGGGGGCATCACATCGACGCCCTGAAATTCGAGGGGATAGATTTTACTTCCCCCGGGAACGATAAGCGGGCCCCGGAATTCCCCTTCGGCAAGAGGCTCGGCCCCGACGACATCCGACGCCAATTCCCACCGGATGACGAAGTTTTCGAGGCCGCGGAAAGCGTAGGCGTTGCGGACTTCGAGGGCCGGCCGGCCGTCTTCCATCGCGATCTTCCTGAACTTGATGAACTGGTGGGCCCTTTTCAGCTCCCATAGCCCGGGATGCGGCTCCCGCTCCGAGGACACCAGCCCGTTGCAGCAGAAGTTCTCGTCCGAGGGAGTCCCCGGCGGGCCGAAATCGCCGCCGTAGGCATAGAAGGTCTTGCCGTCCGGGCTTTTCGTCTCGTAGCTCTGATCGACCCAGTCCCAGACGAAAGCCCCTTGGAGCTGGGGATATTTTTCCATCAGGTCCCAATAATCCTGGAGATTGCCGTTGGAGTTGCCCATGGCATGGGTGTACTCGCACATGATGAACGGGCGGTCGTGTTTCTTCAGGCCGTAGGCCTCGAGGATCTCGAACTCGGCATACATCGGGCAGATGATGTCGGTATGAGGACGGTTTTCGGCCCGCTCATACTGGAC
>Ga0316628_100002510_pt1 | contig 13655 bp, 15 predicted proteins | sample OWC_Aug_M2_C1_D5_FD_207648 | JGI IMG/M metagenome (GOLD analysis project Ga0316628, IMG submission 207648) | Wetland soil microbial communities from Old Woman Creek delta, Ohio, United States - OWC_Aug_M2_C1_D5_C | ecosystem: Environmental > Terrestrial > Soil > Wetlands | place: USA: Ohio... | reverse complement strand
GGCGCCCATCACGCTGATCTCCGCCGTCGGCCAGCCGACGATGAGGTCGGGCTCGTAGGCGCGGCCGCACATGACGTAGTAGCCGGCGCCGTAGGCCTTGCGCACGACGACCGTGACCTTGGGCACCGTGGCCGCGGCCATGACGTGCAGCATCTTGGCGCCGTGGCGGATGATGCCCGCGTGCTCGACCTTGCTGCCGACCATGAAGCCCGGCACGTCCTGCAAGAAGACGAGCGGCACGTTGAAGGCGTCGCACACCTGCATGAAGCGCGCGGCCTTGTCGCTCGAGTCGACGTCGAGGATGCCGCCGAGCCAGCTCGGCTGGCTGGCGACGATGCCCACGCTCTTGCCGCCGATGCGCGCGAGGCAGGTGATGATGCTGCGCGCCCAGCGCGGCTTGATGTCGAAGATCTCGCCGTGGTCGACGACGGCGCGAATGAGCTTGTACATGTCGTACGGCTTGCGCGTCGACTCCGGCAGAAGATCGAGCAGCGACTCCTCGCGCCGCTCCACCGGATCGGTGACGGGGAGCTCCGGCGGCTGCTCCTCGCAGCTCGACGGGAAGTACGAGAGGTACTTGCGCACCGCGGCGAGGCACGCCGCGTCGTTCTCGAACTCGCCGTCGCTGACGCCGCTCGTCTCGGAGTGGACCTTGCTGCCGCCGAGCTCCTGCTCGCCGATGTCCTGCCCCGTCACCGCCTTGACGAGCGGCGGGCCGCCGAGCGCCATCGAGCCAATGTTCTTCACCATCGGCACGTAGTCCGCCAGGCCCGGGATGTAGGCGGTGCCCGCCGCGCCGGGGCCGACCATCGCGGCGACCTGCGGCACGACGCCGCTCATGTGCACCTGCTCGCGGAACAGGTGCCCGGTGCCGGCGAACAGCGAGATCATGTCCGGGTGGCTCGAGCCCGGGTCGATGCGCGCACCCGCCGAGTCGATGAACCACACCATCGGCCAGCGACCGCGCAGAGACATCTGCCGAAGGCGAGTGACCTTCTCCTCGCCCGTGTAGCCGATGCTGCCGCCCTTGACCGTGAAGTCGTACGCAGCCGCGCACACCATCCGGCCGTCGATCTTGCCGAACGCCGCGACGACTGCGTCGGCGGGCGGCTTGTCGGTCCCGCTCGGCCCCGCGGCCAGGCCCATCTGCGTGCCGTGCGCGCCGATCTCGAAGTAGACGCCGCCGTCGAAGAACTGCGCCAGCCGCTCCCTGGCGCTCAGCTTTCCGCGCGAGTGCTGTTTCGCGACCTTGTCCTCGCCGCCCATCTTGCGGATCTCCGCGATGCGCTTCTCGAGGTCCGCCACCATCTCTCGCATAGTCGCCATGCTTGTCTCCGATTCCGTCTCCGACGCCGAGTCTCCTTCAGCGCCCCGTCCAGCTCGGCTTTCTCTTCTGCAAGAACGCCATCAGCCCCTCGCGCGCGTCGTCCGTTCCGAGGGCCTCGGCGAGCTTGTCGCGCAGCATCGGCAGCGCCGCCTCGAGGTCCATGTCGGACTGGGCCGCGAACGCGCCAAGGCCCAAGCGCATCGCGGCAGGGCTGCGGCCCGCGAGGTCCGTGCAGAGCGCATCGATCTCCGTGTCGAGCGTCTCGGGCCCGACCACCTTTCCGATCAGGCCGACGCGCTGCGCCTCGACCGCCTCGAGCTTCTGCCCACGCAGCATCATCTCGAGCAGCGCGCGGCGCGGCATGACGCGAGCGAGCACCGCCATGATCATGAACGGGAACAGGCCAACGTCGATCTCGGGCGTGCCGAGCTTGGCGTCGCTCTGCGCCAAGGCGAAGTGGCTCGCCGCGACGAGGCCGAGGCCGCCACCCATCGCGTGGCCGTTCACCCGCGCAACGATGGGCTTCTCGTAGCGTGTCATCGCGAGCAAGAGGTCGGCGTAGTCGCCCTTGTGCGGCAGCTCGACCTGATCGACCGCGCCTCCGCTCATCTGCTGGAAGTCCCCGCCGGCGCAGAAGGCCTTGCCGTCGCCGGTGAGCAGCACCACGCGGACCGCGGCGTCCTCGGCCGCGTCGGCCAGGGCCCAGAGCAGCTCGTTGACCATCTGCGGGCCGATGGCGTTGCGCCGCTCGGGGTTGAAGAGCGTAATGCGTTCCACAGCCCCCTTGTCCCCTGGCGCCGTCCCGCCTCCGGCGGATCCGGCGACGCGCGCGACCTTGATCTTGCCGTACGCGCGCATCTCTAGCTCACGCTGGCGGACGCCTGCGCGGCCTGCGGCTTGAACTGATCGAGGCCGAGGATCTTGCGCGCCTGCTCGACGCTCGCGACCTTGCGCCCCGTGTCGCGCACGACGCGCGCCGCCACCTCGACGAGCTCGCCGTTCGACTTCGCGGGCTCGCCGCCCGGCAGGTACAGGTGATCCTCGAGGCCGACGCGCACGTTGCCGCCGAGCACGAGCGCGGTCGCGAGCATCTTCCACTGGCAGTGCGAGATGCCGATGCACTCCCACTCGCTGCCGGGCGCCATGTCGAGCGCGATCTTCTTCTGCAGCTGAAGGCTCTCCACGGTGGGCGGGATGCCGCCGAGCACGTTGACGATGAACGAGAACTGGAGCGGCTTGTGCAGGATCCCCATCTCGAGCAGCGGCCCGATGCCGGCCGTGTGGCCCGTGTCGAAGCACTCGAGCTCCGGCTTCACGCCGGCCTCGTTCATCGCGGTCAGCAGCTTGATGATCTTGCCGTACGTGTTCGGGAAGACCATGTCGAAGACGAATTGCTTCTGGTTCTTGCTGTACTTCGCGTAGTTCATCGTGCCCATGTTGAGCGCGGCGATCTCCGGGCGGCTCTCGCGCACGTAAGCGCACTGCTCGGTCACGTCGTCGAGGATGGTGCCCGTCGAAAAGTTGAGGATGATGGGGCAGCGCTTGCGCACCTCCTCCTTGATCTTCGCGAACGTCGCCGGGCTGAACGTCGGCGAGCCGTCGTCGTTGCGGGCGTGGATGTGCACGACCGCCGCGCCCGCGTCGTAGGCGCGCTTGCACTCGTCCGCGATCTCGACGGGCGTGTACGGGATGTACGGGCACTGCTTGCGGTTCGCGAGCACGCCGCTCACGGCGCACGTGATCACGCAAAGATCCGGATCTCTGTCGAGGCTCATGGCTTCACTCCGATTTCTTGTTCAGGTCCGAGCTCTCGCCCGCGGCTCGAGCGTGCGGCACCTAGCCCTTCCCGGTGGGTTCGTCCGATTCCTCGGCCGCGCTCACGATCTGGTTCACGCGGCGCGCGAGCTTGGTGGAGATCTTGAGGAGCTCCCGGCCCTCTTCTTTCGAGAGGCCGAGGATGGCCTGCCGGAGGATCTCCATCGGCTCCACCGGGATCTCGCGCGCGAGCTGCGCGCCCTTGGCCGTGAGCCGGATGTAGACCACGCGGCGGTCCTCCTTGCTGCGCTCGCGCCCGACGAGCCCCTCGCGCTCCATTCGGTCGATGATGCCGGTCACCGTGCTGTTCTGGGCACGGATGCGCTCGCTCAGCTCGCTCAGCGAGAGGTCGCCGAACGTCTCGAGGATCTTGAGGACGGTGAGCTGCGGGCTCGTCAGGTTCGCGCGCCGAGCGTACTCCTTCGTGAGCCGCCGGCCCTCCGTGTAGAGGTAGAAGATCGCCTCCAGGATGTGGTCGACGTCGGCTTTCTGGTCGGGGCTGAAGGGGATGCTCACAGGAACCGTCAGGGGGGCGAAAGTTTCGTGTGCGAAATACTTGGACGCGAAACGCCGGCCCGTCAACACGGAAATGGCCGAGATTGCCGGGCGCCCGACTTTCCGCCGGAGTTGCGCGTTCGGCCCGGGCGTGCTTCCCTGCGCGCCCCCCGATGAGGAAGAAGCCGGACTTCGCCATTTCGGTCGCCGACATCGACGCGTCCGGCAAGCACGTCGAGGCGGCGATCCCGGTCGAGTTTCTCCGCACGGCCTTCGAGGACAGCGACGCCGAGCCCCGCTTCGGCGACGGCCACGTCGACGTCATGCTCTTCAGGAGCGGGCCGGACGTCGTCGTGCGAGGCCGCGCGAGCGCCAAGGTGCAGCTCGCCTGCGGCCGCTGCCTCGAGCCGGTCGAGGTCACTCTCGCCCCGGAAATCAGCGCGTTGATGGTTCCGGCCAGCAAGCTCTCCTCCGCGTCGAAGGACGAGCACGAGATGGGCTCCGGAGACGCGGACGTCGTGCCGTACGACGGCGAGACCGTGGTGCTCGACGAGCTGCTCCGCGACGAGCTCGTGCTCGACGTCCCCATGATCCCCTTGTGCTCCGAGAGCTGCCCGGGTATTTCCACGCAGGCTCAGGTGGCCGAGCGCGCGGTCGACCCCCGCCTCGCCCCCCTGATGGCCCTCAAGCCGAGCAAAGCGCAGGCGAAGGTCGGCGTGCTGACCGCACACCGATTCAAGCCGAAGAAGAAGACGAAGAAGAAGGAGTAAGCCGTGGCGGTCCCCAAACGACGTACGACCCGTTCGAAGCGCAACATGCGGCGTGCCAACCACGACAAGGTGACGGCGCCCCAGCTGATCGCTTGCGCCAACTGCGGCGAGCCGAGCGTGCCTCACCGCGCGTGTTCGGCCTGCGGCTTCTACAAGGGCAAGAAGGCCCGCGACGTCGGAAGCAAGGAGTGACGGGTGAGCCATCGCGGCGACAGCCGCGGAGCGGATAACCTGCCGGCGCGGCCCGCCGGTCCTCCCAAGAGCCGGATTCTGGGCACCGGCTCCTTTTTGCCGCCCCTGACGCGAACCAACGCCGACCTCGAGGCGATGGTCGAGACGAGCGACTCGTGGATTCGCGAGCGCACGGGCATCCGCGAGCGCCGCGTCGCTCCCCCCGGCATGCTGACGAGCGACATGGCGGCCGAGGCGGCGAAGGCCGCGCTCCTTTCGGCCGACCTGCCGCCGCACAAGCTCGACCTCATCGTCGTCGCGACCATCACGCCCGACGTCCCGATGCCCGCGACCGCGGTCTTCGTGCAGCAGAAGATCGGCGCGGCGCCGACGTGCCCGGCGTTCGACCTCTCCGCGGCGTGCGCCGGCTTCATCTACGGCATCACGGTGGCGGACAAGTTCCTCGCGAGCGGCGCCGCGGAGCACGTCCTCGTGATCGGCGTCGAGATGCTCTCGCGCGTCGTCAACTGGACCGACCGCAGCACGTGCGTGCTCTTCGGCGACGGCGCCGGCGCCGTGGTCATGGGCCGCGCCACCGGTGACGACCGCGGCCTGCTCGGCTCGAGCATCTACTCCGACGGCTCGCTCGCCAACTCGCTCATCATCCCGGGCGGCGGCACGGCCGCACCGCTGAGCACCGAGACGATCGCGCAGCGCCGCAACACGATCCACATGAAGGGCCAGGACATCTTCAAGGCCGCGGTGAAGAACCTCTACAGCTCGAGCCAGCACCTCGTCGACTCGATGGGTCTGCACAACGACGACGTCGACTGGGTGGTGCCGCACCAGGCCAACATGCGCATCATCGATCAGGTGACGATGCGCGCCAACTACCCCAAGGGCAAGGTCCTGTCGAACATCGAGCGCGTCGGTAACACGTCGAGCGCGTCGATCCCGATCCTGCTCGACGAGCGCGTCAAGGACGGCACCATCAAGCCGAGCGACCTCGTGCTGATGTGCGCCCTCGGCGCCGGCCTCTCGTGGGGCGCCGCGCTCGTCAGAATGTGAGTTCTCGCACGCGCGGCGTTCTGCTATGGGCGCATTCATGGGCAAGATCGCTTGGGTCTTTCCGGGACAGGGTGCGCAGGCCGTCGGCATGGGCAGGGAGGTCTTCGCCGCCTCTGCGGCGGCGCGCGACGTGCTCGCGCGAGCGGACGCCGCGCTGAACGATCCCCTGCTCCGGGGCTCGCGCCCCGATGGTGACGGGCCGCTCTCGAAGATCATCGCCGAGGGGCCCGAGGAGACTCTCACCCTCACGGCCAACACGCAGCCTGCCATCGTGACCGTGAGCTGCGCGGTGCTCGCCGCCCTGCGCGAGTCGGTGCCCGGCCTTCCGGCGCCCGCGTTCGCGGCGGGCCATTCGCTCGGGGAGTACTCGGCGCTCGTGGCCGCCTCCGCGATGCGCCTCGAGGACGCCGTGCGCCTGGTGCGCGCGCGCGGCCTCGCGATGCAAGCCGCCGTGCCCGCGGGCGAGGGCGCGATGAGCGCGGTGATGGGCCTCGATCCCGAGAAGGTGGAGGACATCTGCCGCCGGGCCGCCGAGGCCACCGGCGCCGTCGTCAGCCCCGCCAACTTCAACGCGCCGGGCCAGGTCGTCATCGCCGGCCACGCGCCCGCCGTGGCGCGCGCCGCGGAGCTCGTCTCCGAGGAGAAGGGCAAGGCCATCCCGCTCAAGGTGAGCGCGCCCTTCCACTGCGCGCTGATGGCCCCAGCCGCCCGCGTCCTCGCCTCCGAGCTCGACAGGGTGAGCGTCGGCGCCCTCGCCTTCCCCGTCATCGCCAACGTCGACGCGCAGCCCAACGCCTCCGCCGAGCGCGTCAAGGAGCTCCTCGTGCGTCAGGTCGACGGCGCGGTGCGTTGGGAAGAGACGATCCGCGTCATGGCGCGCGAGGGCGTGACCCACGTCCTCGAAATCGGCCCCGGCAAGGTGCTCGCCGGGCTCATCAAGCGCATCGCCAAGGACCTCAGGGTGCTCAGCGTGGGCGACGCCGCCGCCCTGGCGCAGGTCCCCGCGTTCCTCGCCGAGGCCGGCGCTCCGAGCTGAGAGCGCTTCACAGCTTGCGAGGTGAGGACGGACCTTGTAGAACGCCGCCTCGACTCGCGGGCGCGCGGGATCCCACACCATGTTTCGACTCGACGGGAAAATAGCTCTGGTCACCGGCGGCTCGCGCGGCATCGGGCGCGCTTGCGCGGAGGCGCTCGCCGAGCAGGGCGCGACGGTCGTCGTCAACTACGTCAAGGGTGAGGCGGCTGCTCGCGAGACGGCGGACGCCATCGTCGCCAAGGGCGGCAAGGCCGAGATCGCGGGCTTCGACGTCGCCAACACCGCGGCGACCGAGACGGCGATCGAGGGCATCATCAAGAAGCACGGCAGGATCGACGTCCTGGTCGCCAACGCCGGCATCGCGATCGACGGCCTCTTGCTCCGCCTCAAGGACGAGGACCTGCAGAAGCTCTTCGACACCAACGTCCGCGGCGCCGTGCAGTGTGCGCGCCTCGTCATGAAGAGCATGATGCGCAGCAAGGCCGGCCGCATCGTCTTCATGTCGTCGGTCATCGGCGAGATGGGCAACATCGGCCAGACCGGCTACGCCATCACCAAGGCCGCCGTCATCGGCGCCGCCAAGTCGATCGCGCGCGAGTACGCCTCGCGCAACGTCACCGTCAACGCCATCGCCCCAGGCTTCATCGAGACGGACATGACCGCCGCGATGAACGAGCAGGCCAAGGAGATGGCGCTCAAGCTCGTCCCCCTCGGCCGCATCGGCACCGCGCGCGAAGTCGCCGCTGCGTGCGTGTTCCTGGCGAGCGACGAAGCCGCTTATGTCACAGGGCAGGTCCTCCGCGTCAACGGGGGCATGTACGTGTGAATCTTGCCGCCGGCGCTTAATGAGCCGGCGGTCTTCTCTTCTGTCGTTTCCTTTGGCCCGTTTTCTGGTACGAGGCACGCATGGCTCAGGACATCGCCAGCGAAGTCAAGCGCATCATCAAAGAGCAGCTCGACGTCGACGAAAAAGACATCAAGCCCGAGTCGACCTTCATCGACGACCTCGGGGCGGACTCGCTCGGGCTCGTGGAGCTCGTGTTGGCCTTCGAGGAGGCCTTCGAGATCGACATCCCGGACGAGGACACGGAGAAGATCCGCACCGTCCAGGACGCGATCGACTACATCGAGAAACACGCCAAGAAGAAGTAGCGGTCGTCGTGGAACGCGTGGTCATCACGGGGATCGGTCTCGTCACCCCGCTCGCGGTCGGCAAGGACGAGTCGTGGGGCGCGCTGCTCGCTGGCAAGAGCGGCATCGCGCCTATTTCTCTGTTCGACACGACTCAGTTCCGCGTGAAGATCGCGGGCGAGGTGAAGAGCTGGGATCCGCTCGCCTTCATCGAGAAGAAGAAGCTCAAGGAGATGGATCGCTTCATCGAGTTCGCGTTCAGCGCGGCCAAGATGGCGATCAAGGACGCTGGGCTCGAGCTCTCCGGTGACGAGCGCAACGAGGCCGGCTGCTTCATCGGCTCGGGCATCGGCGGCCTGCACACGGTCGAGCGGGCCAAGCAGGTGGTGATGGAAAAGGGGCCGTCGCGCCTCAGCCCGTACAGCATCCCGGGGCTCATCGCGAACATGGCAGCAGGGCAGGTCTCGATGGCGTACGGCCTTCGCGGTCCGTCCTACGCCACCGTGAGCGCGTGCTCGAGCGGCGCCCACGCGATCGGCGAGGCGGCCCAGTGGATCCGCCGCGGGCTCTGCCAGGTCATGGTGACGGGCGGCGCCGAGGCCACCGTCACGCCGGTCGGCATCGGCTGCTTCGAGGCGATGATGGCGCTCTCGAAGCGCAACGATGCGCCGGAGAAGGCCAGCCGCCCGTGGGACAAGAACCGCGACGGCTTCGTCTGCGGCGAGGGCTCCGGCATCATCGTCCTCGAGTCGCTCAGCCGCGCCAAGAAGCGCGGCGCGCGCATCTACGCCGAGGTCACCGGGTACGGCGCCTCGAGCGACGCGCACCACCTCACGCAGCCCGCCCCCGGCGGCGAGGGTGCGCAGCGGTCGATGCGCATGGCCTTGAAGGACGCGGGCATCTCGCCCGATCAGGTCGACTACGTCAACGCGCACGGCACCTCGACGCCCGTCGGCGACGTCGAAGAGTCGCGCGCGATCGAGAGCGTCTTCGGCGACCACGCGCGCAGCAAGAAGCTGTGGATCAGCTCCACGAAGTCGATGATGGGCCATCTCCTCGGCGCCGCCGGTGCCGTCGAGAGCGCCATCTGCGCGCTCAGCGTGGCCGAGGGGAAGATCGCTCCGACGATCAATCTCGACGACCCCGACGACGCGTGCGTGCTCGACTACGTCCCGCACACCGCCCGCGAGCGGCGCGTGCGCCATACTCTGAACAACTCGTTCGGCTTCGGCGGGACCAACTGCAGCCTCGTGCTTTCCCGCTTCGAGGGCTAAGCTGGTCAAGGAGACACGTCGTTGCGGTGTCCCTTCTGCACACACCTCGAGAGCAAAGTGATCGACTCTCGCCTCTCCGCGACCGGTGACGTGACTCGCCGGCGTCGCGAATGCGAGAAGTGCGCGCGCCGCTTCACGACCTACGAGCGCGTCGAGGACGTGCTGCCGCTCGTCGTGAAGAAGGACATGCGCCGCGAGCCGTTCGATCGCCAGAAGCTGCTCGGCGGCATCCGCAAGGCGTGCGACAAGCGCGCCATCGCCCACGAGCGTCTCGAGGCGCTGGTGGACGACATCGAGCGTGAGCTCGTCGAGAGCGGCGAGCGCGAGGTCACCGCCGATCAGCTCGGCAACAAGGTGATGGTGCGGCTGCGCGACCTCGACGAGGTCGCCTACGTGCGCTTCGCGAGCGTCTACCGCTCCTTCCGAGACATCGCCGAGTTCCAGAAGGAGCTCGACAAGATCGCCGAGCAGAAGAAGAGCGAGAGCGACCGACCCCCGCGCCGGCCGGAGGGCGAGGTCCAATGAGCGCATCCTCTCGGCCGCCCCCGGCGGAGACCTCCAACGACGAGTCGAGCCGCACGCCCGAGCGCAGCGAGCCGACGAAAGACGAGCGCTGGATGTCGCGCGCGATCGAGCTCGCGCGCGGCGGCTCGCCCTCGCCGAACCCTCACGTCGGCGCCGTCGTCGTACGAAACGACAAGGCCGTGGGCGAGGGCTTCCACGAGCGTGCCGGGCTCGATCACGCCGAGGTGGTCGCCCTCAAGGCCGCCGGCGGCGAGGCGAAGGGCGCCACCCTCTACGTCACGCTCGAGCCCTGCAACCACCACGGCCGCACGGCGCCGTGCACCGACGCCATCCTCCAGGCCGGCATCAAGCAGGTCGTCATCGCCTGCGAGGATCCGAACCCGCACGTCGACGGCGGCGGCATCGAGCGGCTCCGCGGGGCGGGCGTGGACGTCGTGCTCGGCGTCTGCAAGCAGGAGGGGGAGGCCGTCATCGCGCCTTGGACGAAGTTCGTCACGCGCGGCATACCCTACGTGACGATCAAGCTGGCCCTCTCGCTCGACGGTCGCATCGCCACGCGCAGCGGCGCCTCGAAGTGGGTCACAGGACCGGACGCGCGCGCCCGCGTCCACGCGCTACGCGCGACGCAAGACGCCGTCGGCGTGGGCGTCGGCACCGTGCTCAGCGACGATCCGAACCTCACCGTCCGCGACACGGTGGGCGTCAGCCCGACGCGCGTCATCTTCGACACTCATCTGCGCACGCCGCTCCACGCGCGCGTCGTCCAGACCGCGACCGAGGTGCCCACGCTGCTGCTGGCGAGCACCGACGCACCCTTCGAGAACGAGGAAGCGCTGACCTCCCACGGCGTCGAGGTGCTGCGCACCACGACGACCGCCGAGGGCAGGCTCGACGTGATGGCGGCCATCACCGCGCTGGCGCAGCGCGGGGTCGTGGCGCTCATGGTCGAGGGCGGCGCGGAGCTGGCCGGGAGCTTCCTCGCGACCCGACTTGCGGACGAGCTGCACGCGTTCATCGCGCCCATCCTGCTCGGCCCGCGAGGGCGTCCCGGAGCGGTGGACTGGGCGGGCCCCGAAGTCCCGTCCAAGGCACCCCGCATCGTGAGCCCGCAGTGGGAGCTCTGCGGTGACGACGCGCACGTCTTCGGACGCCTCGTCTACCCCGAGGACTAGCTCTTCCCGGGGTGCGGGCCGACAAATCACGACATTCGAGGATGGCGCAAGGGAGCCGTGTGGCGCAGCGTCAAAGGATGTCGGTGCGCGCGCCGTGCGCGGCCCCGGACAGGAGCACGCCAAATGGAAAACGAGCTGGAGTCGATCGATCCGCATCTCTGGAGCATCGTCCTCGCCGGCGGCGTCGGCGGACAACTCACGGACCGCCTCTACAGTACGAGGCTGCCCAAGCAGTTCGCGACGCTCGTGGGCGAGCAATCGCTCCTGCAATGCACGGTCGAGCGCATGAAACGGCTCGTCGCGCCCGAACGCATCGTGGTGGTCGTGCACTCGAGCTGCGAGGCCATCGCGCGCGAGCAGCTCGACACCACGCCCGAGTTGCGCATTCTCACCCAGCCCGCGGACCGGGGGACTGCCGTCGGCCTCGCGCTGCCCGTGGCGTGGATCCGTCGACGCGACGCCACCGCGAAGCTCCTCGTCACGCCGTCCGATCATTTCATCGCCGAGCCGGCGCCGTTCGACGAGGGGATGCGACAGGCCGTGGGGGCGGTACCCACCCATCCCCTGGTTCTGCTCGGGGTCCCCGCGACTCGCGCGGAGACCGAGTGCGGTTGGATCGTGCCGGGCGCCAAGAAGACCACGCACGAGGTCCGCGAGGTCGCGAGCTTCGTCGAGAAGCCCTGCGCCCGCATCGCCGACAAGCTGTTGCGCGAGGGTGGGCTGTGGAGCACGCTCGTCTTCGCCGCGCAGGCGGACGCGCTCTGGGCCGTGCTGCGGCGCCACCTGCCCCGCCACTCCAACGCGCTGGGCAGCGCGGTCGCCCGCGCCGACGGGGCGGACCTCGAGCGCGTCTACGAGGAGATCCACACCGCCGACCTCGGCCGCGACGTGTTCCAGCGCGCGCGCAACCTCGCCGTGCACGAGGTGCCGAGCGCGGGCTGGAGCGACTGGGCCACGCGCGCTCGGACCGCGCGCGCCCCGAGCGTCGCCCAGGCCTCGTCCGGCGGCGGCGCCTTCGTCGAGAGCGCGTGACCTCCGACTCGACAGACTAGTTCGCTCCCGCGCAGACCGCCCCCATGCCGGTGACCCAGGTTCCCGTCGAGCCCTCGCACCGCACCGAGAGGCCGCTCGGGATGCCGCACACCGAGTAGTCGCACTCGAGGTCGGGCTGGGCGCAGGCCGAGCCCAGGCGAGGCCGCAGAGCAGGGCAGCCGCTCATCGTCCCGAAGCTGCACTGCCAGGTGTACTGGTCGCCGCCGTCGATCTGGACGGGGCCGCCCAGGAACGTGCACGCGCACCACTTGGAGGCTCCGCTGGTCGAGTAGTCGCAGGTGGCGCCAGGGTCGCCGCAGGCGCCGCTGGCCAGCGACGCGTCCGAGGGGCACGACGTCGAGTTCGTGCTGGGGCAAGTCGGGTCGCCGGTCTTGGCCATCGCCCAGGAGCCGCCGGCGCAGGACCAGACGCGATTGCACGTCGTCCGGGGATCGCCCCCGTACTCGCACTCGAGGTTGGCCTGGCTGCACGCCGCGCCGTAGCTCGGCTCCGCCTGGGGGCACGGCCCGCTCGGGCCGGGCCCGCCGTCCGTGCCTCCGCCGTCCGTGCCTCCGCCGTCGAAGTCTCCGTCCGTCTTTCCGCCGCACGCCACGGCTCCGGCACCCAGGATCAGAAGCAACCCAGCACACGCTCGAAGGCTCATGCGGAACGCCTCAGCAACGTCGATGCCAAGGCTATTTTCGGCCGCTCCCGCCCCTGAGATGGCGCACTCTGTGTCAGGTCCGGACCTGGGAGTCGCACCAACACCGCTGGCAAGGCAGGCCGAGGCGCATTAGTTTAGTGGGCCGAAGGCGCAGATGATCCGCACGATATTGCACTACCCGGACGCGCGGCTCCGCAACAAGGGCGAGCGCGTCGCCACGATCACCCCGGCGGTCCAGAGCCTCGTCGACGACATGGCCGAGACGATGTACGCCGCTCCGGGGGTGGGTCTCGCCGCCACGCAGATCGGCGAAGCCGTCCAGATCTTCGTCCTCGACACCGCCGAGGAGGGCGCGCCGAGCGACTTCCGCGTCTTCATCAACCCGGAGATCCTCGAGACCGAGGGCGACCTCACGTGGAGCGAGGGCTGTCTGAGCTTCCCGGGCGTCTCGGAGGAGATCGACCGCGCGGCCAAGGTCCGCGTGCGCGCCCAGGACCGCGAGGGCAAGTGGTTCGAGCTCGAGGCCGAGGGCCTGCTCGCCGTGGCCATCCAGCACGAGTACGACCACCTGCAGGGCGTGCTGATGATCGACCACATGGGCCCGCTCAAGAAGCGGATGGTCCACCGCAAGATGGTCAAGCGCGCCGACGAGCACGCCACCGCGGAATAGACGCTCAGCGCGCCTTCTTGAACAGGTTCGTGTCGACGCGCACGCCGCGCAGCGCGAACTCGTTGACGATGCGCGGGACGACGCCCGTCGCGACGTGACTCTCGCCGGCGCCGTCGCCGGCCGCCACGAAGATGTCCCGCGAGACGATCCCCTTCGGGTCGGCGCCGCCGAGCTCCGAGATGCGGACGACGCGGTGTCGCCCGTCGGGGAGCATGTGCAGCTCGACGGCGACGTCGAACGCCTCGCCGAGCAGGTCACGCGCGGCGTCGGTCGCCAGGCCGGGGCGCGCGAGCAACAGCTGACCGCTCAGGCGCGAGAGGGCCTGGCGCAGCGACGGCGCGCACATCGCGGCGAGCACGCCCTCGGCGCCTTCGCCGATCGCCTCGAGCACCGAGGCGACGAGCGCTCCGCCCATGTTGCCGACGACGAGCCGGTCCGGGCGCATGCGCGCCGCGGAGCGCACCTGCGACTCGGCGCTCATCCCCCCGCCGACCGCGAGGCGCAC
>Ga0316628_100002509_pt1 | contig 13656 bp, 14 predicted proteins | sample OWC_Aug_M2_C1_D5_FD_207648 | JGI IMG/M metagenome (GOLD analysis project Ga0316628, IMG submission 207648) | Wetland soil microbial communities from Old Woman Creek delta, Ohio, United States - OWC_Aug_M2_C1_D5_C | ecosystem: Environmental > Terrestrial > Soil > Wetlands | place: USA: Ohio... | reverse complement strand
GCTTAAATACAACGAACGGCGGTGTAATTTGGTCACTTGCCATGAGCAAGTCGCCGTTTGGAACCAAGGAGCCCGTAATAGTGATCGGTACCTGTGATGCCACGTTGCTAGGCTGGGGTTAAGTTTTAAAGTGCATGACCCGAAGATAGTCAACGATAACGCGCTGAGGCAGCCTCATGCTTTATAATAAATCGTTATCTCATGTTGTTCCATCCGCTGATTCGGAATTCAGTAAAGCGGGTCATCCTCAGCCGCTGTCGGACCCTATTCTGTTGCCTCCGCTGCAAGATCAGTTTGGACGTACATTCGATTATGTGCGCATAGCTGTGACTGAAAATTGCAATCTGCGTTGCACCTATTGCATGCCGGAAGAGGGAGTTGATTTCAAACATGGCGAGCAAATTTTGCGCGCAGAAGAAATTATAAGAGTGATTGGCGCGTTGGCGCGCATGGGTATAAAGAAGGTGCGTTTCACCGGCGGTGAACCGTTGGTGCGCAAGGACATAGTGAAGCTCGTGGAAGGCGCCGCGAATACCCCCGGGATAAAAACGGTCCATTTAACGACCAACGGAATTCTGTTCAGCCGATACGCAAAAAATCTTTTATCCGCCGGCCTTACCGGGGTGAATATCAGCTTGGATAGTTTGGACGCGGATAAATTCCAACGCATTACCCGCCGCACCGGCGTCGAAAAGGTGCTGGACAGCGTTCGGTTGGCGCTGGACTTGGGATTCCCGCGCGTCAAAGTAAACGTGGTAATGATGCGCGGCTTCAATGAAGACGAATTACCCGCCTTTTGTGAGTTGACCAAAGAAATGGCGGTGACGGTGCGCTTCATTGAATTCATGCCTTTCGACGCCCATCAGATATGGGAATCGGGGGAGCATTTCGCCAGTGCGGAGAATATGGTGGATCAAATGAAGTCCCTCTATCCGGGGATCATGAATTCGTCGGGGACTCGAACCGAGCATCATATTTTTCAGGTGCCGGGCTATGCCGGCAAGATAGCGGTTATCCCGGCGTTCACGCGCAGCCTTTGCGGAAATTGTTCTCGAATTCGCTTGACCGCTGACGGTCGTATACGCAACTGCCTTTATTCCGATGATGAGTATGATTTAAAGAGCGTGGTGCGATCCGGCGACGGAGACGACGAGATCATCGCAGCGTTTCGCAAGGCTTTCGCCGACAAGGCCAAAGACGGTTTTGAATCGAAAAAACGTTCTGCAGTTAAGCGAATCAACGTTGCCGATATCGGCCGGGTGAGCATGACTCAGATCGGCGGTTAGAAGGTTGGGTGTTTTTAGAGCGTGGAAATGAAGCATTTTGGATTAATGTCGTTGCGAAAAAATGCTGCTTTGCGCCGGCGTTCGAGTGACGAATGAGCGATGAGAGATGAAGGGTAAGCTGACTCATTTTAACGCCAGCGGCGAGGCCCATATGGTTGATGTCGGGGCAAAGAATGTCACTCAGCGTGAGGCAATAGCCGAGGGACGTATTTTTATGCACCCCGGCACCTTGGAGCTGATTATCCAAGGCGGCCACAAAAAGGGGGATGTATTGGGCATTGCCCGAGTGGCGGGTATCATGGGCGCGAAAAAAACACCCGAGCTGATTCCTCTATCTCATCCCATCAGCATTACCGCCGTGGATTTGGATCTTACACCGGAGCCGGAAAACAATGCCGTTTACTGCAAGGCGGCCGTGCGTTGCGTCGGGCAAACCGGTGTAGAGATGGAAGCTTTAACAGCGGTCCAAATTGCTTTACTCACCATTTATGACATGTGCAAAGCCGTGGACCGCGGGATGGTGATGCAGGGGATCGGGTTGCTTGAGAAGTCAGGCGGTAAGTCCGGTACCTGGCGCAAAGCCGCATCATGATTATTGGAATAGGCTATGAACATCACCGTTAGATATTTCGCGAATATGCGTGATCGGATGGGGCGCGCGGAGGAAACCGTTTTAATTGAAGGTGACTCCGTTACGGTGAAAGACCTATGGGGCAAAGTTTCTGCGCAACAGGCAATGCCCGACAGTCTTTTGATTGCGGTCAATATGGAATATACCGATAGCGGTCGGGTTTTGAAGAACGGCGATGAAGTGGCTTTTTTCCCGCCTGTCACGGGAGGATGATCATGAAGGTTATCCTGCGGCAAGGTTGTTTCGATCCCTACCAGGAAACGCTGGCCTATGAAGCTAAAAATTTGCCGGCGGGGAAGCACGGAGCGTCGGTCACATTTGTAGGTACGATGCGCGACTTCAACGACGGCCACAATGTGGCGAGTATGTTTTTAGAGCACTACCCGGGGATGACCGAACGGCATATCGAGGCGGTGTGCAAGGAGGCGGCGGAAAAGTGGGATGTTCTCGATGCACTGGTATTGCACCGTTACGGTGATATCTCAATTAGCGAGCCGATTGTGTTGGTGGCGGTATGGTCTGCGCATCGCTCCCACGCGTTTGACGCTTGCCGCTACATCATCAATTATTTGAAGGAACGGGCGCCGTTTTGGAAGTGCGAATCGACACAGCAGGGTAAGCGTTGGGTGGAACACAATACGGAGGATCCGGGCGTTAATTCTAAAGGGGTAAAGCAAACCGCTTAGCTTCTTGTCTAATGCTCGGTAAGCAATGAGGGCCGCTTTGTCACATTGAGGCGGCCTTTTGTATTTTTGGGCCTTATGCGCCCGTTTTGGCGACTACCATTCTAATAATCGCAATTATGACAATGTTCCACTTTTTGAGAGAGATGAGGAGAAGCGCATGAGTATGCTGGTACGTTTTGGCGTCTCCATTGAAGAGGATTTGTTGACTCAGTTTGATAAACAAATACAGGGAAAGGGGTATACCAATCGATCAGAGGCAATTCGCGATCTTATTCGCGGCCAGATCGTGCAGGAAGAGTGGCAGACGGGCCAAGAGACGGTCGCTACGATTACGCTCGTATATGATCATCATACCCGAGAGTTGATGGGGCAGCTTACCCATCTTCAACATTCCTTTGAGGGCGAAATAAAATCCGTCCTGCACATCCATCTTGACCATCATAATTGCCTTGAGGTCCTGGTAGTTCAGGGGAAGGGACATTTGCTCAAAGCGTTTTCCGAAAAGCTGGGGAGCATCCGAGGCGTGAAGCACAGCGCATTGACCATGGCAACGACAGGCAAGTTGATTCCGTCCAAGGCGGATTATCACCATCATCGCCACGGATGATGTGGCGCCTTGGAAATAAGTTCCTGTGGCATGCGGATGGCTGGCGATTTAATATTACATTTATTAATTTTGTGTTACTATCTCGCAACGCGAGATAGTAATTTCGAGGGCGTGCTTTTTTATTCACGGCGTCCGGATTTTGGGGTCGCTGTTCTCAGGTGGGTCATGTCCATATTTCTTCAGGGTAGGGTCACAGGGTTTGCGCTAGTCATTTTGAGCGTGGTTAGTTCGACCGCTTATGGCCATAAGGTCAATGTCTTCGCCTATGTAGAAGGCGATCAGATATTCACTGAGGGCTATTTCAGCGATGGCACGAGGGCCAAAAACAGTGAGGTAACCGTTTACGACACTGATAGTCATGAACTGACGAAGGGCCAGACAAACGAGGAAGGTGTGTTCACCTTTCCCACCCAAGGTAAACAATCGCTGCGAATAGTCTTAAACGCCGGGCTGGGGCACCAAGCGTCTTACGAGATCCCCGTGGATGAGTTGGCCGGTCCGGCTGGTCCGTCGAAAGCCAAGACAATGTCGCCTAGCTCTGGCCAAGCCGCGTCGTTGAATGCTAGCAACGCCGGCAGCGGCAGTGACGAATATTCCCAGATTTCTGAAGCGATGGTGCGTAAAGCAGTGGCGCAGGGCGTGCTCCCTCTTGCGTTGGAGATTTCAGAATTGAAGGAGCGGCGTGGTTTCTCTGATATTGTAGGCGGAATTGGATTTATTGTCGGGCTGCTGGGGATTTTCGCTTACTTTAAGGCGAGGCAGGAAGTGCGCAAGATCAAAGGCCAATAAATCGAAAATATGGAAACCTTATCTTCGGCGCTATTTTGTCAGTGAAGCCGGCGGAGAACCTGGTAACAAGATTTATTCAATTAATTTGTTTGTCTTTCGAGATGCTTTTATGCACATATCCGATGGTGTTCTGTCCGGTCCCGTTCTTGCCGCAGGTTTTGGAGGTGCGGCGGTCTTGGCGGCGGTTACCATGCGGCGGATGGACATGGAGGAAGTCCCCAAAGTTTCCGTTATCACGGCGGTGTTCTTTGTGGCCTCGTTGATACACGTGCCTCTCGGACCCAGCAGCGTGCATCTCATATTGAATGGTTTGGTGGGGATCGTACTCGGCATAAGGGCCTTTCCTGCCATTATGTTGGGGATAATTCTCCAGGCGCTTTTATTTGGTCACGGCGGCGTCTCAGTGATCGGAGTAAACAGCGTTATGATGGGAGGTGGCGGCTTGCTTGCCTACGGCGTGTGGCAACTGCGACATTACTTCGCTTTTGCGCATAAAGAGGTGATATTTGGCGCGCTGGCGGGCGGGACCGGTGTAATGGTGTCCGGGTTGATACTGGCATTGGCCTTGCTGACCACAGGCGAAGAGTTTACGGCTACCGCCGGACTCGTATTGGCGTGGCATGTACCGATTATCATTATAGAGACCATTGTGGTAGGTTCCTGCGCGGGATTTTTAACGCGCGTTAAGCCGCAACTCTTGGCTGGGAACAAAGGCGCTGCCTTGATCCATAAGCCATCGATGGAAAAAGCATCGTGAAGAAGTTTCGTGATGCACGCCTGGATATGTTGTGAACTTTCATGCCGCTCGATATAGACCGTTATGCACACCTTGATTCGCCTCTGCGGCGTTGGGATCCGCGCTTTAAGCTTTTTTCATTGGGACTGTTTATCTTAGGGGTGGCGCTTATTAAGGATATTCCGCTCAGCGTTATGGCGCTTGCGGTTGCGTTGGTATTAGTGTGGCAAGCAGGGTTGCCGTCTCATTTCGTTGGAGGCGGCGTGAAATGGGTGGCGTTATTCTTGTTTCCTTTCTTTATCATCATGCCTCTGAGTTATCCCGGCGAGTCGGCGTTGCGGTTGGCTGGATTTCCATTCGCGCTGGAAGGGCTGCGTTTGGCTGTCTTGATCACATTAAAGGCGATTGCCATTGTGCTGACAACCTACGCGATCTTTGGCTCAAACCGCTTTGACGTTTCCATGCTGGCATTGCAGCGCCTAAAATGTCCGAAGATAATCGTGCAGATGCTGTTGTTTACTTACCGTTACATTTTTGTGTTTTTGGCGGAGATGCAACGTATGGATACCGCCATGCGCGCTCGGGGTTTTGTGAAGAAAACGGATCGGCGAACCCTGCGGGTGATGGGTAATTTCATCGGTACTTTATTGATTCGCAGTTTTGAGCGCACTGAGCGCATATATAAGGCGATGTTATCCAAAGGCTACCAGGGAGAGTTCCATACCTTGGTGACCTTTGAGGCGATTGGGAAAGATTGGCTTAAAGCCGCGATGGTTTTGGCGATCGCAGTACTCTTGCTCGGTGTCGATGCGATGGGGGTATTTCGTCCGGCTGTACAGGGTTGGTATTAGTGATATCGCATCGTTTCGTGAGCGTAGGATTTTTTGAATGTCTGATGAGATAGCAATTCAAGTCGACGAGGTGTCCTTTAATTACCCCGATGGCCATCAGGTGTTGAAAAACATCTCATGCGCGATCAAAAAAGGCGAGAAAGTGGCGTTGATCGGCCCCAACGGCGCCGGAAAATCAACTTTCATGAGCCTCCTCAACGGCGTGGAACTCCCCTTTGCGGGAAAAGTCGTGGTGGGCGGACTGGAAGTCCGCCAGGAAAATTTGATCAATGTTCGGCGCAAGGTGGGGATAGTCTTTCAAGATCCCGACGACCAATTATTTTGTCCCACGGTCTTTGACGACGTGGCTTTCGGCCCGCTGAATCTCGGCCTCTCTCCCGACGAAATCCATATCCGCGTGCAGGAGGCGCTGGCGTTGGTGGGATTGACGGGTTTTGAACAGCGCTCTTCATTTCATCTCTCCTTTGGTGAGCGCAAGCGATTGGCCTTGGCGACGGTTCTTTCCTATCAGCCCGATATATTGGTATTCGATGAGCCATCCACCAATATGGACCCCTTAAATCGTCGTAGATTGATTAATTGGCTCCATGCCTCTAATAAGACTGTCTTGTTGTGCACCCATGATTTGGATATTGCCCTGGAAGTTTGTAATCGTTGCCTGGTGTTGGTGGGAGGAAAAATTGTAGCGGATGGGTTGGCTAGCGAGATTCTATATGATAGGCATTTTTTAGAGGCGAATAATCTCGAGTTGCCGTTGGCGCTCATGACCCATGAGTTATTGCATGAAAAGCTTCGCAGCGGCCAAATGGACGAAGAGCATCGCGAGATCATCGAGAAATTTCTGCATGCTCACCGGCATGCGCATGGGCCTGATCAGCATGAACACGTGCATTTGCACATCCATCCCCATGACCATGGTCACTTGCATGATCATGCTCAAGATACGCATGTCCATGGGTTCGACTACGGTGGGATTCGTAATAACTTTGTGGAGGTTGAGTCGAGGACAGGCGATGGTGATTCAGAACGAATAGAAAAGGACGGCTTAACCCGTTTCAAACCTATCAAAAATGAAAAAAATAAGATTTAATTACTTTATTGATATGCATCCGGACCTATCGTCGTGAGAGAAAAAGAGCCTTCCACGCGCATTATTTACGTGCGGCACGGGAAAACCGATTTTCCGACGGATCGGATTTATTGCGATGACAGAGAGGATCCCCCGCTAAATGCCGAAGGCCAAGCGCAAGCTCAAGCTGCGGCGAGGCTGCTGAGTCCTCACTCCGCGGACGTTATTTACACCAGCCCCACTAGTCGGACGCGCATGACAGCCTCTGAAATAGCCCGGGTCGTGAAAGCCCCTATTATAGAGGACGAAGCTTTATGTGAACGTCGTTTCGGTATATGGGAAGGTCTATATTTCCAAGAGATATCTCAGAAATACAGTGACGCATATCAGTTATGGCGAGAGGATCCTGTTCACTATACGCCTGAGGGAGGGGAGACTATCGATGATTTATTGGAGCGGGTGGTCGCGACCATCGAAACAATTGTCGGTGAGCATCGCGGGAAAACAATATTGGTGGTTTCCCATGTGGGCCCTATCCGGGTTTGTTTAACCTCAGCATTAAAGATTCCGGTACAATGGTACCGCCAGCTACGAATCGATTACGGTTCCCTTACTGGGGTGGATTATGGGGGTAGCCAAAATAATCTGCTATTTGCCAATGTGAGGCATTTACTATTTGATTTGTCATGATTTGATGCGGGTGGCTTTCAAGTGTTATGCATTTAAAATAAATGCTTGGGGAGTCTTGACCCTCCAGGTAAATAAGGTTAATTTTATCAGCCTTGATCACAGGGCGAGCCTCGAAAAAGTTTCACTTGACGGGTTGTCTTGTATATGCTAATTATTCACAATAGCTCAATGTATTAGCTTTTGTGGCAGCGATTTGTGGGTTGTTGAGGATGAGAGGTTTGTTGGGGAAGTCTTGGTAGCAGGAAAAAATATAGGCCCTCCCTCCTAAGTGATGAAGGCGGGTCTCGAATATAGGAGGCATATCAATGCGTAGGGCAAATAAGCTATTACTGACAATGGGCTCGGCCATGCTGATCTCCTCTGGAGTTGCCATGGCGGGATCTCCCACTCCTTACGGTGCATGGTCGGTTAACAGTGGTGCGATCACTACAAATGTCGCTTGCCCCTCTGGGTTTACCTGTGGTGCGGCAATCACTGGAGACGGGTTTTTCCAGCGCCAACTGACTGCAACGGATGGTACAAAGTATTTTCAAACCATCATAACGCCTACCGGCGCAACGGCGGGCGGCACGGGGCCAGCCTTGAGCACCTTGGAATTTACTGATGAGAATTTTGTAAAACAAGGTGGTGGCACCGGCATCGCTGATTCGCAGAATGTATCGGCCGCCGGCACGATCGCAAACCCCGGTGACTTTACTTCAACCACTGCCATTAATGCGGGTTGGGCGAAGGCATCCGCATCTGAAAACCAGATTGATCTGCATCAGGGCTTGAACGACACCACCAATCAGTTCACGCTGGACTTCACTCTGCAGGATGCCAGTACTAATAACTCCGCTCCTGTCGTGGGAATCAATGAGTCCGTTGGTTTGTATACGGTGGGAAATCCGAACAGTTCTCCAACCGATAAGCAGGTATTTTATTTGAAGCAGCTCAAGGCTCCGGCATCCGGCACGTCTGCGGCATTGCCTGCCGGCGCGACTCCCGCTACCACCATCTCATGGGCCACAGGCGACATAATTCAGGCGATGTGGCTGGGCCAAGAGGTAACCGCGGGCACGGGTGGCGCGCAGGATTTCGGTGTTCAGGGATACACCAATGTGACTACTCCCGCTACGGCGAGTTATTCTGACCAAAGCTCTGTTGGACCCTGGAATTGGGATGCGACATTCGGCACTGCGCCGTCCTTTTGATTATCAGACGATATTCTTACCTAGAATAGAAAAGAGAGGGCGAAAGCCCTCTCTTTTTTTGTGGGGCAGTAAAATGGAACATGCTCATTATAGGCTGACGAAGGTCCAGGTGGTCTCTCATCCGATATTTTCTTGAGTTGGCGTGATCAAGGTCGGATCTTAATTGTAGAGTCCGAATTTTCTCTTGCTGAAGAATCGTGTCGCTGGAAGCCTCCATAATCAAAGTTTTCAAATGCTGGATCATGAGATGCTATTTAGAAGTATTGAAACTGCAAATAATCAAGCCTATCCAACATGACTGCTCGGAAATCGCGATCCATAAATTATAGACGCGCCGCATCCCTAATGAAGTATATAGCTGCGCATAGGGTGTGTTGCTGTTAAGATTCACTCATTTGGTTGTTAGCGGAGTTGAAAATAATTAGCAAAAATGAAATTCAGCGCTTATACATCGCCCGAAATGCAAAGTGATGGCTAAATTCTCTAAGAGGTAACATTCAAGTGAACGCGCAAAATCAGTGGAATGGTCCCGATCCCATGGCGGTCATGCGCATCAGCTCAGCATATTGGCACTCCAGTGTGCTCCATGTAGCCCACAGCCTCGATATCTTTAGTCAACTGAAGAGCGGCGCGGCCACGGCAAAAGAGTTGGCAAAAAAATGTAATGCAGATGAACGAGGAATAGAACTTATCCTAATTGCCTGCGTGGGTTTGGGGCTACTTGCTAAACGGGGAGATCGGTTCAGTAATGGGCCGGTGGCTGAGACGTTCTTGGTCAAAGGGAGCCCTCGTTACCAAGGCGGAATCGTATCTATGTTTGCAGATTGGGTTTCAGCCTGGGCAAAATTAAAAGATGCTGTGGTATCGGGAAAACCCGTAGTCGAGAAACAACACGATAAAGGGGACGAGGCCACTCGTACTTATATCATGGGTATGCTTTATCGCGGTATTCCCCAAGCCCAGCTATTAGCGGAGGAAGTGCCGCTTAGCGGGCATACGAAAATGCTGGATGTCGGGGGAGGGCCAGGTATATTTCCTATCATACTTACCGAGAAAAATCCCGGTCTCAAGGCGGATGTGTTGGATCTGCCGCAAACTTTGCGGGTAACCAAAGACATTATCAAAGACTTCAATGCGCAAGACAGGGTAAGCGCCAAAGAGGGCAATTACTTGCAGGATACCTTTGGTGAAGGCTATGACGTAGTGTTGTTATCCTCGATGATCAGCCAAGAGGGGCCGGAGGTCATTAAGAACATCATTAAGAAATCATACGATGCCATGACATCAGGCGGGACAATTTTAATTCAGGAGCAATTTTTGGAGACGGATAAATCCGGGTCGCTGCTTGCGGCGTTGATTGGGATAAATCAACTGATCCATACGCCGGCAGGGCGCGCCTACTCCGCGAAGGAAGTGGCGGATTGGGCGGCGGAGATCGGCTTTAAGGACCTCAATTTTCGGCCGTTGCCCGAGCCCAGCCCATTTACTCTAATTCAAGGGACAAAGCCTTAGGGAAATGCAATCCATGGCCCGATTCACGATCCGATTGTTGTTAGTGGCGTCGATCATCAGTGGAGCGGCTTCACTGAGTTCAGCCGCTACGGGAGAAAATCCCACAGGGAGAGAAATCTTCGAACGCTGCAATTTCAAATATCCAGGCGAAGATCAGCAATCTACCCTTACGATTATTCTTCACGATAAAGACGGAAACGAGAAAAAAAATGTTTACCGCCGCTTCTGGAAAGATTACAAAGGAGCGGATGGCATCGTGGATAAGATGGTTCTCTATACTGAGTTTCCTCCCGATGCCGAAGGTGCGGCATTCATGCGCTGGGCTTATACATCGGCATCGGACAAGAATGCCGATCAGTGGATTTACTTGCCGGTGCTGAAGAAAATTCGCCGAGTGTCAATTAGGGATCCTGGAGACAGCTTCTTAGGTTCGGATCTCACTTATGCCGATATCAGCGCCAGGGATGTGAGTGCGGATGAACACAAGCTGGTTCAAATATTGAAACGAGGGAATCAAGATATCTTCGCGGTAGAGAGCACCCCGGTAAATAAGAAGGGATCTTTATATGGCAAGACCATATCTTGGTTTGAGAAGGGTCAAGATTGGAATAGCTGCAACAAACGACAGGTGGATTTCTATGACAAGAAAGGCGAGCCGCTGAAACGACAAATTATCAATTGGCAACAGGTGAAGAATGCCTGGGTTTGGAGTGAGGTGCTTGTTAAAAACCTGCAAACCGGCCACTCCTCAACATTTCGAATAACCGACGTGAAAATTAATGTGGGCCTGCGCGACGACATATTCAGCGAAAGAGCATTGAGCATCGGGCAATGATGTTCGCTGGCCGGATTTGTACCTTCGTAGGAGAGGACGCAGCGCGCTTGAACGAACGGAAAGTTAAAAAGCCAAATAGTCCGATGCTGGCAAGCGCCTAGGAAAAAATGCGTCAAGGGATTCCCAATCCGAGCTTGACTGAGAGCACATCTGGTTGAGGTTGCGAATGTCCTTCGCAAGTAGTGGTATGAGCATTATATCGAGAGCTCACGTGGAATTGGGTCTTGCGCTAAAGAGAGAAGAACACATTATATTGTGTGGTATATGTTCGGAGTTTTTATAAAATGGCGTGAGAGGCTGTCCCTCAGAATCCCTATATTATTCTGTGTAGTTTTGTTATTTGGGCAATACCGTATTGCGCTTGCGGATGCCGCCGTAAATGATGTCGGCTTAAGCGAAGGATTATCTTCCGAAGGGACGGCAGCGCCCAGTCAGCCGGACAATCACAGTTCATTTCTTTCCGATGTGCAACTAAGCGGATACCTCAAGAATGAAACCGCTTATCGCTACAGAACGCCGCGCTCATTCACAAAAATAAGAAATATTGCCTATCTAAATGCCAAATATCCCTATAGCTCCCGAGTGAAATTCAATTTCTCGGGCTGGGCATATTATGATCTGGCATATGATTTGTTTGATTACGATACGATTGCCGCCAGGTTTCAACGTAATTCCAATGAGCCGTTGGCCTATCTCGTAACGCTCCCCAAGGAAAAGGATCAGGCGGGAGCGGAGATTCGAGAACTGTATGCAGACATGTTCATGGGAAATCTTGATATGCGGCTCGGCAAGCAATTTGTCGTATGGGGAGTTTTGGAAGGGGTGCGAATTACCGATGAAATAAACCCGATGGACTTCCGAGAATTGATCTTGCCTGACCTGCTGGATTATCGCATTCCGCTGTGGATGGCCAAGTTCGATTACTATCGCCCAACGGCCTCGTACCAGCTGTTGTGGATCCCTGATATCCGCTTCCATAAGCCCGCGCCGCCCGGTTCCGAGTGGGAGCTCTTACAAGAGGTCCCCGGGACACGCTATCCGCAGACCTTCGATTATAAAAATTCGGAGTTCGGTTTCAAGGTGAACACCAATCTATGGGATACGGAACTGTCATTCAGCTATTTTTATACATGGGATGATTTTCCCGTCATTTTTCGCCACGCGCTTATTGATCAATCAATCGAGCCGGAATTTTTTCCCACGTACACTCGACTGTCCATGTACGGCACGACTTTTGTCAAGCAGCTCGACTCGTTTATCCTGAAAGGCGAGATGGCATATGTCACGGATAAGTATTTTGCCGTCGCCAACGCCGATGAAAACCACGATGGCTGGCTGGATAAGAACGGCGAGTTTAAAAGGGATCACCTGAGATGGGGTTTGGGGATGGATTTCGATTGGCAAGGCGCCGACATTTCCCCAAGTATTGTGCAGTGGATCATCTTTGACTATGACCCCGCGATTATTCAAGATCAATTTGACACCGGCATTAATCTATTTGTGCGCAAAGAATTTCCCGATAGCTCCTCCATCTTCCAGTTTCTGGGGATCTATCTGGTCAATCTGCAGGAACTCTATTTGAAACCCAAATGGACTTTCCGCATAACCGATCGCTTTCAAATCGGGACAGGAATGGATTTGTTTTTCGGGAAGGCATCTCAGTTCGGAGTTTCAGGGGTCCTGACGGCGCTAGGAGATGTGGCGGTCAGCGAACAGCGCGCCCAGTTTATAGGCAATTTTCACGACAACGACCGCCTATTTCTGGAATTTAAATATTCGTTTTGAGCCGGCAGAGTCAGGCAACACTAAAGTCGGCTAGATTGTGTTTGAGGAAAGCGTAAATGAGAAATTCATTCTACACGTCTAGTTTAGTGAGGATGCAGTGTTAAGGCGGCTTTATTCAACGGTGATTCGTTTTCCCAAACTCACTATTGCTTTGGTTCTGGGCGTGACGGTCTATTTGGCCATGCAACTGCCACACTTGCGATGGGAAACGGATGCGCGGGTTTATCTCCCCAAGGGACATCCCGCCATTAAATACGATGAAAAAGTGGATGAAATATTCGGCGTAAAAGACGCGATCATTATCGGGATCGTCAATGAGCAGGAAGGCATTTTCAATCCCGTGACCCTGGCGCGTATCGCGCGGATTACGGAAAAAGTCGCGGCGCTGCCCGGCGTTATCGCCGATCGGCCTATCGATGTGGCGTCATTATCGACCGCCACAATTTTTGCAGGGACCGAATCCAGCATCGGTTCCGAACGCTTGATGCCTCGCGTTCCCGCAGACGCGGCGGATATCGCGCGATTGAAGGAAACGGTCTACGCCAATAGCGATCTGTTCGTCGGCAATCTCGTTTCAAAGGACGGCAAGGCGGCCATGATTCGCGCCAGACTCAAAGAGGGCCAGACCAACCGCTACATGACCTATTTTCAGATCCAGGGTATTTTAGCCGCGGAAAAGGGAGGAGGCTATGGCCAGGGTGGATGGGCGGCGGGCGGGGCGTGGCAACAAAAATGGGGGCAAGGCGGCGGGCAATGGCCGGGTCAAGGCGGCGCGCAGGGATGGCAGCAACCCGGGGCGCAGGGCACCGATGTCAAACAACCTGAAATAAAGCAAAACGCGGATACTTTTTATCTGGCAGGGAGGCCGGCGATCGAAGTAACCTCCGGCCTCAGCGCCATGCAGGACATGCGAGTGATGATCCCGCTGCTGCTGGCGGCGTTGGGGATGACCCTCCTTGTGATCTTTAGGACAGCGCGGGGCGTTG
>Ga0316628_100002508_pt1 | contig 13657 bp, 11 predicted proteins | sample OWC_Aug_M2_C1_D5_FD_207648 | JGI IMG/M metagenome (GOLD analysis project Ga0316628, IMG submission 207648) | Wetland soil microbial communities from Old Woman Creek delta, Ohio, United States - OWC_Aug_M2_C1_D5_C | ecosystem: Environmental > Terrestrial > Soil > Wetlands | place: USA: Ohio... | reverse complement strand
CCCGGCAGGAACGGCACGATCGGCGCCAGGTCCATGTGGGTCGCCGCGATCGTCGCGCGCGCGTTCTTCAGGTCGTCCTTGTTCGCGGCCGCCTCGAGCTTCAGCTTGCCGCCGCCGGTCTCGTCGCCGTTGACCGCGAGCTTCGCGTTCGCGCCGTCCCAGCTGCCGTCGATCTTCAGCTCGCGGATCGCCTGCGTCGGCTTGCTGCCCTCGTACGGCACGGCGACGTCGCGCGCGGTGACCGCGAGCTTCGCGGTCGGCTTGCCAACGGTCCCGCCGACCTCGATCTTGCCGTCGAGCGTGCCCTGCGCGATCTGCGTGTTGCCGAGCACGGCGAGCAGCGCGCGCGCCGGGATCGACGGGATCGCGGCGACCGCGTAGAGCGGCGCCTGCTTCAGCGCCTTCGGATCGGCGCGCAGCTGGTCGACGGTGACCGGGATCTTCGATGACAGCGACAGCAGCGTGACGCCGCTCGAGCGCACCGTCCCGATCGCGGTGACCGCCTTGTCGTCGAGCACCGCATCGACGTGCGCCGCGATCGGCGCGACGATCTTGCCGCCGCGAAAGTCGTGGAGGTCGAGCGCGACCGACGCGCCGGCGAGGGCCGGCTTGATGTCGGCCTCGATCGCCGCGACGCCGCGGAACTGGCTGACGATGCCGAATCGCTCGAGCGTGCCGGGGTCGAACGGGATCTGGTCACTGCGCAGCGTCGCGCCACGGATCGCCGCGGGCCCGAGCTTCTGCCACGCCGCGGGGTCGAACACGCGCGCCGGCGTCGCGAGCTTCGCGGTCACGTCGAGCTTGCCGAGCTGGCCGATCCGCGCCTGGGCGGCCGTCGTCAGCTCGTCGTTCGCCGATTGCGTCAGCTTCAGATCGGCGTCGATGACGTCCTCGTCGCGCAGCGAGCCGCGGATGCCGCGGACCGCGACGTTGCCGGTCGCATCGTCGGGCGTGATGCGAATGTCGCCGTCGATCGAGCCCTGGATCTGCTTGCTGGTGCCCATCAGCTTCGCGATCGCGGCCACGTCGAGGCGCGACAGCTGGACGTGGAGGTCCTTGACCGCCGAGCGCGTCAGCGTCTTCCACGCGTTCGCGTTCGCCAGGTCGCGCGGGCCGTCGACCGCGACCTCGAGCTTCGCGGCGCCGACGCGCAGGCTCGATGCGCCGATCTCGGCGCGCAGCTTGCCGTCGTGCGCGGTGATCTTCGCGTTGCCATCGAGCGTGAGCGCGGAGCGCGGATCGAGGCTGAAGCCGTGCGCGTTCGCGGTGATGCTGCCGCCGAACCTGCCGCCGGTGCGGTCGACGGCGACGTGGGCGTCGACATTGCCGTGATACTTCGAGCTCAGCTTGCCGAGATCGAGCCTGGCGTCGAGCTTGGCGTCGAGCGCACCGGTCTTGCGGCCAACCGTCGCGTCGACCGCGAGGTGCCCGGCGGAGCTCTCGGACTTGACGTCGCGCACCTCGATCTTCGCCGGCCCGATCGCGATGTGGCCGGTGTTGCCGTGCCACTCGGTGCCATTGCCGGCGCGCACGATGTGGCGCTGGAGATCGATGCCGATCGTCTCGCCGGGCGTGACCAGCGCGTCGAGATCGAGCCGCCACGGCGCCGGCTTCGGATCGGTGCGTACGGTGACCTGGACCTTGCCGTCGGGGCGGTTGCCGGCAGAGACGATCAGATCGCGCAGCTGGATGTCCTTGCGCCGTACGTTGTCGAGCTCGACGCGCGCCGTGCCGATCGGATGCCTCGGCAGCTGCCTGGCATCGATGCGCACGCGCAGCTTCTCCGCCGAGATGTCCTTCAGCGCGAGCCGGTCACCATCGATGTGGCCGGCGATCGTCAGATCGGGCTGCGGCGACAGCGCGCCGTGCGCGGCGATGCGGGCCTCGAGCGTGCCGTGGAGCGGAGCCTTGCCGGCGCTCGCGCGCGCGGGATGCCGGGTCGCCGCGACGAGCAGGCCGCGGTCGAGCCTCATCGCCTTGCCGTCCTTCGTCACCTCGGCGCCGATGCCGGCGCGCACGCCGGTCGCCGTGACCGCGCCGACGGTCGCGCGGATCTTCGTGCCGTGGGTGTCGAGCGCGATCAGCGCGTCGGCGCGCGACGTCTGCGGCAGGTCGCCCCAGGTCTGCACGATCGCCTTCGCATCGGGGAGCTCGCCCTTGCCGCGCCCGAGCCCAGGACGAAGATCGAACGCGACAAGCGCACCGCCGTGGCCGTCGAGCTTGCCGTGCGACAGCGCACCGAGATCGAGCCCGGCCGCGGTGACGACGCCGTGACCGGCCTTGGCGCCGACGTCGCCGCGCACGAAGCCGCGCACCGGCGCGCCGCCGACCGTGCCCGCGATCGCGAGATCGGTGAACGTGCCCTCGGGCTCGGCCTGGATCGCGAGCGCGACGTCGGCCGGCAGCTTCACCTGCGGCACGAGGCTCGCCACGGCCTCGGCCGGCGCGCGGACCGCGACGGTGCCACCGAAGACTTTCGGTGCATCACCTTTCGGGATCCGCGCGCCAGCTGCGGCGATCGCGACGTCCCCGACCGACACGAGGGCGGATCGAATGTCGACCGCCTCCTTGCCGGCGTGGACGACCGCTCCGAGCGTGATCGGCGCCTTGCGCTGCCGCCAGGTCGCGCGCAGCGAGGCGCTGGCATCGATGGGGCCGCCGAACGGCATCGACGAACCGACCCACAGCTCGACGCCGTCGAGGTCCACCATTTCCTTGCCGGTGTCGACGGCGACGTGGCCGCGATGGACCTCGACGGCGGGCAGCGAGATGTTCCAGGTCGACTTCGGCCCGGGCTTGGTCAGGTGCGCGATCGGATAGCCGCCGTTTGAATCCCTCTTGATCAGGACGTCGAGATCGTCGGCGACGAGCTGGTCGACGCGCAGCTGGTGCGAGATCAGCGGCAACAGCGGCAGCTTGACGTGCAGCGCCTTGACCCTGATTGCGGGCTGCTTGTCAGGACCGTTGATCACGAGGTCATCGAGCACGAGCTCCGACAGCGGATTGCCGTGGACGCCGCCGAGCGTCGCACCGCCGACGAACGTGCTGTCGAGGCGCGCCTGGAGCTGCGAGCGCACGAGCTCGCGGCCGAAGCCGGTGTGCAGCACGAGCGTCGCCGCGATGATCACGAGCAGCAGGACCGACAGCACGATCGCGAACAGGATCTGGAAGAATCGGAGCACCCGCATCAGTAGGCCTCCCCGATGCTCAGGTGGAACGCGTAGTGCGAGCCCGGCTCGGGCTCCATCGGCCCGGTGCGATTGAGCCGATAACCGACGTCGAAGCGGATCGCGCCGAGCACCGTGAACAGGCGCAAGCCCGCACCCGCCGCCCAGTGGAGATTGCCCATGTCGATCTGCGACGGCGTCTCGGTGACGTCGCCGCCGTCGAGGAACATCACACCGCCGACGCCCATCTTCTTGATCGTGCCGAGCTGCGCGCGCAGCTCGACGCTGGTGTCGACCATGCCGGCGCCGCCGAACGGCCGCGACGTGACCTGCCCGTTGTCGGTCATCCCGAACGCGGTGGGCGACAGCCGGCGCTCCGAGAAGCCGCGCTGCGACGTCGCGCCGCCGCCGTAGAAGCGCTCGCTCACCGGGGTGTCGCCGTAGATCGCGCCGTAGCGGAACCGCCCGGCGAGCACGACGCCGGAGTACGGCACCGGCAGATAACCGCGCACCTCGGGGACGACCTCGGTGTAGTCGAGGTTGCCGGCGGCGTACGCGCCGCCCTCGGAGACGCGCACCTCGCTGTAGACGCCGAGGTGCGGCTCGATCGGGTTGTCGCGCAGGTCGAGGATCAATGTCTCGTCGAACGCGCCGTTGCGCTCGGTCCGGTCGAGGCCGATCTGATCCTGGAGCGCCGGATCGAGCAGCGAGTTGACGTGGCTGAAGTCGAAGCGCTCGAGCCGCCAGCTGACCGCGAGCTTGACCGCCTGCACGCCGAGCGGCGAGTTGGCACCGATCCGCAGGTGCGGGCCGTACTGCGTGTACGACTCGAGCACCTCGTACGCGTAGCCGCCCTCGAGCTCGCCGGTGACGAACGGGTGGAACAGGTCCATGCGCGACAGCTTCGCGAGCGCGCGCACGCGCGGCTCGTAGCCGCTGCCGTCGCGCAGCATCGCGTACGCCGGCCGGCCGTCGAAGTCGAACCGGTAGAGCGGCGCGGGCCAGCCGATCTGCGAGTAGCCGACGCGCCCGCGCACCTCGTACGTCGCGGGATCGATGCCGAAGCCGCCGCCGAGGCTGAGCTCGTGCGCGCTGGCGTGCGACAGCGAGACGTGGACATCGATGGTCTCGCCGTCGGACTTGTCGGGCAGGATGCGGACCGTCGAGAACCGCTGCATGCCGTAGATCGCGCGCTGGCTCCTGGCGATCGCGGCCGCCGAGAACTGCGCTCCGGTCGCGAAGGCGAGGCGCGCGCGCACCGCATCCTGGAGATCCGGCGGTGCCCCCTCGACGGTGATCTTGCCGAAGTGGCACTTCGGTCCGAGATCGTAGATCAGCGTGACGACCGCCTGGTGGTTGACGCGATCGGCGACGACCTTCGCGTCGAGCTTGGCGTGCGCATAGCCTGCGTCCTCGGCGATGCCGAGCAGCGCTTCCTTGGCCTTGTCGTACGGCACGTACGAGAACGGCTTGCCCTCCTTCAAGGGCAGCCGGTCGCGCACCTTGTCGACGGTCAGCTGCGGATCGCCGTCGGGGATTCCGGTGATCACGGTCTTCGTGGTCGACCGGACGCCCTCGTCGATCTTGTAGATCACGGTCACCGCGTCGCCGTGACGCTCGACGCGCGAGTGGACGTCGACCTCGAGGAACCCGCGGCGCAGGTACTCGCCCTTGACGCGGTCGCCGTCGACCGTGACCAGGTAGGGATCGGGGGCGGCGCCCTGATCCTGCACCCGGTGCAGGGCCAGTCCCTCGCGCAGCTCCTTGCTGCTGATGGAACGGTTGCCCTCGAAGCGTATCGCGTCCAGCCACTCTTCCCCCGGGTGGTGCGGGGGCTTGCCGTGGCAGGCGGAAGCGAGGAGAACCAGGACGATCAGGGCGTGCGCGCGTGCCGCATCGTGCGCATGGGCCACGGTCACCTCGATGGATGGAGATGGTCGCGATCGCGCTCTGCCTTCTTACGTAGACTGTTGACGACGACCGGGACCGCGAAGATCACGAGCACGACGGCCGCGACGATGTCGACCGGCTTCCTGCTCAGAATCAGAAACGCGACCAGCATCGCGAACATCACCGAGAACAGCGCGGTCAGCCCGATCACGCTGTGAGGCGCGCCGTCCAGCTCGCGATCGAGATCCTCGGTCGGGCCGAGGGCGTCGGGATCACGCACCGGGTTGTGCGGGACCTCGTAACGACGGATGTCTTCTTGATGCGTGGTCGCCATGGGTCACCTCAAACAGCCAGGGTGCGTCGGCCGGCCACCGCGCGATAGATCGCGAGCAGGATCACGGCGCCGACGATCGACGCGATGATGCCGGGCCCGTCGCCGACCTTGTACCAGCCGAGCGCGTGGCCGAGCAGGCCGGCGATGAACGCGCCCGCGATGCCGAGCAGGATCGTGATGATGATGCCGCCGGGATCCTTGCCCGGCATGACCAGCTTCGCGATCGCACCGACGATCAGACCAACGATGAGGGTAACGAGGATATGCATGTGAGTTTCTCCAGGTGAGTTACTTGCGAGACAGCCGTGCGCGGAGCCGCTCGAACACCGAGCGGCCCTTCGCGACAATCTGATCGACCGAAGCCCAGCGCCCCATCGGGCCGCGCCTGGCCTCCGCTTCGGCCTTCGCCGCGTCGTCGGGCTCGCGCTCGACGTAGTCGCGCGCCTGTGACGCCGCGGAATCGACCTTGCCCTCGTCCACGAACTCGCGAACGTGGTCGTCATAGCGACGCGCCGACGCGCGGTCGCCTTCGCCTTGGTTGGGGTCCTTCTGGTTCATGCGCAGTGCTGGAGCACCACGCGTGCCAGCGAGAGGACGTGCGCGTGCGCGCGGGCGTGCGCGCGTGGCGTAGGAAAACGTCGCCGGTGCCCGGCGTTACGCGCCGAAAGTTCTGCGCTCCCGCTAGCGGATCACGGCGCCGGCCGCACGCATGTCGTCCAGCGCGCGCTCGCCGTCCCCCGGCGAGAGATCGACGGCGCGACAGCCGTCGGAGATCACCGTGACGGCGAAGCCGAGCTCGCGCGCGTCGAGCACGGTGAACTTGACGCAGTAGTCGGTGGCCAGCCCCATCACCGTGAGCTCGGTGACGCCCTGCTCGCGCAGCCAGCCCTCGAGCCCGGTCGCCTTCTTGTGGCCGTTGTCGAAGAATCCCGAGTACGAGTCGAGCTCGGCGTTCGTGCCCTTCTGAAAGACCTGCGTGATGCCGTCGAGATCGTCGTGGAGCTCGGCGCCGCGCGTGCCCTGCACGCAGTGTGCGGGCCACATCACCTGCAAGAGGCCGTTGACCTCGCGGATCTCGCCGACCTGCGCACCCGGGTTGTTCGCTGCGAAGCTCTTGTGGTCGCGCGGGTGCCAGTCCTGCGTCGCGACGACGATCTCGAACTCGCGCATCAGCCGCTGCGCGACCGCGATCGTCTCGTCGCCGTGCGGCACCGCGAGCGCGCCCCCCGGGAGGAAGTCGTACTGCAGGTCGACGAGCACGAGCGCGCGCATGGCTCAGTGTACCTAACCCCAGCGCTCGCCGGACATGACCTCGGATTGCCGAGCAGTTCGGGCGAGGCCGAGGAGCCGCCCCGAAGCACTCCTCGACGGAATGCGAGGACGCGGCGACGAAGGCATCGCCCGAAATGCCGCGGCAAGACGGGGTCAGTTCAGGCGAGCGCTGGGGTTACAGCTGCTGGTACACGCCGCCGCTCTCGTTCGCGAGCGCGGACATCAGCGTGACGTCCTGACCGGTGCCCAGCCCGACGGTGTCGATGCGCACGCCGCCGTGGATCGCCTCGCGCGCGTCGCGCAGCACCGACTCGGCGCCACCGCCGACGTTGCCGAGGCCGTCGGACAGCAGCACCACGCGCTTCGCGTTCATCAGGAACGCCGCGCGCATCGCCGGCGCCAAGGCGGTGCTTCCGTCCGCAGACGTCGCGTCGATGTACGAGATCAGGTTCGCGCGGGTCGCGTCGTCGAGCGCGACGAGATCGGCGGCGAACGCACCGACGTCATGATCGAAGAACACGACATCGACGCGGGTGCCGGCGGGCAGCCGCTGCAGCGCCTCGACCAGCTCGGCCTTCGCGACGTCGATCTTCTTCGTGTAGACCGGCGCCTGGGGACCGGGCGGCGGGCCCTGCTGGTCGGGCGGCGGCGGAGGCGGCGAGCCGGGCGCGGTCGAGTTCTGGTTCGGCACGGCGATCTGCGCGGCCCGCCCCTGCGCCGGCTCGGACATCGAGCCCGAGACGTCGAGCGCGAACACGATGTCCTGCGCGCCGTCGAGCGGGATGCCGAAGAACTCCGGCACCGGCGCGCCCTGCATCGCGACGACCGGCTCGGGTGCCGTCACGTGGACGTCGGCGCGCACCGTCGCCGTGGCAGCGATCGGCAAGCCGAGCCCGCGCGGCACACGAACGTTGCAGCCTGCCGCGACGGCCACCAGCAGAATGAGCGAAGATGGGCGCATGGGCAGACTCATGTTACCGGTGTTTCTAGCCGGCTGCGTGACGACGCTGCCTCCGGCGCCGGTGCCGCCGCAGGCGGTGCCTCCGATGCAACCGGCCCCGCCGCCGCCCGAGGGCCAGGCGCGCCTCGTCGTCGACGTGGTCGACGGTCCCGCTCCGGTCCAGCGCGTACGCGTCGCCGCGCAGCCCGGCCGGCACGGCGTCGACCTGGTCGAGCGCCCGGAGCCGTTCTGCCAGCCGTCGCCGTGCGCGGTCGATCTGCCGTTCGGCAACGTGATGCTCGGGTTCCCGGTGATCGGCGACCGCGACGCGCTCGAGGTCGAGCTCGTCCACGTCGGGCCCGAGAGCTCGGTCTACCGCCGCTCGCTCAGCGTCTACGACGACCGCCACACCAGCCTGACGACGTGGGGGATCCTCGCGACCTCGATCGGCGGCGCCTCGGCGATCACCGGCACGGTGCTGCTGCCGATCGGCCTCTCCGACGGCAACAGCGGCCTGACGACGGCGGGCGCCATCACGCTCGGTGCGGGTGCCGCGCTGATCGCGCTCGGGGTGTGGGCGCTGCGCGCCGACGCCTCGACCTACCGCCCCGGCTCCGCGAACCACTTCGCGCTGCCGCGCTAGCGGCTCACATCGCGAACTCGAAGCCTTGCTTGGTCAGCCGGTCGTACTTGCGGCGATCGAAGCGATAGAGCCGCGCGGCGCGGTGGCGCACGCCCTGCTCGACCTCGTCGGTCTCGACGAGCAGATCCATCGCGAGGATCTTCTTGCGGAAGTTGCGCTTGTCGAGGCCGGTGCCGAGGATGATCTCGTAGAGGCGCTGGAGCTGCGTCAGCGAGAACCGCCCGGGCAGCAGCTCGAAGCCGACCGGGGCGTAGCGGACCTTGCCGCGCAGGCGGTCGTGCGCACGCTGGACGATGTCGCCGTGATCGAACGCGAGCTTCGGCAGGTCGTCGAGGCCGAACCAGCCGACGCCCATCGCATCGGTCGCGGCGCGGATGCGATGATCGGAGAGCTTGGCGAGCGCGTAGTACGCGACGGTGACGACCCGCTCGCGCGGATCGCGGTCGAGCGCACCGAACGTGTAGAGCTGCTCGAGGTAGACGTCGCGCACGCCCGCCTCTTCTTCGAGCTCGCGGCGGGCGGCGTCGTCGAGCGTCTCGTCGATGCGGACGAAGCCGCCGGGCAGCGCCCAGCCGTGCTGGAACGGGTGCAGCTTGCGCTGGATCAGCAGCACCTTGAGATCGTTCTCGTCGAGGCCGAACACGACGCAGTCGACGGTGATCGCGGGCCTCGCGTACTCGTACGAGAAACTCATGCTCACGCCTTGCCCATTGCGATGTACGCGCGCATCTCGGCGAGCTCGCGCTCGAAGCCGCCCGACAGGATCGGGAACCGGCACCACGAGCGCGGGTCGACGTTGCGATCGTCGAGGTGAAAGCTCGGCGCGATGCGCTCGCGCTTCCACTGGTTCTGGCACCACAGCCGGAAGAAGCGCTCGATCCACAGCGCGAGCTGCGCGGGCGTCTGCTGCGGGTAGCGCGGCATCAGCTCCTGGAGCACCTCGACCGGCGTGCGCTTGTCGCGGATCGCCGAGTCCTCGACCGCCTCGAGGAAGTCGTACGGCATGAGGTCGGCCTCGTCGGTCTGCGCGTAGGACGCGGGCCGCAGCTCGGCGGTCGGCGCCTGCGCGTTGATCACGTGGAGCTGCGGGATCGCCTCGAAGCCGACCAGGCTGCGCGTCTCCATCCACTGGAGCCACTGGCGCAGGAACGACTTGTCGATGCCGGCGATCGGCGCGAGCCCGCCCGAGGTGTCGCCGTCCATCGTCGCGTAGCCGACCGCGGCCTCGCTGCGGTTGGAGGTCGTGATCAGGATCGACCCGAGGACGTTGGCGAGCATCCAGATCGACGGCGAGCGCACGCGCGCCTGGATGTTCTGCAGCGTCACGTCGTCGCGGTCCCACGTCAGCGGCCGGCCGATCGCCTTCTCGATCGACTGGATGTACTCGCGGTGCTGCGCCTGGACGTCGATGACGTGGAACTCCGCGCCGACGGCCTTCGCGACCGTCTCGGCGGCCGCGCGCGTCACCGGACCGGAGTTCTCGGTCGGCTGGTACGCGCACGCGAGCAGCGCGCCGACGGCGTCGCGCGGGCTGCCCTTCTTGTCGAGCACGTCGACGAGCCGCCGGCACCACGGCAACCGCTGGCGCACGCCGCCCGCGCCGAGCTCGGAGAACGCGAGCTGCACGGCCGTCGCGACGAGCACCGCGCACGCCGCCGAGTCCGCGCCGCCGGAGAGCGACACGACGTAGCCCTGGGCGTGGCTCTTGCGCAGGTAATCCCACAGGCCGAGCGCGACTGCGCGCGCGAACTCTTCCTCGCGTAGCGACGCGCGATCCTCCCAGCTGCGCTCGAGCTGCGGCGGCGCCTCGGGCTTGCGCGCCGGCCACACGAACGGGTGCTCGATCACCTGCGCCTCGGCGTCGTGACGCGGGCGGTGGCTGCCGCGGCGCGCCTGCTCGCGGCGGTTGCCGTCGACGTCGATCACCGCGGTCGCGAGCTCGACCTCGTGGAACGACAGCCGCCGGCCGCGCGCGATCAGCTCGCCGCCGGAGGCGATCAGGCCGCCGCCGTCGTAGATCACGCGGCCGGCCTCGTTGCCGAGAAGGTTCGCGTAGAGGTAGGCGACGCCGAACGCGCGCGAGCCCTCGATCACGAACCGCTGGCGGACGCCGAACTTCTGGAACGCGAAGTGGCTCGCCGACGGATTGAGGATGATGTCGACGCCGCGCAGCGCGAGGTCGGTGCCGGGCCGGTTGGCGACCCACGCGTCCTCGCAGATCTCGAAGCCAACGCGGACGTCGCCGATGTCGAACACGAGGTCGCCGATCGGGTAGCGGCGGATGCTGCCGTCGTCGGCGGTGCGCTCGAGGACGTCGACCTCGGACGGCGGCCACGCCTTGAACCAGCGCGGCTCGTAGTGGATGCCGTCGCCGGCGAGGAACTGCTTGCCGACGAAGCCGATGATCTTGCCGTCGGCGAGCAGCGCGGCGGCATCGTAGAGCGCCTTCTCGTGATAGACAGGCAGCCCGACCCCGACGACCATGCCCTTCGTCAACGGTGCGAGCGCGTCGAGCTGCGCGAACGCGATGTCCTGCAGGCCGTCCATGAAGAACGCGTCCTCGCAGCCGTAGCCGGTGATCGCGAGCTCGGGCAGGCACAGCACCGTGACGCCCTCGGCGCGCGCGTGCTCGATCGCGGTGCGCAGGTGCGCGAAGTTGGTGTCCCACGACAGCGGCGTCTGGTTGACGCAGGCGACTCCGACCTTGATCAGCTTCATCGGTTGGACCTCAGATGCTCGACGAGGAGGTGGGCGGTGCTCGACACCTGCAGGAAGTCGCCCTGCAGCGCGACGGCGCGCGGGTGGCTGTCGGTGACCGCGATGCTTCCGAGAAGCCCCGAGGCGCGCAGCCGGTCGAGCGAGTCGCCGGGGAACACGCCGTGGGTCGCGATCGCGTCGATGCGGGAGGCGCCGGCGTCGCGGTAGGCCTCGGCCGCGGCGAGCAGCGAGCCGCCGGTGCGGATCATGTCGTCGTAGATCACGACGTGCTTGCCGGCGACCTGTGCCGACACGCCGGTGACGTGAGTCTCCTCGCCGGAGATCCGCTTCTTGTAGACGAACGCGACGTCGCACTGCAGGTCGTTCGCGAGCGACTCGACCCACTTCGCGCGGCCGGCGTCGGTCGACGCGAGCACGAGGCCCTGCGGGGCGAGCCGGCGCGCGGCCTCGATCACGAGCGGCTTGCCGTAGACGTGGATGGCGCGGATGCCGCCCTCGAAGTAGTTCGCGATCGCGTCGACGTGGAGATCGAGCAGGAACACCTGCGTGCCGCGGCTCGCCATCGGGATCGACGACAGCACGCGCGCCCGCGTCTTCGCGGTGACGACCTCGCCGTGGCGCACGCTGCGCTCCATCGTCGAGTAGCCGAAGAACGGGATCACCATGCGCAGCCGGTACGCGCCGCCCGACACGCAGCCGCACGCGAGGTCGTAGAGCTCGAGCGTCGTCGGATCGTCGACCGTGCCGCCGACGATGATCACGTCGCGGTCCGCGGGGTCGGTCTCGATCCGCAGGTAGCGCTCGCCGTCGGGGAACTGCTTGCGCGTGACGTGGCCGCGCTCCCAGCCGGCGCGCGTGGCGATCGCGTCGGCGAGGTGGTCGTACGCGGCGATCGAGAACACCAACGGCTCAGGCATGGCTCGCCTCCGCGATCATCTTCATCTTGCGCGCATGAACGTGGTCGTCGAGGCCGACCGGGTACGGCTGCGGATTCAAGAACCGCCTCGTGCGCGGCGACAGCGCGGCGAGCTCGCCGGCGGCGCGCGCGCGTGCAGCCTCGAGGTCGGGCAGCGGCGCGACCAGCTTTCCGCGATCGAGCACGCGCACCAGCAGGTCGTCGGCCTGATCGTGCGGCGGGATGTGCGCGGGCAGCATCGGGTGCTCGATGTCATGCATCGACGGGCCGGCGAAGCCGCGCTCGCTGTCGTAGATCACGTCGCCGGCGAGCTCGCCGTCGCGCCGCAGCCGTTTGATCGCGAGCACGCCCGGGTTGCTGATCTTGATCGGCTGCTCGGAGAGCTTGATCGCGTCGTGCCACGCGCCGCCGTCGTCGCGATACGCGCCGAGCTTGTACACGCCGCCGAGCGCCGGTTGATCGAACGCGGTGACGAGCTTGGTGCCGACGCCGAACGTGTCGATCCGCGCGCCCTGCTCGAGGATGCTCGAGATCAAGTGCTCGTCGAGGTCGTTCGACGCGACGATCCGCGCGTCGGGGAAGCCGGCGGCGTCGAGCAGGCGGCGCGCCTCGATCGACAGGTGCGCGAGATCGCCCGAGTCGAGCCGCACGCCGGCGAGCTCGTGCCCCCGCGCGCGCAGCTCCTTGCCGACCGTGATCGCGTTCCGCACCCCGTCCAGCGTGTCATAGGTGTCGACGAGAAAGGTGCAGTTGCCCGGCAGCGCCTCGGCATAGGCGCGGAACGCCGCGAGCTCGTCGCCGTGGAACATCACCCAGCTGTGCGCGTGCGTGCCCATCACCCGGATGCCGAGCAGCTTGCCGGCGAGGACGTTGGAGGTGCCGGCGACGCCGCCGATGTACGCGGCGCGCGATGCGCCGATGCCGCCGTCGATGCCCTGGGCGCGGCGCAGCCCGAACTCGACGACCGGCGCCCCGCGGGCGGCGTGGCACACGCGCGCGGCCTTGGTCGCGATCAGGGTCTGGAAGTTGACGAGCGTCAGCAGCGCGGTCTCGACGATCTGCGCCTGCGCGATCGGCCCGGTGACCCGAACGATCGGCTCGTGTGCGAACACGAGCGAGCCCTCGGGCACCGCGTCGACGCTGCAGGAAAACCTGAGGCCGCGGAGGTAGTCGAGGAAGCCCTGCGGGAACAGCGGCTTCTTCTCGCCGTCGCGGAGCGTCGCGAGGTACGCGAGGTCGTCGTCCTGCCAGCGCAGCCGCTGCAGGAACGCGACCGCCGGCGCCAGCCCGGCCGCGATGGCGTACCCACCCCCGAACGGGGCTCGCCGGAACGTCAGGTGGAAGACTGCCTCGCGATCCGCATCGCCGCCCTTCCAGTAGCCGCAGGCCATCGTCAACTGGTACAAGTCGGTGAGCAGCGCCAGACTGCCGCCGTAGACGTCGTCGAGGCCGTCGGTCATCGTATAAGTGTATAGTTTACACGAAGTGATCCGATGTCAATGAGTGACCAAGCGGTCGTGATCTGGGGCGAGATCCTGTGGGACCGGTTCCCGGAGGGTGCGCAGCTCGGCGGCGCGCCGTCGAACGTCGCGTGGCACCTCGGGCTGGCCGGCGGCTGGGTCCAGCTGGTGTCGCGGGTCGGCGACGATGCGCCCGGCCACGAGGCGATCGAACGGCTCGCGCAGGTGTGCGATACCGACCTCGTGCAGATCGATCGCGAGCGCGCGACCGGCGAGGTCGAGGTGACCATCGGTCCCGGCGACCCGGCAGAGCCGGG
>Ga0316628_100002507_pt1 | contig 13657 bp, 11 predicted proteins | sample OWC_Aug_M2_C1_D5_FD_207648 | JGI IMG/M metagenome (GOLD analysis project Ga0316628, IMG submission 207648) | Wetland soil microbial communities from Old Woman Creek delta, Ohio, United States - OWC_Aug_M2_C1_D5_C | ecosystem: Environmental > Terrestrial > Soil > Wetlands | place: USA: Ohio... | reverse complement strand
AAAATGTCTGATACAGGTTCATCGCCATAATGTTCTTGTGCGGATGAATTTTAATATCATTTATAAAACCCCAGGGAAGATTCAATGGTTTGCTCTCATTTGTCCTGATATCATAGGCGTAAAGTTTTGTAAGGCCGTCTTCCAGTGTCTTGAATATTATTTTGTTTCTATCCGGTGTCAGATGCAATTCGACGATATCCCAGGTGATATGCTGGTCCAACAATTCATCTTTCTTTTCGCGAACATCATACCGATGGAGCTGTTGAAACTCTGAATATTTGTCGCTTAAATAATAGATGAGGCTCCCGTCTTGGCTCCATATCGCGGGTGAACCTGCCCCGGTGTAATCCGCTCCATGATTGATTCTTTGTGGAGTATCAGGTTCGAGGGGCGTGATCGTTCCTTGAAGGATGTCAAGAATATAGAGGCGTCCGGCGGTCCATTTTCTACAGTCTTTTACCAACAGGGTATTTTCTGATAGCGGAGAGAATGCGAGCGGATATTGTGCGATTGTATCACTCGTATAAATTCTCTTGTTCGATTCAGGATGTTCGGGATCTATTAGATAAAAGTCAAAATATTTAGAATTCCTCCTGTTATTCGTATATAGAAATTGATTGCCTTGGGCATTGAAAAACGCACCGATGCAGTTGCCTTCCCCATCAGTAATTTGTTTCAATGATTTATCATCTAGATCGTACCGATACAACTGATATTGCTCATCTCCGTCATTGTCTAAAGATATAATCATATAGTTATTGTCGGCGGCCGGATTGATAAAAATATCATCGGCATATTGCGGTATTCCCTCTAATGCGACAGGTGAAGAACCAGGTTCGATTTGTGTGGAAAAACTTCGTCGTAAAAAGCCACTTTTGGCCAAGAGGTAAATACCGTTTCCATCGGGCAACCAATCGGCTAAAAGACTGCCTTCAATAAAATTTTTAGTCAGCTTGAAATTCTTATAGACTGAACTCCAGGGAATGCGAGATATGTTATCAGCCTTTTCTATGGAGTTCGGTCTTGGAAAGCCCATGATCCCGACAATGATGATTCCAATGAGCAGAAGCCCGATTAGGACAAGAAAGACCCATTTTATTGCTCTGAATATTTTTTTCATTTTTCCTCCTTTTTTACGTTTTATGTTCAGCTAAGATTGAGAATTTTTCAGGAAAAACTGCATAACCCTAGATGGCTTCACTTTCTCCCTACGAACTCCTTGAGCCTTTTGAAGTGTTTGTCGTTAAGCCCCATTATATACTCCGAAAAATGGGACATCCTGCAATAAAGGGTATGCAAGTAACATGCCAACTAGCCACGTGATCCGGAGCTTGATCTCATCCCGAAATCCCAGTTACCAGGACGCGCTTGTGGATGATATTGAACAGCCGCTGTCCGATTCCGGACAAAAAAAGGCCGCCATAGAGTCTATGCGAAATCCGTATGCGGCCCGTCTCGACCCGGGAGGGAGAAGGGCTCTCGCCGCTTTTATGCCGCCTTCCCGAAGAAGCTCAGGAGCGCCCGTACGATGATGTAGACGTAGAACACGAACCCGGCGCCGAGGACCACGACCGACAGCTTGCTCGGCCTCAGCTCCTTGGGAAAATCCTTGTAGAGGACGACCTGCCCGATGATCGTGGCGAAGACGGAAACGACCAGGCTGACGAGTGACAGCATGGCCGAGTAGGTGACAAAGTTGAAGGGATTGATCTTGCCGCCGAAATACTGGAGTGCGATCAGCACGAACGAGATGGCGAGATAGATCCCCCACCAGACGAAGTAGACCTTCTTGATGTCGGCCTTGCCGAGGAAGGTCATGGTCGCGTCGGCGTTCTGCCGGACCACGGCCTCGGAGATGGCCATCTGGTTGTTGAAGAAGAAGAGCCAGGCCATGACCAGGAACAGGACCGCCCCGAACGCTCCGAGAGGCTCCTTGAAGAAGAGGGCCTGGTGCTTGATGACCTCGAAGCCGCTCGGGACGAGCCCCAGGGGCCTCAGGATCGAGTCCGAAAGCCCGACCACGATCAGGATCGTCATCAGGCTCCCGAGAAAATAGGCCCCCCAAAGGACGAGGTTCGACCGGCCGAGCCAGACCCGCAGGCGCGCGATGTTCTCCGTCGTGAACTCTGGGAAAAGGCCCTCGGAGCGGATCTTGATGCGCTCGCCCCGACCGCCCGGGATCGAGCCGAAGTTGCAGGCCATGCCCCAGCCGGCGTCCTTCATCCAATACGTGTACCAAAGGAGGGTCGGGCCGCCGCCGACCCAGGATAAGGTCGAGCCCAGGATCCACCAGTTCATCTTGTTCGGGATGTCCCAGAAGAGGAGGTGCCGGCCGATGTCGGCGACCGCCGCGAACTTGATCGTCGTCACGGCCGCGACGATGAGCAGGCCCCAGGCGAGGAGCGTGGCCCCGGTGGCGATGCGTTCGATCCAGCTCCGGGCGACCTTGGACAGGAAGACGACGGCGAAGACGAGCAGGAACGATACGTAGGACCAGAAGACCGTCCCGATCTCCGTCCCGGCCGGCCATTTGACGAGCTCGAGGAGCGCCGTGGCCGCCACGCTGGCCCAGGCCGGGATGGCGAAGGCGATGAACATGAAGAAGGTGATCGAGACGAGCGCCCCCACCTGCGAGATGATCCGGGCGTTGAACTTGACGCCGTGCTCGCCCGTGAGGACCGTCCAGCGGGCCATCTGCTGGGCCCAGACCGTCTGGAAGACGAGCGACAGGACCATCATCCCGATCCAGCCCGTGCCGAACTCGGCCGTTAGCCGGGGATAGAGGATGAGCTCGCTCGTGCCCAGACCCAGGGCGACCGACATCATGGCCGGGCCGATGTAGACCATGAATTTCCGGAAGGGGAGAGGGGCGGGGACCTCGGGATGGCATTCGACGTCTTGACCCAGGATCTTCATCGGTCAGACCTCCTTCGCGCCGTCGCGGCGGGGATGGCCGAAGATAGCACCGGCCGCGTCGGCCGTCAAGCTCAGGCCGCGGGCCCGCGGGGCGAGCAGAGTGACCAGCCGGCGAGGATGGGGGTGGGTCTAGAGAAAGGACCTGATATATTCCAGGTTCTTGGCCAGGCGTTCCCGGCAGGCCTCCGTCGCCTCGGCGATGGCCAGCCCTTCTTCGAGCATCTTCTTGGCTGGGGCCAGCTCGACGGTCGGGTCCTGCATGTGCATCTTGATGATCATGTAGGCGGCGTTGTTCTTCCCCCAGGCCACGAGGCCGGGACGGCCGAGCCCTTCCGCCTGCCGGGTGTATTCGAGGTAATGCTGGAGGGCTTCGACGTATCTCCCCTCCCGGGCGTGCCTCTCGGCATTCTCCTTCGCCGCCAGCCACTTGTCATAGGAGATCGCCTGCCTGTCGCCGGCCGCCTGCGCCGGCTCCTGACGCGCGTCCGGGATGGCCATGACCAGGGTCGTGGCCAGAATAAGAAGAAAGCTCAGGGATATAACTTTCCTCATTCTAGAACTGGGCGTTGACGCCGGCGCAGAGGACGCCCTTGTATCCAACTCCGAGCTCGGCGAAAAAACCGACTTTCCTGCCGACGCGCAGGCCAATGGCGTTGAGGTGGAACGTGGGCAGGACCTTGCTGACCGAGTCCGTATCGTCCGCATCGCTGTAGGTGCCCCTTCGGAACCTGACGCCGAAGCCCGCCCCGGAGTAGAGCTGGAAGCCTTCTTGCATGATCCAGTGGTAATCGAGCTCGGCGGCGGCGACGTAGTTCCGCTCCCTGAAATCGCCCACGACCGTCTCTCCGACGCGGAGATCGCCAGAGGAGCTGTATCCGCCGGCGGCCAGTCCGAACCCGAAACGGGAATTGCTCGAATGATGGTAGGTCAGGAACGGCACGCCCGTATACTTGACGTTGTTCTTGCTGAAGGTCCCCAGGGTGATGACGATGGTCAGGATGTCGGTGAAGACGTCCGTGAGGTGATCGATGGACAGGACGCCGTAGGAGAGGGAGAGATCATGCTTGCGCGTCTGTCCGGATCCCCCGATCGAAAGAACGGATACGGCAAGGATCAGGACCACGGCGGACCGAAGCGTTCGCTTGATGAACATGGGATACACCTCCTGGGCGGATTTTAGCCAACCTCGCTATTTTTGTCGGAAATGCGCGGCAGATATTGAAAATATCAGGCCCCTGGCCGATAATGGGCCCAGAATGAGGTCCAGGTCCCGTCCCATGATTCTCAGCATCGCCGGCATCGCCGTCATGGCCGGCCTCATTTTCATCTCTGCGGGGCATCTCGGCTATTGGCAGGGCTGGGTGTATTTCGGCATCAACTTGGCCATCCTGTCCCTGTCATGGCTGTTCCTGCGCGACGACCTCGGCCTCGTCGCCGAACGGCTCAATCCCGGAAAGGGGATGAAGTGGTGGGACAAGGGCTACTTCCTGCTCTCGACGCCGCTTTACTTTGCGGCCGTCATCGTGGCCGGCATCGATGCCGGCCGTGAGCACTGGAGCGGCCGCCCGATGGCCGCCCTCTATATCCTGTTCCTGGCCGCGTATCTCGCGGGACAGGTCCTTTTCCTGTGGGCCAAAAAGGTCAATCCGTTCTTTTCGAGCGTCGCCCGCATCCAGGCCGAGCGAGGCCAGACCGTCTGCCGCGAGGGCCCCTACCGGTTCTGCCGGCATCCCGGCTATCTCGGAGGCATCGTTTTCGGCCTGGCCACACCGCTCGTCCTCGGTTCCTACGTGGCGCTCGTCCCTCAGGCGCTCGCCGCGCTCCTTGTCATCGGACGGACCTTCCTCGAGGACCGCATGCTCACGAAGGATCTGCTCTGGTACGCGGAATACACCCGATCGGTGCGGTTCAGGCTCGTCCCGGGCATCTGGTGACGGGAATGCGGCCAGGATGGCGAGCCGCGCGGCCGCGAGGTCCCGCCGTTATTCAGCTTTTTTTCCTTTTCCTGCCCAGGATGCCGCCGCTCATGAAGAGGCCGGCGCCGAGGACGAAGCCAAAGTTGTACCAGGTCCCGTTATTGTGGACTTCGTAGAACCGGACGTTCTTGCTGAAGACCGAAATGATGAACGTCACGGGCGAGATGAGGCCGTGCCAGAGGCCGAGGAAGAACCCGGCCGTCTTGCCGTCGGCAGCGGCTGTCTTCTCAACGCTGTTCGGCCCCGGCGCGCAGCCGGAGAGGATGAGCGTCGCGATAAGGATCCCGGCTAAGATGATCGAGCGTCTCATGATGCCCTCCTTGCGAGATGGGCGTATTTTAGCCGAAAACAGGACCCCGCTCCAATATCTGTGCTCATGAGATAGACGTTCACGGCCTGACGGGCTTCTTGCCGGCCCGGCGGCGTCGGCGGGGCCGGCCGGGCTTGCCTTTGCCCGGCGAACAGGATAGAATAGGTCATCCAAAAAGGTGCCTTTTTAATCAACCGTATAAGAGGAGGACATCATGAAAGGGGACCCGAAACTCATCAAGGTTCTCAATTCCCTGCTCGCCGACGAACTGACGGCCATCAACCAGTACATGGTGCACTCGGAGATGTGCGATAACTGGGGCTACGACAAGACTCACAAGGCCATCGAGAAGCGGGCCATCGACGAGATGAAGCACGCCGAGAAGCTCATCGGCCGCATCCTGTTCCTCGAGGGCCTGCCCATCGTCAGCGAGCTCAAAAAGCTCGTCATCGGGGCCGATGTGCCGAAGATGTTCGCGAGCGACCACACCGCCGAGGCAGGCGCCATCAAGGCCTACAACGAGGCCATCATCCTGGCGGGCAATCTCAAGGACTACGCCACGCGCGAGGTCCTCGAGTCCATACTCCAGGACGAGGACGCCCACATCGACGCTATCGAGGAGATCCAGGACCAGATCGGCCAGATGGGCCTGCAGATCTTCCTGACGACCCAGGTCGGCTGATCCGGCCCGGCCTCACTATCCGACGCGCTCGAGGGGGTTCTCTCTACGCGCGCATTTTCCGCCCCGGGCATCCGTGAAGACGACTTGACAGGCAATGATGGGATTCCCATAATGAGCGGGCAAATCCCATGCTCCTCAAGCAGCAGGAATTCTATCGCTCTCTGACCGCGCTCTCTCCGGGGCTCGTCGAGCGCGTCCGGAGCACCATCGAAGAGGCCGAGAAAAAATTCTCGGGGAAAAAGGAGGGTAAAGGGGGGTTCCTCTGGGAACATACCGTCCTCGTGGCCGCCCAGTCCTTCCGTCTGGCCGCGGCGGAAAAGGAGGCCCCCGACCTCGCCGCTCTGACGGCCCTGTTCCATGACTCAGGGAAATTCGCCGGCGGGCGTTACCACGCGGGCGATAAACCCGAAGAGGAGGAGGCGGCCCGCCTGGCCCGCGGCCTTCTCGAAGACGCCGGCCTGAAGATGGCCGATATCGGCCACGTCGTCCGGGCCCTCCGCTCGCTCCATAATTCGGGCCCGCGCCACAGCCGGCTCGCCGACATCGTCCACGACGCGGATCTTCTATCGAATTCCGGCTACCCCGGCGTCGCCAACTTCTTCGTCAAGTCCACGCTCAGGGGGCGGAACCTCGAGTCCGCCGTGATGGAGTATCTGAGCAAGGAGCTGACCCACGCCGCCGTCCTGCCGGCGAACATGCGAACGGGCGCGGCCCGCCGGCTCGCGGCCAAGAAATCGGCCGACACCCTCCGCTTCTACAGAGCTTATCTGGCCGAGCTCAAGGAGGCCCAAGGGATGGATTTCCGAGTCAGGACCGTCGAGGCAAAAAGGGCCGGCACTCGCTCCCGGAGGGCTAAGGCTTCGCTTGTCCTGCCCGTTTCCTGCGGCGCCTGCGGCGGCAAATGGGAGGTCGTTTTCCGGACGGAAAAAGGCGTCAAGTGCGAGACGCTCGAAGCTTCGCTTCGCTGCGCCGCCTGCGGCGGCAAGCGCTCGATCTCTTTCTGCCTTCCCGAGATCGGTTGATCCCGGGAGCTTTTGCGCCCGGCGCAGGCTTGACCTCATCCCGGCCCATCTCCGCCCCGTCCAGGCCATTGAAAAATCTTCTCGCCTGGGATATTTAAGGATTGCCCATGGCTTATCATCGAACGCCGGGACACCGGCCGGATCGACGGGCCTTCTCGGCCCCGGTCGCGGCCGTCGCCGCGGCCTTGTTGATCGCGGCCGGCTGCCGGCTTTCCCATGTTCCGTCCGGGCCGGCGGCGCCGACGAGGGTGGTCATGGGCTATTACGCTTCGTGGACGCGGGCCGGCTTCGATCATACCCAGGTCGCCTTCGGGAACTTGACCCATATCGCCCACGCCTTCGTCTGGCCCGATCCTTCCGGCAACCTGGTCGTTCCGGCCCGTTTCGTCTATCCGGAGCTCAACGCCGCCGCTCATGCAAGCGGCGTCAAGATGATCCTCAGCCTCGGCGGCTCGGACCACAGCGCGGGCTTTCCCGGCATGACCGCGGCCTCCGCCAACCGGGCCCGGTTCATCGGCCAGGTCGTCGACTTCTGCGCGGCGAATGATTACGACGGGATCGACGTCAACTGGGAGTACGTGTCCAACGCGGAGGAGCGGGAGAGCTTCGTCCTGTTCATCGAAGCTCTCGGGGCGGCCCTCAAGTCCCGGACGCCGCCCTTGCTGCTGACCGTGGCCGCGCCGGCCAATAATTATTGGGCGAGGTGGATCGATTTCGAGCGTCTCCTCGACGATCTCGATCTCATCGGCCTCATGACCTACGACTATCATGGCGCCTGGTCCGGGCACTCCGGCCACAACGCGCCCCTCTATGCCTGGGATGGGGACCGGTGCGGATCCGTCGATGGGACCTTGGCCTATGCCCGGGGACGACGGATCCCGCCCGGCAAGCTCCTCGTCGGGATCCCTTTTTTCGGGTGCTCGTTCGACTGCGGCGGCTTCGGAGAGCCATTTGAGACAAGCAGGCACCTGTCATACAGCGAGATCATGGGCCTCCCCGCGACGGAGTGGGCCTTGGGCTGGGATGCCAACGGCCGAGTCCCTTTCCTGCGTCGCCTGGACGGGACGGCGATCATCTCGTTTGATGACATGCGGTCAGCGTCGCTCAAGTGCCAGTACGTCAAGGACCATCAGGCGGCGGGCGTCATGATCTGGGAATTGAGCCAGGATGCCCGATCGGGAAGCCCGGAGCTCCTCGAGGTCATCGGAAGATCGTTCGGCGTCCGCTGAGGACGGCGGCGCCGGCCCGCTCCACCCGCCGGGCGACCCTCACGTGCCCGCGGTTTTTACGTTCCAGCCCCTGATCCTGACGCCGGGCACCTCGCCGATGAGGTCCTCGGTGGCGAAGGCGCCGGAGATCTTGCGGGTTTCTTTCGGCAGGAGCGTGATGTAGTTGTCGTCGAGGTAGATCGGGAGGACCGGCTCGCCCGTCGCCTCACGAACGATGCGGATCTCGACCATCAGGGCCAGGTCGGAGGAGGGGTTCTCGAGCTCGAGGACAAGCTTGGTCGACGGCCCATCCTGGGAGAACTTGTTCTTGACCTTGAGGGTAACGGGCTTCAAACCGTTGAGGGCCGTCAGGTCGGCGAAGTCCTTAATGGGCGTCACGTACGAGGTTGAGTTCGGCTCGTCGAGCGTCTCGGGATCCGTCGAGAGGCAGTAGAAGTTCGCGTCGACGAGCTGACCCTTTTCCTTGAAGACGCGCAGGTCGAGGAAGAAGGTCGGGGTCAGGTCGTCGGGCAGACGGAGGAGGTCGATCTTCCGGACCTCGTCGGCGACAAGCCCGAAGTCGACCGTCTTGCCGCTGACCTCCTTGAGCCCGAAGTCGAGGACCCGGATCGAGGCCTTGAGCTTGGGCCAGGGCGTCGAGGTGCTGTTGACGGCGACAATCTCCTGGGTCCCGTAGTTGTAGAGGAGGTGCACGGGCTCGCCGGCCTTCCGGGCGCCGTAAAAAGCGCCGTTCGGCTGGAGGAAATAGTCGTAGAGCTGCCACCAGAGCTTCGGCCAGGCGGAATTGACCATCCACTGGATAACGCCCGTCGCTTCGTGCTTGTTAGCGACGAACGCCTCGAACATGGCCCGCACGCCCTCGTAATTCAAGAACTGGGCTTTCTTGACGTAATCCTCGAGGTCGACGGCCGGGCCGAGGCGGCGGTCCATGGCTTCGTTGTAACGATCGAGGGTCTTGAACCTCCCCGGGGTGCAGTGGAAATACCAGAGATCGTTGATGGGCCAAAGCTTGTCTGCGGGGAGCATCTTCCGGAGGCTCTCGAGAGGCGGGACCTGCGGTCCCGGGCCCGACTCGGTGTTGAAGCCGTAGGCGCCGCCGTTCTTGGTGTCGACGTACCAGTAGACCGGCGGGACGTAGTCGTAGGGGCCGAGCATCTTGACGCCCGACGGCCCGCTGATCTCGCTCGTTTTCCCCTTGGCCGAGACGAGCACGGGCCGGGTCGGATCGACCTCCTTCCGGATCTCGCCGTAGCGCCGTTCGAGGTCGGGATGGGGGAGCATGTCGCTCGCCTGGACCCAGACGAGGATGGAGGGATGATTGCGGAGCCAGAGGAGCTGGTGTCTCCAGGAATCGGCGACGAGGGTGATGTCCTCCGGCGATGTGATGCCGCCGTAGGGCTCTCCGGCAGGCTTGCCGAGACGGTTCTCCCACTCCCATTGGCAGCTCCAGCCGACCATGACCAGGATGCCGGTCCGGTCGCAGAGATCGTAGAGGGCCTCGCTCGTCCCCCAGAAGCCTTCGAGGCGGAGGGCGTTGAGGTTCATGTGACGGGCATAGAAGATTTCGGCGGCGAGCTTTTTGGGCTGGACGTCGAGGAGGAGGTCGTCGGTCCAGCCGCCGCCGCGGATGAGGATCTTCCGGCCGTTGAGCATGAAGCCGCGGTGACCCTGTCCGGTGCGATAGTCAGAGACCTCGCGGATGCCGAAGCGGACCAGTCGCGTGTCCGAGGGCATGACCCGGGGCATTCCAGGCATTCGGCCCATGGCCTTGTCTTTGGGCCTGTCCTTTTCCTCGTCGGGCAGCGGGACGGGGGCGGCCTCTTCGCCGGCCCGGTCCCTTTTTGGGATGAATGACAGGGCGAGGAGGTAGAGCTCCTGCTTCCCCAGGTCGTGGGTCCACCAGACACGGGGGTTGTTGATGATGAGCTCGGGAGTCGTCTCCGGGGTGAACTCGACCGTTTTGGCTTCCTTGGGCCGGAGGCTCACCTCCCGCGAGAAGCGCAGGCCTTCGATCCGCCCTTCAAGGACGCCCGCGACGTCCGCATCGGCGTGGTTGACGAGCTCCGCCGAGACCGTGAGCCGGGCTTCCTTGAATTCCTTGAGGTCCAGCTTGGTGACGACGAAGGGATTCTCAATGGAGATATCGCCCGTGGCCCTGACGCGGACCTCCCGGAAGAGGCCCATGTTGTTGTCGGGGGCCGCCGGGTTCCAGTCGACGAAACCGATCGTGGGCTCCCCCTTCTTCGGCGGGATGACCTCGACGGCCAGGACGTTCTTCTCCGTCGTCTTGACGTCCGCGGTGACGTCGATCGAAAAGCGCCGGAAGGGGCCGAGGGTCGTCGCCGCGTCGGCCACCTTTTTCCCGTTGAGCCAGATGTCGGCCCGATAGTTGATGCCGTCGAGCTCAAGCCGCGTCCGGACGAGGCCGGGTCCCAACGGCACCGTGAATTCCTTGCGGTACCACCAGGAAACGGCGAAGGGCCCCGTTGGGACGGACTCCAGGGTCTTCCCGAAGAAGATGTCCGGATAGACATTGTTCTGGACGAGCGTCCCGAGAACGGTCGAGGGGACGACGGCCGGGTACCACGAGTCGATCTTGAAGCCGGGCTTGGAGATCTGCTCTCCCGAGCCCTTGGCCTTTTGGGACGATTGGAGGTACCAGAGGTCGCTGAGGTTAACGGTGTTCTCAAAAAACATCCCAGGCTTGAGCCTGGGATCGGGCCGGCCTTGCGGCGAGGAACTGTATTGGGCCGGGCTCGCAAGGGGGAATGCGATAAAAAGAGCCAAAAGGCCGAGGGCCGCCATGCTCCTGGCGATCGTGATAAACGGACGAGAATGGTCGGTGGTCATGATGCCTCCGGTGTCGAGAATTCATCCATTATATCGGAACCATCCGGCCCATCCAAACGATTCAAGAGCGGTCAAGAACGGTAATGCACAACTCCACACACCTCATGATCTCGACAGCACGGAGTCAAGTGTATTGAGCTGTGTCTCACCCGCAGAAATGTCCCTGCGGGCTCCGGCGATCTGGTCGGCCTCGCGCTCAGGCTTCCCCTTTGACGGATTCCTGGGCGACCTTTTTCAGCTTCTCGTTGGCCATGATGGCCAGGTCGACGCGGCGGTTCTGCTGACGTCCCTCGACGGTGGCGTTGTCGCCGATCGGCTGGTCCGGTCCGTAGCCATGGACGGTGAAGCGGGCCGACTGGACGTTGAGCGAGGCCAGGAAGTGAGATACGGCGTTGGCCCGGTTCTCGGACAGGGGCATGTTGATCTGCCGCGTGCCGGTCGAATCGGTATGGCCCTCGATGAGGATGTTCGTATCAGGGTACTTGTTGAGGATGGCGGCCAGCTTGGTCAGGTTCTCGCGGCTGACGTCGCGGAGGTCGTACTTGTTGACGTCGAACATCAGGCCCGAGTCGAAGGTGATCCTGATGCCCTCTCCAACACGCTCGATCTTGGCGCCTTGAAGGTCCCGGCGCATCTCCTCGGCCTGCTTGTCCATGTGGCGGCCGATGAAGGCCCCGGCCGCGCCGCCTACTGCGGCCCCGGCGATGGCGCCGAGGAGGGTGTTGCCGGCGATGGCGCCGACAGCGCCGCCGACGACCGCGCCGGCCGCGCCGCCGATGACCGCGCCCTTGGCCGTCTTGCTCCAGCTGGCGCAGCCGAAGCTCATCAGCACCAGGGCGAAAGCGAGGAACGCAGTGAGAGTCCTTTTCATGGTCAGTCCTCCTTCGTTTGGTAAGAAAATTCTATCATGAAGCCGCCGGCCGTTCAACCTCGGCGTCAGGCCCGCTGGGGCAGGGTTCATTCGGCCCGGTTTCCGGACCCTCTAGCGCGCTTCAGCTGGTAGTCGAGGATGATATTGGCCATGAGGCTGACGCCGATGGGAATGCTGGCCTCATCGGCGACGAAGGTTGGCGAGTGGACGGCCGTCTCTTCGCCGTCGGCCGGCTCGACGCCCAGGTTGAGCATCAAGGCCGGAGCGATCTTCCCGAAGCAGCTGAAATCCTCGCCGCCCATCTCGGGCTTCTCCTCGACGATGGCCGACTTGCCGCCGAGGACGCGCTCGGCCGTGGCCAGGGCGCCGGCGAGCAGACCCGGGTCCGAGTACATGGACGGAGAACCGTGCTCATAGCTCAGATCGAACGGCGCGCCGGCGGCCTCGCAGATCCCCGTCACCAGACGGGTGATCTTTTCCTTGAGGATCTGCCTCTGGCCGTCCCCGTAGGTGCGGACCGTGGCCCGGAGCTCGGCAGAGCCCGGGATGATGTTGGAAGCGGTCCCGGCGTGGAAGGAGCCGACGGTGACCACGGTATGGTCTTGGACATCGATCTCCCGGGCGACCATGACCTGGAGCGCCGTCACGATCTGGGCGCCGACGACGATCGGGTCGACGCACAAGCCGGGGGTCGAGCCGTGGCAGCCCTTAGATTTGATGATCAGCCGGAACCCGTCGACGTTGGCGCTGGCGAAACCTGGGACATAGCCGATCCTGCCCGCCTTGATGTTGCCGGCGACGTGGTAGGCGAAGAAGGCCGCGGGGACGATGTCGTTGAACGCGCCCTCCTCTATCATCAGTCTCGCCCCGACAGAGCCGGAGAGCTCCTCGGCGGGCTGGGCGACGAAGACGACCGTGCCCGGGAGGTCGGCCTTGACGGCGGAGAGGACGGCGGCGACGCCGAGGAGGATCGTCGTATGGATGTCGTGTCCGCAGGAGTGCATGAGGCCGGTCTCGCGGCCGTCGACGATCGCCTTGACCCTCGAGGCGAAGGGGAGGCCGGTTTCCTCGGTGATGGGCAGAGCGTCCATGTCGCCGCGCATGGCCACGACCGGCCCGGGCTTGCTGCCCCTGAGGATGCCCAGGACGCCCGTCTTGGCGTAACCCGTTCGGACCTCGAGGCCGAGCTTGCGGAAATAGTCGACAACGATGCCGGAGGTGCGGACCTCCTGGAGGCCCAGCTCGGGATGGCCGTGGAGGTCGCGGCGGATGTCGATGAGCTCGGGCGTGAGCTTGTCGGACAGGACTTTGATCTTCTTTTCGAGGGCGGTCGCCGGATATGAGGCCGCCTGGAGCGTGGACGCGGAGATCATGACAGCGAGGATACACGCCGCAATAGCGACGGCACGGCTTTTCATCAGCTCCTCCTCATGGGATGCGAAAGCCTATATTAGCCGAAACGGGGCCAACCATGCAACGCGGGAAGTCCCCTGCGTGAAACGCTCGTTTCAGATATTTATCAGAATCGTGGCTTCGAGCGCTCGGCCACGATTCTGCAGGTCGCTTCGGGGGCTCCGCTCCCCGCCGGCCCCATCCCTCAGGAGATGGAAGTTGATCGAGAAGGAGGAAAGGAGGCAAGGAGGGCCTGGAGAGGAATCCCCGTGTCCTGCCCCGCTTTTTCGCAATAGCCTTGGGTGGGGCCTGGGGCCCTCCTTGCGATGGCCCGATTCTCCCCGGTTGCGCCCGGGCGGTCAATCGCCCTCCCCGGCTATTTTGGAGGTGATTTTCCCGCCCCGGCAAG
>Ga0316628_100002506_pt1 | contig 13658 bp, 11 predicted proteins | sample OWC_Aug_M2_C1_D5_FD_207648 | JGI IMG/M metagenome (GOLD analysis project Ga0316628, IMG submission 207648) | Wetland soil microbial communities from Old Woman Creek delta, Ohio, United States - OWC_Aug_M2_C1_D5_C | ecosystem: Environmental > Terrestrial > Soil > Wetlands | place: USA: Ohio... | reverse complement strand
AGTGTCCCGCGCCGAGCGGGAACTCCTCGAAGTCCATGTCCAGGCCGTGCCTCTCCGAGACCGCGTCGATGGCCCGCCTGGCCTCCTTGACGACCTCTGGACCTATCCCGTCCCCTGGTATGACCGCTACTTTCTGCAATCCAACCTCTCCTTGGTGTAAGGTATGAGCCCGCCCTTCTCGACGAGCATCATGACGAACGGTGGATAGCCCTTGAACGCGCATCTGACCCCTGTCGAGAGGTTAACGACGGACCCGTTCCCCAGCTGGACGGATATCAGGTCGCCCTCCGTGGCGCCGATCTTCGCCTCCACCAGGGGAAGGCCGATGTTTATGGCGTTCCTGAAGAAGATGCGCGCGAACGACTCGGCCACGACGCACGAGACGCCGGCACCCATGAGCGCCCTCGGGGCGTGCTCCCTGCTGGAGCCGCAGCCGAAGTTCCTTCCTGCGACGACGATGTCCCCGTGCTCGACCTTGGCCGCGAAGTCCGGCCTGACCTTCGTGAAGGCGTGCTTCGCCAGCAGCGCCGGGTCCATGGTCACCAGGTACTCTGCCGGGATGATCTGGTCGGTGTCGACGTTGTCGCCGAACAACCATGCCTTGCCCTGCATGACGTTGCTCATCTGGCCACCTCCGAGGGGTCGGTTATCCTCCCCTTGATGGCGCTCGCAGCGACCACGGCGGGGCTCGCGAGGTAGACCTCGGAGTCCTTGTCGCCCATCCTCCCGACGAAGTTGCGGTTCGTGCTGCTCACGCACCTCTCGCCGGGGGCGAGTATGCCCATGTATCCGCCGAGGCACGCGCCGCAGGTCGGACCCGACACGTACGCGCCGGCATCAGAGAATGTCTTGGTGAGCCCTTCCTTGACCGCCTGGTCGAAGATGCGTCTGGTCGCGGGGACGACGATCATGCGCACGTCCCTGTGCACCTTCCTCCCCTTAAGGATCTTGGCGGCGACCCTCAGGTCCTCGATGCGCCCGTTGGTGCACGAGCCGAGGTACGCCTGGTCGATCTGGACCTTGACCTCCCTCGCCGGCGCGACGTTGCTCGGGAGGAACGGCTTCGCGACCATCGGGACGATGTCCTTGGCGTCGTATTCGCGCGTATCGCAGTAGGTCGCGTCCTCGTCCGGGAGGACCTTCTTGAACCTCCCCCTGACCTTGCCGCGGAGGTATGCGTCCACCTTAGCGTCGGGCGGGACCATGCACGCCTTCGCGCCGGCCTCGATGCCCATGTTGCATATGGATATCCTGTCGGCGACGGACAGCGAGGTCACGGCGCTCCCCATGACCTCCATCGAGCGGTAGAGCGCGCCCTCCACTCCTATGTCGCCTATGATCGTGAGAACGATGTCCTTGCCCATCACGTGCTTCCTGAGCCTGCCGTCCACCTGGAACCTCATGGACTCGGGCACCTTGAACCAGAGGACGCCCCTCGCGAAGACGGTCGCGGCCTCGGTGCTGCCTATGCCCGTGGCGAACGCGCCGAGCCCCCCGTAGGAGCATGTGTGTGAGTCCGCCCCGACTATGAGCCTTCCAGGGGCGACGAACCCCTCCTCGACCATCAGTTGGTGGCAGACGCCCCCGCGGCCGACCTCGTAGTAGTTCTCGACCGCGTGTCTCCTCGCGAAGTCGCGCATCTTCTTCGCCTGCTTCGCGGAGGCGACATCCTTGTTGGGGACGTAGTGGTCCGGTATGAGCACGACCTTGTCCTTGATGATGGGTGTGGCGAGCGCGTCGAACTCGTCGAAGGCCGCCGGCCCCGTTATGTCGTTGACCATGACGTAGTCGACCTGAGCCTCGACGATCTCGCCCGGCTGGACGTCCTTCCCAGCCTTGTCAGCCAGTATCTTCTCAGCCATCGTCCTGCCCATGCGTGTGCACCTCTTGCGCGTCGCGCCGTCAGTAGGCCTTCCTCTTGCCGTCGCCTTCGTGGCCGTTGGCGCTCATCTTCCTGACCCATAACCTGTTCAGGGCTTCAATGGTTGCGTCCACGCTGGTGGTGACTATGTCCGAGCCGACGCTCTTCCCGAGCGACAGCAGGGCTGCGTCCTCGCTGTCCCCGAGCTTCACGGTCACCTCGCAGAGGGCGTTCGACCCGCCCGTGATGGCTTCGAGCCTGAACTGCTTGAGCACGATGTTCTTCGACACTGCGGTCCTGATCGCGCTGAGCGAGGCGTCGATCGGTCCTACGCCGGTGTCCGATGCCCTGCGCACCTCGCCGTCGATGTTCAGCACGACCGTGGCGGTGGGCGTGAAGTTGAGGCCGGTGAAGACCGTGAACTCCTCGAGCTTGATCACGGGCTCTGCCTCCTGCCCCATCACGTCGTAGGCGACCGCGAGGAGCTCGGCGTCGTCGAGCTTCTTCCCCGACTCGGCGTACTTCTTCACCCTGGCGACGACCTCCTTCATCTGCTCGGAGGTGATCTCGAGGCCGTACTCCTTCAGCCTCGTCTGGACAGCGTGCGCCCCGGAATGCTTCCCGACGACGAAGGTCCTCTCCTTGCCGACTATCTCCGGCCTCATCGGCTCGTAGGTCGACGACTCGCTGAGGATCCCGTGCACGTGAATCCCGGACTCGTGCGAGAACGCGTTCTCCCCCACGATCGCCTTGTTGGGCTGGACGGCTATGCCCGTGAGCTGAGAGACCAACCTCGACACGAACGCCATCTTGCGGGTGTTGATGCCCGTCTTTATCCCGTAGAACGCCTGGAGGCCCATGACGACCTCTTCGAGGGCGGCGTTGCCGGCCCTCTCCCCCAGGCCGTTTATCGTGCAGTGGACCTGTTCGGCCCCACCGAGGACCGCGGCCAGCGAGTTCGCGACGGCCATCCCGAAATCGTCGTGGCAGTGGGCCGACAGGGGCACCTTCGTCCCCTTCTTGAGCTCGGCCACGAACTGCAGCATCGCCTGCGGTGTCATGACGCCCACCGTGTCAGCGATGTCTATCCTGTCCACGCCGACTTCCTCTATCGCCTTGTGGACCTCGTTCAGGAACGCCATCTCCGTGCGCGTCCCATCCTCGCAACTGAACTCGACCACGAGGCCGTGGTCCTTGGCATACTGGATCGAGGCGACGGCCTTCTCCCTCGCCTCCTCCTTCGTGATCCTGAGCTTCTTCTCCAGATGCACCTTGGAGGTCGCCAGGAAGATGTGTACCGAATCCACGTCGCACGCGAGCGCCACGTCTATATCGGATGTGCTCGCCCTGCAGAGTCCGCAGATCTCGCTCTTGAGCCCGGCGGCCGCAATCCTCTTCACCGCATCGGCCTCGCCCTCTGAGTTCACCGGGAACCCGGCCTCGATGACGTCGACCCCGAGCTCGTCCAGGGCCTGTGCGATCTTGACCTTGTCCTCACTCGACAGCGCGACGTTCGGGGTCTGCTCGCCGTCCCTCAGTGTCGTATCGAGGATGTTGACCCTCTCGGGCATCCTTGTGGCCTCGAAGATGGTCTTGTTGTATCCGCTCACGAACATGCCTGTATCGGGTACCCTGAACCCGCCTTCGCCCGAGCCTTTAGCATTCTCACTCGGAGACTGTTGGTGCATCAAAACACTCTCCAAAAATCCCTACAGTGAAACATTCAGGTTAGGAGAAGAAGCAGCCCGATGGGTAGAATGACCAGTCCGGGTTTCTCGTGCTTCATCTCTTCACCTCTCAGTCGCTGTGGGGTCACGGCTTAGCCATGACAACGATGGTCATGGTATCGGCCGATATAAACTTTTGTGGATTGCTTTCGACAGCCAGGTGCCCGTTCCGGCTGGACACTTGTGTACAGAGTGCCAGGGCCAGCGCCGCCAGCCCCCGTTTGGAAGGGTAGAAATACGGAATCGGGCGTACAGCGCGTGATACGCTTGAGCAAGGTCACACGCGCGGCATTCCAGGGGGAGAAGGGCGCCTTCTCGGAGGATGCCTGCTTCAAGTACTTCGGCAGCGGGGTCGACGCCAGGCCCTACCCCGACTTCCAGTCGGTCTTCGAGGCCGTCGAGAAGGACGAGGCGACGCATGCGGTGGTCCCCGTCGAGAACTCCATCGAGGGGAGCGTGGCCGTCGTCAACGACCTGCTCCTCGACCAGGACCTCGGTATCTCCGGCGAGGTGATCGTCCCCGTCAAGCACTGCCTGATGGCACTGGACGGTGCGACCGTCGAGACGGTCAGGGAGGTCATGAGCCACCCGCAGGCGCTCGGCCAATGCCGCAAGTTCCTACAGAGCCACCCCGACTGGCACACCATCCCCTCGTATGACACGGCGGGGAGCGCGAGGCTCGTCGCCGCGTCCGGCAGGACGGACCTCGCCGCCATAGCTGCCAAGAGGGCGGCCACCGAGTACGGCCTCAGGATACTCAAGGAGGACATCCAGAGCGAGGTCGTCAACTACACTCGGTTCTTCGTCCTCGAGAAGAACCCGCAGCCGGCGGAGGGCGCGAACAAGATCTCCATCGTCTTCGCGACGAAGAACGCCCCCGGCGCGCTCCACAAGTGTCTGGGCGAGTTCGCTTCCCGCGGCATCAACCTCTCCAAGCTCGAGTCGAGGCCGAGGCGCAACAAGCCCTGGGTCTATGTCTTCTATGCGGACCTGGACGGCAACGTCGACGACCCGGCCTGCCACGCCGCCATAGGCGGACTGCTGAGGACCGGCGCCTTCGTCAAGGTCCTCGGGTCGTACAGGAAGGCCGAGCAGTGAACTACTCGTCGGTCCACGAGCTCACAAGGGACCCGATGACGATGACGACCGCCGCCCCGGCGGACTCCGCCGCCTCCTCGTCCTTGACGAACCGGGCGACTATCATCCCTATCCCGGAGAAGGTCATGCTCCCCGCGATTATCAGCAGGATGACCAACGGGTTGATGCTGACCTTCACGCCATACGCCAGGACCCCCACTACGACGAGGCAGGTCATGGACAGAAATGCAACAAATATCTGATAGAGCACCTTCGATAGGACCCATTCTGCCTTAGTCATCGGGGTCGTGGCGACCTTCCTCAGAACGCCGTTCTTCCTGTACTTCGTGTTGATGGCGACGGCCCCGTAGACCCCCGAGGTCATGATGGTCATGGCCCCACCCGGCAGCCCACCGTCAGCACCGTAGATAACGCTTCTCCCGGAGCCACGTGGCACCGGTCCGTCATGGAAGAAACATATCGAAGGGGTTTCATGGTTTATCGCGCCACGATGCGCCCAGGGGCATCAGGCCTTGTCCGTCGACTAGGCCCTTCCTTCCCAGTTCGAGAAGGCGTAGCAGAAGTCGTACCAGCTGGTCTCGGTCGCGAACGGGACATCCACGTAATCAACCTTGATCGAGTGCATGCCGTCGTTCGTGGACGGGAAGTATATCGCTATGCCCGTCGAGTCCACGTTGTGGATGCTGTTCACGGCGATTATGACCGCGTCGTTTACCGCCATGACCACGTCGTTGGCCGCCTCCTTGATGCCGTCGTCCTTTATGATGGCGCTCGAGACGAGGTTCTGCGCGAAGCCCTTCAGGTCCACGTTGTACGGGTAGTAGTACCTGTCAGCCTGGATCATCGCCGCCTGGTACACGTTCATGTAGGTGCTCAGTGACTCCAGGAGCTCTGCGCCGAGGTAGTCCACCGCGGCCGTGAGATCGTCCATGTACGTCATGTCCATGGCGCTCATGGTCACGTCGACGTATCCACTTATTGAGCTGTAGTACTCGCCGTAGTCCTCGGCGATCATGACGACGAATTCCTCGGCATCCATCGTCGGTTCCCCGGTGAGGTCCTCAGCGATGGTCATGTACGGGAATCCGAATCCTGGGACTGTCTCCTCGCTGAAGGCGAGGTAGTCCGCGTAGTCCCTGCACTGGTATGCGACCTCGGGCATGGCCATCAGGCATGCGTCGAAGGCGACGGCGTCGAGCACGACCCCTGTCGTCTCGTATGCGTCAGCGAGGGCCTCTCTGAGTTCGACCATCGTGATGCAGTCGTCGACCCCGGTCTCCTCGTAGGTCGTGTCGTCCCAGCAGATGCCTCTCCAGCCTCCGCCGTGGTCCCAGATGTCAAGGGCGTACTTCTCGGCGGGGAAGTCCTTGACCCCCCTCTCGATGAAGTCGGCGAGGACGGACGGGTCTGCCATGTTGACCTCCTTCGGGAAGCCGTAGTCCGCTCCGACGCTAATCGAGGTGCCCACGCCCTCGGTGATGTAGATCAGGTCCGCAGGCCCCGAGAGTCTGTCGACAAGGGCGACGAAGTTGACGTTGTCGTCCGAGCCGTACTCCTCGATCCAGTTGATGTTGACGTCCACGTAGTATTCGAGGCTGTTGTCGCCGTCGAGATACACGAGCACTGTCCAATCCTTTGGCGTCTCATCTGCCGACATCGGCATCGCGAAGACCATGGTCATGAACATGAACATGGCGCCGATGGCTCCGAATCTAAGTCCTTTCCTCAAATCCAGTCTCCTCCCCTCGATCATGAAGAAGTTTGTCCAGCCCCGCAAAGGAGCCCGCAATCTCATACTGACTGCACTGACCTTGACCTCGCTCATGCGATAAAACCCTTTCTGTCGCAGGGGATGCGGCCAGTGCGGGAACCGGTCACCCCTCGAGCAGCGTCGCCCTCGACTCCTTCTTGAGCGTGTCGATGTCCTTCTGCCCCCTCACGACCTTCCTGTCCCTCTCGAGGAGGGCCAGGTCCTTCGGGTCGAAGGCCTTCGGGTCCAGGGCGACCATGAGCCTGGTCTTGGTGACCCACGTGGTCTCGTTGAGCGAGTCGAGCGCCTTCAGGACCCTCTTGAACTCGTTGAAGGTGACCAGGTACTCGACCCCCTCGAGCAGGACGATGCTGTTGGGGTTCGCCTCCATGAACCTGATCATGGTGTCGGTGAGGACGGCGACGCTCGTCGGGGCGATCCTCCTCTCCCCGGGGGATTCGGTGAGCCATATGATCGGTGTGACCTGGATGTCGTGGTCCTTCCTGACGTTCTCGGGGAAGACCCTCGTCACGATCAGCCCGCGGGGGATCAGGTACTCGAGGGTGGCCGCCGCGGAACCCTGCTCCATCCTGGGGATCGCCGCGTCGGGCGTGAGGGGGAGGGTCACGAGCTCCGAGAAGAGTGCGAAGGCGGTCTGCGGCCTGTCGTCCTCGATCAGATAGACCCCCCTCGGTATGTCGTAGACCCTGAACCCGGACCTCTTCGTGTCCTCAACCTCCGGGTCCACGATTATCGTGGTGAACTCCTTAGAGGAATAGGTGCGGACGATGAGGAGGAAGAGCAACACCATGATCCAGCTGTAAGGGTTGTAGTCCTCGTATCCGAGCTGCTCGTCTAGGACGAAGTGCAGGATGTACTCCGTGATCGGGATCCCCATCCATGCGACGGCCAAGTACCGCGCCCTCGGCCTCACCTGGAGGTTCCTCCTCGAAACGTCCCTGACCGCGCCGATGCCCATCCAGGTCACGACGGTGACCGCGGCGAGGAGATATGCGAGGGTCACGAGCAGGACCGACGTCATGGCGGCATCGTCCGTGTCTGGACGTGCGGCCCAGGCGTAGACGATGATGGTCGCCGCGGCCGCCCCCATCCCCGTGACCACGTTGGCCGTGTCCTTCCTCATCCAGCGTTTGAACCCCGCCAATGAGCTGTACTGCTTGTATGTCATGCCCGTGGCGGCCGCGATGATCGCGAGCCAAATGGAGACCGCGATGAAGGTCACGGAGATCTCGAGATGGTGCTCGTATGGCCATCCCGTGGCCCGACCGACGGCGAGCTCCGCCGTCCAGAAGACGGCCAGGGTCACCGTGAAGGCGAGCACGACCCACCCTCTGATGGAGCTGCGCAGGTCGCGCCAGTGCCTCGAGATGACGAGCATGGCGTATATGGCTATGACCAGCCCGACGAGGTTCGGGAGCTTCTCGAACATCATGTCAACGGTATCCAAGGTTCAGACCTGCCCATGACCCTGCCGAGTCAACGGCCTCTCGTTCTATGAAGCTTTCCGGCCTGGACCGGGCGAGAGCCCCTTCATTCGTCCTTATGGAACGCATCATCGAGGATTGCGCCCCTGCTCGCCGGGCCGACCAGCATCCTGTACCTTGACAGGCACCCGGGGGCGTCCCTCCTCGGCATCCGGCGGTCCTTCAGGCGCGCCTTGACCTCCTTCTGCGAGATGAGGACCTCTATCTCCCTGGAGCCCAGGTCCACCCTGACGATATCCTTGTCCCGGACCGCCGCAAGCGTGCCGCCGGCGTACGCCTCAGGGGACACATGGCCGATCGACAGCCCCCTCGTCCCTCCCGAGAACCGCCCGTCGGTTATGAGTGCGACGGACTCCCCGAGGCCGAGCCCCGCCAGGACCGACGTCGGCCCGAGCATCTCCGGCATCCCGGGGGCGCCCTTGGGCCCCTGGTATCGGATGATGACCGCGTCGCCCGGCTTGACCTTCCCCGCGAGCATCGCGTCCGTCGCCGCCCTCTCGGTGTCGTAGACCCTGGCGGGCCCCTCGAACCTGCGCATGGACTCGACGACCGCGGACTGCTTGACGACGCACCCGTCCTCGGCGAGGTTCCCCGCGAGGACGGCTATCCCGCCCTCCTCGTGGTATGCGTGGGCGAGGTCGCGGATCACTGCGGAATCCGCCACGGACGCCTCCTTCGCCACATCGGTGATGTCCTTGCCGACGACGGTGCCCGCCTTCTTGAGCTTGGGCGCGAGCACGGACATGACGGCAGGTATGCCTCCCGCGCGGTCCAGGTCGATCATGAAGTGGCCGCCGCCCGGCCTGAGCGAGACTATGTGCTTCGTCTCCCTCGAGAGCCTGTCGAAGGCCTCGAGCTCAAGCTTCACGCCGAACTCCCTCGCGATGGCTAGTAGGTGGAGGCAGGTGTTCGTCGAGCCGCCGATGGCGTTGTCCACCCTGATGGCGTTCTCGAAGCTCTCCTTGGTGACGATCTCCCTGGGCCTAGTGCCCTCCTTCGCGAGCTGGACGGCCAGCTCGCCGGACCTCCGCGCCATCCCGAGCTTGTCCTTCGAGACCGCGTGCATCGTCCCGCATCCGGGGATGCTCAGTCCGAGGGCCTCGGTCAGGCACGACATCGTGTTGGCCGTGAAGAGCCCTGAGCAGGACCCGGCCCCGGGGCATGCCCTGCGCTCTATCTCGTCGAAGTCGTCCTGGGTGATCGTGCCGGCCTTCAGCTCGCCGACGGCCTCGAAGATCGAGATCACGTCGAGCCTGCGACCCTTGTACTCGCCGGGCATCATCGGCCCGGCCGTGAACATCACTGCGGGTATGTCGACCCTGCCGCACGCCATGAGCATTCCCGGCGTGATCTTGTCGCAGTTGGTCATGCCGACCCATCCGTCCGCGACGTGGGATTCCAGCATCGCCTCGACGCCGTCGGCCACTATCTCCCTAGACGGGAGCGAGTAGCGCATCCCGTCCAGGCCCATGGCGATCCCGTCGCATATCCCGGGGACGCCGAACTCGAACGGGACACCTCCAGCGGACTCGACGCCCTTCCTCACCTCGGCGACGAGCCTGTCCATGTGCATGTGCCCGGGGACGATGGTGTTGAACGAGTTCGCTATCGCGATCAGGGGCTTGTCGAAGTCCTCGTCCTTCATTCCCAGCGCTCGCATGAGCCCCCTCGCGGGTGCCCTCGACATGCCCTTCCTCATGCTGTCGCTGCGCAGCGTCCTGTCCTTCTTCCCATCTGGCATCTCATTCACCAAGCCTGAAATGGCCGTGGAGCGCCTCGACGGCCTTCCTCGCGTCCTGCTTCTTGACAATGAACGATATGTTGAGTTCGGACGAGCCCTGGGCGATGGCCCGGATGTTGATGCCGTCCTGCGCCATCGTCCCGAAGACGCGCGCGGCCACACCGGGTATGCCCTTCATGCCGGCGCCGACCACTGCGATGATGCTGAGCCCCGCCTCTATGCTGACCTCGCGCACCTGCTTGGAGCCGAGCAGCGCGAGTTCGAGGGCGTTCTGGGCCGTCGAGCCGAACTCCTTCGGGATCGCGAGCGTGATGCTCTCCTCGGAGGAGCTCTGCGATATCATGAGGACGTCGATGTCCTCGTCCGTGAGTATCTGGAGGACCTTCGCGGCGAGCCTCGGGGTCCCGACCATGCTCGCGCCGCTGACCGTGATCAGATCGACGTCGTCTATGTTCGTGATGGCCTTCACGACGTCGCCCGACTTGACCTTGACCTCGCTCACTATCAGGGACCCCTGTCTGTCCGGGTCCTCGAGGCTCTTGACCCTGAAGGGCAGCTGGAACCTGCCAGCGCACTCGAGTGCCCTGGGGTGGATGACCTCGGCGCCGAAGTGCGCGAGCTCCATCGCCTCCGCGAAGGAGATGGTCTCTATCATCCTCGCTGCCTTGACGAACTTCGGGTTCGCCGTCATGAGCCCGTCGACGTCCTTCCAGACCCACACCTCGTCCGCCCTGATGGACGCGCCTATCAGGGACGCTGTGAAGTCGGAACCACCTCTTCCCAGGGTCGTCTGGACTCCCTCCTGGGTCGACGCGGTGAACCCGCCGATGACCACGACGAAGTCCTCCTCGAGCATGGGCTCGATGGTCTGCCTGACATGCATGGTCGTGACGTTCATGAGCGGCTGAGCGGAGCCGAAGTGGTCGTCGGTGAGGATGCCCGCCTCGCCCCCGGTGAGCGCCTTCGCCTTCATGCCCATGTCCTCGATGGCACCCTGCAGGATCGGCGCCGAGAGCTTCTCGCCGAAGCCGACGATGTAGTCCCTGGACCGCGGCGTGAGCTCGCCTATGTGGGCGACTCCGAGCAGTATGTCCCTGAGCTCCTGGCACCTTGCCTGGATCGTCTCCTTCGTCCGCTCGGCCACGGCCTTGTCTGTTATCGCGGCGTCGACAGCCTTCACGTGCCTCTGCGCGAGCTCCTCGACGAACTTGCGGGGATGGTCCTTCTTCCCCTTGCCGGCGTGGACGGCCGCGTCGATAAGGGAGTTGGTCACGCCCTGCATCGCCGAGACCACGACGACGAGCTGGTTGCCCTCCCCGTGGAACCTCTGGACGATGCCGGCGACCTTCCGCACCTTCTCGCCGTCCGAGACGCTCACTCCTCCGAACTTGAACACCAAACGCATGACCTCAGCTCCTGGAACCCTATCTGGCGAACGACTTCCTGACCTCTATCAGGTCCCTGACGACCGAGCTCGCGGTCTCCGGGCCGCCGGCACCCTTGCCGACGAGGGTGACCTCCCCCGCCGGATGCGTGTCGAACGATATCGCGTTGAACGTGCCCGCCACGTTGAGCGGGTGGATGGCGGGTATGGCCTTGGGCGAGACAGTCGCCGAACCGTCCCTGCTCCCTATCAGCTTGATGACCTTTCCCTCGGCCCGAGCCCCCTCGATCTGGTCCATGGTGACCTGCGTGATCCCCTTGATCGCCACATCCTTCAGCGACAGGCTCGTGCCGAGGACGTAGTTCGCGGTGATGACCAGCTTGCAGGCGGTGTCGAAGCCCTCGACGTCGTAGGTCGGGTCCGCCTCCGCGTAGCCGAGCCTCTGCGCGTCGGCGAGAGCGGAGGCCATGTCGAGCCCCTCGGCCGTCATCCTGGTGAGTATGTAGTTGGAGGTCCCGTTCAGGATCCCGTTGACGGCCCGTATGTCCGACCCCTCGAGGCATCTCTTGGCGAAGTCCAGGACAGGGGTGCCGCCGCCGACCGTCCCGCTGAACTTGAATATGACCCCGTTGTGATGTGCCAGCTCGATGAGCGCAGGCATGGCGAGCGCGAGGGGACCCTTGTTCGTGCATATGACATGTCTCCCCTCCCTCATCGCCGACCGGACATGGCTCAGCCCGGGCTCGCCCCGCTTCAGATCCGTCGGGGTCGACTCGACGACGACCTCGCATTCCATCTCGGAGATGACGTCCATCCCCGTGCGGCCGACGTGGTAGCGGTCTCCGAGGCCGCTGAGGTCGCCGTGCTTCTTCTTCGAGGCCAGCGCCATCGCCAGGTCCAGCCCGTCCGGGTCCGTTGCAGCGCCCTTCGCATCCGCGATGGCGACGACCTTCGGCTTGATGCCGAAGTCCTTGGCGAGCTTCCCCCTCTCCGAGGTCATGAGCTCTGCGAAGCTCCTGCCCACCACTCCGAACCCTACGAGCACGATGCGCATGTCAGGCGCCCCCGAGGAGCGCTGCCAGTGCCTCGACCGTCGGCTTGATGGAGCGCGGCTTGGAGCATTGTGCGATCGCGGTGTCGGGGTCCTTGAGCCCGTGCCCGGTCGACACGCACACGATCTCCGCCCTTCTGTCGACATTGTCCGCCTGGACGTCCTTGATGAGTCCTGCCAGAGCAGCGGCCCCCGCTGGCTCGGCGAAGATGCCTTCGAACCTCGCGAGGTCCCTCTGCGCCGAGAGTATCTCTTCGTCCGTGACCGTGGACGCCGTGCCCTTGGATTCCTTGATCGCCCGGACCGTCTTCCTCCAGTTGGCCGGCCTTCCGATCCGTATGGCCGTCGCGACGGTGTCCGGGTCCGTCACAGGGACCATCGTGTCGAGCCCTTCACGAAGCATCCGCGCTATGGGCGCCGCGCCCTCGGCCTGGACGCCTCGGATGGCCGGTCTCCCCGTGGCCAGCCCGAGCGCCTCGTACTCGACGAACCCTTTCCAGTACGCCGCGGAGTTCCCGCCGTTCCCGACGGGGATGTAGAGGTACCTGGGAGCGACGCCCCCGAGCTGGTCGCAGACCTCGTACGCGGCCGTCTTCTGCCCCTCGGGCCTGTATGGGTTCACGGAATTGAGGACATACATCCCGAGGCGGTCGGAGGCAGCCATCACCGTGTCGAGCGCCTGGTCGAAGTTCCCCTCGACGGCTACGACCTCCGCCCCGTGCATGACCGCCTGGGCGAGCTTGCCCAGCGCGATCTTGCCCTGGGGTATGAGGACGACACACCTGATCCCTGAGAGGGCTGCATAGGCCGCCAGGGATGCGGAGGTGTTCCCGGTCGATGCGCACGCCACGACCTTGCTGTCGAGCTCCTTCGCCTTCGTGATCCCGACGGTCATCCCCCTGTCCTTGAAGGAGCCCGTCGGGTTGGCGCCGTCGAACTTGACCCAGAGGCTCTTGAGCCCCAGTCTCTCGGCGATCCTGTCACATCGTATCAGCGGGGTGCCTCCCTCGCCCAATGATGCGACCGGTCCCTTGGCGCCGACGGGCAGGAGCTCCCTGTATCGCCACACTCCGATGGGCCTTCCCTTCCAGCCGCCCTTCGGGAGGGCATCCCTAGCCTTCGCTAGGTCCACCTTGATCTCTAGGAGGTTGCCGCAGGAGGAGCACGCATAGGCAGGCCTTGACGTGTCATGGTCCCTGCCGCACTCTGTGCACCTCATCTGGAACATGTCCATGGAATGCTCTCTCCGGAGTGCGCCTACTATGCACGAGGCAAATATAAGTTCTTCGCACTGCTGGACGTGCTCTTGGACCGCCGCAAACGCCACGCTGGCCGGCACATGCTGCACAAATCTGTCCATGAGACCCCCGGCGCGGGAGGTTAATATCCGCGCATGGTATGCACTGGTCGGGGCTCTTCAAGATGAAGGAGAAGGTAGTCGTCTCTTCGCCTGCTACGATCGCGAACTTCGGGCCGGGCTTCGACTCGTTCGGTCTGTGCCTCGATTCGCCGCGCGATGTGATATCCATTAGGCGGCTCCC
>Ga0316628_100002505_pt1 | contig 13665 bp, 11 predicted proteins | sample OWC_Aug_M2_C1_D5_FD_207648 | JGI IMG/M metagenome (GOLD analysis project Ga0316628, IMG submission 207648) | Wetland soil microbial communities from Old Woman Creek delta, Ohio, United States - OWC_Aug_M2_C1_D5_C | ecosystem: Environmental > Terrestrial > Soil > Wetlands | place: USA: Ohio... | reverse complement strand
GGCTTGTAGTCCGTGCGCACGAACCGCATGAGGTCGGTGCCGCCGGCGCGCAGGCTGAGAATATCGACGCCCGGAGCGGAGATGGTGATGTTGTCGCCGAAGTTCGAGAATCCGGCGCGCTTCAACCCCGTGTCCACGGCCGCCACCGCGATGGTATTGGCGAAAGCCGAAGGCGTGAAGCCGCTGGTATCGACACCCTCATTGCCGGCCGACACCACGATCAGGACGTTTTTGCGTGCCGCATAGTCGATCGCGCGCTTGACGACCTCGGAGATCTCTTTGTGCCCGAGGCTCATGTTGATGACGCGGGCGCCGTTGTCGGCCGCATAGACGATGGCCTTCGCCGCCGCGATCGTGCTGCTGCGGCCGCGATGGTCGGCGACCTTGAGCGGCATGATCTTGGCCCACGGGTTGATGCCCGCGATGCCCATCTTGTTGTTGACGTCGGCGGCGATGATCCCCGCAACGATGGTGCCGTGGCCGTTGTAGTCGCGGATGTCGCCGTTATCCTCCATGAAGTTCCAGCCGAGCCAGTGTGCCTGCATCGGATTGCGGAACATGCCCGGTCGGGGCGGCTTGGCGGGCTCGGCCGGATTGACCCACAGCGCGCCGAAGAGCTCGGGATGGCGGATGTCGAGGCCGGTATCGATCACCGCGACGGTGACCGGCTTTCCTTTGTCCGGTAGCACCGTGGTGCCGTCCGGCTTGATCCAATTGATCGCCTTCATCCACCACTGATCGTCGTAGCTTTGCTGCCAAGTCCCCTTCGAGGACAGAAGGGGATCGTTGGGCTGCGGCGACTGCGTGTACAAAAGCCTGTTAGCTTCCCAAGAGCCAATCCTCAGCTTCGGTGCGTAGTAGTAATAGTAATAGTCGCAGCCGTAGAAATACGAGTACATGGCCGAAAGGAACGAGTCGACCGCGCGATCGATCGGCGACATCCGCCTCGCGATCAATTGCTGCTCGGAGCTGAAAAATCCCGTCGGGCGGATCATGTCGAGCTCGCACACGGCACCTGACTGCTGAGTCTCCGGCACGATTCTCTGCCAGAGGAAGTTCCGCATACCGTCGAGCTGGATGTTGTTGATCTTGTCGGTCGGATACGGCAGCGAGTCGCAGCTCTTCCCGGGGTCTGCCAACTGGGTCCAGCGCGTGCGATCCACGGCGTTGTAGGTGTAGCCGGCGTAGGCGCCGATTTTGCTTTCTACTGCCGAAATGTGGAAATCGTCCGTCAGATTACGGCGATAGGTATCGGCGAAATCGAACTTGAGAGAATCGGTGAGGTACGACGCCGGAACCTCGAGCTTCGATTTGAACTGGTTTGCCTCCGTGACGGTTGCGCTTCCCGGCGCGAAATACAGGGACGTGCCGCCGCCCTCGAACGAATAGCGGATATAGTTGTTCGAAATGTCGCTCTTCGTCGGGCGATAGGTATAGGTCGGATTGAGATAGGGGTTCGTCCCCTTCCAATCGATGTCGTAGTGGAGCTGAAGCGTGTCATTGGCTTTGTCCGTCGGCGCGAGGACGTTGCCGCTCCAGAATTTCAGCGCGTGCTGAATCTGCGCCGAGTTGAAATCGACTTCGTAGGGCGAGCGCCAGGCCGGCACAGTCTCTCTCGACGCATACCGATTGAAGTCCTCGTTCAGAATTTGCTTCGTGGCGATCCTGCGTTCGCCCGACAGCCCGTAATCCCACAGCCCGCCCCGCCCGTTAGGTGGATTCTTTGCCGCCAGGTCCACGAGGACGTCGTGGTAGGACCGCATGATGACGTTCGGCGCCGCCATGTCGGTCAGCAGCCCATGATCGATGAACGGGTCGCTGCGAAACAGGTTCGTGATGGGACGCGACATGTCGTTGCGATAGGCGTTCGCGGTCGGCTGGCTGAGCGATGTGCGGTAGTTGTTGTAGGCACCGTTCATCACGTTCCAGGCGAACGGGCTGACCGGCGTGGCGGCCGGCGGCGTCGCGGTCAGATTCGGATTCACATAGCTGCCGCTCGTGAACGTAATGACTTTGCTGCCCAGGGTCGGTTCGCGCGGCGCGGATGGATCGCCTTCCGGGCGCTTTACCGGCGAGAACTGCACCATTCCCGGCTGGCCGGCGATCGGGGTGCAGAGGTTCGACATCCGGCACAAGTCGGAGACATAGATCGACTCGTCCCCGATCCTCTTCATTTCATAAGCGAACAGCCTATCGTCGAGCGAGGCAGTGCATTTCTGCCCGGGACCGCAGATCGACAGCGAGCCGAGCGGATTGGCCGGCACAACTGTGTTGTAGAATTCGCGCGGCGCTGCCGCGGTTTGCTGCGTGGTCGAGGGCGAGGTCGGCGCGCGGGACTGCTGGTTCGATCCTTGCTGAGCCTTGTTGATCTCGTCGAGCGCGTGCTCCGCCGCCTCTTGGCCGAGCTGACCGTTGCCGGCCGTGGCGCGAACCGCCTTGGTGGTGGCCGGCGTCAGGGTGTTGCCACCGGTCAGGATGTCATAAGCGCGGTCCTTGAGCGCCTTGCACAGGTCGCCGTAGTACTTGATCAGCCCTCGCGCCATGTTCAGCAGGCCGGGGTTGTTGATCAGGATCGCATGCTGCGCGAGCGCTTTGAATCCCTCGATGGCGTCGGTCATGGCCTTGGTCGCGTCGCGTGCGGCCTCCGCGCGCGATTGGTCCCAAGGTGTGTTCGAGTCGGTGAGCGGCTGCTGAGTTTGGCTCGGTCGCTGCGCCACCTGCACGGGCGGCAACGCGCCGTCGTAGGACATCGCCGGGCCGAAACCCATCGCCGCGATCGCGATCAGCGAAGCGCCGCCGAGCATGGCGCCACGGAACGTCCAACTGCTCGGACGCCCGGATTGCGACGTCACCTTGTGCATCGATGCCCTCCCGACGCCCGGACGCATGTCATAATATTATTTGCGTCAAAACTATCACGTCCCGGCCCCCTCGTCATGATGGCGGACCGCCCCCGCGCGTCGGGTCCCGAATGGGGCCCTGGATCGGCAAGGGATGCCCTTCGATGGTCAGAACCGTTTCGATTTGATCGCTGATAAAGCCGACAGCCATCGGGCGCTGGACGCCGGGGATGGCGACGACATCGTAAATCTCGGTCGCGAAGCCCTCGAGCCAGAGCCAATGAACGAGCTGGCCGGAAACGGTATCGACGATCGCAATGCCGCAACGCGGCTGCATCTTGTGACGGTCCAGAACTTGGGCAAGGTCGAATTCGTCGAAGGCCCCGGCGCGGCGCGGCTTCGACAGACCGACCACGGCGTAGCGTCCAACCATCGAAAAGCCGCGCAAATAGCCTGGACACAGCGCAACGGTTTCGCAGCGCGGGACGGAGAGATCGACGCGACATATCGTGCCGGCGCCCGATTGCAGCAGCCACAGCCCTTCGTCGAACCAGCGCGGCGAGTGCGGTACGAAGAGCCCGCGCAGGATCACCTCGTTTGCGTCGATGTCCGTCACGCAGCCGCGATTGCGCGGAACGTGCCGCCAACCCTGCACGGTGTCAGTATCCGCCAACGCCGTCACGTAGCGCGGGCGACCGTCGCGCATCGCCAGCCCGTTCAGATGGCAGCGGTCCTCCGGTTCCAGCGCCGAGACGAATGGGGGCTTCCAGATCATTCGGAAATTGTGGGTGGGGCTGGGCGCCGCCAGGCAGCTGAATTGGGTCGCTACGAACACGGGTGCGCCCTGTGCGTCGATCCCGATGTCATGGACGTTGATGCCGCCGGTGACGTGGCTGAGCCGGGGGACGTAGAGACGGTCATGTCCCATGTAGCTCAAGCCCGGCGGCAGCACGTTCTCCAAGCGCCAGAGCTGGTAGAGAGTCGAGAGCCAGATGGTCTGGCCGTCGGTCCACGTGCCCATGGCGCGGCGGAACAGCCGCTCATTGACCGATAGTCGACCGTCGCTCTCATGTCCGACCAAAAAGAGCCGGCTCGATTGATAGGTCGTGAAAGCAAGGCTGACCTCTTGTTCGGCCAGCCAGCCCGTGAACCCGGGCGAGGTGGTGAATTCGAGGGATTCGTCCGTCGAGGTCGCGGTTTCTTCGGGCATCCGCTCAGCGCGCGGCCGTGCGCACGTCGACCGGGTCTCCCGGATGCCAGCCGGTGCGCCATACCTTCAGCGGAAGCACAGCAGGCGGCACGCCGTTCGCATAGAACCAGGAATCGACGGCCCATTCCGCCTTCGTGCCGTTTTCAACCAGCACGGCCGTGTAGTGAATGTTCAAGGTCAGCGCCATGCCGCGATGCACCGGCTCTGCCGGCACGTGCCAGTGCAATAGGCCCCCGTGATAGAGAAGAAAGAGCGTCGTCGAGGTATCGATGGCTTCGTCGACGCAGTCGAGCTGGGTTGGATCATTGAACACGATCGGCGTGCCGGGTTGATCCGCGTCGGTGCCGATGCGGGCCCCCACGTCGCGCTCCATCATCGCCACCGCCTCCGCCACGCGGGCCCGTTCCTCCGCGGCGGTCGCCGCCGGTTGCGCGAACAAGTCGAGGAACGCCCGCCATTCGTCAGGGCGGAGCGCCAGGTTGGTCCGCCATTGACAGCCGTAACCGTGGCACACTGAAAACGCGCCGGGAATGGCGTCGCGATCGATCTCCGCCGAGACATCGGGGGAATCCGCGTCCGGAAACGGCCCGTCCTTGATCGGTGCGCAAGCGGCGAGCACAAGAAAGGCCGCACCGACCAGAAGCGGTTCGGCCCCTCGCAAATTACGTTTCCTGCGGTCCGCGTTGCGCGGGATTCGGCCTACGGCCTAGAAGCGCACGCGGAATCCCGACGACCCGGACCACTGCACGCCGCCTTCCGCGCGGGCATGGTAATCGAAGCCCAGGTTGGAACGGCCATCTACGGTGGAATCCGGCATCCACATGCCCTGGCCGCGCAGCATCCATTCCAACGTGCCCACGCCTTGCAGATAGGCCACGGGGTAGAACAACTCCGCACCGAACGCGGGACCGACCACCGTATGACTCTCGGTGAACGTATTGTTCTGGCCGCCGCCGCCGGTTTCATTGGCGCGGGCGGAGACGTCCAGCCGCGTGACATGCATGCCGAGCATCAGGCCGAGACCCAACCGCTGCGCGATGTTCAGGTTTCCGCCGATGCCGAGGATTCCGGACCCCTTCTCGTCGACCGACGCACCGACGTCCTTGCCGGCAGTCGGATGGAGGTCGAGGAACAGGTTTTCCCGCGGGCTTCCGAAGTAATGGACATAGGAGCCGTACACAAACAGGCGGGCACCGAAGGCCTGCGCCAACTGTTGTGCGGGGTTGAAGTAGTAGCGGCCTTCGAAGCCCATCAGGCCCCATCCTCCGTCAAGGCCGCCCGACCCGGTGCTGTTCAATGCGGTCGAGCTAACCCTGGCGTCATAGGGCGAGCCCTTGAAGCCGCCAAACATTCCAAATGAGAAGTGATCGAGTGCCTGCGACGCCAAGGAGGTCACCATCGTCACCGCGCCGGTCGAGGAGTCGACCCGGAACGACGTTGTGGCGTCGTCTCGAATATCCACTCGCTGCGGCTGGCCCACCGTCTGGCCGTTGCGCTTGACCGTCACCGTATAGGCGCCCGGTTTCACATCGCGGAACCACCAATAGCCCGCGCCGCGATCGGTGCTGCGATCGTCTTGCTGGACCTGATTACCTTGGACATCGGTCAAGGTGAGCTGAACGTCGTTGAGCGAATTGCCCACGACATTGAACTGCCCATTCCCAACCGCATGTGCCGGCCGCGCGGAAATTGCTGCGGCAAGACAGAGCACGACAAACGGCAACGCCAATCGCAACGACCGAAGCATCTTGGTTCCCCCCAAAGTCACCATAACGCCCGAAGCATAAGCACCTTAGCGTAGGTAACTTGTACCGGGCAACGGGGGTGAGTCTCAGGACGTGACCCGGCGCCAGATCATGGAGCCCATGGAACCGGGACCGGCCTGCGGATCGGGGCTTGTGGATAACAGCAGGTCGCCGTTCTCGAAGCTGACCTTGCGTTCGAAGGTCTTGCCGATGTTCTCCGCCTGGGCCGAGACCTGCAAGTGGTGCAGCATGGTGTCGCCCTGGAGCTCATAGGGGCCGGCATAGGCCAGGAATCGTTCGGCCATTTTGCCGTCCGAGCCCTTCATCGGCATGAAGAATTCGACCGCCATGTAGCCGTCCGGGGAATACATAATGAAGCCGCGCGGGTTGTCCCCCGTCGGGTAGGTCACCTTGCCGTCGGCGGCGGTGACGCGCCTGCCGATCAGGCGCCACGTGCCATGGAATCGGGTCAGCGGCACGATGGGATCACGCGCGGGCATCGGGTTCTCCGGTCAGGATCAAAGGCCGAGATAGGCCTCGCGGATGCGCGACTGGGCTGCGAGCTCCTGGGGCGGGCCCTCGGCTACGATGCGGCCGTCCTCGAGCACGTAGACTCGGTTGGCGACGTCGAGCGCGAGGGCGACGTTCTGCTCCACGAGCAGGATGGAGACGCCTTCGCTGTGGATGGCCTCGACGGCGCGAAAAACGTCGGACACGACCGAAGGCGCAAGCCCGAGCGACGGTTCGTCGAGCAGCAGGAGGCGCGGGCGCGCCATCAGCGCGCGGCCGATCGCCACCATCTGCTGCTGCCCACCCGAGAGCGAGCCGGCGAGCTGGTGGCGCTTCTCGCGCACCATCGGGAACAGCTCGTAGACGCGCTCCAGGCTTTCCTGAGTGAGCTTGCGTGCCTCCGGCCGGAAGCCGCCGATCTCGAGATTCTCCTCCACGGTCATGGTGGTGAACAGGCGCCGCCCCTCCGGTACCAGCGCGATGCCCTGGCGGCAGACCCGATGCGGCGGGATTTCCGCCAGATCGACGCCGCCCAACACCAGCGAGCCCTTCTTCCAGCGCAGCAGCCCGGCGATGGCGTTGATCAGCGTCGATTTGCCGGCGCCGTTGGGTCCGATGACGGAGACGATCTCGCCCTCGTCGACCGTCAGCGACACGTCCCAGACGGCGGTGGCATCGCCGTAGGCGATGCTGACGTTCTGCGCCTCAAGCAGCATGGGCGTCGCCGAGATAGACCCGGACCACGTGCGGATCGCGCATCGTTTCTTCCGGAGTGCCGACGGCGATCAGCTCGCCCTCGTTCAGCACCGCCACCCGATCCGACAGCGCCACGACCGCGCGCATCAGGTGCTCCACGAACACGATCGACGTCCCGTTATCGCGGATGCGGCGAATGAGGTCGAGCGCGGCGTCGACCTCGGTGTGGTTGAGGCCGGACAGCACCTCGTCGAGGCACAGGACGCGCGGACGCGCCGCGAGCGCACGAGCGAGCTCGAGAAACTTCCGTTCGTGCAGGTTGAGCTGCGGCGGGAAATCGTCCGCCCGGTTGGCGATGCCGCAGAATTCCATCCAATGCTGCGCCTGACCGTACACGCTCGCCTCGTCATCGAGCTTGCCGGCGCCGAACATGCCGGAGAGCGCCACGTTGGCGCGAACGGTGAGTCGATCGAACGGACGCGGGATTTGATAGGAGCGCGCGATGCCGAGTGCCGCGATGTCGTGCGCGGGTAACTCATGGATCGGCACGCCATCGAACATGATGGTGCCGGAATCGAGCGGGTAGTGGCCCGTGATCATGTTGATGAGCGTCGACTTGCCCGAACCGTTGGGGCCGACGAGCCCGAGGATTTCGCCCCGGCGCACCTCGAGCGAGACGCCCTTGAGGGCCTGCACCCCGCCGAAAGATTTCTTCACGCCGTCGATCGTCAGCACCGCGCCGTCGGCGGCCGACGCCGTTGCGGAGGCCGCGGGCGCCGTCGCGCGATACGTCACTTTCCGGGGCGGGAAAATCGAGCGCCAGAGGCGCACGATCGACGGCATCACGCCGGACGGCAGCAGCAACACCGTGAGGATCAATCCCAGCGCGACGATGGCGCGGCCGATCGAAGCTTCCGGACCCGCCGCCGCGGTGTAGAGCGCGGCCTCGATGATGACCGCGCCGAAGGCCGGACCGAGCCAATGCCGCGACCCGCCGAAGATGGTCATCACCACGGGGTACATGATCACGGTGACGTCGAAGGTGTCGCCGACGGTGACGTAGCTCACGTAGATCGCGTAGACGCTGCCGACCGCGCCCGCGATGCCGGACGAGATGGCGAAGGCCCAGATCTTGTAGCGGAAGGTGGGCACGCCCTTGACCTCCGCCACGTCCTCGTCGTCGTGAATCGCAAACAATCCGAGGCCGAGCTTGGATCGGCTGATCTTCCACGCGGTCCAGATCGACAACGCCGCGAAGAACAGCCCGAGCAAATAGAATGTGCCGGTCGACGAGCCGAACACCTCCGGCACCTGGACCGAGATCAAGTAGACGCCGAGCCCGCCATCGATCGGCGTGTTGGACACGACGGTAGCAAGCACGAATGTGACCGAAATGGTCATCAGGGCGAACAGCTCGCCTCTCAGCCGCTGCAATCGGAACACGACGAAGCCGACGCCCGCGCCGAGCCCGGCGGCGAGCAGGGCCGCGATCGGGATGGTGAGCAGGAAGGGCACGCCGAGCTTGGCCGCGAAGGTGGCCGAGGCATAGACCCCGGTGCCGAAGAACGCCGCGTGGCCGAAGCTCCAGTAGCCCGCGAAGCCCGACAGGATCGCCCACGAGGTGGCGAGCGCGACCCAGTAATAGAGGACGAACAGGAAGGCGACGTAGAACGCCGGGAGATCGAGCGCCGGGACGGCGATCAAGCCGGCGGCGAGCACCGCAAGAGCGGCGTAGCCGGCGAAACGGTTGCCGCTCAGATCCATTTCGGTTTCACCAAAAGTAACAGGATCAACACCGAGAACGACACCAACGGCGCCCATGCCGGGTTCACAGCCGATTGCGTCAGAGCCTCGCACACCCCGATCAGGATGCCGCCGAGCAGCGCGCCCACCGGATTGCCGAGCCGCCCGATGATAACGACGGCAAAGACAACGCCGATCCAGGTCCAGATCTCGTTCGGCGCCAACGTGCCGATCAACGCAATGAACACCCCTGCGACGCCGGCATAGGCCGCGCAGATGCCCGACAAGAGATAGGTTAGAGATTTGTGATCGATGCCGTAAGCCGACGCGATCGGTGCGTCCTCGGCGCAAGCGCGCAGCGCCTTGCCGGCATAGGTGAACTTGAGCCAGCCCCAGGTACCGACCGCCAGCAAAGCGGCCACAAGGCAGGCCAGCAGGTTAAGCTTCGGCACATAGAGACCGCCCAACATGAAGGATTGGTCGGCGAGCGGCGTCGAGTAACGGCGGAAGTCCGCCGTCCAGATCGTCTGGATGAAGGACTCGACGATGATCGCTAGGGCGAAGGTGATGAGCATCGAAGCCATCTCGCTCACCCGGAATTTCACGAACACCCAGTGCAGCGCGACGCCGTAGACGAAAAAGACCGGCACGATGATCGCGCCGGCCCACCAGGCCGGGATGCCGAGCTCGGTGCCGAAGTACCAGGTGAGGTATGCCGACAGCAGCGCCATCGCGAAGTGGCCGATGTTGACCAGCTTCAACAAGCCCCACGACAGCGACAGGCCGAGCGCGAGCAGCCCATAGAGGCTGCCCGCGAGGAAACCGGTGATGAGCGACTGCTCGACGAGGTTCAGCCCGGGCACCGCGTCACCAGATCACTTGTTGGCCACGAGCTTCGACTGAGGCAGCGCGCGTTCGCGCGGCCACACCAGGACCCATTTGCCGTTCTGCACCTGGCGAATCTGGGTCGCATCGACCGAGTTGGTGTGGAACTTGCCCTTGAAATCGCGCTTGCCCATGACTGTGGTGACTTCGTTCTTTTCAAGCCAGGCGATGAGCTTGGCGTCGTCGAGTGAGTTGGCGCCCTTCACCGCAGCGATCAGGATCTGCCACCCGGAAAACGAGTTGCCGGCTTGGCTGTCGATGAAAGGATAAGGAAGGTTCGCCTTCACCGCTTTTTCATGGAACGCCTCGGCGTAGTGCTTGATCAGCGGATCGTTCGTGTAGGGAGGCTGGTCCTCCAGGCTGGTCTGTGAGATGCCGCCTTCCGCGCCCGGCACCTGCGCGAGCGACGGCGACGGGTAGAGGTAGAGGTGCGCCTTCGGCTTGTAGTTGAGCTTGCCGTAGGCCTCGAGGATCTGGTGGCCCTCGACGCCGAGCACGCCGGTCCAGATGAAGTCGGGGTTGAAGTCCTTCACCCGCGCCGCGATGGCGCCGAAGTCGCGCGTGCCGAAATCGTATTCGAGGTACAGGTTCGGGATTTTACGCGCATTGGCGAGCGCCTCCATGCCCTTGGAATTGAACTGCGCCGAGGCGAACTTGGAGGTCACGATAGCGATCGACTTCGGCGTGAATCCGGAGTCGGCGTAGGCCTGAAGCACTCTCACGGGGAAGGTGTTCTGCGGCTCCGCCCCGGTCATCAACGCGGAGAACTGCCCCTCGTAGGTGGCCAGATGCGGAATGCCGAGGGTATTCTGGATGTAGAGCTTCTTGTAGCGCTGCGCGACCGTCATGGCCGCCAGGATGCCTTCGGTCGCGTAGGGCCCGAGGATCAGGTCGACCTTGTCGATCGTGATCAGACGCTCGTACTGGGTGCGCGCCGTCGAGCCCTTCGATTCGTCGTCGTAGAGCTTCCACTCGACCGGGCGACCGAGCAGGCCGCCCGCCTTGTTGAGATCGTCCATGACGATCTCGCCGACGATCTTGTGCACCATGCCGGTCTGGCCGAGCGGGCCGGTGAGCGCGAGCGTCTGGCCGATGACGATCGGCTTGCCGGACTGCGCGAACGCGGCGCCGCCCGCCAAAAGCATCGTGATGGACGCGGCAACGGCCGCGCGGCCCAAGAGCCGCGTGAATATCCTGGTCATGGCACCCTCCTGTGCTATTTGACGATGATCTTCGCGCCCGGCGTCCGCTTGTCGATCGGCCACACGGTGACGAATTCCTTATTCTGGATCTGGCGGATGTGCGTGAGGTCCGTGTCGTTCGTGTTGTGCGCGCCGCGGAAGTTGCGCTTGCCGAGCGAGGTTTCGACGTCGTTGGTCTTAAGCCAATCGGCGAGTTTCTTGTCGTCGACGCTCTTGGTCGCCTTCACCGCCGCGACCAGAACCTCCCACGACTCGAAGGCGAAGCCAGCCTGGGAGTCGATGAAGGGATAGGGCAGGTTCGCCGCCACCGCCTTGTCGTGGAACTCCTTGGCGAATTTCGCGATCGTCGGGTTGGAAAGATAGGGCTCGGCGTTCTCGAGATTGGTCTGCGACAGCGCGCCCTCGGCCCCGGCAACCGTCGCGATCGACGGCGAGGGGAACAGGTAGAGCGCATTGCGCGGCTTGTAATCGAGCTTGTTCATCGCCTCGATGAGCTGGTTGCCTTCGACGCCAAGCGCGCCGACGAACAAGGCGTCGGAATCAGCAGCCTTCACCCGCGCGGCGATCGGTCCGTATTCGCGGTTGCCGAAGTCGTACTCCATGTAATCCTTGACCGCGATGCCACGCTCCTTGGCCACGTCGCGCGCGCCGTCCATGGTGAACTTCGCGGACGGGAACTTGGAGGTGACGATGGTGACGGAGGTCAGCGGTTTGACGCTGGCGTAGGCGCCGAAGAACAGGTTGGGCAGGCTCTTGTTCGGCTCGGGCCCCGAGAGCAGCGCGTTGAACTGCCAGTCGTAGGTGGCGAGCGAGGGGATACCCATCGTGTTGTGGATGATGACCTTCTTGTAGCGCTGTGCGACACCGATCGCGGCGAGAATGTTCGCGGTCGCATACGGCCCCATGATCAGATCGACCTTATCGACGGTGATCAACCGCTCGTACAGCGTGCGCGCCACGTCGGGCTTCGACTGGTCATCGAGCACGAGCCATTCGACCTTGCGGCCGAGGAGCCCGCCGGATTTGTTGAGATCGGCAATAAAGATGTCGCCGACCGTTTTGTGGACGATGCCCGTCTGCGCAAGCGGACCGGTCAGCGCCAGGGTCTGACCGATGCGGAGCGGCTTGCTGGATTGGGCGAAGGTGTCGCTCGGCGCGAAAGCAAAGGCGAAGACGGCTGCGAAACTGGAAAGCAGGACGCGGCGCGTCCAGCGCGAAGTCTGGGTCATTTGAATCCTCCCGAATATCCCGCCGTTGTTTTATTGCGGGGCCGACACCAAAACCGATCTTAGGCCTATTTCAACGGGTTGCGGAAGCCCCTCAGGTGCCGCCCACGCCTGCGTTCTTGATGAGGAATTTGGCGATGTCGGCGGGCTTCAACGTAAAGTTGAGGCTCTCCTCGCCGGCCATGGCCCGCTCCACCAGCATCGAGTTCTCCACGTCCTTGGGCTTGATGCGGAAGATGCCGGTGGCGCCCTTGATGCGCGGGTAGTACTTGGGATCGACGATCGCCTGCTTCTTGGCGAGCAGCGCCACCGCCGCATCTTCCTCCGCCACGCCGGCGTCCGCATCCGCGAGCAGCACCCAATCCGCGACCCCGGCGAAGGATTCCTCGTTGAGCGCGGCCACCGCGTCCTTGCCGGTGCCGTCGAAGACCCCGACCTTAAACAGGTTCTTCGACAGCCCGACGTCGCCGCCCCATTCCGAAAGCGACTTCGAGCGCGCGACGTAGATGACGGGCATGGTCTTCGGTCCCTCCCCTGCCTAGTGCGCGAGCAGCACCGGCGCCGGACAGCCGGTGATGACCTTGCCGGTGGCGCCGCCGAGGCCGAGGAAGCGCAGCATCCCGGGCTCGCCATAGGCGCCCATAACCAAGAAGTCACCCGCTTGCGCGGCGAGATAATTCAGCAGCGCGCGGCCGCGCGCCCGTGCCGAGCCCGAGCCGGGATCGAACCGCGCCGCGGACGCGTTGACGCCGCGGCGCGTCAAATAATCCGCGACCGCGGACGCATCCGGTTGAATCCCTTCTTCATCTCCTTTGTCGGCACTCGCCACCGTCACCTTCGCAGCATGCCGAAGCAGCGGAAGCGCATGGCCGAGCGCCCGCGCGGCTTGCGGGGTACCATTCCAGGCCACGACCGCATGGTCGATCGCACCCGGCTGCCAGTGCGGCGGCACGACCATCACGCCGCGGCCGGTATGAAAGACCGCGGCACGAACGTGCTCCGGCTCGGGCTCGGCCTGATCGGCGCCGGGCCGGCCGATCACGATGATGTCGCATAACCGGCCGTAGGCGGTCGCGCGCGCGTCCTCGTCGCCGTCGGTGTCGATGAACTTCGCGTTGGGAAGCCCCGCCGCCAAGCGCTCATAGACGGCGCGCGCGGCCGCGGCGCGGGCAGCGGCCTTCGCCTCACCCGCCTTCAACGTGGCGTCGATGGCGGGGCCGATGGCATAGGCGCTGTGGCCGGCGCGGTGATCGGCAAGCGCATCGCGCACGTGCAGCGCCTGGGCCTCGCCGCCCACAAGCCGCGCGAAATGCGTCGCGGCCGCGATCGTGGCCTCGAGCGCGGCGCCGCCGTCGGCAATGGCAAGAAACGACAGCATCTCAGGCAAGGGTGAGCTGGCTGGGGCCGAACACCGCGCCGTCGCGCACGACGAGGTCGATCCTGCGCAGGTTCGAGATATCGCGCAGCGGATCGCCCGCGACTACGATGACGTCGGCGAGCTTGCCTTTCTCCACGGTGCCCAGAGTTGCCGACTGGCCGATGCAGGCGGCTGCATCACGCGTCGCCGCCTGGATCGATTGCATCGGCGTCAACCCGCATTCGTTGATG
>Ga0316628_100002503_pt1 | contig 13667 bp, 13 predicted proteins | sample OWC_Aug_M2_C1_D5_FD_207648 | JGI IMG/M metagenome (GOLD analysis project Ga0316628, IMG submission 207648) | Wetland soil microbial communities from Old Woman Creek delta, Ohio, United States - OWC_Aug_M2_C1_D5_C | ecosystem: Environmental > Terrestrial > Soil > Wetlands | place: USA: Ohio... | reverse complement strand
CGGAACTGGCAAGACAGGGCCTCATGCAGGATGTGGTGGTGCGTGTGACGGGATGCCACGGGTTCTGCGAACAGGGGCCTATCATGGTCTTCGAGCCGGGCAATCTCTTCTACTGCCATGTGACACCCAACGACGCCCAGGACATCGTGTCCCGGACGGTGAAAAAAGGCGAGGTCATCGACAAGTTCCTATACACGGACCCCGTCTCCGGCGGAAAGGTGACGAAGGAAGCCGAGATCCCCTTCTACAGCGCCCAGGGACGGCAGCTGCTCAACTTCAACAAGCTCGTCGATGCCTGCTCCATCGATGATTACATCGCCATCGGCGGCTACAGGGCCATCGCCAGGACTCTCAAGGAATTCAAACCCGCAGCCATCATCTCCGAGATCAAGGCCTCGGGCCTGCGCGGCCGCGGCGGCGCAGGGTTCCACACGGGCCGCAAGTGGGAAGAAGCCCTCGAGGCGCCCGGTGACGAAAAGTACGTGATCTGCAACGCCGACGAGGGCGATCCAGGGGCCTACATGGACCGCTGCCTCCTCGAGGCCAACCCGCATCAGGTTCTCGAAGGGATGATGATCGGGGCCCGGGCCGTCGGCGCCCGCAAGGGGTACATCTACGTGCGTCGCGAATATCCACTGGCTGTCAAGCACGTCCGGATCGCCGTCCAGCAGGCCCGCGAATACGGCCTTCTGGGGGAGAACATCCTGGGGACGAACTTTTCCTTCGATGTCGAGATCGCCCGTGGTGGCGGCGCCTTTGTCTGCGGTGAGTCCACTGCGCTCATGACGTCCATCGAGGGCAAGGTCGGTGAGCCCCGTGCAAAAGACGTTCACACCGTGAAGGAGGGTCTCTGGAACCGGCCCACGGTGCTCAACAACGTGGAGACCTGGGCCAACGTGCCGTCCATCATGCTCAATGGCGCAAAGTGGTTTGCCTCCCGCGGCACCGACAGCAGCAAGGGTACGAAGATCCTGGCACTCACGGGCCAGGTGAAGAACACGGGCCTTGTCGAGGTGGCCATGGGCACGACACTGCGAACCATCGTATACGACATCGGCGGCGGGCCCAAGAATGGAAACAGCATCAAGGCCGTCCAGACGGGCGGCCCCTCGGGCGGCTGCATTCCCGAGAGACTGTTCGATCTTCCCGTGGACTTCGAGAAGCTCTGGGAAGCCGGATCGATGATGGGCTCGGGCGGCCTGGTCGTCATGGATGATAAGACGTGCATGGTCGACGTGGCGCGCTACTTCTTGAGTTTCCTCCAGGACGAATCCTGCGGAAAATGCGTCCCGTGCCGCGTGGGCATCGACCGGATGCTCGAGATCGTCACGGACATCGCCGAGGGCCATGGCCGCCCCGAGCAACTCGATTTGCTACAGGAACTGGCTGAGACGGTTGCGGAGTCCTCGCTGTGCGGGCTCGGCAAGTCGGCCCCGAACCCCGTGCTCTCGACGCTGAAGTACTTCATGGAGGAGTATCGGGCGCACGTCAACGAGAAACGCTGCCCTGCGGCCGTCTGCAAGGCCCTGGTCACGTACTCGATTGACGGGGAGAAATGCACGGGTTGCGGCGTCTGCCTGAAGGCCTGCCCGCACGACTCCATCACGGGTGAGAAGAAGAAGCCCCATGTCATCGACACCGGGCTGTGCCAGCGGTGCGGCATCTGCATCGGGGATTGTAAGTTTGACGCCATCACGGTTCGCTGAGAGGAGTGTGGACTATGCTGCAATACGTGAATGTGACGATTGACGGGGCCCCCGTGAGGGCGGAAAAAGGGACGAGCGTGCTCGACACGGCGATTCATGTCGGCGTCTGCATCCCACATCTCTGCCACATTCCGGGCATCCACGACATGGGTGCCTGCCGCCTCTGCATCGTGGAGGAGGTCAAGAACGGCCGCTCCAAGGTCACGGCCTCCTGCACGCTTCTGGTGGAAGAGGGTATGGTGATCCGGAGCAATACGGATAAAATTCTGAAAATGCGGAAGAACATCGCCGAGCTCCTCGTGGCCTCGGCGCCGAACTCCAAGGCCATCCAGGACATCGCTGTCCGCTGCGGGGTGAAGGATGTGCGCTACCCCTTCCGCAATGAAAACTGCGTGCTGTGCGGCCGCTGCGTTCGTTTCTGCAAGGAACGGGCAAAGGCCAATGCCCTGGGGTTCATGGGCCGCGGCAAGGACCGCCACATCGACCACCCCCCGGGGAGGCTCATGGATTACTGCAAGAACTGCAATGCCTGCATCCTGTTCTGCCCCATGTCGGTCACCCCCTGCGGCGGGCCCATGAAGAAGGGCCAGGAGAGGCTCTGCGGCCAGTGCGACTCGCAGCTTAACGCCGACGCCCAGAAAATGCCCGGCGTCTGCGTGTGGTGCGAGCTGGGCAAGGGTTTTCAGTGCAGCCGCTATCTGGCGGTCTAGCAACGCTCTACAAGGCGAAAGAGACAGACAGAAGAGACGGGAGGCATCAGCCGATGCCCCCCGTTTTTTTGCTTCGGACGTTTTCGTACGGTCTTGCCCGTTGTTTTCCCGCCTTCACCTTTTCCCGATGTCCGGTAAGAGATTCCCGCAGTGCCTATCAGGGTCAGTATGATTGCGGCCTGCGCGGGATCGGTTATAGTAATCAGGAATGTGCAATCCGACCGAAATTACGGGAGGTGTGAAAGCAATGCAGAATCTCGAATTCAGCGTCAAGGACATGGACTGCAAATCCTGCGTAAACATTGTCATGAAGAAACTCAAATCCTTTGAGGGCGTTAAGGATGTCCAGATCGATCCGGTAACCAAGAGGGTCAAGGTCATCTGGGAAAATCCGAACGTCTGCGACAGCGACCTGACCTGCGCCATCGAGGAACTCGGATACAAGGTCCATCCCGTGTGATGAACCCGTTGTCCGATCCGGAAGATGATTTTATTTGCGAAGCGAGGGGAGGCATCGGCCGATGCCTCCCCTCGCTTCTGCCTCACTGCGGCTGGGTCAACCCCTGGCAGGCATCGGTCTGGCTGGCCGGGGCCTGGTGGTTGACGATCGTCTTGAGCGTGACACAGATCGTCGGCCAGTGGTGGGGGAAATTGCTGTGGGTCTCCGTCGGGACGCCCGTGATCTCCATGTTGAAGGCATCGGGTGCGTGATTCCTGGCCAGCCGCCGGCCCAGGCAATCGAGAGACTGGGTCTGCCCGCCCACGACGAGATCCGCGTTTCCCGCGGCGTAGAGATTGACGTAGAGGACACCGTCCGGAACACCCGGTCTGCTCCTGGGTGCTTCCAGCGCCGGTGAGGGGATGGCCGACTCGTTGCAGTTGAGCCGGTAGTCATGCCCGTTCAGATCGTTCAGGAAGGCCTCGTCTCCCGTCGCGTTGGTCGTGAAAGGGGCAAGCTGGGGGATGCAGGAACCGCAGGGCAGCGCCTGGCTCGAGAAGGTGGCCGTCATCCCGCCGCAGAGCTGGCGGGTCGAGCGATCCGGCTCGTTTTCATTGCCACAGGAAAATGAACCGCCGGCGCCATGGGTCGGCGCTGCAAGGGCGACAAACTCGGAGACCGTGATGGCGCCGCTTTTCCGGCTTCCCATGAGGTTTTTCAGGTAGTAACGGCTGCTGATCGCCCCCTGGCTGTAGCCGACAAGGGCCACCTTGGCTGCTCCCCCGTAAGCCGGGTCATTCAGGAGACCCGTCTGCGGCTGACCGTTCGAATCGTTACCCCCCTCGATGGCGGCGAGGATGTCCGTGGCGTCATCGGCAATGCTGCGCCCGAAATTTTCCGGCAGGCTGCTTCCGTGGAGGGGCAGCGAGAGATACACGGGCCGGATCGGCAGGGAAGGGTTCGCCTCAAGTGCGGCCTTGAAAGAGGTCATCCCCGCGCTGCCGGGGTTCTCCCACGCCGCGTCCTTCCCGCCGCTGTGGCCGTGGACGAACAGGACGGGGATCACTACGCCCTGCCGCGTCGCTGCGATGGCAACGGGCGATGTGTCGCCCCACTCGTTGTTTGTCAGCCGTTGCTGGTTCTGGCCGTCGATCCCGATCGAGAAGATTTCCTGTTTTTTGCCGATATCCGAGCCTGGGATTCCGGATGTCTGGACGGAGACGTAGAGCCCCTGGTCGTCGCCCCGGAAGGAAAGACCCGAGATATTGACGTCCGCAGGCGGCTGCAGCGTGATCTCCCGGACGAGGGCCCAGTTTCCCGTGCTGACGATGCGGATCGAGTCCCGTCCCGTCACGTGAAAAAAGGCGCGATAGGCCAGCAGGCGCCCGTCGTGGGAGACCACGGGGGCGACTTCGCTGATATCTGTCGTGTTCGTGATCTGCTGCGGCGCCCCCGTTCCGTCCGATTTTGTCGCATAGAGATCGCGCTTCTGAGTCGTTCCGTCATAGCGTGAAAAGACGATCATCCTGCCCGCGTCGTAGAAATCGTGTCCGTTGTCGTCGGACTCGTTAGGGCCGGGGCCGGTCACGGAGGTAAGCCCGCTGCCGTCGCTCCGGATCGCCCATATCCGGGCGCCCAGGGTGTAGGCGGGGTGTGCGAAGGCGATCAGGCCATTCGGCGCCCATCTCGGCCGGGTTCTCTGCCCGGTGCCGGTCGTCACCTGCTGGACGTTCTGCCCGTCGAGGTCCATGATGTAGATGTTTTCCCCGGGAGGATTCCGGAAGGACGAAAAGACGATCTTTGTCGCGTCGGGAGAGATGTCCGGGAAATGCTCGTAGACGCTGTTGTTTGAAAGATTTTGCTGATTGAACCCGTTTCCGGCCATGCTGTAGATCTGGTCACGGCCGTCCCGGTCCGACACGAAAACCAGGCTCGCACCGCAGCCACAGATGAGAAACAGCATGGCGACCATAAGGGAAGCAACACTCTTTTTCATGGCGCCATACCCCCTTTCAAAGGCCGAATAAAACCATGCCCGGTCGTCGGCAAACGGGCTATCCGCACGCTTGCCTGCAGATAGACTTTAGAAAGGCCGGTTTGCCTGTACGTCCCATCTCTCCTTGACGGCCGGGCCCAGCGTACCGTTGGGAAGGACCGGCCGGTATTCGAACTCGATCTTTTGAAAATCCAGACTGAATTCGTCGCGCGTACGGGCATCCCTGTTTGTGTCGCCGACGATCTTGTAGTCGCGGACCGTCACGTCCGACAGCCGCCATGTCATCGTTTCAAGCCCGGCCCGGTTGCGGACGGTCAGGATGACGCTCTTGATGAACTGCCCCGCCGCACACATTTGAAACAGCTTTGGCGATGCCTGACTCGTGAAGGCGCTGAACTGAAAACCACCCATGTTGGTCCTGCCGGTCGCACGTCCGCCACCGCCGGCCGATCCGCCTGCGCCCACCTGGCTTTCGCTCCACCCGAACGACTCGATGTCGATCTCTCCCCGATGCTTGGCATCGGTCGATTCGCCGACAATGCCTTCGATCCGCAGGAAAGCATTCATGGTCTTCTGCGCCTCGGCGAAGGAAACGATGCCGGAAACGAGGCCTGCGACAACGATGAGAACGGTAAAAACTCTCCTGCTCATGTTTTTCTCCTTTTACGGGATGAGAGGTCGGAATAATAAAACGGTTCAGCCGCATCCACCGGGGTGATTTACCTCAAAGCCGTCTGATACCCTGGATGTCCAGGTTGGTCAGGCCGGCTGCGCGGGCCCAGTTCACGGCCTCTTCGTATTCCTGCCGGGTGATCCGCCGCGAGATCTCGGGGTAGTCGTGGGCTCTATAGGTCGGGGTGTACTGGGACATGAGGTTGACGAAAGTATCTTTAGGAAGATTCGCGGCAATCCAGTCGACGACTTTTTTCGTCCCCGCCACGCGGTTCGGCATGACGAGGTGGCGGATGATCATGCCCCGGTACAGCAAGCCGTCCGGTTCGGGTCTGGCTGTGCCCACCTGCCGATTCATCTCGATGAGCGCGGCTTTCGTGATCTTCGGGTAGGCGGAGGCACCCGAGGAGTATTGCTCGGCCATGGGCCCGTCGGCATACTTGAAGTCGGGAAGATAGATGTCGACAACACCATCGAGCACTTTCAGGATCTCCACCTTTTCCCAGCCGCAGGTATTGTAGACAAGCGGCAGGCGGAGCCCCTTTGCGGCTGCCCGGTCGACGGCAAGCAGGATGTGAGGCGAATAGTGGGTGGGGGTGACGAGGTTGATGTTGTGGCAGCCTTTTGCCTGGAGGGCGAGCATCATGGCGGCCAGGTCATCGATGCTGACGGTCGTACCGTGCCCTCCCTGGCTGATCTCCCAGTTGATGCAGAAAACACAGCGAAGCGAGCAGTTCGTCAGGAAGACCGCACCCGAGCCCCCGCGGCCCACCAGCGGCATCTCCTCGCCGAAATGGGGGTGATAGGAAGAGACAGCGAGCTGCGCGTCGGAGCCGCAAAATCCTTTCTGTCCGTCCAGCCGCGTTGCCCCGCACTCCCGGGGGCAGAGGTCGCACTTCCTCATCCGCTCCCGCAGAGACTCGCCACGCCCCTTCAGTTCGCCGCTTCGGTGGAGCCTCAGGTAGGCCGGCTCGAAATCGGTGCTGATATTAGCGGCAAGCTTTTGCACGCGGCTGTGAGCCTCCGGCTGAACCGGTCCCATTGCACGCTTGTCGTCACCGCATCCCTGGCAGAGGGCGAAAATGGGAGAGCCGCACCCTGCAATGGCAAGGCAAAGGCAGGTCCTCAGAAAATGCCGTCTCGATTCGTCTTCCATGGATTTGTTCTGCGGGAAGGTCTGTTTCGGATCGTGGGGGATGGGTTGCGGTTCCTATACGAATTGGCTAAAGAAAAACGGCGGGAATGTCAATGATTAAAAGGTGGGTGTTTTCCAGGGTCAATCGTGATAAAAATTCGGCATTGCGAACGGATGGGCGCGGAAGAGTAGCAAGCGGTTATGGATGAGCAGACATGCACGAGGGGGAAAGTCTTATGGAGAGGAGAGTCATTCTGCTGTTGATGTCGTTGGCGTTCATTTTCACGGGACTCCATCCATCTCTGGCTGATGCGGCGAAAAGCGTCCCCGCAACAGTGATTTTCCACCGGGTCGCCGAGCCGAAGGAGAATGCCTTCACGATGCTCGTGCCGAAGGGCTGGCTCGTGGAAGGGGGGGTCTACCGGGTTGATCCCTCGCGGGCCGGCGGCCCCGGAAACTCCGTTGAGGCCAAGTGCGACATCGCTGTCAAGAGCGACCGCAGCGGCACCGTCATGCTCCGACGGTTGCCCAAGATCAACTATGCCGACGGCCCCATTGTTCCCCCCACCCACGGCCCGGGGGCGAACTACAACGGGATGACCGTCGTTCGGATGCCCAACGTCGAGGGCTTCCTCAGCTACACATTCAAACAGGTGCGTCCCGGGGCAAAGGACGTGAAGGTCGTCCGCAAGGAACCCCTCCCGAAACTTGCCTCGGCCGTGGCCCGTGCCGCGGCGCCCCTGAACCGCCAGCTCGCCCAGGCGGGCGTGAAACCTATGACCTTCCATGCAGGCTTCATCGTCGTCGAGTACACCGAGGGCGGGGCGCGCTACAAGGAACTCCTCTACACGGTCCTCGTCGACGCGCGGGCTTCCATGGCGGCCTGGTCCAACGATTTCACTACTCTCATGCGCGCCCCGGCGGGCGAGGCGGACAACTGGAAACCCGTCCTCGACATCGTCTCCAACTCCGTTCAATTCAACCCCCAGTGGGTGGCGGGCGAGATGAAGGGCCAGGGCCAGCGGGCCGACACGGCGCGGCGGGTTCTGGAGGACATGAACCGGATCGATCGGGAGATCGTGGCGCATCGCGACCGCACCCGCAAGGAGATCCAGACGGACCAGTACCTGACGCTCACCGGTAAGAACGACTACAAGAACCCTCACACGGGGAAGGTGGAGCGCGACACGAGCGACTGGAAGATGCGCTGGGTCAACTCGAGCGGCGAGTACATCTATTCCAACGACACCCAGTACGACCCGACCCGAGACCCCGATGAGCGGCGCAAGGACTGGAAGCTCACAAAACCTCTTCGTTAACCGCATCACATAAGGAGAAAGGCACATGAAACGCAGCGGATATCGAATTACGGTTGTCCTGGCACTCTTTGCCCTGCTGGCCGTTCCCGCGGCAGTTGCCGCCGGGGATGTTCTCTATCTCTACGGACCGGGCGGACCGGCCCCGGCCATGAAGGAGGCCGCCGAGGTCTTCGGTAAGGCCAATGGCATCCTCATTGAGGCCACGGCAGGCCCGACAGGCCAATGGCTCGCGAAGGCGAAAGCCGATGCCGACATGATCTACAGCGGCTCCGAGTACATGATGACGGATTTCATCGTCGCCATGGAGGGGCGCATTGACGTAGAGACGGTCACCTCGCTGTATCTCAGGCCCTCGGCGATCCTGGTGAGGCCGGGCAACCCGAAACGGATCCGGCACTTCACCGATCTCCTGAAAACGGGAACAAAGGTGCTCGTCGTCCAGGGCGCAGGCCAGGCGGGACTCTGGGAGGACGTGGCAGGAAGACAGGGCAGCATGGAGACGGTGCGTGCTTTCCGGAAGAACATCGTGGCCTATGCAGCCAACAGTGCCGAGGGAAGGAAGATCTGGATCGAAAAGCCCGAAATCGACGCCTGGCTCATCTGGAACATCTGGCAGGTGGCAAATCCCACGATCGCTGATCTTGTCTCCATGGGGCCCGATTACGTGATTTACCGCGACTGCGGCATCGCCCTGACCGAGAAAGGGAAGAAGGGCCCGTTGGCACGCAAGTTCGTCGATTTCCTGCTGTCGAAGGAAGGCGGAAGAATTTTTGCGAAGTGGGGGTGGATGGTTCCTGGAGCTGGCGTGAGCGGGACAGTGCGGTAAAGGCTACCTCAGATCGCTCTTCCGGTAAGATTTCCGGATGCGCGGGTGGGGTCCGGGGAGTTGGAAGATGCTCACCGTCATCTGCTCGGGGTCGATCTCCAGGAGGGCGAAGGTCAGGGGGCAGCCCCGGCTCTCGTCGCTGCTCATGTGTCCGGGGTTGATGCAGACCGTGCCATTGCGGCGGCGGATCTCGGCGATGTGGGTGTGACCGAACAGGAAGATGTCGGCCTTTCCGCTGCCGATGATGGTCTCCGGTTTGATGTCGTCGGCCAGGTCGTTGTAGTGGGACTCGGGTGTGTGCGTAAGAAAGATCCGCCAGCCGTCGATCTCGATGAACGTCCGGTTGCACACTTCGGGGTCGGGGTAGTAGGCCGTATCCCAGGTGCCCGGGACACGGGTGAGGGGATAGCCCGCCTGCTCCAGGATGTCGGCGTCGTCGAAGTAGTCACCCAGGTGGATGACCCGATCCACCTTGATGCCCTTCAGATATCTCATGACACCCCGGATCGCGTCGCGATCGTCATGGGTGTCGGAAATCACCATGATCTTCTGCATGAAACGACGGCACTCTCTCCCCGAAAACAAAGGCTCCGCGTGAAACGAAAAAACCGGCGGGAGTATAGGGGAGGGGCGGGGGGGTGTCAAGAAAAAAGGGACGAGGGTCGAGGGTGTAGGGTCCGGGGAAGAAAGATAGATGCCAGAACAGGAAGTGGCGCAGAATTTGCTCAATGCAGTATAAAAAAGCCTGTCGGCGAGATGACGGTTATCGTTCAGCGTCTGGGATGAAGATCAGGGGGCACTCATGGATCCGGTGAAAGTGGTCGTTCGGTATGCAGACGGGAAGGTGATCAAGGGGTACACCCAGGATTTCTTTCCGAACAAGGACCGGTTTCACCTGCAGCCCCAGCAGAAATCATCCGGCCAGGACACCCTGCAGGTACTGGTCAAAGACCTCAAGGCGATCTTCTTCGTCAGGGACTTTGGCGGGAACCCTGCCTATGATGAGCGCCGCCAGTTCGGCGAAGGGGATAAGTCGCAGGGCCGGAAGATGGAGATCATCTTCAGGGACGGCGAGAAACTCGCCGGCTCGACCCTCGGCTACGAGCCCAACCGTCCGGGCTTCTTCATCCACCCCGTCGATGACAAGAGCAACAATATCCGCGTCTTCGTCGTCCAGGCCGCCGTGGACAAGGTGCGCAATCTCTAGCAGGCCGCTTCGCCGAAAACGGTATCTAAAGGCGAAAGGCGAATCAACGCAGCCTGTCAATGAATTCTCCCGAATCCATCGTTTTCCATGGGTTTTTTCCTGTTTGCCGGAACGCTTTTCCCTCTCTCGCCATTCGCGGATGCGAAAACGTGCAAGGCTTCTCTGCCATACCTGTGGATGGTGCGATGCGACGAAAACTAAGTAAAATAAAATGCAAAATTAGATATAAATACGGTTAATAATCAGTTAATAACTGATAATAACCTGTAATTTATTTGATATTGCATTGCACCATAAAGCGGGCTATCCTCCCTCTCAAAACACAACGGATTTTCTTCATCGAACTCACCGGAGCACATTCTTGCGGAAGCGTAATCCCTTCTGGAGCTTTCCTTGCAGGGCAGCACGCGAGCGCTTCAAGAGAATGATCGAAGAAGATTCATGGAGGTAGCATGATGAGTACTGGAGTGTTAGTGGAACAAAAACCGTTTGATCTGTTCACAAAATGGTCGGAGGGGCATCTGGACATGCTGAATCGGAGGCAGCATATGCTCAAGGAAGCTAGCGATTCCTTTATCGGCGTAGTCAGGGAATCATTCGAGATGAAGGTCCCTGAGGAGTCTCTGAAAAAACTCAGCGGAAACATGCTGGCGCTTTGCAAGCTTCCCTTGAATACGCTCGGGGACAATTCCGAATTGGATGCGTATTCCAGTGAATTCAAGAAGCTTGTTGCCGGGATGCCTGTAGCGATTTCGGGAAACGGGTTCTCGGAGGAGTTCAAGCAGTACGGGAAAGCTTCCTGGGCAAACGGTTCGAAAGTGCATTCCGCATGCATGAATTGGATGATGAGCCTTATTCAAGAGCAGAAGCTGACATCGGACAGGAAGGAAGCCGAAGAGGCGGTGAAAAACTGCCTGGAGGCGACCGAGTCGTTCCTCAAGAAGTCCGTCGCTTGCTGGATGGATCAGGTAGAGGCGTGTAGCGGGCTCATGAAGCACGGCCTTCTGAAGGAAGTGTGCCCCGCCCAGCCGGTACAGTGAAGAATCGCCTGACAGGTACAAACCGGGTCATTCACCATCCCCTGTTCAGCTTTGCTCCGGGGTTGGTGGATGACCCTTTTTTACGCCCTCTGCAGGGGCGGCAGATGCTTGTCCCAGGATCCTTGCAATTCCTGTCTGTTTCTTGAGCTCCTCGTACCAGACCCGGTAGCCTTCCGAGCTCGGGTGGAGATAATCCGGCGTATAGTAGCGGTCGGGATCCCCCAGGAAGAGCTCATCTCCCTTTTCCCTGAACAGGTCCACATACTGGATGCCGAGTTCCCGGGATACGTCCATGAAGATGGCCCGGGCCTTGCGCGTCCGCGCCGTGTAGATCCACGATATGGGCGGAAAAAAGGCGGGGGCGAGGCCCACATTGCCGGTGCTGATGAAGAGGGTGTTTGCACCTTTCTGCCTGGCCTTCGTGAGCACCTGCCGAATGGTGTACTTCAACTCGTCGAGGTTGGTAAAGCCCAGGATGTCGTTGCCCCCGGCCTGGACGAGGACAATTTCTATGCCCGCCTCCCCGACGGAATCCAATTGTGCCAGGACATCCTGCAGCTTCTCCCCGTTTCGGGAAAGGTTGACGATCTCGACACCGGAAAATTCCGCTGCAATCCTCCCCGCCACGGATTCCTCCGGCCGGGCCGCTCCTGTGCCCACCCCGGTGCTGTCGCCCACGATGAGGATGCGCTGCTTCGCCCCGGGGTTTATCAGCTCGAAGGGCCGGCTCGCTTCCGCGATCTGCGTGCCCCGGTTGATCCGGATACCCAGCATCGAGAGCTCGTAGACGCCCAGTCCGGCTGCGACGATGAGGAGGGCAAGGATGACAGGTTTCATGCGTGAACGGCCTTTGTCGGCGGGTATTGCCCGGATTGAACTGAAAGAGGCACGCGGGCCAAAAGGCGGTAGAGAGGGGGGGGGAGTGTCGAAATTTACGATAAATTTCTCAGCAATGCCTCCAACCGTTGACGACAAGCCGCTTGAATCCCATGAAGGTGCTCAACTGAACGACCAGGGGCACTCTGGGGAGAGTGTGAGGTACAAAAACAGTCACACCGTCGATGCTTTCCTGGCGGTACTGGTCCGGGTTATGCGGTTTGCCCATCCTGACTGATGGCTCGGGTTGATAGGGGACGCAACAATCCCCTACGATAATATATTCGAGAAACATCGTCCCGCCGTTGTTGAGGGCATACGATTTGGCTTCGGGGCTCAATGTCAGCATGCAGTTTTCTCCGGATCGGTTTCGGGTAACTTATTTGCCTCGGTCTCAAATGTCAACTCGAGAACAGCAGGCCTTCCCCTACCACTTGTTCCAGTGGATCTGGGCCGGGTTGTACTTGTCCTTCGGCTTTTCCCTGCCTGCGGGAACACCCAGGGGAATGAGGTTCAGCGGCACGATGTGAGATGGAATACCCAGGATCTGCCGGACGGTCCGGATGCGACTCTCTTCGGGGTAGACAGCGGTCCACACGGCGCCCAGTCCCATCGACTCTGCCGCAATCAGAATATTTTCCGTCGCGGCGCTGCAGTCCATGATCCAGTAGTCCGTATCCATCCCGCCCCACTGCTTTCGCACATCACCACCGACGATGATGGCAGCGGCCGACTTGTCGGCCATCTTGGCGTAGGGCAGGTCGTCGGCCAGCTGTTTCAGGACGGTCCGGTCCGTCACAACGATGAACTCCCAGGGCCTCTTGTCCACCGCCGTGGGTGCCGCCATGCCGGCCCTGATGAGCATTTCGAGCTTTTCCTTCGGCACGGGCTCGCTCTTGAATGTGCGAACGCTCTTCCGCGAGAAGATTGTCTTGAGGGTGTCGTTCATGAGGGCATCGTCGGCTGCCCATGCCGTACCGGCAAGGCAGGCAATTATTCCGCCGGCGAGCAGCCAGCTACTGTATCTCCGCATGCTGATCCGTCCTCCTTCTTTCTCGCCCGGCACCGTCTGGTCCGTTGCTTTTGATCATACACCAAATCCCCGGGCTGAAAAACAGCCAAATGAGGATTCCGCGAGGGGACGCGGCTGAGGTAGAAAAGGCCTTGCTTTTGTATACTGCATTTTGTATACATAACTTGGCACCGTGCCCGACTCCCCAAGCAGGACCCCCTGCGACTGACCCCCCTCGGGACGGTGCTTGCAAACAATGCCGTTTCCGCACCGGGCCCCCTGCCCGGAGCGGGAACGGCATATTTATTTCAACCGCCGCCCGTTTCGGGCCGTTTCCCGGATTCAATCAGACAACCCTGTAGGTGAAGCAGACCTCAATTTCGCTACAAATCCGCCGATAGATAGAGAGGAAAGGGATCGCCTTGCCCGGATTCGGTCCTGCAGGCAACGGAAGTGATAAGAGTCGAAAACTATTAAAAAATATAAGCATACGACATCGGGGAACCAGTTTCTCATCCTGTGGAGAGGCTTCAGGTTGAAAAAGTGCATCTGCTACGCCGCTGCATTATTGATTGTCATGGCTTCACTTTCCGGTTGCGGATCCTCCGGTGACCAGTCCCCGCCGTCCGTCCCCACGGGCGTTCAGGCCACCGGCGTATCTTCGGACAGTATCCAGCTGAACTGGACGGAGTCGCAGGATGATCTTCTGATGTTGGGTCGGATCAAAAC
>Ga0316628_100002502_pt1 | contig 13669 bp, 9 predicted proteins | sample OWC_Aug_M2_C1_D5_FD_207648 | JGI IMG/M metagenome (GOLD analysis project Ga0316628, IMG submission 207648) | Wetland soil microbial communities from Old Woman Creek delta, Ohio, United States - OWC_Aug_M2_C1_D5_C | ecosystem: Environmental > Terrestrial > Soil > Wetlands | place: USA: Ohio... | reverse complement strand
CTGGGTACGCGAGCGTTCCGGATCACTGGCTGTGCGACGCGCGACTCGGGGTGCACACGAATACACGATTACGATCGTTGACGACTGACGAGCACGGGGCGATCTAACCAGCGCAGAGCCCGTGTGAAGACTCCCGGATTTGCACAAGCAGGGTGTCTGGATGTCTTGCCAAGGTGAGATCGTGGCTCCTGCACGAAATGCGCGCGTCGAGATTCTCGGAGGTGTTGGAAGGCATGGGTCTTCCCACAGGCTCCGCCTCAAGCCGCCAGGTTCAACGCGGAGGGGGCGCAGACGAAGCAGGGCCGGCGCCGGCATCACGCTACGGTCGCGAAGGTAGTCCGGGGCATGAGCGGCATAGCGAGGCGCTTAGGGCGTCCTAACGCGCCGATGGACACGCCCGGTCGGAGGTGTCCAGCACCCGCCGTCCTGAAAGGCTCTCAGCGCCCCTTGCCGAAGCCCCCCTCGGCGCCCTTCGACTCTGTTGGATCAGCGTCCGTGTCTTCGCTACCTCTCCATCCTAGCCGGTCGCGCAGGCGGTAGAGCACATGCTGGCTACTCAGTGACCTGAATGAGACTCAACGGCCACTCGATCATGGCGCCCGTCTCCAGTTCCCGGGTAAGAGCATCTACAGATCGTCTGACCTCCTCCGTCACTTTTGCTCGATACTGATCCACCACTTGTCTCCGACCAACCGAGCGTGCTCTGGGAGGGCGCGCTCAAGGCGATCGAGGAGCAGTCTGTAATGCAGGGTGGTCCGGGCCATGCGGGGCCAGCGGCGCCTCCAGATTTCGTCACAAGCACCATCCCTGAGCACTGACGCGATCTAGTAGCGCATGATTTGGAGATCCCCTTCAGCTGTCGCAGCCAAGACGACCGCATGGAGTCCCACGTCAGCGCACTTGGTCTGAAGGAGCGCCAGGAGGGAAATATCGGAATCGACCGCTGAGGCAAGACGGTCTAGTAGTTCCCCTTGGGGCACTTGATCCCGGGCGTCGATGATCTCGCAGCCCCACTCAACGTCGACCAGCGTCCGAAGAACGCTGAGGCTTGGCAGGATAGCCGCGATTTGGCGCTTCTCGACCTTCAACTGATCACGCTTCATCTGTACGAGTTGAAGCCATACAAGCCCGACGCCTACCACCGCCGCCGGGGCCGAGACCACCGTTACCCAAGCAGCGACGCTTTCGATGGCCATTGACCCCCCTACTCGCGAGTAATCGCTCCCTGCCTTGTTCTCGGAATCCGAAGCAAGCTCCGCAAGTCCGGTCCCCTCCACGGCTGTTCGCCGATCGGGGCGTTATCCCTCTGGCCGGCCTCGCCGGCAGTTGAGTGCACCGGCTAGGTCCGCGGCCAATTCTATCCGCGCTGAATGGCCGACATCTTCACCAGTTGACCGCCGCGCTCCCTCAGGCACGTGGTCTCCTGTCGAAGGCGCTCGACGATATGGAGTCGGAGAAGTTCCTCGTTGACGCGCCGCTGCTCCTCAACCAACTCGGCAGCCCCATCGCCTTCGATAGCCAGCAGAGTGTCGGTAATCGGCCATGTTGTGTGGAAGTCTCCCTCAGTGCGCGCCCGGTCGTCGCGGGTGAAGTACAGATAGAGATGGAAGCGACGGAAGTCGCCGGTCTTGCCATCCTCGAAGAACCGGAAGTGCCGCACCAGATCTGCGGGCACAGCGCCGGGCAAGTACCCGTCTAGTACCTCGCGCATCGGACCTGCCCTTCTGCCTGCCTCAGGCACCCAAGAGCAACTCCAGTCTGTCGCCGTCCTAGTGGGCGGAGACGGCTCAGTTCAGCCGGTCTTGGCTCACCAATGGACGAGTCGAGCGTCTATCCCGCGACTGAGAACGCGCCCGGCCAGCCACCGTGGGCCTCGATGACCTCGTCAATCTCCGCCATCAGCCGGATGGTCTCGCCGATGGCGACGACGATCTTCTGGTAGTGCTCGATATCGGCCTTCAGCAGCTTCCGCCCCTTGCGGTCCTTGAGCCACTTCTCGCACACCTGGTAGCCGCCGATGTGGAGGTTCCAGACGGCTTCGGGCACACCGCGAAAGCCGATGGTGCCGGCCGTGGAGGGCTGGCCCTTCTTCGTCGCGGCAGCGTCGAGCCAGACGGTATTGTCTGACCAGCCTACCCGCTCGACCTCGGGGTTCTTCGGGCCGCTGTACGTAGTGACAGGATGATTGAGTTTGGGCGACTCCATCAGGTGCAGAGCGACTAGATCGCCTCCGAGCCGGGCCAGCGCACGGAACAAGTCCAGGTTCGAGGCAAGCAGGACAATTGGGAATCCCTGCGACAGCGCAGTGCGATAACGGCGGCGGTACTCCGGCGAATGGAACAGGCCGTACAAGAAGAACAGAACATCCTCTGGTCCGGTGGTATTCTCGTCGTCTCCCCGGCCTACCGAAACGAATCGCGTCTTGGTCGAAGCACGCAACCGGTTGGTGAATTCCTGAGTGAGGTTGTGAACCTTCTCTGCCTCGCCACCTAGCAGGCTCTCATAGCGATACAGAGGGAAGAAGGTGGTGCCACGGTCGTGAGTGCCGGTCTTCATCTCGACCATGAGGCGAGACACCCCCACGCTGAACCGCTCAGGTGTCGTCCATGTGCTGGAGCTGACAAAGCCAATGTTCGGCCCAGCGAGAACGTGCTTCATGGTCGGCAGCGACCGACTTGCCACCGTGTCCTGATGGTAGAAGATCCGCCGAAAGTCGAAGGGACGATAGAGGAGCGAGTGAATGTTGCTCTGAGCGTTCCCACCATCGACCAGCTTCGCATCGAACTCCCGCACCGTTTCGAGAAGTGAGGTGTCATTGAAGCCAATTGCCACGGCATCTCGGTTCGTCTTGATGCCAGCCCCGTACTTCACGAAGATCGAGTCGAGCCGACGGACCGGCCCGGCTACCCCCTCATCCTGTGGGGTGAACCCACAGTTCTCACCATCCGGATGGGTTCGTCGCCAGTCGGTACGTGCGACCGAGTCTGAAGCCAACGCCGCGTACTTTGCCGATCGCCGCCCGAGCAAGTCGGCGTAGCTCACCTCAGACGTGCCACCCGGCATCAACCGGACGTAGATGTGAATGGCAACCGACTGAGCGATATCGAAGACATTCTCGTCGTCTTCCATACCTACGGCGATTTCGTTCAAGCCGCCGTGCAGGTTGAGCTCGAACAGTCTGCTGAACTGCCGAAGTAGTGCCTCGCGCATACCACGCAGGGACGTTGACCCGAGCATCGTTCCGTTGGTGATGTAGCTGAACACCCCAACTCCGGCTTCACCGACGATGTCCTGGGCGACCGAGGTGAACTTCACGAAATCGTCTTGGATGTTCCGTTCAAACTGAAGCTGGTTTCTCTCGCGAATAGGGACGCCGTGAAAGCTGCGGTACTTGTCGACGATTCGGCGGGCCTGGGCAGACAGGTTCGCAGAGTAGTTCGCATATGGCGGATTGCCGATGATGACCGTGAAGCGCTGGCTGCGCTTGACCTTGTTGACCGCCCTCGCCTCGTGTGCGAGCGCCGGCAGGAGTCCCTCAAGTCCCAACTGCGTCGTGTCTGCTGCCGGCTCCAGCGCGTTTGTTAGGTAGATGCGCGCCCGCTCGTCGCTCCCGAACAGGTAGCCGGTTTCGTGGAGCTTCAGGCCGATTCTGAGGTGTGCGATAGCGTAGGGCGCCATCTTCAGTTCGTACGCAAACAGCCGTGGTAGCAGATGCGTGGGAACGAACTCATTCCAGGACTCCTCGATCTGCTTGTCGCCCTGACCCTGCTTCCTCCACTTTGCGACCAGCGTCGTGTGGACCAGGTCAATGACCTCGACGAGGAACGTACCGGTGCCGGTAGCAGGGTCGAGGATCTGAACGAAGGTCTGGTCCGGTGTGATGCCCTCGGGGATCTTGAGACCCTTGTGGAGGTTCACCATGTCGCCCCAAGTGGAGGTGTCCGCGAGGCCGTCTTCAAGGCCAAACTCGCTGCGGAGCAACTCGTCCACAGAACGCACGATGTAGGATACTACGGGCTGCGGCGTGTAGAACTCCCCACGCCGGACCTTGTCAATCGGATCGTACTCCTTCGCGAATCCCTCGTAGAAATGGATGACCGGGTCTTCCTGGGGTTTGCGGTCCCCGAAGTCTCTGACCACGGCCTCCATGTCGGCGTCATCGAGGAGCTCCACGACCTCACTCACGCCCAGTTCGTCGAAATCGATACCTGGGCCACCGGCCGTGCCACGCCGCCCGCCGACCTTGAGGAAGGTCTGCATCAGCTCTCGTAGGAACGGGTTCGTCCGCATGTGTGCGGCGAAGTCGTCTGCGGTCTTCTTGTGCGGATCGGCGATACGTGCCGAGAGCAGGCCATAGGTGATGGTCTGGGCGTACATGTCGGCGAACGTCTCGGCGTCGAGGTCGTGGATCAGCGCCTCCTGGAACGCCTTCATCAGTTTGGTTAGCGGCCCGCGGTCAGTCTCAATTGCCAACGTTGTCTCGAGTCGGTCCCGAATCGCTCGCGCAACGTCAGCGAGGCGGATCGAGAGCTCCTTCGAGGTGGCGATGACCTGGCGAGGCCGCAGAGTGAATGCGGAACTCCATGCCTCCCGCCATGCGGCTGCATCCTCGGGGTGGTCGGGCCACCCTAACTTCTGCTCCAACTTGTCGGCCACGTCGTCTAGATGCAGCGGCGTATCGAGATTGTCCCAGCCGAGCACCTTGAGCGTCGGGAGATCGTCGCGGCCCACCTGCTGTGAGAAGTGGGCTAGGCTAATCAGACGGTCGTCGTCGTCCCCATAGCTCGAGATGAAGAGAAGGTCCCCTGCGTGCCAAGTCTGGCGCTCCGCCACCTTGGCGTTCGCCCGCTTCTTGATTGCCAGCTCGTTCAGGATTCGGCGTAATGCCGTAACCTGAAGCCGCGACGGAGCGAACTTTACGAAGAAGATGCCCCAGGGCTGCGTAGACGTGAGCGGTCGGAGCTGCTTGATGTACTCCACCTTCGCGGCATTGACGGCGTCGATGCCGAGCTCCTCGGCCGAGTACTCGAACGTGAGCTCATCGAAGTCGTACTGCTCGATGGGCCAGTCGAGCTGGTCCCGCAGATACTTGACCAACTGCGGGAAGGTCTGGACTTCACGCAGTCGTTCGGCTGCCTTGGACATCGCCTCTCCCTAGTTCAACTCCATCCAGGCCCGCAGCACAGGGCGGACACCAATGGGAGCTTGGACCTTCTTGAGGTAGGAGTCCCTGATGTGCTTCTCGACCGCGGTCCGTGTCTCCGCTAAGGTGGGTCGCTCGACCCTGCACCGGCGCGGCGTGGCCGGCTGTGTCCGGATGGTCTCGACCATGCGCGCCGGCTCTTCTTCTATGGCCTTCGTTTCAAGGTCGTATAAGTACCACGCCGTACTGCCGGCCTCCAACGACCACGTTGGCTCGGCCTCCGCCTCCGCCTTCTGAGGTGCAGGCAGGGCATAGCAGAAGAAGACGGCTCGGGCGCCCTCCCTCGGATGGGCACGACCACTGAAGGTCTGGCCCGGCAGCAGACTGAGGCGCTGCTCGAGGCCCGCATCCTCCTTCAGAAGCCGCTGTAGCTCGAGATGCAAGGACTCCAGCGGGCTGAGGGTTCCCTCGTACTGGTCGGTCCAGTCCTTGAGGGCCTCGTAGTCGTCTTCCGGTCGGAGGAGCTTCCTGCCCTCTATGCCGAAGGTCTTGGAGATGCGGAGTGTCTTCTTGGCGACCTTGGCGTACAGCTTCAGCAATCGGTCCAATTCGTCCGGCGGCAGGAAGTTCCAGTACGCCACTTCACCACGAATCGCAGTCTGGTCCGGATGGTCCTGGACGATCCTGGCCTCCACCTCTGCGTCCATCCGTCGGTCCACGCGGCCGACGCGCTGCATCAACCGAACCGGGTTCCAGTGGATGTCGTAGTTGATGAGCCTGGTGGCGTCTTGGAGGTTGAGGCCCTCTGAGAGTACGTCAGTCGAGACGAGAACGCGGATCTCCTCTTCTCCCTCGGACTCCAGCTGACCGGACGATGATCCGTTGTAGTAGGGTGAGAAGCGTCGGATGATGTCGACGCGGTCTGTTTTGACCGCGCTGTCGATCTCTTCGACGCCCTCGATTCCGGCCTTGTTCAACTCCTTCCTCACGTAGCGGGCGGTGTCCATGAACTCGGAGAAGATCAGCACCTTGTGCTTCTTCAAGATCGCATCCGACTTCAGGAGCTTCACGAGCGCGGCGAGCTTCTTGTCCTGGCTTGGCTTGAACCGCTCGAGCTCGCCAAGGAAGTCGGTGAGTTGCTCCAGGTCCTGCATCGTCTCGTCGATGATCTCCTCGACTCGATACTCGGAGCGAGTCAGCTTCTCGGCCTTGAGGACCAACTCCTCGGGGACCAGATCCTCGTCGGCCTCGTCCTCTTCGTCCGGGAACAACTCAGTCTGGTGGTTCGCCGCGTGCTTCAAGAGCGCGGCGTGCCGGTCCTTGAAGCGTGTGAGGACCTTGGTCTCGTGGGCGTCGGCGTTCTTCTCTACCCAGGCCAAGAGCTTCTGTAAGAGGCGCCAGCACGACATCTGGAAGGCTTCGACAGAACTCTCGAATCGCTTGAGAAACCCCGTTCGGATGAGGGACACGACCTGCCGCTGCCGGCCTTCGAGCAGGGGGTCAATCGAGGTGTCGTCGCCCTTGTAGTAGGCCAGGGGATAGTAGATGGCGAGCGAGAAGAGTGGCTTCTCCTTGTTGAACGCCTCCTCGACCATGGTCAGCAGCTTCCCGTAGGTCTGCTTGACTGAGTACGGGACGACCTTCGGCTCCTTGGGTTTGGGGAAGGGGACTTCGCCGCTCCCCTCTTGAGCCGAACTCTGCTTCACGTAGGCCCGGCTCCGCTGCACGACGAGGGCCCGGAAGAGATCGTCGGTGCTGAGGACCTGCTCCGCTTCCGCGAGATTGGTGTCCCCACACTCTTCAGCGGCCCCCAAGGTGCCCGACCGATCGAGCATCCTGTCCAACTCGTTCTCCATCCTCCGGAAGTGGCCGGGGAGCGAGTGGATGCCGAGGGGAGCATCCTTGAAGTAGTCACCCTGTTGTCGAGAGAACAGCTCGATCATGTGCTGAAGATCGCGCAGGTGGTTGTTCACCGGCGTGGCGGTGAGCAGGTACAGCGTCTTGCCCTCAGCCAACTCGAAGAGCTTCCAGTACCGAGACTGCGGGTCGTCCGGAGCACCCCTCGTACCCGTGTTTCTGAAGTGATGTGCCTCGTCGACCACGATGACGTGAGCTCGTTGCCGAACGCTCTCGAGGTCCTCAGCGAAGGAGCCACCGCGCAGCAGATCAGTGTGGTTGAAGACCGCCAGATTGCTGTACTTCCCGAAGAGATGGGGAAGTCGCTTCCGGAGTTCGCGGCCCCAGACGGCCTCGCGAGCGGCCTTGGGAACGAAGAGCGCGACGTTCTTGCGGTCGTGAACGATCAACCGCTCGATGAGCATCAGCCCCACGAAGGTCTTGCCCAGTCCTACGCCGTCGCAGAGAAAGGCCCCGTTGTACCGTTGAGCGCGCTTCAGTAGGCCCTGGTAGCCCTCTCGCTGGTAGGGGGCCAAGATGGGGAACACCCTCGACTCGTGGCGCTCCCATTCGCCAGCCGTGAGTTCGTGTCCGCGGAACAGCTCGAGGAGCGACCTGGCGTAGACCTCGAAGGGCGTGTACTGGGCAACGTGACGTTCGATGACCCGCAGAACATCAGGAGTGACATCGGTGGCCCTATTCCAGTGTTCCTCGTACCACTCTTGGAGCACCGTCACCGGGCGGCCAGTAATCTGGACGTTGAGCTCGATGTTCTCGGTCAACCCTGGGAAGGTGAAGTTCGATGAACCCACCAGCGCCGAGGAGCCAACGACCTCCATCCGGGCGTGCGTGATGTACGCCTTGGCGTGGAACTTCTCGCCCCTGTAGACGCGGCAAGCGATCTTGCCGGTGCGGATGGCCTCGACGATGGCATCGACGCCTTCGAGGAAGGCGTTCCTGTCTTTCTCCCGCTCGAGACTCTCATCCAGCTTGCCTGCCACAGAGGCCAGGCCGGCGTCAAACGCCCGCTTGGTGCGGAGCGACACCTCGTCGCCCATCAAGATCCGAATCTGATCTACCTTCTGCCACTCGTCTTTCAGAGCCAGGAGGGAGCCGATCTCGAAGTACCCCGTCGCGATGTCGATGGCCTTCGAGATCTGGCACCAGTCGTGGAGGTATCGGACGACCTTCCAGTCCTCGTCGCTATTGTCGACGATGAACAGTTCGCTGCCGGACGTGCTCGTTCGAGTGGGCAAGTTGGCCCCGCTTCGAGTGAAAGCCGCAGAAGGTGCCGGCAGATCGTGGTCAGCGGTCGAACGCGAGGTTAGGCAGCATGTGCCTGTATCCTCGAACTGGCGCGGTCAGCCGTGCAGGCTAAGCTAAGGCGGAAGAGTGACAGCGCGGAAGAGTGGCCTGGCTGGAGTGGCCTGGCTGGACTTCGGCATGAACCCGAAGACTCATTGTCAGCGGCGGATTCGCTCCCTCGTGTCTCCGGGGAAAAGCGGCCCGTTCTGGGGGCCAGAGTCTTGAGGACGCCGTGATTGCGCTTGCGTCCCTCCGCGCAGATGAAGTTCACGCTCTGTCCGCCGGTCTGAGGAGCCTCCAAGCGTCGACCAAGGAGCGGAAGTGGGATCGCTCGCGTCTCAACTTCTCTTCGTTGATCTTGTAGGAGTGTTGCGTGTCGGACTTTGAGAATTGCCCGATGAGGATTGGCAGTCGCGCAGCCCTGATGACGTAGCCTGAGTCGCTGCTCGTCAGTAGGACGTTGTGCTCCTTCTTCCCCGCGACAATCGCCTCGGCTTCTCCGTACGGAAGCCCCCAGAATCCGGGTGACACTTGGCTCACTCGGACCTTGAACTCGACTACGGCGGGATCCCTAACAAGCACGAAGCCGCGGCTGAACCCGGAATCGCGAACGCGGCCGACTACCCAACCCTCCGTCGCAGCCTGCTGGGTCAAGCCAGTCCAGAACCGGTCGATGACCTCCTCGGGCGTAACGTGCGCGGCCACGGCGCCTCCCGGTAGCGGTGCGGCAACATAAGGTACGGCTCTTACACGTCACGGTCGATGGAGCGACGTCCCCCTACAGCCGGCCCGGTGCATGCGGTCCTTCGCGCTCTTGTCGCTAGGACTCCAGCCGTCTCCTACGGGGACCCGCGATGCTGCTACGGTAGTTCGACACTCCAAGCTCGAAGGGTATCGGTAATGTGTTGCTGCAACGCCTCAGAGAGATGACCGAACGCGAAGTGCGTCGTCAGGATGATCTTCTGCCTGTCATAGGCGAGGAGCTTCCCCGCGACAATCGTCCGCGCTTCTGAGGTAGCCGCGAACGCCCCGCGAAACTCGCTCCACCAATCCTTGCCCATGCACACAATGGCCTGAGGGTGGAGCTTCTCCACTGCCTCGCGAAGTCGCGGGAAGCGGCGCCCTGCCACAGCTTCCTCGTACCTCTTTCGTTCCGCCGGGCCTGGTCCGAATCCGAACAAGTCAGTGTAGTGCTTAGGGAATGGCTGGTTGGTGTGGGGTCTGGCGAGTGGGTAGAGGTTGGCGTGTGCGACGTTGCCGCCGAGCCTCAACAACAAATCACGGAATCTCGAAGGATCCGGGATCGATCTTGACAACGGTGCCGCGATATTCGACTCCACGTATGTACTCCGAGATCGACCTTCTTCCGGTGGCGGGTCCGGCGGTCGCGTCCTCCCTTCGACGGTCGCGTCGCGGAAGTACTCATGGTGGTTGTACAACCGCTCGATTGTCGCCTCGCTGTGGGGTTGCCACTCTTGGGCTTCCTCGATAGCGACGAACCAGAGTCCATGTATGGCGTCTCCCCAGCCGAGTTCATCGCAGGCTTGATGAAACCGCGATTCAGGAGTGCCCATCAGGCCCCTGCTTTGGGGCGCGGCTACTTGGGAAAGTGCTCCCGCATGATCTTGATGGATGATTGGTACTCTTGGTCGACGATGAAGACCTTGACGTTGGCTTCGTACTCCTGCTGTACCAATCGGCCCGGCGTGACAAGTTGCACGTTCTGCTCTTGGTAAGGCTGATCGACGAAATACACCTTGTGGTCTGCCTGGTATTCCTGCTGCGTGATGAACACCCGTGCCTCGCTCATACGCGCCCCTCAGTAGGTCGGATGCGATGACAGCCCATGTCGTTGACGTACCATATGCACCGCCTGCGCGAGGACGGCTAGGGCGGCCACGATGCCCGCGGGCCGCGCCAGCGCCTTGCAGGGGCACGAACGCCGCCTGAAAGGACCAGGGGCGCCGTTCTGCCCGCACAACAGCGCCCAGGAAGGCCCGCCGTCCAGCGTCCTCGCCGGGGCCGTGGCCCACTGGCGGCGTTCTCCTGAAGGTATTACGTTCTGTTGAGCCACGGTACAACAGAACGCAGAGGGCACCGATGACCGCACCGGCAGACGTGGGAACCAAGGTGGTGAGCTACTTGAGAGTGTCCACCGTGAAGCAGGGGCACAGCGGGCTGGGACTCGAAGCCCAGCGGGAAGCGGTGCGCCGATTCATCGGCACCGACCGCAAGTTGGTCGCGGAGTACGTCGAAGTTGAATCCGGCAAGAACCCCGACCGCCCCGAACTGGCGAAGGCACTGACCGCGTGCCGGGCGTACCGGGCCACGCTGGTGGTCGCCAAGCTGGACCGCCTCAGCCGCAACGCCGCCTTCCTGCTAAACCTTCGGGATGCCGGGGTGCCGTTCATCGCCGCCGACTTTCCGATGGCGAACGAACTGACCAGCGGCATCCTCGCCGTGTTCGCCCAGCACGAAGCGAAGATGATTTCCGAACGCACAAAGGCGGCGCTGGCTGCGGCGAAGGCGCGTGGCGTGAAGCTCGGGACGGCGCGCAACCTCACCCCTGAGGCTCGCACCCGTGGCTTGAAGGCCGGACGCGCTGCCCTGCTGGTCCGCGCCGATCACCGCGCCGCCGACCTCCAGCCGGTACTGGAACGCCTCGGCCCGATGTCCCACAACGCGATCGCGAAGGCACTCAACGCCGAGGATATCCCAGCCCCGCGCGGTGGTCGGTGGCAAGCCACGACCGTCAGCCGGTTGATGGCTCGCCTCGCCCCGAAGCGCCCGAAGGCCAGGAAGCCGCGCCGGCGCCTCGCTGCGCATCGATCCCGCGCCTGACATTGGGCAGGGTAGGCCCCTGCCGTTGTTGACGACCTAGTGCCGATCTGGTCACACCGGCGCGTATCATAGGGTCATGAGATCCTGGCTCACGCTGCGATCTGCGTCGGTTTTCACGGGCCTCTGGCCCCGCCTCATCTACGAACTGTGCCGTGACGGCGTCCGAAGGGGGCGCATGGTACATGGCCGCTGGCGTGTCGCCGGCGAGGATGTCGCCGCCCTGGCGCTTCAGCGCCTTCTAGGAACGCGACCCGTTGTGGGGGCCTGCCACGACCCATCCCGAGGCGACGGCGACGCTATCGAGGCGCGGGAAGCGCCCTGGTGGGCGAAGAACCGAGCCAGAGTGGAAGCGGCGAGGGACCAAACGAAGTCACCGGCTGCCAACGCGGTCCTCGAGTTGGTCCCTCTCGGCCTGCGCCTGAACGGCTACCCCTACGTCTCAGGCGGCTATTTGGCCGCCGCCCCGGTGCGCGTGCGAGCTGGCGTTGCTGGCGTGGAGGGCGCCTGCTACCGCGGTGCGTTGAGGTGCCGGAACGATGCGTAGCGCACTGCTATATCTTCTCGATCCACACAGTGTACGAGCCTGTCTTGCTCTGGCTGGAGCTGGATGACGACACGTACAGGGCGTAGATCCCAGCGGAAGAGGAGCCGAGATTGTACTCGATCGTGAGTCCTCCGGTAGCGTCGTCGCACTCCAACTGGTCCTCGGCACCGCTGGTGTATCTGTACAGACAGATATTCCCGGTGAACCCAGTCGTCGTCACGCGAATCCGGATGTCATCTAGGAGGCCAGTCCAGGAATCGTCCAAGACGAAGAAGTGCATCCGAAGCCGCTCTCCGGTCGAGAGGAGGCAGCTATTGGATGTGGTCATTGAACGCGGCCACGGACCTGTGAAGTTAGGAGGCAGCGGTTCGTGCGTTCCGCAGTGAGAATAGACCAACTCGTAGGACCCGCTGCTTGTGGATGACTGGTTCCGAACGAGCAGCCACGAAGACGCCAGAGCGCCGGAGAGGTCAAGGCCCACCGCGTTCGTATTCGGCCATGTTTGGACGAAGGTTCCGACGACTTGCCATTTCACTCTCGTGGCCGGCTCGTTCCACAAGTCAAGTTGAGGGGTGAAGCCCGTGGGCCTAACGACAGCGTAGGGACTGCCGCCTCCTGGCGTTCGATAAGGCCGGTAAGGTCGGTCTTGGACGAGGCACTCCGAGCCGACGAAGCCGCTGCTTGTCGCAGTGAGCGGAGCGTTCAGCGCGCCTGCGCCTGGGCAACGCGTGAAGCTCGGTGATACCGAGCGATTCTGGGCCATTGTCAACAGACACTCAAGCCCTGGGCCGCAGAGCGAGGAGCCCCAGCCACTGAAGCTGGTGGCAATCGCGGGGGTCGCAGTCAACGTGACGTCCAATCCGAAGTCAAACCCCGCAGAGCAGGTTCCCGATGTCGTGCCATTGCGGCGCGTGCAGTTGACTCCGCTGGGCGATGAGGTTACTGCCCCATACCCCACGCCCGACGGCGTGACAGTCAGAGTCCGCTGCTGCAACGCAAATCTTGCGGTCACTGTGCGATTCTGCGTCATCGACACGGTGCACGAGGTCCCGGATGTGCTGGTGCACCCGCTCCAACTTGTGAACGTCGAACTGCCCCCAGCGGCGGCAGCCAGCTGCGCTTGGTAGCCATCTGCATGGTCCTGGGTACAGTCTCCGCTGGTCGCGCCGGCGGTTATCGTGCAGTTGATCCCCAAGCCCGTTACCGTCCCGCTTCCGGTTCCCCCTCCGGCCACGGTCAAGGTTCGCTGCACCACCGTCGTGAATGTTGCGGTCACTGTGCGATTCTGCGTCATCGACACGGTGCACGAGGTCCCGGATGTGCTGGTGCACCCGCTCCAACTTGCGAACGTCGAACTGCCCCCAGCGGCGGCAGCCAGCTGCGCTTGGTAGCCATCTGCATGGTCCTGGGTACAATCTCCGCTGGTCGCGCCGGCGGTTATCGTGCAGTTGATCCCCAAGCCCGTTACCGTCCCGCTTCCGGTTCCCCCTCCGGCCACGGTCAGTCCGCGAAGCACTGGCGCATTGATGGTGAATGCCCACGTACTCGACCAATCGCCCCAGACGCCGGCACTGTTCTGCGCTCTCACCCTCCAGTAGAAGGTGTTGTTCGGGAACGTGGCGGCACCAAGCCCGCAGACCAGACTGCTGCAACTCAGGTTCGACTGGCTTATGAACGGAGAGGAGAATGTCGGGTCGTCGTCGAAGACCGCTTCATAGCGGTACGCATTGGTGACGTCGCTCCAATCGGGGTTCAGGATGTTGGAGGTCAAGATCGCCCCGTTGGCCGGAGACAGAAGTTGCGGGGCATCAGGAACTGGTGATGCGGTGAAGTCGACGTTGCTTGCTGCTGCCGTCACCGAGCGGTCCGTGGGCGAGAAGCTGTAGCCGCTCTTCGTCGGTGTGACGGTGACCGTCCCGCTGAGACCGGCCTTGCTCCAG